>Ga0310810_10002639_pt1 | contig 19322 bp, 15 predicted proteins | sample NCmetagenome_FD_207641 | JGI IMG/M metagenome (GOLD analysis project Ga0310810, IMG submission 207641) | Soil microbial communities from experimental microcosm in Duke University, North Carolina, United States - NC | ecosystem: Engineered > Artificial ecosystem > Soil microcosm > Unclassified ...
GACCCCCCCAAACCTATCCACCCCCCTCCCCCTATCCCCGATCCCCGACTCACCCTCTACCTGCTTCCCACTCCTCGCGCCATCGAGGTGCAGACCGACGCGCGGCGGGATCACGTCGTGCCGACCGAGTATCGCGATGGCGGCGCGACGTACGAGATACTCTCGGTCGCGGGACCCGACCGCGTTTCCGGAGAGCGATGGGGCGAGGGATACGCGCGCGAATACTTTCGCTGTATCGTCGACGATGGCGGCATGGTCTGGATCTTCCGCGACGCGCGGGCGGATGGATGGTACCTCCACGGCTGGTGGGATTGAACATCATGTCCATACACACGATTCTCGTCCCCTACGATTCCGGCCATCGCGGCGCGCGCATGGGACGCGGACCGCTGCACGTGCGCGAGCACGGAGCGATCGATCGGCTGCGCACGTCAGGCCACGCTGTCCGCGAATCCATCATCGAAGACGCGGCATCGTTTCCGACCGAGATCGGCACTTCCTTCGCGCTGCATCGTTCGCTGGCCGAGCGCGTCAGCGCGACGGTCGCCACCGGTGACTTCCCGCTCATCCTCGCCGGGAATTGCGGCAGCTCGCTCGGCACCGTGAGCGGGGTGCGGGCGGCGGCGCCTGACGATGCGTCGGACCTGGGTGTCATCTGGCTCGACGCGCACGGCGACTTCAACACGCCCGACACGACGCCCACCGGTTTTCTCGACGGGACGGCGCTGGCTACGCTGACGGGACAGTGCTGGCAGGCGCTCACGGCATCCATCCCCGGATTTCGCCCGGTGTCCGACGCGCATGTGGTGCTCGTCGGCGCACGCGATCTCGATCCCGCCGAGGAGACCGCCCTCGCACTGTCACGGGTCGCGCGCGTGGAGGCAGCGCGGATGCAGGCGGCCGGCGCCGAGGCCGCGCTCGACGTCGCGCTGACCGCGCTCGCCGGTCGCGTCTCGCGCGTGTACCTGCACATCGACCTCGACGTTCACGAGCCGGCCGAAGCGCGGGCGAATCAATACGCCGTTCCGGGTGGCCTTTCGCCGGACACGGTGCGCGATCTCGTCAGAGTGGTAGCCGATCGTTTCCGGATCTGTGCTGCTGCACTCACGGCGTACGACCCGTCGTACGACACCGATGGGCGGATGCTCGGAGCGGTATCGCAGCTGATGCGGGAAATCGCGGAGTGCGCGAACCGATGACGATCGTCATCCCGAGCGAGCGAAGCGAGTCGAGGGATCTCGTGTGCGGAACCAGTGGCCGGCTACGAAAACGGTACAGTAGATCCCTCGACTCGCTTCGGCTCGCTCGGGATGACGACGTTCGCTGAGCTTCGTGCGCATACCGGCTTTTCCTTCGGCGACGGCGCCGTCACACCGGAGCGCCTCGTCGCGCACGCCATCTCGTTAGGCTACACCGCGCTCGGCATCACCGACACGGCCGACCTCGGCGGGATTCCGCGGTTCGTGAACGCGGCGCGCCTGAGCGGCGCGCTGCGGCCGGTCGTCGGTGTCGAGCTCCGCGTGGACGGGCGGCCCGCCGCCTTCCTCGTCCGCACCGCCGAAGGGTACCGCAACCTCGCCGCGCTCGTCACGCGTGCGCGCATGGGCGCGTGGGCGAGCTGGACCAAAACCGACGGGCAGGCGCGCCGCGGCAGACCTAACGTGACGTGGCGCGAGATCGCCGAGCACAGTGCCGGACTCCATGCGCTCACCGGCCCTGCCACCGGGCCCATCGCCGCCACCGTCCGCGGCGGCGATCGCGCGAACGCCCGCCGCATGCTCGACGAATGGCGTGAGGTGTTCGGCGAGCGGCTCGCCGTCGAAGTGCAGCTGCACTACGCGGGTGGAGCCGAAGGGGCGCTCGCGGGAGCCCTCGTCGATCTCGCCGAGCGACGCCGGATTCCCTGGGTCGTCGCGCATGACCCGCGCTACATCGACAACGACGGCCGGCTCGTGCACGACGTCCTCACGTCGCTGCGCTACAGCGTCGACGTCGACACCGCCACCAGAGGCGGCTTTCTCCATCCGAATGGCGAGTGGCGCCTGCTCTCCCCCGAGGAGATGGCGCGCCGCTGGCAGGGGCGCGAACAGGGCATCGAGGAAAGCGCGCGTATCGCCAACGAATGCGGCGACTTCCAGCTCTCGTGGATGCGCCCGCCGATGCCGAAGTTCGCGGTCCCGCCCGGACACACCGACACGACGTTCCTCGCGGAATGCGTGCGCATTGGCGCGAAGGAACGGTGGGGCGACACGCTGACCACGGCGCAGCTGGATCAGATCGAGAAGGAGCTCGGCGTCATCGACCGACTCGGCTTCTCCGGCTTCTTCCTCGTCATGTGGGATGCCGTGCACTACGCACAATCGCGCGGGATCCTCTGCCAGGGGCGCGGCAGCGCCGCCAACTCGGTCGTCGCCTACCTGCTCGGCATCACGGCCGTCGACCCCGTGCGCCATGGTCTGCTGTTCGAGCGCTTCCTGTCCGAGACGCGTGCCGACGGCAAGACGGCCGAGCCGCCGGACATCGACGTCGACTTCGAGCACGACCGGCGGGAGGAAGTGCTCGACTACGTCTACGACCACTATGATCGGGCCAAGGCGGCGATCACCTGCACGGTGCAGACGTACCGCGCGCCTAACGCCATCCTGGACGCCATGCGCGCGTTCGGGTACCCGGCGGAACTGGCGGTCCAGTTCTCCAAGCGCCTGCACTATGCCGAGCCGGCCGATGCCGTCACGGCCATGAGAGACGGGCTGGCGAAGCGCTTCGAGCTCGACATCGACGCGCCACGAGGGCGCGCCCTGCTGGCCGCCATCGGCGCGTTCGAAGGACTCCCCCGACTGCGATCGACGCACGTCGGCGGATTCGTCTTGTCGTCCGCGTCGTTAGGCGACTACATGCCCATCGAGCAGACGACGATGGGCCGGACGATCATCCAGTTCGACAAGGACGATCTGGACCTCATCGGCGTGCCGAAGTTCGACTTCCTCGGACTCGGCGCCCTGTCGCTCGTGCGCTACGCGTTCGACGAGATCGAGCGACGCACGGGCAACCGGCCGGCCATGTACCGCCTGCCGCCGGACGACGCGAAGACGTACGATCTGATCGCCCGTGGCGAGACGATCGGCACGTTCCAGATCGAGAGCCGCGCGCAGATCGCGTCCATCCTCCACACGCGACCCGAGCGGCTGTACGACATCGTCGTCCAGGTCGCGCTCATCCGGCCCGGCCCCATCCAGGCGAAGTTCGTGCGCCCCTACACCCGTCGCCGCCGCGGCCAGGAGGAGGTGTTCTACCAGCATCCCACGCTGCGGCCGATCCTCGAGCGCACGCAGGGCATCCCGATCTTCCAGGAGCAGGCGATGGCGGTGTCGATGGCGTTAGGCGGCTTCAGCGCCGCCGAGGCCGACGAGCTGCGCCGGACGATGGGGCACATGCGGAAGAAGGGGCGGCTCGTGGCGGTGCTCGAGAAGCTCGAGACGCGCATGATCGAGAACAAGGTCGAGGCCGACATCGCGCACCAGATCTGCGGCGACCTGCAGAGCTTCGCCAACTACGGGTTCCCCGAGTCGCATGCGTGGAGCTTCGCGCTGATCGCCTACGCGACGGCGTGGCTCAAGACGCATCATCCGACCGAGTTCTACCTGGGGATCCTGAACGCGTGGCCCATGGGGTTCTACTCTCCGGCCACGCTCATTCACGACGCCGGCCGCCATCACGTGGAAGTGCGGCCACCCTGCATGCGTGACGGCCAGCGCATGTGCACCACCGAGGAGACCGACGATCCACTCCGCCCTGCCCTGCGTGTCGGATGGCGGTACGTCCACGGCATCGGCGAGAAAGCGCTCGATGCGCTCGAGGCAGCCTGGAAGGAGAGTCGGTTCACATCGATCGAAGACGTGGTGCGCCGAGCAGGGCTGCCGCGCGCCGACGCGCTCCACCTCGCGCGCGCCGCGGCGTTCAGCGCGTGGGAACCCGATCGCCGGAAAGCCGGCTGGGAAGCGCTCCGCTCCGTGAGCGATACGCTGCCGCTCGCGCCGGCGCGTCCCGCCCATCATGCACCCCGTCCGCTCGACGAGACGGAAACGATCTTCCTCGACTACGCGACCACGGGCACGAGCATCCACGGACATCCGATGCAGCACCTGCGTGAGTTTCTGCACTCGCGCGGCGCGAAGAGCAGTGCCGACCTGCCATCGCTGCGCGGCGGTGAGACGATCGCCGTCGCCGGACTGGTGACGGTCCGGCAGCGTCCGCAAACCGCGAACGGCACGTTGTTCCTGCTGCTGGAGGACGAATTCGGCTTCATCAACATCATCGTCCCGAACACACTGGTGGAGGACAACGCCGAGGTCGTGAAGTTCGCACCGTTCATCGTCGTGCAGGGGAAGTTCGAGCGCGACGGGCAGGTCATGAACGTGGTCGGCCGCCGATTCCGCGAGCTTCGTACGCACGAGATCGCGACGAAGTCGCGCGACTTCCGCTGATCTGTTGTCATTCCGAGCGCCGCGAGGAATCTTCTACGTCATGAGCACGCTCGCGCACCTTCTCGTCGATCTGCTGTCGACCGCGCCCGGGCTGGTCCCGATCTACCGCGAGCATCTCGCGCTGCACGACGCGCTGCTGCCGGAACTGTTCATCACGCAGGTGGCCGGATGGTTGAGCGGCACCATGCACGCCGCCGGGGAGCATACGATCCCTGGTGGCGCCGGCGGCGATGCCGCGCGGACGCTCGTTGGGGTGCTCGAGACGCACATGGCGTCGGGAGACGCCGAGGTGCAGGAGCTCATCGCGCTGACGTTCCTCGATTCCGTGGACGCGAGCCCGGCCAACGAGGTCCTTCGACTACACTTCGGACCATCGCTGCGCGCCGAGGCGGCGAAACGAGACGGCTGGGTGGCCGATTGACCCTGTCAATTCTCCTCTAATTCTGTGGCCGACCTCCAGAACGCGCTCGTCTACTACGTCGTCTTCCTGCTCTCCACCACACTGCACGAGGCATCGCACGCGTGGGCTGCGGCGCGTGGCGGAGATCTCACCGCGTACCACGGTGGGCAGGTATCGCTCGATCCCATCCCGCACATCCGTCGCGAGCCGTTCGGGATGCTCATCCTGCCGCTCGCGAGTGCGCTCATGACCGGCTGGCCGTTCGGCTACGCGAGCGCGCCGTTCGACCCGCAATGGGCAATGCGCCACCCCAAGCGAGCAGCGCTCATGTCGCTCGCCGGTCCCGGGGCGAATCTCGTTCTCGTCCTGCTCTCGGCCGCCCTGATCCGCGCCGGCGTCGCCGCCGAAGTGTTCTACGCGCCGAACAGCATCCGCTTCGGCGAGGTGACCGCGAGCAACGCCGAAGGCGTGTGGCCCGCGCTGGCCGTCATGGTGAGCGCGTTCTTCTCGCTGAATCTGCTGCTCGCCGCGTTCAACCTGCTGCCGTTTCCGCCACTCGACGGCAGCGGTGCGGTCCCGATTCTCCTGAGCGACGACACCGCGCGCAAATACCAGACGTTCATGTGGAGCAACCGCGCGTTCGGGCTGATCGGGCTCGTCCTCGCCTGGCAGTTCTTCAAGTACGTGTTCGACCCGGTGTTCTTCGGTGCGGTGAATCTTCTGTACCCGGGAATGCGCTACGGCTGAGCGCGTGAGCGTTAGGCGCAAAACCTGGCACCGACCTCATGTACGTTTCGTTGCGGGCGAGCGTGCATCGGACGACCATTCGACCGTAGAATCATGCGACGCGGCGTGAACGTCGATCGTGAGAGTGGAGGCGACCATGGCCTGGTGGCGTGACGCGGTCGCCCGCAGGAAGGAGCAGATGATGACAGAAGTTCGAAGCATCCGAGGTGTGACGGTGTCGGTTCTCAACACGCGTCCCGACATCGACACGCAGAGCGTATTCGCTCGACTCGACGGCGCGCTCGGCGTCATCGAGCGCTATCAGCCGCATCGCCTGCGCCGATTCCGCCGTGACGTGACCGGGATCATCGTCAAGCGCTTCGCGTGTCGTGCGGCGTTCTTCGGCGATACGCGACAGTGTCTCATCGAGCTCACGTTCGCGGGCGAAGGGAAGTTCACCGACGCGCAGGTTGCCGCGTCCATCGTGCACGAAGGAGTCCACGCCCGGCTGCTTGCCATGGGGCTCGCGGGACACCCGGGGTGCCAGGCGCGCGAAGAACGGCTGTGTCGCAAAGCTGAGCTGGATCTCGGGCTCGCGGTGCCGGGCGCGGAGGCAGTCGTCGAGCGCGCGCTGGCGTCACTCGAGCTCGACGATCCGGAAGTCGCACCGGCCGTTGATTGGCGCGTCGCCGAGCAGCGGATCGCGGAGGCGGATGCGGCCGCCGCGGCACGTCGGCGGTCGAACGCATGACCGACGTCGTCACCGAGTCGCCCGGCCACGGCAACTACGGAGACGCCCCGGTCGAATCATCCCGGGGCGAGTACACGATCTCGACGGACCGATCGCGCATCGATGTCGCCGCCGTTCACGCGTTCCTCACGCAGACGTACTGGTCGCCGGGTATTCCCGAATCCGTCGTGCGGCGTGCGATCGCGGGCTCGATCACGTTCGGCATCTACCACGGGCGGGAGCAGGTCGGGTTCGCACGCGTCATCAGCGATCGCGCGACGTACGCCTACCTGTCGGACGTCTACGTGCTCGAAGCGCATCGCGGCCGTGGGCTCGCGAAGTGGCTGATGGAAGTCGTCATGTCGCATCCCGAGCTCCAGGGACTGCGGCGCTTCGCGCTATCGACGCGCGATGCACATGCGCTGTACGCGCAGTTCGGCTTCGAAATCGTGGCGAATCCCGACCGGCAGATGGAGATCATGCGGCGCGACATCTACCTGCGGTCCGCGGAGCGCTGACCCGTGGCGTGGCACCGGGCATCCGCGCTGGCAACGGTCGCCGCGATCGCATCGTGTGCGCCGCGCGGTGAATCCCGCACGGACTCCGCCAGCGCTTCGCCATCAGCAGCGGCCGAGGCGGCGATCGCTCCGCCTGACAGCGCGACGATGCGCGTGGCGACGGACGCACTCCGTCAGTTCCTCGAGGCCTCGCGCGAAGGTTCGACGACGCGCGCGTCTCTCGCGCGCCTAACGGCGTGTCCATGGGGGAGCGATGCAGCGCCGGGTCCGATGCTCGCGGCGTTCGCGCTGCTGCCCAGCACCGCGCGCGCCGACACGGTGGTGGGCCGCGCCGTCGTCACGACGGTCGCCGAGCAGGATGTGGATCGGCAGCATCCCGGGTATTTCGTCGCGCGCCTGCGCGTGCGCTCGGACACGCTCGAGTGGGATCTGCTCCGATCCGCATCCGGTGACTGGGCAGTGTGCAACGGGCTGCAATTCGGCCTCACGGCGCCAGACAGTCTCACCACGTGGCGGCCGGCCGGCGCGTCCAGCGCACGTGCACGCGCGCTCGCCGATTCCGTCGCCAGGCGCTGAAAAGCCTGCAATGTCGCCACGCCCTCGCACGGTATCCGACGCGACGATCATCGAGGCGACCGCCCGCATGATCTCCCGGGTCGGCCCGGCTCGCCTAACGCTGGCGGACGTCGGCGGCGAGGTCGGCCTGGCGCCCGCCACGCTGCTGCAGCGCTTCGGCTCCAAGCGCGGGCTGCTGCTCGCGCTCGTCGAGCAGTCGGTGCAGTCCGTGGACGCGCGATTCGCATCGGTCCGCGTCGCGAGCACGAGCGCGCTCGCTGCCGCGATCGCCGCCGCGGCCGAGATGGCCGAGCACGTGCGGACGCCGGAGGAGTTGGCGAACAACCTCGCGTTCTTCCAGATCGACCTGAGCGATCCCGATTTCCACGGCCTCGCGCTCGAGCATTCGCGCCGAGTGCGCGCCGGTTACGAGGCGCTGTTGGGCGAAGCGATCGTGGGCGGCGAGCTGGTCGCGTGCGATACCGCCGCGCTCGCGAGCGCGCTGCAGGCGGTGGGTTCCGGCTCGCTGCTCAACTGGGCGATCCATCGCGAGGGCTCGGTGGCGAGCTGGGTGCGAGCCGATCTCGAAACGCTGATCGCGCCCTATCGGGTCGAGGTCGTCGCGAAGACCCGGTAGCGTCAGTCCGGCTTCGGCGCGAAGTCCGGTCGGCGCACCCCGACGGAGTCAGCGGACATCGGACGCCAGTCCACCTGATCGAGCGCTGCCAGCGTCGCCGACACGAGATCGGCGACGCCGCCCATTGGATCGCGCGCGTCGATCGGCTTGCTCTCCATCACGCGCACGACGCGATTGCGCTGCACGTCGAACAGCTGGAGCTGCAGCACGAGCGTCGAGTCCGCGCGCGGATAGAACAGCGCGGTGAGCGCGGCACCTGCTCCCACCGCGCGCGCGAGCGACGTGCGGCCGCGCGATGCGTAGAAGCGCGGATCAGTCAGCGTCGCGGCATCGACGGCGTCGTACCCCGGCCGCGCAGCGATGGCGCGACGGAGACTGTCGGAGATCGCCGTCGCGATGCCGGCGAGGTCGCGCCGCAGCATCGGGGTGCGAGCGGCACCAACCAGCACTCGACGGATGCCCGCTGCGGGCGGTGGCACCGGCGGCGTTTCGGACGGCGGCGGGGCAATGCGGTACACCGTCGTGGGAGGAGCATTCGGATCGGGGGCGGGACGCGGGCCCCCCGACGGAACCGGCAGGCCGCCAATCCCCGGAACGTTAGGCATCCCCGCGGCCGTCCTGGCGACCTCGCGTAATTTCTCGAGCTCCTTCGGATCGAAGCCACGGATCTCCACGCGCTGGTCGCCGCGTAAGGCACCGATGATTCGCGTCAGCGAGTCGCTCAGCGCGCGCTCGAACCGCAGCGACAGCGAGTCGGCGATCGCACGCTCCCCCTTCGCAACCTGCGAATCGCGCCGCGCCGTGACGCGTTTTCGGATCGCATCGGCGATCGCCAGGGATTCGGCGGGCGTGAGCACGATCGGAGTCCGCGCGGTGGAATCGGCGAACGGACGACCCGGGGCCGTGGCAGCGCCGGGCGCGGTCGCGGCTGCAGTTGTAGTCACCGGCGCGGCGGTTGCCTGCACGGACGTCACCGGACCCGACCAACCCCGGCGCCACACGCCTAACGCGACCGCGGCGCCACCGAGCACCACGAGCAGCGCACCGGCAACGAGCGCGCGGCGCTGTCGGCCGGATCGGAGCGTCGCCGTCGCGCCGGACGCACCGGTGCCGCCGGCCGGCGTGGCCACGCCATCCAGTGCATCGAGCAGTGCGTTCGCCGTCTGCGGTCGATGCTCCGGCATCTTCTCGAGACACTGCGTGATCACGGCGGCGAGTGCGGGCGGCACATCGTCACGCACCGTATCCAGCGGGTCGGGGACGCGCGTGAGCTGCGCCGCCATCGTCGCCTGCGGAGACGTGCCCACGAACGGCGACTGGCCCGACAACAGCTCGTACGCCAGCAACCCGACCGCGTAGATGTCGATGCGATGATCCGCGGCGGGATCGGCGGCCAGCTGCTCGGGCGCCATGTACGCCGGCGTCCCGATCGCCATGCCGGCCGACGTCATGCCTGACACCGGCATCGCCGCACTGAGCGCCTTGGCGACGCCGAAGTCCGTGACGAGCGCGTGCGCGCCACGAGCGTCGCCGGTATATCCGGCGAGCAGGATGTTGCCGGGCTTGATGTCGCGATGCACGACGCCGCGGCCATGCGCATACGCGAGCGCGCCGACGACATCGTGGAGGATCCGGAGCACCTCCCGCACGGGCAGCCGACCGCGACGCAGGATGGCCGCCCGGAGCGACTCGCCTTCGATGAACGGCATCGTGTAGTACAACAGCTCGCTGTCGGCCGCCGCGTCGGCACCCGGGATTCGTCCCGCGGACAGGAGCGGGACGATGTGCGGATGTTGCAGCTGCGCCGCGACCTGGATCTCGCGCTGAAAGCGCTCGCGGTTCACGCCCGCGGAGAGCTCGGGCGGCAGCACCTTGATGACCACCTTGCGGCCGAGCGCGTGTTCGGTCGCGGCGAAGACGCGACTCATGCCGGCGCCGACCAGCTCGTCGTCTATCCGGTAGGTGGCAGAGAGCGCTGCGGCGAGGCGATCGCGGAAGTGGTCAGTCACGGCGGACGGCAGGGCACCGGGGTAAGGCAACGTCGTTCAAGTTATCCGGCAATGGCGTCGCGCGTAACGCCACGCCGCTCACCTTCATCCCTGAGACACATCGGAATACCATATCGGTCCGTCCCATCGGCCCGTCCCATCGGTTCGTCGCTCAAGTTTTCGTAACGCATTCATAACCGTTCTCTCACGTATACGTGGCACCAATACGCCGAACGAAGGGTATGGTCTGCACGCGGATCAGCCTTTCGCCGCATTGCTAATCTCATCGATACGCGCATGGATGTGTACGGAAACGATTTCGTGTCCCAGATGATCTAAGTTTTTGAGCGATTTGGGCTTCCTTCCGCCGGCCCTCCGGCGGCCTACAGGAAGGCAAAGCATGCAGGTGACCCTGACTTTGGAGCACGGCGTGACACCGGCAGGCGAGCTGCGCGAGCGATTGCAGAGTTCCCTCGGCGACGTGTTCGCCATCGAGCGTGAGCTTGGCGGCGGAGGGATGAGCCGCGTATTCCTCGCCCGCGAGATCGCTCTGGACCGCCACGTCGTGGTCAAGGTCCTGCACCCCGAGCTGTCGGGCGTGAACGTCGATCGGTTCCGCCGCGAGATCCAGGTCGTCGCCCAGCTCCAGCACCCGCACATCGTCCCGGTTCTCGCCACTGGTGAGACGCTCGGCATCCTGTACTACACGATGCCGTACATCGACGGCGAGTCGCTCCGCGCGTGGCTGCTCCGGGAATCGCGACTGCAGGTGGACGACGTCGTTCGCATTCTCCACGATGTCGCCGACGCGCTGGCCTACGCGCACGAGCGCGGCGTCGTGCATCGCGACATCAAGCCGGACAACGTGCTCGTCAGCCGGCGCCACGCGATGGTCACGGACTTCGGTGTCGCGAAGGCGCTCACAGTCGCGGCGCACGGCACGAGCGAGGCGCCGGCCCCCTACCCGTCGACCGGCACCACGACCGGCAGTGGACTCGCGATCGGCACACCGGCGTACATGGCGCCCGAGCAGGCGGCGGGCGATCCCGCCACCGATCATCGCGCCGACCTCTACGCATTCGGCGTTCTCGGCTACGAGCTGCTCAGTGGGCGCCCGCCGTTCACGAATCGTCCGCCGAGTGAGATTCTGGCGGCGCACATCGCCGAGTTGCCGCAGCCGATCGAGATGCTGCGCGCGGATCTGCCGCCCGCGTTGTCGGCGCTCGTCATGAGCTGTCTCGCCAAGCGTCCGGTGGATCGGCCGCAATCCGCAGCAGAGGTTCGCTCCGCGCTCGAGTCGTTGACGACGCCAGGTGCGGGCACGGTGGTGAGCCCGACGGCCCGTCGCCGTCGGGCCGCGCGCCGCGCGGTCGCGCTCACGGTCGCGGCGGCGTTCACGCTGGTGGCTGGCGCGGTTGCGTACTCCCGGCGTCCCCCCGCACGCCCGCCGGTCGATGAGGGCCTCGTCGCGGTAGCGCCCTTCCGCATCGCCAGCCGTGATGCGTCGCTGCACTACCTGCGCGAGGGCATGCTGGACCTGATGTCGGCGAAGCTCACGGGCAGCGCGGGACCACGGTCGGCGGACCCGCGGTCATTGCTCACGGCGTGGCGTCGCGCCGCCGGCGCCGATTCGGCAGACCTGCCGCGGGCTCGCGCGCTCGACGTCGCCGAAGCGTTAGGCGCCGGCCAGCTGCTCATCGGCGATGTGACCGGCGATTCCACGCACATCGTGCTGCAGGCCGTCCTCGTGCGCGTGCGGGATGGCCGAGCGCTCGCGCCGGCGAAAGTCGAAGGCGATCCGGACAGTCTGCCGAAGCTCGTGGACATGTTGACGGCGCAACTGCTCACGACGGACGCCGGCGAAGAGGACCGTCTCGGGACGCTCACGAGTACGTCGCTCCCGGCGCTTCGGTCGTTCCTGAATGGTCAATGGCTGTATCGTCACGGGCGATATCGCGAGGCGGCTCAGGCGTACTCGGCCGCCGTGGATCTCGATACGACGTTCGCGCTGTCGGCGGTGCGGCTGGCGCTCGCGAGCAACTGGTTCGGTCTCCCGGAAATGCGCAGCAAGGGGTTGCGACGCGCCTGGGAGGGACGCGAGCGACTCGACCCACGAGATCGTGCATTGCTGGATGCGACCGCGGGTCCGAACTATCCGTCCGCGTCCAGTTACCTCGATATCCTCAAGGCGAAGGAGCGGTACGTCGCGCTCGCGCCGGACCGCGCGGATGCGTGGTTCGAGCTTGGCGATGGGCTCTTTCACTTCGGCGCAGTGGTGGGATACACGGACGCGGATGCACGCGCTGCCGATGCACTCAAGCGCGCGCTCGCGCTCGACTCCACCTATGCGCCGGCAGCCGAGCATCTGCTGCTCATCGAGGCGCATCAGGGCGATACGAGCGCGGTGCGCCAACTCGGCCGGCATTTCCTGTCCATCGATCCGGCGAGCGAGAACGCCGACGGGATCCGGTGGCGCATGGCCGTCGCGTTAGGCGACTCGGCGTCCCTGGCGTCGATCACGCGGCGGCGTGACACGCTGACGCCGATCAGTGCGCACACCATGGCGTACATGAGTCAGCTCGACGCGGTGGACCTCGATCGCGCGCAGCGCATCGCCGATGCCGCGGTGGAGCACGCGCGCGCGCAGGGGGACAAGTACGTCGCGCTCGTGAGCGCGCACGATCTCGCGCTCAATCGCGGGCGTCCGTCGGCAGCGGTCGTGGCGAGCACGCGAACCCGTGACGTGGCGGTGGCGAACGCCCGTATGTATCTCCGCGAGCGCGTGCGCGACGCGCTGTACTGGGATGGCGACACGACAGCGGCGGCGGCCGCGGTGCACGAGCTGGAGCGAACGGCGTTCGGCCCGTCGCCGAAGAAACCAGTCGATCGGTTCGGGCAGTTCGTGGACCTCTGCAACGTGGAGTTGTGGCGGGTGGGGCACGGCGATGCGCGGACAGTCACGGGCAGCGTGGCGCGGCTGCGTCACGTGTCGGCGTCATCGGAAGAAGCGGCGATTGCGGGGTTCGCTCATGCCTGCGCAACGCTGCTCGATGCCGTGGTCGCATCGAATAGTGGACGTCCTGATGCGCCGTTGGCGGTGGCGAAGCTCGACTCGATGCTTCGCACGGGGCCGGGTGGATTCGTGCAGGATGCGGGGAACCTGATCCTGGCGCGTCTCAAGGAACGCCGCGGCGACGTGCGTGGCGCGCTGGCGGCGGTGCGTCGTCGCGAGACGTTCCTGACGCGTCCACTGTATCTGTCGACGTTCCTGCGGGAGGAGGGTCGGCTGGCGGCGCTCGCGGGGGAGAACGAGGCGGCCATCGAGGCGTATCGCCACTACCTGGCGCTGCGCGCGGCGCCGGAGCCGCCGCTCCGGCCGGAGGTGGAGTACGTGCGGGATGAGTTGGGGAAGCTCGAAAAGACCAATGGGGCGAAAGAATAAGAGCTGACAGCTATCAGCTACCCCTGACGGCGCGTTGTCATCCGCAACCACTACGGCAGAGTGGCCTTGCCGGATGCGAAGTCGAAACGGCTTCCGGAGGGGAGGACGTGCAGGTGCACGCCGGCCGTGCCTAACGTCTTGCCGGCCGGCGTGACGGTCGCCTGCCTCGCGTCGTAGATCACCGCCTGCGAGGCGCCGATGATCTCCCAGGCGCCGCTCGGAGGGACGACCAGCGCCGTGGACTCGTCGATGCCGATGCCCACGAAGTTCGGGCGCTCGAGCACCACGCTGATGAGGCGGTTGTGACGGCGCCGGCGGAGGAAGTGCTGGTCGACCGTCACGTTAGGCGGCAACAACCCGAATCCCGGGACCAGCACCACGTCCTCGCGATCGATCGTCATCCAGCCATCGCTCGAGTCACTGGGTGGACGAGTGCCGCCCGGGCGCCGCTCGTCACCACTGATCATCGGATCGGACATCACGGCCGCGCCGGCAGACGTCCCGCCGACGACCGCGCCGTGCCGGAAGCGCGAGCGAATGGAATCCAGCACGGCCGTTCCGAGAATCGCGGCCGTCAGGCGATTCTGATCGCCGCCGGGGAACCAGATGCCCGTGGCCTGACCGAGAATTCGCGCCACGCTGTCCGCCCCGGCGTCCGTTCGCGCGAGGTTGAGCGACACGGCCTGCGCGCCGAGCTTTCGGTAGTCGGCCGCCTTCTCCGCGCCGGACTCGGCGCCGGACTCGCTAGCCATCGGCAGGACGACGATGCGCGCCTTCCCCGCCCCGCCGGCGAGCTCCACGAAGCGGCGGTTGATGACATCCGGAATCGGCCCGCCGCCGACCACAACGAGATACCCTGTTCCGGGCGGCTGTGCCCCTCTCGACTGGGGACTGGGGATCGGGGACTGGGAAGACGCCGAACCGTTAGGCGCTGTGGAACGGCCGCCCGCGGACGCGCAGCCACCGAGCGCAACTACAGCGATGATTCGTGTTAGGCGGACCATGAGTATCGGAGGAGGTCGAGCGAGGAGCGCAGTTCAGGACGCCGTCAGGGGTAGCTGATAGCCGATAGCTGTTAGCTGATAGCTGTCGGCCTACCGGCCGACTACGGCCATCCAAACACCGCCGGCGTCTGCGCCGCCGAGCGGATCGCGGCCAGATCCGGTGCGGGACGCCAGAACCGCGGCCGACCAGAGGCGATCGTGAAATTCACTCCCCAATGCGCGCCGGGATCAGAAATCAACGGGGCGGCGACGTCCACACGGAGCGTGTGACGGCTCGAACGAGGCACCGCGAAGATCAAGCCGATGCCCGTGCCAACGCGTAGGCTGACCGTCTGGCCGAACGGAACGTCTCCCGCCCACATCTTCCCCGCGTCGACGAACGCCGCTCCGCCGAAGCCGAGGTATTTCGCGAACCCCGGAAAGATCATGCGCTCCTCGAGACGAGCCACCGCACGGCGACCGCCGCCGGTGCGCGAACCCTCGTAGCCGCGAATGCCGACGCGATCCGTGCCTAACCGTAGTTGGAACGGCACCGACGTGTCCCAGGCACCGGAGAACTCGACGCTCGCGATCCGCGTGCGTCGCCTCGTCGGCCGCGAGTACCACGCGAGGCGACCCTCCGACACCACGTCGATCCAATCGCCATTCGACCGGCTCGTCTCGATGCTCGCCTGCATTCCGACGAACGAGTGTGGCCCTCCTGCGCCAGCGTACATCTGGCTTCCGATGACCAACCCGTCGTTGTTCGATCCCATGCCACGGCCAAATAACCCACCGAACTGCAGACCGCGAGCAACGTCCTGTGCCCCTTCGAGCGCATCGAATGACTGCGCCTTGACGAACGAAAGCGCACGCACACCGAGGATCGCTGCAATACGCGTGCGGTTGGTGTTTTCGTAGCGAGGCCCCAACGTCGTATCCGGATCGGCGACGAATCCGTCGCTCGTGATGATCACGCCTTCCTCCGCCGGCACCACGCGCTCGCCGCCAGCCTCCGCGCCGGCGAACACGCCGCGCGACCTGCCCCCGATGCGGTACACCGCATCGAGCTCCCAGCTGTCACGCTCGACATCCAATGAGAGTGGGTCGACGTTCTCGCCCCGCACGAACGACTGATATCGATCGACACGCGCAGCGCTGGCGGACCAGGCGATCCGCTGGAGTTCCGTGTAGAGCGGCTGGGACAACGACGCGGCGATGATCTCACCAAGCGGTGACCGCTCGAGCTGACTGTCGAACAGAAATGCGCGCCCGAAGGTGTGGTAGTCGACGAACCGGAACGACCACCCATCACGAAACGCGAACCCTTGCTGCCATTGCAGCGAGGTGGCCATGCCGTAGCCCGCGAAGTTGGCGCTGCCCAGCTTGACCCGCGTCGGGCTGCCGCCCTTCATCCCCAGACCGACAACCGGGCGAATGTCGTCGACGGTCGAGAACGACACCGTCACGGACCCGTCGGCGTTCGGCGTCACGACCGCGCGTGCGTCCGCGAGGTACGGCTGTGCACGCAGTATCCGCTCGGACTCGGCGAGCAGCGTCTCCGTGCAGACCCCGCCGACCTTAACGAGCAGGAACGGCCGGACCGCCGACTCGCGCGTCGGCGCGCCAGAGAGCGCGAACCGCAGAAACGGGCGCAGCCACCCCACCGACCGCTCGACCATTACCGGCTCCTGCCGATCGAACGTCACGTCGGAGATCGTCTCGCCGCTGCAACGCGCACCTAACGGTGGCGGCGCGGCGACGGCGGTCGTCGTGTCCTGCGCGGACAACGGGCCTGCAACGAGCGCCAGCGTGAGGACGAGGGCGCCAGCGCGCACGGCGAGACGTCCGGTGGACGTGGTCAACGGGCCTGTGCAAGCATCGCGATGATGAGAGCTGCCCACTGCGGGCCAAGCCATCCACGGTCACCATCGTCGTAGGACTCGGATGTCGCGTGCGCACCCTGACCATCACCGCCACCATCGATCGTGATGGCGGGAATGCCCAGGCTCATCGGGAAGTTCGCATCGGTGCTCGATGCGGACGTCGGCGCCGTGAAGCCGAGTGCCTTTCCGGCACTCACGGCGGTGCGAACGATGAACGCGCTGTCCGGCTGCGCACCTGCGGGTCGAATACCGATCGTGTCCACCTTCACAGAGATTCGCACCTTCGACTTGGGCCACCTCGCATTCTCGGCTGCGAGTGCGTTGCGCACCGCGGCCTGGAACTTCGTATCGAGGTCCGCGAGCGCTTTCGCCGACTCTGAACGCAAGTCTACGTCCATCGCGCCGCTGGGCGAGATCGTGTTGACGGAAGTGCCGCCTTCGATGATGCCGACGTTGAACGTCGCCTTGGGCGACGTCGGCACCTGGATGTCGGCGATCGCCGCAATGGCCCGGCCTAACGCGTGGATCGGACTCGGCATGCCGAACGCGCCATAGCTGTGGCCGCCAGGACCCTGGTACGTGACGCGATAGCGATTGCTGCCGACAGCGCGACTGGTGACGCCCAGCCCGGTTCCATCCACCGAGATGAAGTAGTCGATCTTGCCCTTGTACTCGCGCGTCAGCAGGTGGCGCGTGCCCCGCAGGTTCCCCGGCCCTTCCTCGCCGACATTCCCGACGAAGATCACGGTGCCGGCGGTCGCGAGCTTCTCCATCTGGAACGCGCGCGCAACCGAAAGCACCACGGCGAGGCCTCGGCAGTCATCGCCGATGCCTGGCGCCGTCATCTTCGTCCCCTCGCGCTTGACCTTCACGTTCGTCCCCTCGGGAAAGACCGTGTCGAGATGGCCTTCGATCAGGACCGTCTTGCCACCGCCAGTCCCGCGACGTTCGGCGATGACGTTGCCGATGGAGTCGATTCGAACGGTCAGGCCCAGCGCCTCGAGGCGCCGCTTATACTCGGCGCCCCTGGCTGTTTCCTTGAACGGGGGCGCCGGGATCTCGCAGATGGATTGCTGCTGCTCGAGTGTCCACGCGTTGTCGGCCTTGATGCGATCGAGAACGCGACGCACGGACGGATTCGTCGACGGAGCGACCTGCGCGATGAGTTGGGCGCCCGAGGCGAACGCGAGGGCAGTCGTGAGCGAGATGACGCGGCCGGTGCAAATGCGCATGGATGACGCTTGGGTGGGTTCGAGTTGTGATTCGGGCGATCAACGAGCAGCGGCGAGCGCGGGATTCTTCGCGGGCGCGGTTCCGTAGAGCTTGCGCTCGAGCGCGGATGCGAGGATCCGCGTTATGCGCCCGGGCTTTCCGTCGCCGATCGGACGACCGTCGAGCTGGACGATAGGCGTGACGTCGCTCGTCGTTCCGGTGATGAAGAGCTCGTCCAGGCGACCGATCTCCTGCTGCAGGATCGGCATCTCGCGAACCGCCACGCCCTGCTCCGCGGCAAGCTCGAGGACGACGTCTCTCGTTATGCCACCGAGGATGTAGTTGGACCGCGGATACGTGCGAAGCTCGCCGTCGATGACACCGAACACGTTCGTGTGCGACCCCTCGGTGATCACGCCGTCGCGGATGAAGACCGCTTCGAGCGACCCTGCGGCGACCGCGTGCTGCTTGGCGAGCACGGCACCGAGGAGGTTGACCGTCTTGAGGTCGCAGCGCGACCAGCGGATGTCGGGGTACGTGACCGCGGTCGCGCCCGTCTCACGCTGCGCGTGGTTCGGCGTGAACGTCGAGGTCGAGAGGAAGACCGTGGGCGATGTGGACGCCGACGGGAAGTAGTGCGTTCGTGGCGCCGCGCCACGCGTGATCTGCAGGTAGACGGTGCCTTCGCCGGTCGTGAGGTCGTTCTCGCGGATCAGGCGGTTGTGAATGTCGATGATCTGCTCGGGCGTGAGGCGTGGATCGATCCCGATCCCGCGGAGCCCATACTGCAGCCGGCGCATGTGCCGGTCGGCCTCGAAGAGCTGGCCGTTCACGACGCGCGTGACCTCGTAGATCCCGTCGCCGAAGATGAAGCCGCGGTCGTCGACAGAGAGCGTCGCGCGTTCCCGAGGCAGGTATTCACCGTTCAGATAGACAACACCAGGCATGGCAAGACTCACATTCGAATGGGTGACCGGAATCAATCTCGGGAATCGGGAATCGGGAATAGGGGGGCGGGCGTGGGGAATCGGGAATAGGGAGTCGGACTTGGACTGGGAAGGCTCGTCAGGCAGGATCGCGTTGCGATCCACGGCGGGTTGGTCGTCCTATGGGCATGCTGCCGCCACGACGGTCATCCGGAAACATCGAGGTTGTGTCCGCGGGCGCGGACGCCGACGCAAACGGCGGTGTGCTCCGCACGCGGTTGCGGATTGCGTTTCTGGTGCTGATCGCGATCTACGGCGTCGTCCGGGTGACGAACGCCGAGCACTGGGATCCGCTCGACGACCTGAATCTGGCGGTCCACGAGGCCGGGCACCTCGTCTTCTCGGCCTTCGGAGAGACGCTGACGATCCTCGGTGGGTCGCTCTTTCAGGTGATCGTCCCGGCGGTGTTCGTCGGGTACTTCGCCCGGACCAGGCAGCGTTATGCCGCGTCCGTGACCATGGCGTGGGTTGGGGTCAACCTGCTCAACGTCTCGCGCTACATCGGCGACGCCCGGGCGCAGCAGCTCCCGCTGCTCGGGGGCGAGGACAGCATTCACGACTGGTGGTATCTGCTCATCAACTGGGACCTGCTGCCTCGGGACCTCGTGATTGCCCGGTGGGTGCATTTCTTCGGGGTGGTGGCGTTCATCACCGCGATCCTCGCCGGCTCCATGACGTTGCGGGCGAGCGGTAGGCCGAAGTAGGGGTCGTCCCTGGGAGAATTGGGGTCAGAGTCGGGACTCTGACCCCAACGTCCTTCTGTGAATCAACGACT
>Ga0310810_10002640_pt1 | contig 19319 bp, 23 predicted proteins | sample NCmetagenome_FD_207641 | JGI IMG/M metagenome (GOLD analysis project Ga0310810, IMG submission 207641) | Soil microbial communities from experimental microcosm in Duke University, North Carolina, United States - NC | ecosystem: Engineered > Artificial ecosystem > Soil microcosm > Unclassified ...
GATCCAGAGGGGTCGATCTACACCGGCGACGTCCATCCGTACAAGACCGAGGGCATCGGCGAGGACTTCTGGCCCGGGACCTTCGATCCGACGCTGGTCGACCGGTGGGTGCGGGTCTCCGACCGCGACACGTTCCTCACGGCGCGTCGCATCACGCGCGAGGAAGGCATCCTCGCGGGCGTGTCGTCAGGCACCGCGATGTTCGCGGCGCTCGAGGTCGCGAAGACCCTGGACGAGTCGGCGCTCGTCGTCGTGTTGCTTCCCGATTCAGGGAAGTCGTACCTCTCGAAGCTGTACAACGACGAATGGATGCGCCAGAACGGGTTCCTGCAGCGGTTCGCGCACCTCATGCGGGTGGGCGACGTGATCCGTGATCGGGAGGGCGTCACGCCGCAGATCGTCGTCGTCTCACGGAGCGACACGGTCCGGTCGGCGATCGACACGATGCAGCGCTACGGCATCTCGCAGATCCCGGTGGTCGCGAACGGCACCGCCGCATCGGTGACCGACATCGTCGGCAGCGTGCAGGAGCGAACGATGCTCGACCGCGTGTTCCGCGAGCCCGCACTCGTCGACGCGACCGTCGAGCGGGTGATGGAGGCGCCGTTCCCCATGGTCCAGGCGAACGAGGACGTCGAGCGCCTCTACGCGGAGCTCGCCGGTGGCGTGCCCGCGCTGCTCGCGGTCGACGAGGGCCGGCCGGTCTCGGTGATCACGAAGGCCGATCTGCTCGAATTCGTGGCCCACCAACGCCGCGCTTCGCGCTGAACGGCGCTTCGCGCTGACCGCGCGCTTGCCTGCCCGGCGGACTGGCACCGCATCTGCAAACCAGATGGTCGGATACAGAACGCGGGTAGAAGAGAGGTCCATGTCTCCAGTGGAACTAGAAGAGAACGCGGTCCAGCCGAGCGCCGTCGCGGCCGCCGAAGCAGAGCTCCTGCCGAGCTCGGTGCAACAGCACGCCGACAAGATCCTTGAGAGCCTTTGCGACCCGAGCCGCCTGCGGATCGTTCAAGCCCTGCGCGCGACGCCGCTGACGGTCAGCGAGCTGTCCAAGGTCATCGCCAAGACCCGCGCGGCGACCAGCCAGCACCTCAAGGTGCTCCGGAGCGTGGAGGCGGTGACCGCGGAGCGTCATGGCCAATTCGTCGTGTACTCGCTCTCGGAGCACGTCAACGCCGAGGTGCTCGAGAACGTGGCGAATGCGTTCGACCAGCTGAGACCCACGGGGTGACCTACCTCGGCGCCTGAGCCTCCCGCGACGCCCATACTTGACGCGATGGGGAAGGATCTCCGCAAGCAGAGCTTCGAGACGCTCGCGATCCACGCCGGTCAGGAGCCCGAGGCGGCCACCGGCGCGGTCACCGTGCCGATCTTCCAGACCAGCACGTTCGCGCAGGAGGCCGTGGGCAAGGACAAGGGCTTCGATTACGCGCGTACGAACAACCCCACGCGAAAGGCCCTCGAGACCTGCCTCGCCGCGCTCGAGTCGGGCGCCTGGGGCCTGGCGTTCGCCTCCGGGATGGCCGGCGAGGACGCGATCGCGCATCTGCTCAACAGCGGCGACCACGTGGTCATGGGCGACGACGTCTACGGCGGCACGTACCGGCTGTTCAAGCGGATCTTCGAGCGTCACGGGGTCGGGATGACCGCGGTCGACATGCGGGATCACCCAGCGGTGCGCCGCGCGATCAAGAAGGGGAAGACCAAGCTGCTCTGGATCGAGTCGCCGACGAACCCGATGCTCAAGGTCATCGACATCGCCGCGATGGCCGAGCTCGCCCACAAGGCCAAGGCGCTCGCGGTCGTCGACAACACGTTCGCGAGCCCGTACCTTCAGCAACCCCTGCTCATGGGAGCGGACCTCGTCACCCACTCGACGACGAAGTACCTCGGTGGCCACTCCGATGTCGTCGGCGGCGCGGTCGTCGGCAACTCACCGGACCTGCACGAGCGCTTGAAGTTCATCCAGAACGCCGCGGGCGGTGTGCCTGGGCCGTTCGACAGCTGGCTCGTGCTGCGTGGCGCCAAGACCCTCGCCGTGCGCATGGAACGGCACTCCGCCAACGGCCTCGCGATCGCGGAGTGGCTTGCGGAGCATCCGAAGGTGAAGAGCGTGAACTATCCGGGGTTGCCGACGCACCCGCAGCACGCCCTCGCACGCCGGCAGATGCGGAGCTTCGGCGGGATGCTCAGCTTCGAGCTGAAGTCGGGCGGGGAGGCCGCGGCGAAGCGCGTCGCGGCGCGCACGAAGATCTTCGCGCTCGCGGAGTCGCTCGGGGGCGTCGAGTCGCTCATCGAGATCCCGCTCGCGATGACTCACGGCTCGGTGAAGGGCACCAAGCTCGCGCCGCCCGCGGGCCTCATCCGGCTCTCGGTCGGCATCGAGAGCGTTGGCGATCTCATCGCGGACCTCGCGCACGCGATCGGATGAATCTGGCCATCGCCTTCGGCGCGGGGATCCTCTCGTTCGTCTCGCCGTGCGTGCTCCCGCTCGTGCCCGCGTATCTCGTGAACCTCGCCGGCGAGACGGCGCTCTCGGGCATGGACCGCCGGCGGACGATCGCTCACGCCGCGGCATTCGTCGCCGGGTTCAGCGCGGTGTTCACGCTGCTCTGGGTCGGCATCGCGCTCCTCGGGACGCTCGGCACCGACCTCGTCACGTGGCTGCAGCGGATCGGCGGGTTCATCCTGATCGTGCTGGGGATGCACATGCTCGGCCTGATCACGATCCCGTTCCTCGAGCGGACCGCCGGACTGCGACTCGAGGGCGCGTCGTCCGGTTACCGCCGGTCGATCCTCATCGGCATCGCGTTCGGTGCCGGCTGGACGCCGTGCATCGGTCCGTACCTGGCGCTCATCCTCACCATCCTCCTGAACAACGACGTCGCGTCCGGAGCGGTGCTGCTGCTCGCGTACTCGCTCGGCCTCGGGGTGCCGTTCCTCCTGGTCGCCGGCGGGTTCGGCAGCGTGCGCCGCGCGCTCGACTGGGTGCGCATCCATATCCGGGCGGTGAATGCGGTCGGCGGTACGCTGGTCATCGTGATGGGCCTCCTTCTCCTCTCGGGCCAGCTCACGCGGCTGAACCAGCTGTTCAACTTCCTGCCGCTGCTCGGTTAGCGAGGTGGCGCCGACCCCGCGCGCGCTCGAGAGCACCCGGCTGCAGCTCCCCCGGTGGATCACGGCGCTGTTCGTCGGGATCATCGCCATCGCGTCCGTGGTCGCGCTCATCGTGCCGCAGCTGCAGCAGCGCGAGTATGTCGGCCAGACGAGGGTTGGCGTCATCACGAACGTGGTCGAGGCTCCGGACACCGCGGGCCGGGTCGGCTCGACCGCCCCGGACTTCCTCTGGCTCCAGCCGACCGGCGCGTCGACGCGCCTGACGGCGCTGCGCGGCGCGCCGGTCGTCCTGAATTTCTGGGCCACCTGGTGCGTGTCCTGCCGGGCCGAGATGCCCCTGCTCGAGCAGGCTGCGCGCGACAATCCGGGCATCGCGTTCTACGAGATCGACCTCGATGAGGACGGCGGGAAGGTCCGGGGCTTCTTCGACTCGCTCGAGATCGAGCACCTGGTGCCGCTCGTGGACGTCGGGAACGCCGTCGCCCTTGCATACGGGCTCGGCCAGGGCGTGCCGACCTCCTTCTTCATCGACGGCGGTGGCGTCGTCCGCGCGGTGGCGCTCGGGGCGATGGACACCGCGACGATCGCCAAGAACCTGAGCACGGTCAGGCAATGACGGCCGAGGTGCGGCGCATCGACCGGCCGGCTCCGCCGCGTCTCTATCGCGACGGAAAGCTGACCGACCTCGACCGCTCACCGCCGCCCGAGCGCGCCGTCTCGCTCATCGTCGACGGCGAGGAGCTCGCGACGATCGCGTGCTCGCCGGTGCGGGTCATCGCGCTGGCCCTCGGCTTCCTGCGGGTCGAGGACATCATCCAGCGCGCCGAGGACGTGGCGCTCATGGAGGTCTGCGACGAGGAGACCGTGGTGAAGGTGCGCCTCGCGCCGACCGCGCGAGCCGTGCCGCACGACCGCAAGCGGATCCTCACTTCCGGCTGCGGCCGCGGCGTCACATTCTCGCTCGACGTCGTGCCGGTGGAGGGCGGGATGACCGTGCGCCCCGAGCAGCTGATGGCCTGGATGGAAGAGCTGCTCGACAAAGCTGCCGGCTACAAGGAGCACGGTGGCACGCACACCGCGGGCCTGTTCGGCGAGGGCGGCCTGGAGCTGCTGGTCGAGGACATCGGCCGCCACAACACGGTCGACCGGATCGCCGGCGAAGCGCTGCTCGCCGACATCGACACGCGCGGCAAGGCGATCCTCACCTCCGGCCGGATCTCGAGCGAGATGCTCGTGAAGGCCTCGCGACTCGGTTGCGGGGTCGTCGCGTCGCGCACGAGCCCGACCGAGCTCGCGGTCTCGCTCGCGGTCGAGGCGAACATCGCGCTCTGCGGGTACGTGCGCCGCGATCAGCTCCGCATCTTCCACGACGCGGGACGGCTCGCCGTCTAGAGCTTCGCGATCATCTCCGCGTGCTCGCGCTCATGCGGGCCGAGCCACGAGATCGCGCTCGCCTGTGGATCCCAAGTAGCGGGCCCGAACGGCCCGGCGTCCTCCGGCCAGCGCTCGAGCTCCGCCAGCAGATCGGCGCGGCTCGCATCGAGCTCCGCACGCACCGCTGGATACGACCGCGAACGCCGCGGCGCGACCTGGCTCTCGTTCCAGGCATCGAAGCGTGGCGCCGTCCACGGCCAGGTCCACTTCAGTCCCGAGCGGACGTCGGCGATCGCCTTGCGCACCGCGTGGTCGTAACCGATGAGGTGGGCGAGCAGGTCCTTCGATGTCCAGCTCTGTCCCGGGAGCGTCGTTTCGGCGAGCGTCCGCTCGTCGCGCCCCGCGAGGACGTGCTCCAGCTCCGCGCGCGCTGCGCGGACGTCGGCGAGGAACTCCGCCTTGCTCACGACCACCAGTAGCGCGACGTCGTGACCCGGGTTCAGATCAGGTGAGCGCGGCCTGCAGCTTGGCGAGGTACGCGTCGATGCCCCTGGTCTGGCCGGTCAAGCGCATGACCGCGCGGAACAGCGGGTTGTAGACCTCACCGCGTTCGGTGATCGTGAGCGTCGAGGCGTCGTGGCCCTCCGGCGCGATCTCGAAGGTCCACGTTCCTCCGAACGCTTTCTCACCGACGATCTTGTTGACCAGCAGGCGCGGCGCGTCCTGCTCGACGACCTCGGTCTTCGCGTCGCCGGCCCAGCCCTTCGTCGCGACCGGATCGTTGATCAGGCCCCACACGATCTCCGGGCGCGCGGGCACCTTGCGCGAGCGCGACGCGACGTGCGCGACCGGCAACGACGAGCCGAAACCGAACGCGCCGAGCACGATGATCGCGAGCGCCGCGACCGGGTAGAGGATCGCTCCCACGGGTCGCGAGCCTACGCCCGCGCCGAGAAGACGTCGCTCCACCCGGCGTAGCCGATCTCCTTCAGGAGCGCATGCGTGGGCGGGGCGCCGCCGCGGTCGCGGGCGACCTCCTCGCGGACGGCCTGCGCGAGCGCGGCGTAGAAGCGCGCGCCGCCGCGCGCGTCGGCCTCGAGCGCCTCGGCGAGGGCGAGCGCCTCGTCATGGCGGCGCGTCGCAACGGCTGCCGCCGCCAGGAACGGCAGCCGGCTGGTCACGTTCTGCGGGGTCACGTCGATCGCGACGCGGTCGCCGGTGAACGCGAGGCCCATCGCCTTGAGCGCGGCCGGCACCACCTTCTCGTACGCGATGGCGTCCACCTGGCGGATGAGCGCGCGCGCCTCCTCGGCGCGGCCGGCGCGCGCGTGCACGACGGCGCCGTTCGCCAGCATGATCCCGGCGGAGACGCAGAAGACCGTCGTGGGCGACGAGCGGATGAGCTGGTCGGCGTCCGTGGCCAACCTCGCGACCTCGTCCCACTCGCCCCGCGCGAACGCGAGGTGCGACGCGTACACCTCCGCGTGCGTGCGAAGGTGGGGGCCGGCCTGGCGGCTCGTGGCCAAGAGCCGTTCCGCCACCGACGCGAGCTCGGGCAACGAGCCGCGCCGGAGCGCGATCAGCGCGCGGCCGCGGAGGTACTCCATCCGGTCGAGCTCGGTCATCACGCCGGGGAGCGCCTCCATCTGGTCGAAGACCGCGAGCGCGTCGGCGATGCGCATCGCACGGATGTGGTTCTCCGCCTCCCAGCCGAGGATCTCGCGGCGGGTCGCCGGGTCGCTCCCCTCCGACAGGCGCAGCGCCTCGGCGAGCAGCTCCGGATCGGCGGCCTCGGAGCCGGGGTCCATGTCGCGGAACGCCGAGTACACGAGCACGCGCGCGAGGGTGCCGGGGTCGCCGCCGGCCCGCGCGATCCGCTGGCCCTCCACCGCGAGCGCTCCGCGCTCCGCCTGCGTCGGCACGCGGTGGAACGAGCCGATGCGCATGAGCACCTTGAGTGCGCCGATGTAGAGCTCGGCCGGCGGATCGCCGGCTGCGAGGTAGTGCTCGCGCGCATCCTGGTAGGCCTGCCAGGCGTCGTCGCCGCGCAGATCCTGCGCGTAGGCGTCGGCGAGCCCGTGCTTCGCCTCCGCGCGACCGCGCTCGTCGTCAGCCAGCGCGTACGCGCGGTCGAAGAACGCGGCCGCGCGGTCGGCCGCGAAGAGCAGTCCGTGCTTGCGCCCCGCGGCGAGGTGCGCGGCGTACGCATCGCGCCGCATCGCGGCGAGCGCACTGTCGCCGCGCCAGACCCACTCGGCCTCCGGTCCGCCGAGCGCCGCCCACCAGTGGTGGGCCAGCACCTCGACATCGTCGAGCTCCGCCTCACGCGCATAGCGCGCGTGAAGCCGCATCCGGTCGGCCACCAAGAGCCGGCCGTACGCGACGTCACGCAGGAGCGAGTGGTGGAATCGGTAGCGGCCATCGACCGGATCGAGGTACTGCCGCTCCGCGAGCCGCGCGAGCGTGCGTGCGGCGCCCGCCCGGTCGCGGCCGGAGAGGACCGCTGCGTCAGACGCCGCGAACGTCTCGCCCACGACGGCGCCGTGCGCGAGGAGCGCCCGATCGTCCGCGTCGAGGTCGTCGAGCCGCGCGCCGAGCGCGCCCTGCACCGTGAGCGGGAGCTCGCCGCCGGGATCGCGGGCCCGCGCGAGCTCGACGATGAACAGCGGGTTGCCGCCGGCCCGCGCGATCGCGCCGGCGTCGTCGCGGCCGGCGCTCGACGCGAGGGCCCGGGCGGCATCGGCCTCGAGCGCATCGAGGTCGATGAAGAACCGGTCCCCGCCCGGCCGGATACCCGCGGCCTCCGCGAACTCGGGTCGCGCCGTCGCGATCACCAGGACCGGCTCGCCCGCGAGGCTCAGCCGATCGATCAGCGCCACGACCTCGGGCGCGGCCCAGTGGACGTCCTCGACCCAGAGCGCGACCGCCTCGCGCGCGCCGAGGCCGCGCACGAGCTTGCGCCACGCGTTCAGCAGCTCGTCGTCGCGCTCGTCCTTCCCGAGGCCGGCGAGCGCGCCGCTCGCGCGGATGCCCGCGGAGTGGGCGAGGGCGTCCTGGACCCGCGTCCGCTCGGTGGGATCGGCGATCGCGCCGGCGACGAGCGGATCGAGCGCGTCCTCGCCTTGGTCCCCGATCAACAGCTCGCGCAGCGGCGCGAGCGCGCCGACCTCGCCGCCCGGACGGCAGCGCGCCGCGAGGAGCCGGAGGCCGGGGTTGCCGCCGAGGAACTCCTCGACCAGTCGGGTCTTGCCCTGGCCGGGCGGACCCGAGACGAGCGCGAGCACCGAGCGGGCCTTCGCCCGCCGGTGGGCGAGCCGGAGGAGCTCGAGCTCCGCATCGCGGCCGACGAACGGCAGACGCCGGCGGCCCACGACGCCGTGCAGCTCCTCCAGAGCCCACGCCTCGATCTGGCCGAGCCCCTTGAGGTCGATCGTGCCGAGCGGCGTGAACGTCGCGACGTCGGCGGTCGCGTCGTGGGCGACCGGACCGACGAGCACCTGCCCCGGCTCGGCGCGCTGCTGGAGCCGCGCGGCGGTGTTCACGACCGCGCCCACGCTCATCTGCTGCTTCGTGTCGGCGGCCGCCGCGAGGTCCACGATCGCCTCGCCGGTCTCGAGGCCGACCCGTACCCCGAACGGGATCTCGGCCGGGCCGCGCGACGCGGACCACGCCCGTGCGCCGGCGGCCGCGCGGAGCGCGCGCTCGGGGTCGTCCGGGTGGGCGACGGGCGCCCCGAAGAGGGCGTAGATCGCGTCGCCGATGTACTTCTCGACCGTGCCGCCCTCGCGCTCGATCACAGTGCGCAGCTCGGTGAACGCGTGATCCAGGGCGCTCTTCAGGCGCTCCGGACCCAGGGTGACCGTGAGCTCGGTCGAGCCGACGACGTCGATGAACAGTGAGGTGACGAGCCGTCGTTCCTCATGTGCTCTGCCTGCCACGGGCGGAATGCTACGAGCGGTACCTCGGTACCGGCCCGCTCTCCCATCGCGCTCGGGTCGATACGGGCGCAGCCTCGGCCGATCGTTCCGGGAGGTGCACGGTGGCGCAGCTCAGGTCGATCCGGCGCATCCGATCGCTCGCCTCGGCGGAGGAGGGCCTCGCGACGATCGAGTACATCATCGGCGCGGCGGTCGTTCTCGGCACGCTGGTCGTCGGGGTCCAGGCGTGGAACAACGGACTCGTCGCCCGGCTCCAGGCGCTGGTCACCCAGATGGGCTCGGTCCACTAGGGCCGTGCGGGGAGAGTCCGGTCTCGCGACGCTCGAGACCACGCTGATGATCACGATCCTCATTCCACTGCTGTTCGCGGTCATCGAATTCGGGGACGTGTTCCAGCGCTGGCTCGCTCAGGAGAGCGCGACCGTGCAGGTGGCCCGCTACGCGGCCGAGCTCGGCGGCGACGCACCAGAGGTCCGAGCGCTCCTGGACGAGTCCCTGCGCCTGTCAGGGATCGACCCATCGGCGGCGAGTCTCGATATCACACCGGCGCGCGTCGGCTGGCGCGAGCCGCTGACGGTGAGCGTGCGGACGAATGCGATGGTCGCGATCCCGTTCCTGTTCAACGCGGCGATCCCGCTCCGGACGACCGCCGTCGTTCGCGGCGAGCTGGCCCGTTGAGCGCGATCACCACGATCGCGGCGCTCCCGCTGCTGATCGTCGTCCTGATGACCACGCTGGAGCTCGGGAGCCTGCGGGTGGTCGCGGCACGGGCGCGGTCGGCCGCGGATCTCGCGGTCCTGGTCGCCGTGAACGACCAGGACGACGGCGAGCTCCAGCGGAGCGGCACGCTCGTGCCCGCGGCTGACGCCGCCGACGTCGCACGGGCGGTGTTCGCGGCGAACCTCGACCCGATCGCGCCGCTCCTCGCCGCCGCACCCGCCGGCATCGCGGCTGACGCGGCGGTCGAAGTGGACGCGAAGCCCGCGACCGTGCATCTGCGCGTCACCGTTCCGGTCCGCACGCCCCTATTCGGCGCGTTGTTCTTCCATCCGATCACCGATGTCGCCGTGCTGGCGAATGGAGGCGCCCGATGAAACATCTGACCCTGGTTCTCGTCGTCGTCACTCTGGTCGCGAGCGCGCGGCCCGCGCTCGCGCGCGATCCCTATCGCGACGAGGGGGACCTCACCGCGCCCGGACCGGCGAGCTGGTCGCCCGGACCGGCCCCGGTTGCTCCGCCGCCCGGGATCTACCTCGTGACCGACACGTGGGCGGGCGACTCCGTCACGCGATCCGGACCGCTCACGACGTACACGACGGAGACCGTGCACGAGACCACCGGCTCGTATGCGCGGGTGCTCGAGACCGTCGTCACCGGGGGATCGAGCGGGTACGACGGTGCTGCGTTCAACGGGCGCGCGGCGCTGACTGACGGCCGGTCGGTCGCGGGCACGTACTACGAGAACTACATCTGGACCGAAGCCGGCTTCGTTCCCGTGAGCGTCGTGTTCTTCCAGGACGACAGCGAGATCGCTCGTGAGGAGAGCCGGGCCGTTGCCGAGCCCAGCCCGGCCGGAGCGGCCCAGCGTCCGCCCGCGCCGTCGTCGGGGCTCGGTCCAGCCGGCGCACCGACCATCGCGCCGCCGGTACACGGCGACCCGCCGTTCCCGGCACCAGCGCCGACACTGCCGCCGCTCCGCCCGTCGGTCCTGCTGCCGGACCGATCCATCGAAGTGCTCCGCGGACGGCGGACGACGATCTCGTTCCTCGGCGGCGACGTCCGGTCGTGGCGATTCGTCTCGGGCGAAGGCGTCGCCCTGGGCGCCCTCACCGGCACGGCGGCTGACCCATTCATCGCGCGATGGGATGTGCTCCCTCCGGCCGGAGTGACATGGGTGGTGCGCTTCCTCGTCGGGTACGCGGATGGCACGACCCACGAGCGCGTGCTTCGCGTCGCCGTCCGTGCGCCTGGGCTCGTCGAGTGATCGGCCAGCGCGCGCTCCTCGCGATCGCGCTGGTCTGTGGCGCGATCGCCGGCACGATCTACTACGCGAGCATCCAGCGGATCACGATCGTCGTCGCGGCGAACAGCCTCGATGCGGACAGACCGATCGGCCCGGATGACCTCGCCATGATCGAGCTCCCGCCGAATGCGGTCCCGGCCGGCGCGCTGCGCTCGGCCGGCGACGCGGTTGGTCGGGTGCCCCGCGCTCCGCAATGGCCCGGCCAGATCCTCATCGGGTCGGCGCTGACGAACGGCGCCGCCTCGTTCCACAGCGGTCTCCTGCCACCGGCCGGCGAGCGCGCGATCGCGATACCCGCGACGCCGTCTCTGGCCGTCGGCGGGGCACTCGTCGCAGGCGCCCACGTGGACGTGATCGCAGTGCCTGTCGCCGGGCGCGCGCCGGCCGGTCGGATCACCGAGCTCGTTGCAGCCAACGTCACGGTGCTCGACGTGCGTGGCGAGAACGGAGGACCGTTCGGTCCATCCGGCGCGAGAGGCGCGACTGGAGCATCGGTCGACCGGCTCGGGAGCGTCGTCGTGGCGCTGGCGCCGAGCGACGAGCTGCGGGTCGCCGACCGGATCGCGACCAGCACGTTCGTCCTCGTGTTCATCCCCGTCCGCGAGTGACCACGCTGCTCATCGAGCCCGTCGCGCCCGAGCCGTTCGACATCGCGTTGGACGCACCTCGATTCACGCTGTGGCGGCAAGGCGTAGAGGTCCGGATGAGCGTCGACGACCGTCTCGCCGACGGAATTCGGCGAAGCCTCGCGCTCCGCGGTGTGCGCGCGACGGTGATCGACGGTCACCTACCGCCGCCGCCGATGTTGGTCCGCGCGCTCGGCACGGCGCTCCTCCCCGCGCGCCTGCATCCGGATGATCTGGACGTCCTCGAAGTGCGCCTCGTTCCGCTCGGCGAAGCCACGACCCGCGTCCTGCGGCGTCCGGTCCGGCGATGGCCGTTGGGTGCCCGGCGGCGAGCCCAATGCCGGGCCCTGCTTCGCGGAACCGACGCGGCGTTCGAGATCCGCAGGACGGCTTGGTGTTCGCGCCGGACGCTGCGCGCGAGCCGGCATACCCTCCGGCCCGCGCTCTTCGATCCGATCGCCGCGCCGCGCACCCTCCGAGCCCGCGCGTCCGAGCAGCGGCTCAGCGGGTGGATCGCGGGGTGACGTGGCGCAGCTGGCTCGATGCGTCGCCGGTCGCGCAGGTGGCCCTCGCGCTCATGCGAGATGCGACCGGTCGCGAGGAACCGCTCGAGCCGCTGCTCCCCGCTCGCGCGGCCAGCCTTCCCGCCGACCGCGGCATCGCATTCTGGTCGCTGACGGCCGGGGTCGGCGCGTCGACGGTCGCCGCTCTCGTCGCGCATCGGTCAGCCGCCGCCGGACGGGCGCCGGTCCTCATCGACCTCGATCGTCGCGTCCCCACGCTGGCCCTGCGAGCGCACTGCGCGGGTGCCACGGTCGCGGACCTTCTGCTTCAACCCGGGTCCGAGTCGGCCCTCCTGTCGCGCTGGGGCGAGGTGCCGTTCCTGCCCGGGACGCCGCACCTGCATCGGGTCTTCGACGGGGCGCGCGTCGCGGAGCTCGTCGCGCGGCTCCATCGTGACCGTCCGGTCGTGATCGATCTCGGATGCGGCGCGGACGTCCTCGACGCTGAGCTCCTCGGTGTCGTCGATCGGTTCTGCCTCGTCGCCGGCCCTTCGGTCGCGCAGCTTCAGGCGGCGTTCTGCGCGGTGCCGCTGCTGGAAGGCCTTGGCGTCTGGGTCGGCGTCGTGGTGGTCGGCGCCGAGCCGGTGGACGCCGCGCGCATCGCGTCGCGGCTGCCGTGGCCCCTGAGCGCGGCGATCCCGCGTGATCAATTCCTCGCCGATGACCGGTTCGCGACGAGAGCACCGACGCTGCGAGCGATCGATTCGCTCATCCGGGGCCTCGCGTGATCGACGGGGCGCTCGTCGCTCGAGTCCGGAGCGAGGTCGCCTCCGGGCTCGATCCGGCGACGCTGCTCGCGTTGTACGCGGACCCAGCGCGCCGCCGGCTCATCCGCGAACGCGTCCGCGCCGTGGCGGGTTCCCGTCTTTCTGATCCCGAGCTCGAGCGTTTGTGCGCCGACCTGTTCGGATTCGGCTGCCTGCAACCGCTGCTCGACGACCCGCAGGTGACGGACGTGCTCGTGAACGCACCCGATCGGATCTTCGTCGAGCGCGACGGACGGCTTGAACGGGTGGCGCTCGGCTTCCGCGATCCCGCGGAGCTGTCCGACCTGATCTACCGCATCGCCGCGAGCGTGGGGCGCGAGCTCACGATCGAGCAGCCGTTCGTCGACGCCCGGATGCGCGACGGCTCGCGGGCGAACGCGGTCATCGAGCCCGTTGGCGGGCCGTGTCTCTCGATCCGCAAGTTCCGGCCGCTGTCGATGCCGCTCGCCGGACCGGTCTCGTGGGTCTCGGCCGGCGCACTCAGCGGAGAAGCCGCCGCACTGCTCGTCGATGCCGTTCGTCGGCGCCGCAACATCCTGGTGAGCGGCGCCACCGGCTCGGGCAAGAGCACGCTCCTGCGGTCCCTCGCGGCGGCGATCCCCGCCGACGAGCGCATCGTGGTCATCGAGGACACCAACGAGCTGGTCCTGCCGCATCACCATGCGGTCCACCTCGAGTGCATCCCGGCGCGCGACGGCGGCGTCGGCGTGGCCGACCTCGTCGTGAATGCCCTTCGCATGCGGCCGGACCGGATCATCGTCGGCGAGGTGCGCTCTCCACGCGACGCGTCGGCCTTGCTCGAAGCGCTGAGCACCGGCCACGCAGGCTCGCTGACGACGCTGCACGCTGGCTCCGCGCGCGATGCCCTTGGCCGCCTGGAGCTGCTGCTCGCCCGGGCCGGGGAGCTGTCCGCCAACGCGATCGTCCGCCACGTTGCCCGCGCGATCGATGTGATCGCGCACCTCGACCGTCGCCCTGACGGCAGGCGGATCGTCCGAGAGATCGCGCGCGTCGAAGACGAGATCGCGACGATCGTATGGAGCCACGAGCGGTGAGCCCGACCCTCGTCGGCGCGCTCGCCGCCGGCGCCGCTGTTCTCGCCGTCGGGGTAGTTCCCCTGCTCGGCCGCTGGTCGCCGCGTCTCGGCCGTCATCCGGATCGCGACGCGCTCGCGGACGTCGACTGGACACACGGCCTCGCACGATGGGAATGCCTCAGGTGGACAGTCGTCATCGTTGCGATCGGCATCGCCGACGCGCTATCGGTCACACCGTTATGGGCCGTCGCCGCGGGGCTCGTCCCATCCTTCGCCGCGCGTGTCCGGGCGCAGGCTGCTCGCGATCGCGCGCGAAGCACCCTCGCGCACCTGTTGCTCGACGCGCAGGCGGCGCTGCGATCGGGCATCGCGCTCCCCGACGCGCTGCGTCGCGCTGCGGCCGGATGCCCCGATCGGCTCGCTCGCCGCCCGCTGGAGACCGCGCTCCAGGGGTTCGACCTGGGTGACGCGCTCGACCACGCACTCCGCGAGGCCGTCGCCGGATCGACGGACCGCCGGCTATCCGCGACGTTCCACACGCTCGCGCTCGGCGTCAGCGAGCGCCTGCCGATCGAGCGGGCCGCGGCGTTGCTCGGCGCGATGGCCGAGCGCGCGGTGCACGACGAGCGACTCGATGCGGATGTCCGCGCGCGGACGGCCGGCGTGCGGGTGCAGAGCTATCTGCTGGCCGCGATCGTGCCGGCGCTGTCGGCCTACCTCGTCGCGACGATGCCGGGACTCGGTACGACGCTGGCCACGCCTCTCGGGCGCACCGTGCTTATCCCGGTCGCGGCCGTCCTCGAGGTCGCCGGGATCGTCGTGAACCGCCGGGTCGTTCGCGGGGTCTCGCGGTGACGGCGATCGGCGCGGTCTGCGTGCTGCTCTCGATCGTCGCGATCTCCTCGGCCGCGCGGCGCGGCTCGTTCGTCGAGCGCCGGCTCGCGTTGTTCGCGCCGTCGGCCCGTCGCGCACCATCGTGGCGGCCGGTGGCGGACCGCGATCTCCGTCAAGCCGGACTCATCCGCTCGCAGACCGGGCTGGTCGCGATGAAATGCCTCGGTCTCGTCGTCGGCGCGGTGATCGGCGGGGTGATCGGGGCAGTCAGCCTTGCCGCCGCGCTCGGATACGCGGGCTTCGTCGGGCCGTCCATCGCGGTCGAGCGACGCGCCCGATCGCGTCGCCAGATCGCGGACCGTGCCCTCGGCCCGCTCCTCGAGCGGATCGAGGCGCTCGCCGCGGCCGGCCGCCCGATCGAGACGGCGGTGGCGACCCTTGCCCGGATCCCGACGTCTTCGCCCGTACTCGATGCGGCACTCCGCGGTGCGGCCGACGCCTACGCGCTCGGCGCACCGCTGTACGGGGCCCTTGGCGTATCGGCGCGGGCCGAAGGCATTCCGGCGCTCGCCGCGCTGGCCGGGGCGCTGGAGCGGTCGCGGGGCCTCGGCCAGGGCTCGATCGCGGTGATCCGCGAGGCCCGTGATGCCGCGCGCGCGGCCGAGCGGGCCGCGGCCATCGAGGTCGCGGCGAAGGTCGAGGGCAAGCTGATGCTCACCCTCGTGCTCTGTTACCTCCCGGCCCTGATGCTGCTCGTGGTGATCCCGCTGTTCCTCACGCTGCTGGACGGCCTCTTCGGCTGACCGGGGCTCTCGTACACTCCGGTAGAGATACCGGCGCGCTTCGCGCCAAACGAGGAAGTGACCATGCCGTTCAACCTGGGTGGACCGGAGCTCGTCTTCGTCCTCATCATCGTGCTCATCGTCTTCGGCGCCGGCAAGCTCCCGACCGTGTTCGGCCAGCTCGGCAAGGGCGTCCGCACCTTCCGCGACGAGGCGGAGAAGAAGGACAGCGAGCCGCTCGCGTCGACCGCGACCGGGGCCGCCGCGGCACCGGGCGCCAGCAAGTACTGCTCGAGCTGCGGGAAGCCGAACGCCAACGGCGCGAAGTTCTGCGCGAGCTGCGGGACACCGCTCGCGGCCTGATCGGCCCGCGGTGAAGGCACCGCGCATCGCGTTCGTCGGCCGCCACAACAGCGGCAAGACGACGCTCCTCATCGCGGTCCTCCCGCTCTTGGTGGCCAAGGGCATCCGTGTCGGCTACCTGAAGCACGCTCACGCCGGATTCGAGATCGATCAGCCGGAGAAGGACAGCTACCGCGCGCGACGCACCGGGGTGCTCCAGACGATCGTCACCGGCGGCGGCCAGACCGCGGTCATCGATGACGCGGAGGATCTCGGGCTCGACGCGGCGATCGCGCGGTACGCGCGGGAGGATCTCGATCTCCTGGTCGTCGAGGGGTTCAAGGCCGAGCCGCTGCCGAAGATCGAGGTCGCCCGCCGCGTGCTCTCGACCGAGCTGCTCTGTCTGAACGACCGTAATCTCGTCGCCACCGTGACCGACTTCGACGTGAGCCCGGACGTTCCGCACTTCGGCCCGGGCGATGCGCCCGCGATCGCGGACTTCGTCGCCGGCCGGATCAGCCGGTGAGCGTGTCGGCCGCGATCATGGCCGGCGGGAAGAGCACGCGGATGGGCCAGGACAAAGCCTGGATCGAGCTCGACGGCGAGCCGCTCATCACCCGGGTGGCCCGCGTGCTCGGGGAGGTCGCGGACGAGGTCATCGTCGTCGCGAACGATCCGCGCTACGAGACCCTCGGCCTCAGGGTCGTGCGCGACAAGTACCCGCAGGGCGGCGCGCTCGGCGGCATCGCGACCGGCGTGGGCGCAGCGGCCCACGACACCGTGCTCGTCGCCGCGTGCGACATGCCGTTCCTCTCGGCGGAGCTGTGGCGTCTGCTTCTCGGCCACGCGGGCGAGGCGGATGTGGTCATCCCGCGGGTTGCCGCGGAGTACGAGACGATGCACGCCCTCTACGCGAAGACCTGCCTGCCCCACATGGCCCGCGCCATCGCGGAGAACCGGCTGCGGGTGATCTCGTTCTTCGACGCGGTGTCGGTGAAGGCGATCGACGAGCCCGAGCTCCGCACGGTCGACCCGACGTTCCGGGCGTTCACCAATGTGAACACGCCCGAGGAGCTGGCTAGCGCGCTCGGGGTGCCTTAGCCACCCGACGCAGCTCGAGCGGCTCGAGATGCTTCCGGCGGTGTTCGGCGCTGTGGCCGACCGCGTCGAACGGCCACTGGGCCGCGCGCTGCTTGCGGAAATATTCCGGCGGCGCGGCGCGAAGGGCCTTGAGCATCGCGCGCTGCGCGGCGCGGTGCTCGGCCACGATCGTCCGGGCCGGCGTGCGGTGCGAGCGCTTGAAGATGCCCGCGTTCGTGTCCGTGATCGTGCCGGTCTTCGGCGGCTCGTATGGCCGGAGCGGGCTCCTCTTGTCGTTCGCCGTCACGCGGGCCTGACGGAACTTCCAGGCGTTGATGTGCGCGAGCACGTCCTTCGCGGTGAATCGGATCGGCGCCTCCTCGCGCATGGCGGGCTTGCGCCAGTCGGCCGGCGTGAGCTTGCGCACGATGGCGTCGAGGGCCTTGTACTCGGCCTCGACGCGCTTGATGACGCTCGCGCGAGAGTGGGTCACGCCTTCGCGCGGACGCGCTCGAGCTTGCGGTGGCGTTCGAGGTCGCAGTGCGCACGGGCCTGCCACTCATCCGGATCGTCGTCGCGGCAGTCGTACGTGCGGCAGTGCTCCGGCCGCGTGGCGTAGATGCCGCACTGCAAGTGCTTGGTGTCGAAGGCGTCGCACGCGATCATCGGCTGCCGGCCGTCGGGCTGCTGGGCCCAGCCGACGACGTGGACGTCGGTGCCCGCGGCCTTGTAGATCGGGCGGATGTCCGACAGCTTGAACCAGCTGTCGGAATCTTCCATGAACTGCTTCGTGCAGCAGGGCGCCTCGCAATTCTGGCAATCGGGATACTTCGGTATGACCGCCATGAGGCAACTCCCCTGCATCCGCACGGACCTGAAAGACTGCGATCGATGGTAGGTGACGCTGAGGGGTTCCGGGAGCAGATCGCGGCGTTCGTGCACGACCGTTACGCGCTCGACCCGACCGCGGCGACGATCGCCGGCGTGCACGAGCACGACGCGCGGCTCGCCGATCTCTCGGCCGACGGCTTCGCGGCCCGCGACGCTTTCACGGACCGTTGGCTGAGCGTCTTCGAGTCGCACGACGCCCGGTCGTGGACCGCCGGTGACCGGACCGATCTGGCGCTCGTCCTGGGCGAGCTGCGCGGGGAGCAAGCGCTCCGGCCGTTCGAGCGGCACGCGCGCCAGCCCTCCCTGTACTCCGACGCGATCACGCGCGGCGCGTACTACGCGCTCATTCGCGAGGAGGGCGACGTCGAGACACGGCTCGGCGCGCTCGCCGATCGGCTCGAGGAGGCGCCCGCGGCGCTGCGCGATGCCGTCGCGAATCTCGATCCGGACCGAGTCCCGCCGGTGTACGTCGTCGTCGCTGGCGAGAGCGCGACCGCCGGGGCGACGTTCGTCCGGGCCGTGCTCCCGTCGCTCGCGCCCGAGGGCTCGAAAGCGAAGGCCGCGCTCACCGGGGCGGGGAAGCGAGCCGGCGATGCGCTCGACCAGTACGCCTCGTGGCTCCGCGACGATCTCATGCGTCGGGCGAAGGGCAGCTTCGCGATCGGGCGGGACGCGTTCGACGCGCTGCTGCGCGACAAGGAGCTTCTGCCCTATGACGCGGTCACGCTCAAGGCGTGGGGCGAGGAGCTCTACGCCGAGACCGCGTCGCGCCTGGCGGAGGCTGCACGCGCACTGGGCGACTCCGATTGGCGCGACAGCGTGGACCGGCTGCGGAAGGCGCATCCCGCCGAGGACGAGCTCGTGGCCGCGTACCGGACCGACATGGAGCGGTCGCGCGAGGCGACCGCGGTCGCCGGCCTGGCCGCGTTCCCGGACGGTGAGTCGCTCACGGTCGAGGCGATGCCCGACTTCGCCCGGCCGACCCTCCCGTACGCCGCGTACATCCAGCCGGGGCAGTTCGAGCGCTCGCGCCGGGGGCGCTTCTGGGTGACGCTTCCGGCTGGGGGCGAGCCCGACCCGGTCAAGGCGGAGCGCCTCTCGGGCCACCCGCGCAAGGGCATCCCGGTCATCGCCTGCCACGAGGGCTATCCCGGGCATCACCTGCAGCTCGCCACCGCGGCGGACCACGCGTCGCTCGCGCGCAAGGCGGTCCGGTCGAACGTGTTCATCGAGGGGTGGGGCCTGTACGTCGAGGAGCTCATGACCGAGCTCGGATTCCTCGACGACCCCGAGACGCGGCTCCTTCGGTTGAAGGATCTGCTCTGGCGCGCCGCTCGCGTGAGCGTGGACGTCGGGCTCTCGACCGGCGCGCTCGGCTTCGAGCAGGCGGTGAACTTCATGATGGAGGGGCCGAAGCTCGAGCGGCCGAACGCCGTCGGTGAGTGCCGCCGGTACACCCTCAACCCGCTCCAGCCGTCGAGCTATGCGCTCGGCCGCGCGGCGATCCTTGACCTTCGCAAACGAGCGCAGCGAAAGGGCTACGGCATGCGCGCATTCCATGACGCGCTGCTCGGTTGCGGCTCGATCCCGCCGTCGCTGGCGGCGGCGGAGATCGGGCTCTAGCGGCCTACTCGGCCAGGCGCGGGAGGATCGGCGTGGCCGTCGTGCCCAGGGTGTAGTTGATCATCAGGTCACCGTTCTGGAGGTCGATCGTCTTCGCGATCAGCTGACCGCCGTCGATCGACGCGTTGTTGCCGTCGAGGCGGATGGCGCCGTTCGGGATGTAGATGGTGCCGCCGGCGTCCAGGCTCCCGGTGCCGTCGACGCGCAGGTCGGTCGTGCAGGCCGGGTCCTGGTAGACGCCCATGTTCGCGTAGCTACCGGTGGTCATCGGCCGAAGGACGATCGGGTGGTTACCGCCGTCGCCGACGTCCGAGCAGCTA
>Ga0310810_10002641_pt1 | contig 19319 bp, 20 predicted proteins | sample NCmetagenome_FD_207641 | JGI IMG/M metagenome (GOLD analysis project Ga0310810, IMG submission 207641) | Soil microbial communities from experimental microcosm in Duke University, North Carolina, United States - NC | ecosystem: Engineered > Artificial ecosystem > Soil microcosm > Unclassified ...
CATTCGTGTGCCCGGCCGAGACGACGACTCCGCGCTCGAGCAGGCGGCGGATCAATGCGTCCGCGCCCGGCAGCTCGGGTGCGAGCGTGAACGTCGTCACGCGTCCGGCGTCGAGCAGCCGGTCGAGCAGCTCCGGATCCGGGTCGCGCCGGTGCTCGCGCGGGTGGGTGCCGAGCCGCTCCGGCGAGAGAAACGGCCCCTCCACATGTGCGCCGACGACGTGCGGTGAGCTCCCGTTCGCGGGCATCGCCCGAATCGCGTCGAGCATCGCGCTCTCGGGCGCGGTGATGAACGTCGGCTGGAACGCGGTGACGCCGCCTTCGAGCAGCGCCGAGCCCGAGCGCTCGTAGTCCGCGGTCGACGCGGAGAGGAAGTCGACACCGGCGAAGCCGTTCACTTGGAGGTCGACGAAGCCGGGAACCGCGACGCGGCCGCGGCAGCCGCCTGCGAGGCCGACCGAGACGACGGTGCCGTCCTCGACCTCGACGTCGCCCGGGACGAGCTCGCCGCGAACGAGCGCAGCCTCGACGCCGAGCCTCACGAGCCGGCTCCGAGCGCCTGCGAGACCGAGCCGCCGGCGCCGTCGAGCCGCTCGCGCGCGGTTGACGGGTCGACGCCCGCGAGCAGCGAGACGAGGGCGACCCGGGCGTCACCGCCCGCGGCCGCGAGGGCCGCGTCGACGTCGTCGTCGGGAGCGCCGCTCGCGAGCTGCACGTTCCGCCGAGCCCGTTCTCGAAGCTTCGCGTTCTCGGGCGCGACGCCGACCATCAGACCTGCGTAGGTGCGCCCGAGCCGGATCATCGTGACGGTCGAGATCGCGTTCAGGACGAGCTTCTGCGCGGTCCCGGCCTTGAGACGCGTCGACCCCGACACGACCTCCGGCCCGACGGCGACCACGATCTCGTGGTCCGCGGCGGCGGCGAGCGCGCTGTCCGGAGCGCAGACGACCGCGACGCAGAGTGCGCCCGCGCCTCGCGCCGCCTCGAGCGCGGCGAGCGTGTACGGCGTCGAGCCGCCGGCGCTGACCGCGACGACGGCGTCCGCGACTCCGACACCGAGTGCGCGCACGTCGGCGACGCCGCGCTCGGCGTCGTCCTCGGCGTCCTCGCCGTCTCCCGCGACGATCGCGACGACCTCGCCCGGCGGCGAGCCGAACGTCGGCCCGCATTCGGCCGCGTCGAGCGCCGCGAGCCGCCCCGAGGTGCCGGCGCCCGCGTAGACGAGCCGTCCGCCGCGCGCGACCCGCGCCGCGATCTCGTCGATCGCGGCCGCCAGGGAGTCGCCGGCCACCGCAACCGCGCCGGCGACGCGTGCGTCCTCGACGTTCAACACCGTCACGAGCTCCCGCGTCGTCCTCGACTCGAGCGGGGGCCGGCCGGTCAGGGCCGCGCTCACGGCCTCCCAGACGAGCGGCGAGTCCGGCGTGGCGAGGCTCGTCATGTGCCCGCAGGCCTCGTAGCCCCACGTCCAGAGGTCGTTGATCCCCTCTTCGCGGGCGGCGGCGACCGCCGCCTCGAGCTCGGGGATGTCCTGCTTCGTGAGGCCGAAGCTCGGCACCCAGAGCTGTGAGCGCACACCGTGGCGCTCGCACGTCTCCTTCAGGAGGCGCGCGAAGCGGCGCACGAACGGCGCCCCGGGCTCGTTCCAGTGCTTCCAGTACGGATCGGTCGCGAACGTGGTCAGCCCCGGGAGCGAGGCGACCGTGTTCCAGTCGGAGATGCCCTGCGTCCCCGCGGTCGCCGGCAGCAGGCAAATCGTGTTCCGGCCGCCGCGCGAGGCGACGTGCTCGACGACCTCGCGCAGGAACTCGACGACCGACGCCTCGCGGAACGCCTGCACCTCCGGACCGAGCTCCGCCGGCACGGGCCCGCCGAAACGCTCCGCGCAGTGGCGGCAGCGGCACGTCCAGCGGGAAGGGTCGTCGATTCCGGCATGTGCCGGCACGAGCCAGGCAGGCTCGTCCCAGAACACCGAGTCGACCCCGCACTCGAGCACCCAGTCGGCCCACTCGCGACAGAAGGCGCGATAGGTGGGGCTGTTGAGACAGGCGCCCGCGACGCGTCGCCCGTCGTCGAGCACCTGGCACTCGTCGGGATGGAAGGCGACGAACCGGCTCTCCGCCTCGCCGCCGAACGTGCGCCCGAGCCCCCACGGGCTCGCCTGCACCTCGAGGCCGGCGGCCTGCGAGGCCTCGACGATCTCGCGCATCGTGCCCCGGTAGTAGGCGAGGTCGTTCTCCGAGAACGCGTGCAGCACCCCGGTGTAGCCGCGCGCGGCCAGGTCGGCCATGTCGCGCCGGACGTGCCGGACGATCCGGACGCCGAAGTACGAGCAGCCGGCGCTCATCGTCGGATCCTCGCGCCGCCCCTGCGAATGGTCAATACCACTTAGGCTTTCACCGCTCCGGCGGTGAGCCCGAAGGCGATCTTGCGCTGGACGAGCAGGAAGAAGACGAGCACCGGGATCGCCGTGAGCGTCGAGCCGGCCATCAGCGCGCCCCAGTCGGTGTGACGGCTCGAGCCGAGAAAGTACGAGAGCCACACCGTCAACGTCTGCTTGCCCTGGTCGTTCAGCAGCACGCGCGCGAAGATGTACTCGTTCCAGCTCGTGATGAACGCGAAGACGGACGTGGCGACGAGACCCGGCGCGGCGAGGGGCAGCAGGATCTTCACGAACGCGCCGAGGCGGGTCGAGCCGTCCACCATCGCGGCCTCCTCGAGCTCGCGCGGGATGTTGATGATGAAGCCCCGCAGCGTCCAGACCGAGAACGGAAGCGCGAACGTCATGTAGGTGAGGATCACGCCGGTCAGCGCGTTCACCTGGTGGTAGCGGGCGAGCACGACGTAGAGCGGGATGATCAGCCCGGCCTGGGGCAGCATCTGGATCCCGATCATCAGCACGATGAAGAGCTTGCGACCGCTGAAGCGGTACTTCGCGAGGGCGATCGCAGCGAGGAACGCGAGCCCGATCGAGATGACGACGGTCGTGCACACGATGATCAGGCTGTTCTTCACATCGGTCCAGAAGAAGGGTGTGTCGATGGCCGCCCGAAAATGCGCGATCGTCGGGTGCAGCGAGAACCACGACGGGTCGGCGCTGACGATCTGGTCGTCCGGCTTGAACGCGGTCGAGATCATCCAGAAGACCGGGAAGACCATCAAGACGAAGAGGACGACCGCGACGGTGTTCCAGCCCGCGCGGGTGGCTCGGCGCGGATTCACTCCACGTCCCCCATCCGCACCATCTTCCGGACGTAGACCACGCTCATCGCCGACACCATCAGCAGCATCAGCAGCGAGATCGCCGCACCGCGCCCGAAGTCGGTCTTCACGTAGCCCTCTTCGAAGAGGTAGACGCCCATCAGGTAGTTGCCGGGATGGATGTGCGACTGCCCGATCAGCAGGAACGGCTGCGTGAAGACGCCGAAGTCCCAGATGATCGAGAGGCTCGTCAGGATCAGCAGGATCGGCCTGAGGATCGGGAAGATCACGTCGAGGAACACCCGCCAGGGGCGGGCGCCGTCGATCTCCGCCGCCTCGACGAGCTCGCGGGGCACCTGCGCGAGCGACGCGTAGACGCTGATCGCGACGAACGGCAGCGCGCCCCAGACGACGAGCGTCGTGACGAGTCCGAGCTGGGAGAAGGTGGTCGCGTACCAGTCGTGCTGGAAGAAGTCGCCGACCCGGAGCTTCGTCAGGACGTAGTTGACGACGCCGTTCTGGAAGTTCGTCATCCAGTACCAGATCTGCACGGCGACGACGACCGGCGTCGCCCAGACGAGCACGAGGCCTCCGGTCAGGAGGAGCCGCGCCCAGGCGCTCACCCGGACGAGCAGCAGCGCCACGAGCGTCCCGAGCACGATCGTGGCCGAGACGTTGACGGCCGTGAAGACGACCGTCCGCAGCAGCGTGTGCCAGAAGACGGCGTCGCCGAGAACCGAGCGAAAGTTGTCCAGGCCGACCCACTGACCGCGGTGGCTGATCAGCTCGAAGAGGCCGTAGTGCTGGAGCGAGAGCCGGACGAGGCTGTAGAGGGGATAGCCGAGGATCGCGCCGATCGCCGCCGCGACCGGGACGATCAGCCCGTACGGGACCGACCCGCGCAGGAAGCGGCCGCGGCTGAAACGCCGCCGCCGGAGCCCTGGGGCCCCGGCGGCGACTGCGGTTCCTTCCGCCTGCGACACGGGCCCTAGGCCCCGTTCAGCACCGACGTGATGTTGTCGCTTGCCGACGCAGCGGCCTGCTTGACCGAGAGCTTCCCGGTGAGGATCTGCGAGAGCATGTTGCGGAGGATATTGCCGTTCTCGACGTCGACCCAGTGCTTCGCGGTCGGCACGAACCAGCTGCGAGCGGCGGCGCGCTCGTTGATGCTCGTTCCGAGCAGGTTGGTGGCGTTCGGGATGTTCCCCTTCGCCTGGAGCGTCTTCTCGGAGCTCGTGCTCGTGAAGTCCTTGATCCAGTCGGCGCCGAGCTTGTTGCCCGTCACCGGCACCGCGAGGTCGGAGCCCCCGAGGAATCCGGGCAGCGGCTGACCCTTCGTGTGGCTAGGCAGGACGAACTGTGCCGTGTCGGCCTTGTACTTCGCGCCGGTGCAGCAGGTGAACCAGCTCGGGCCGATGATCACGCCGGCGTTACCCTGCGCGTACACGTCGTAAGGGTTCGGATGGGTCTCGTCGGTCGTCTTGCTCGCCCGAGAGGTGGTGAGGAAGAGGTTCTTGAACGCGGTCAGGCCCTTGATCGACGCGGCGGAGTCCAGGTTGCCGATCCACTTGCCGGCGTGCGTCCTCGCGATCGATCCGCCGTAGTCGTAGACGAACGCCATCGCCACGTACCAGTCCTCGCCGGCGATATAGATCGGCGAGAAGCCCTTCTTGGCTCCCTTCATCAGCTTCTGCCCGTCGGCGGTCAGCTCGGCGAGGCTCGTCGGCAACTTCTTGATCCCGGCTTTCTTGAAGAGATCGGTCCGGTACGTCGCAAGCCGTGAGCCTGCGTAGTAGGGGACGCCGTAGGTCTTGCCGCCGAACGAAGCGGACGCCGCCAGGCCCTTCAGCCAGTTCGCCGAGTTGTCGAACGTCGACTTGTCGAGCTGCTGGAACGCGCCCGCCGCCATGTACTTCGTCATCTCGGTGTTCCCCATCTCGATGACGTCGGGTGTGTTGCTGCCCGCCAGCGTCGCGTCGAACTTCTGGAGATGATCGGTCCAGTTCTGGTACTGGACGTCGACCGTCCAGCCCGGGTGGTCCTTCTGGAACTGCTGGTTCACGGAAGCGACGAGGTCCGGCCAGCCGGACTGCGCGTCGATCTGGAGCCAGACGGTCAGCTTGTTCGCCTGCGCCCGCTGCTCGCCGGCGCTCGCCGTCGCCGCGACGACTCCGAGCGCAACGGCGGCGATTGCCGCAACGAAAACTCGCGATCTCATCCACGTCTCCTCGAGCCGTCGACGCGGGACCTCGCCGGGATGCCGCCGTGGCCTGCGGGTGCTTGCGCGATGGTCGGAGCGCCGATTGGTCTGTACCAGTTGGCCACGCCGGGGTTATTTCACACCGGACCGCTTCTGTCAAGACCGAGCTAGCCGCGCGGGCTGGAGAGCTCGGTGACGATGCGGTAGCGGTCGCCGCGGTAGACCGACTGGACGTACTCGAGCGTCCGCCCGGCGTCGTCGCGGCTCGTCCGCTCGAAGAGGAAGGCGGGCGAGTGAAGCGGTACTCCGAGCGCCGCCGACTCCTCCTCGTTCGTCACCGTCGGCTCGATCGCCTGGGTGCCGCTCGCGACCGTGATGCCGTAGCGGTCCTGGAGGAGCTCGTAGAACGAGCCGCCGAGGTCCTTCGCCTCGAGACCCGGCACGAGCGCGCCCGGCAGGTGGAGCGTCTCGATTGCCATCGACTCGCCGTCGGCAAGCCGCAAACGCTTGATCACCAGGATTTTCTCGGACGGCGAGACATGCAGCAGGCGTCCGAGCCGGGCGCCCGCGAGCTCCGTGTCCATCGAGAGCGTCCGGCTCCCTGGGGTCATCCCGCGCCGGCGCATGTCCTCGCTGAACGACGTCATCGTCAACTCCTGGGCGATCTTCGGTTGCTGGACATACGTCCCGCTGCCCCGCCGCCGCACGAGATACCCCTCCCGCGCCAGGTCGTCGAGCGCAGCCCGGACGGTGAGGCGGGAGACGCCGAGATCGGCGCTCAGCTGGCGCTCCGAGGGGATCGCCGTCCCGATCCCGAGCCGCTCGATCAGGCCCAGCACCTGCTGGCGCGTCGCGCTCTGCTTCGTCACCTTGGGGTGGGAGCCGGCCGCCGTCACTGTGGCGACTATACCGAGCGTCCCGAAAGTGGTCAATGCCATTGCGCTCACGGGGAGGGTCAGGTATAGATCCACTGCAGTGTCCGAGATCGTGCTCGAGCACGTCACGAAGGTCTACGGCGGCGACGTCCTCGCCGTCGACGACGTCTCCCTCGAGATCGAGAGCGGCGAGTTCCTCGTGCTCGTCGGACCGTCCGGCTGCGGCAAGTCGACGCTGCTCCGCATGCTCGCCGGCCTCGAAGAGGTGACGGCGGGCGCGATCCGGATCGGCGGGCGGGAGGTGACCGACCTGCCGCCGCGCGACCGCGACATCGCGATGGTCTTCCAGAACTACGCGCTCTACCCACACATGACGGTGCGCGAGAACCTCGGCTACGGCCTGAGGGTGCGCAAGACGGCGAAGCCGGAGATCTCGGCCCGCGTCGAGCAGGTGGCAGCGCTGCTCGGCCTGGACGACCTGCTCGACCGCCGCCCCGCGGCGCTCTCGGGCGGCCAGCGGCAGCGCGTCGCGATGGGCCGCGCGATCGTGCGAGAGCCCAAGGCGTTCCTGATGGACGAGCCGCTCTCGAACCTCGATGCGAAGCTCCGGGTGAGCATGCGGGGGCAGCTCGGGGCGCTCCACGGCCGACTCGAAACGACCACGATCTACGTCACGCACGACCAGATCGAGGCGATGACGCTCGGCCGGCGGGTCGCCGTGATGCGCGACGGGCGCATTCTGCAGGTCGACACGCCGCAGGCGCTCTACGCGGCACCGGCCAACCTCTTCGTCGCGGCGTTCATCGGCTCGCCGTCGATGAACCTCGTCGAGGCCGAGCTTGCAGACGGCGCCGTGACCTTCGGCGGGTACCGGATTCCGGTCGCCGCCGCGGCGCAGCCCGAACGGGGACGCGCGATCGTCGGCATCCGCCCCGAGGCGTTCGAGGACGTCACGTTCGCCGACCCCTCGCTGCCGCAGCTCGACGTCGAGGTCCAGGTCGTCGAGGACCTCGGCCCCGACGCACACCTGATCTTCGCGGTCGACGCGCCGCCGGTCGACGTCACCGAGGTGCGCGAGGCAGCGGGAGACGAGGACGCGCTCCTCCCGAGCGACCGGGTGAGGTTCACGGCGCGCGTCCATCCGCAGACGTCGGCCCGGGTCGGCAGGACGCTGCGGCTCGCGGTCGACCCCGCCCAGTTCCATTTCTTCGACCCGGCGACCGGCCTCCGGCTCGAGCGTGCGGCGGCTCCCGCTCTGGCTCGCGTGTAGCGTCGCGCTCGTCGCCGCCGCGCCCGCGGCCGGGGGTCCCTCGCCGGGCGGGACGATCGTGAGCGCGCTCGCCGGGCCGCCCAAGGCGTCGTTCTTCGCGCGGATCCGGGCCGGCGAGATGGGCGGCGTGATCCTCGTCGGTCGCTGGCGGGCGAGCGAGCTCGTCTCGACGACGCGGCGGCTGCACGCGGCCGGTTGCTCGGCCGGCCGGCCGCTGCTCGTCGCCGTCGACCAGGAAGGCGGCTTCGCGCGCCGGCTCACATGGGCGAACCCCGTGCACACGGCCTCGCAGCTCGGCCGGCTGGGCGCGCCCCGGGTGCGCATCGAAGCGGCGGCGGCGGCGCACGCGCTCCGCACGGCGGGAATCGACGTCGACCTCGCTCCGGTCACCGATACGCTCGTCCCGGGCGGGTTCCTCGGCGCCCGCTCCTTCGGGACGCGGCCCGATCTCGTCGGCAGGCTCGCGGCGGCGTTCGTGCGCGCCCTGCAGCGAGGCCGGGTCGCCGCGACCGCGAAGCACTTCCCCGGTCTCGGCGCGGCCCGGGTCAGCACCGACGACCACCGAGTGTCGCTCGAGACGACTGCGCTCGCGCCTTTCGACCGTGCGATCGCGGCCGGTGTCAAGCTCGTCATGGTCTCGAATGCGTCCTACCCGGCGCTCGATGCAGCGGGCACGCCCGCAGTGTTCTCCCGTCCGATCGTCACCGGGCTGCTGCGCGGTGGGCTCGGCTTCCGCGGGCTCGTCGTCAGCGACGCGCTCGACGCCCCCACTCCGGCGCGCACGCCCCACGCGGCGGCACGCGCGCTGTCGGCAGGCGTCGACCTGCTGCTCTACACGAGCGGCCGCGCGGCGCATGCGGGCTACATCGAGCTTCGGCGCGACGCGCGGGCGAGCCCGCTGCTTCGCGCGAGGCTCGCGAACGCAGTCGCGCGGCTGCGCGCCCTCGAGGCGTGGCTCGGTCGCACCTGTTAGACGTTCTCAGAGCCCGAGCCGCTCGAGCGTCGCCTCGTTGCGGCGCCAGTGCGGCCGCACCTTGACGACGAGCTCGAGATACACCCGGCGTCCGAGCAGCGCCTCGATCTCGGGCCGGGCGCGCGTGCCGATCTCCCTCACCATCGCGCCGCCCTTGCCGACGAGGATCTGCTTCTGCGAGTCCGTCTCGACGAGCAGGTTCGCGCGCAGCACCTTCTCGTCGAGCTCGTCGACCTCGACCGAGATCGCGTGCGGCACCTCGTCGCGCGTCAGCCAGAGGGCCTTCTCGCGGACGAGCTCCGCGATCTGGTCGTGCACCGGCAGATCCGTGCGCTGGTCGACCGGGAAGTAGAGCGGGCCCTCGGGCAGGAGCGCCACGAGCTCGTCCCGCAGCTCGGCGATCCCGTCGCCGGTCTTCGCGCTGACGGGATGGAGGGCGTGGAAGTCGCCGAGGTTCGCGGCCGACTGCATCTGCTGGGCGATGTGGCCGCCCTTCAGCCGGTCGACCTTGTTGAGCGCGATCACCACCGGAACGCCGAGCGAGTAGACGCGCTGGGCGATGAACCGGTCGCCCGCGCCGATCCGCTCGCGGGCCGAGAGGACGAACAGCACGGCCTCGACGCCCTCGAAGGCGGCGTCGACGGTGTGCTGCATCCGCTCGGTGAGCGCGTCGAGCGGCCGCTGGAAGCCCGGCAGATCGGCGAGCGCGAGCTGGTAGTCGTCGCCGTTCGCGATCCCGAAGATGCGACGGCGGGTCGTCTGCGGCTTGTCCGAGACGATCGCGACCTTGCCTCCGCAGAGCGCGTTCACGAGCGTCGACTTGCCGACGTTCGGCCTCCCGGCCACCGCGACGAAGCCCGACTTCACGGCGCGGGGAGGTTCCAAGTGTCCGGTAGCAGCGTCGCAGGCGTGCAGTCGGCGATCGAGCCGTCGTCCCGCCGGAAGTGCACGCGCTCGAGCCGCCACTCGTGGAGCCACTGCCGGCAGCCGCCGCAGGGCGACGCCGTGATGCCGATCGCCTCGAGGTCGCCGGGGCGCAAGCCGGCGGCGGCGGCCGCGGAGATGGCCGTCTGCTCGGCGCACGCCCCGAGCGGGTACGCCGCATTCTCGACGTTGACGCCGTCGAACACGCGGCCGTCCTTCGCGAGCACGCTCGCCCCGACGAGATAGCGCGAGTAGGGCGCATACGCGCGCGCCGCCACCGCTTCCGCCCGCCCGATCAGCTCTTCGCCCGTCACCTCAGGACAGCACCTGGAACACGACGAGCGTCACCAGCGCGCCGAGCGCGCCGCCGTAAAGGACCTCGAGCGCGGAATGCACGCCCGACTCGACCCGGGTCTGCGCGACGAGCAGCGCCATGATGAACGTCAGCGACGAGATCAGGAAGCGGTGGCGATCGGTGATCACGTAGGTCGCGGCCATCCACCCCGCGAACGCGAGCGCCGCGTGACCCGACGGGAGCCCGCCGCGGAGCGGCGTCCCGCGGCCCGTCCACGCCTTCGTCGCGATCACGATCAGGCTCACGAGGATGAGCGCGGCGAGGGTGATCTCCGCGGGCGCGTCGCGAACACGGTCGAGGAAGCGCGCGGTCCGGTGCGCAGCGGCGTGCGCGAAGATGAGATAGCCGACCGCGATCGCCGTCACCGATGCGATCAGCACCGCGCCGGCGGCGACGTCCTTCGCCAGCTTCGCGTTCGGATCGAACGAAGTCGTGGAGACGTCGATCGCGCCTTCGATCGCCGAGTTCACCATCTCCGCGACGAGCACGAACGCAATCGCGAGCAGCAGCACGATCAGCTCGAGCCGGTCGACTCCGAGCGCGGCCGCCGCCCCGACCACCGCGATCGCGATCGCGAAGTGGATGCGGAGGTTTCGCTGCGTCCGCAGCACGTGGATGATCCCCTCGAGCGCGTAGTTGAAGCTGTCGATGATCGACGGGGCGCGGCCCCGCGCGGGCGGCGGCGCGATCCGGCGCTCGTCCTCGCGGCGAGGAGGCGAGGTGATGCTCACAGGTGCAGCGCTTCTCGTGCTTCCATCTCGTCGCCGTGGTCGTAGCCGACCAGGTGCAGCACGGCATGCACGATCGGCGCCCGCCACTCCTCGCCGACGATCTGCGGGCAGACGACGACGTCGCCCAGCTGCCGGGGCAGCCCCTCGGGGAGGTCGTCGAGCACGTCGATCGGGAACGCGAGTGCGTCCGTCGCCTCGTCGACCCCCAGGTGCTCCTGCTTCAGCGCGCGGCTCTCGTCGGGCGAGACGAACACGAGGCCGAGCTCGCCGGCGTCGACCCCCTCGCCGGCGAGGACGCGCCGCGCCAGCTCGCAGGCACCCTGCTCGTCGACCGCGACGCCCGAGCGGTTGTCGATCTCGATCTCGATCATCGTTTGCGCGCCGTCCCCGTCTCCTCGGAATGGTGCTTGTAGGCCTCGACGATCCGCTGCACGAGCTTGTGGCGCACGACGTCGCGGTGACTGAAGTGCACGAACGAGATCCCGTCGATCTCGCCGAGAATGCTCTGGACCTGGATCAGGCCGGAGGCCTGCTCGCGCGGCAGGTCGATCTGCGTGATGTCGCCGGTCACGACGACCTTCGACCCGAAGCCGAGCCGCGTCAGGAACATCTGCATCTGCTCGGGTGAGGTGTTCTGCGCCTCGTCGAGGATGATGAAGCTGTCGTTCAACGTGCGCCCACGCATGAAGGCGAGGGGCGCGACCTCGATCGTTCCACGCTCGATGTACGCGTTCAGCTTCTCGGGGTCCATCGTGTCGTAGAGCGCGTCGAAGAGCGGCCTCATGTACGGGTCGACCTTGGCGAGCACGTCGCCCGGGAGGAACCCGAGCCGCTCGCCCGCTTCGACGGCGGGGCGCGTCAGGATGATCCTGCCGACCTGCCGCTCTGAGAGCGCCGACACCGCGAGCGCGATCGCGAGATAGGTCTTGCCGGTGCCGGCGGGGCCGATCCCGAACGTGACGGTGCAGTCGCGGATCGCGTCGACGTAGCGCTTCTGCACGACGGTCTTCGGCGTGATCCGCTTGCCGCGATGCGACCAGACGACGTCCTCGAAGATCTCGCGTACGTCCTCCGCCTCGTCGATCGCGCTGAGGATCGTGTCGACCGTTCCGGCGCCGATCTCCTGGCCACTCTCGACGAGCTCGACGAGCTCCTCGACGACCGCGCGAGCCTCGCTCACCTTGCCGTCGTCGCCCTCGAGCGTCAGCCGGTTGCCGCGCAGGTTGATCGCGCATCCCAGCCGGTCGCGGAGCGCGCCCAGCACGCCGTCGCCGATGCCTGCGAGCTCGGCGGCCACCTCGTTCGGAACGTCCAGGACTTCCTGCACGCGGTCCAGTGTAGGGGCGAACTAGGCCAGCTTCTCCCGCACGAGCTGGCTGACGACGGAGCCGTCGGCCCGGCCCGCGATCTGCGGCATCACGTCGGCCATCACCCGTCCGAGGTCGGCCATGCTCGTCGCCCCCACCTCGGCGATCACGTCGTCGACGATCTCCTCGATCTCCTCCTCGCCGAGCGGCGTCGGCATGAACTCCTCGAGGATCGCGAGCTCGCGCTCCTCGGCCTCGGCGCGGTCCTCGCGGCCGCCCGACCGGAAGCCCTCGGCCGCCTCGATCCGGCGCTTGCGCTCGCGCTGCAGGACCTGGAGCTCCTCCTCCTCCGAGAGCGGGCGCTGCAGCTCCTTCTCGGAGTTCTTGAGCGCGTTCAGGATGAGTCGCAGCGCGTCGCGACGCTCCGCGTCGCGGGCCTTCATCGCCTCCTTGACCTCCTGGTCGATCGTCTCGATCCTGCTCACGCCATCCTCCCGATGGGGCCGCCGCCGAGGATGTGCCAGTGCAGATGGAAGATCGTCTGCCCTGCCCCCGCGCCGACGTTGACGACGACACGGTAATCGGTCAGCCCGCTCTGCGCCGCCACTTCGGCGACGAAGTCGAGCATCCGCTTGGCCTCCTCGGGTGGGAACCGGGCGATCTCGCGGAAGCTCGCGACGTGCCGCTCGGGCACGACGAGCAGGTGGACGGCCGCCTGCGGGTTGATGTCGCGGATGGCGACGAAGCCCTCCGTCTCGGCGACGTGCTCGCCTTCCCGGTAGAGCGTGCAGAAGAGACAGTCGTCAGGCAGCGAGGATCCCCTCCTCCGAGACGGCCGCACCGCGGACGCGAACGAGCTCGCCGACGGGGAGGTCGCGGCGGACGAGCCAGGGCGAATAGTCGGATCCGTAGCCGCGGCCGGGCCGGTCGACCAGAACGAGGTCGTCGCGCCCGATCCTCGTCCGCCAGTGCGCGAGGCAGGCCTCGTGCGACGCGGCGCGGAGGCGCTCGCCGCGCTCCTTCTTCACGGCGGCCGGAACCGGGTCGTCGCGCGCCGTCGCGGTGCCGGGCCGCGGCGAGTACGGGAACGCATGGATCTTCGTCAGGCCAGCGTCACGCGCGGTGCGAAGCGTGTTGGCGAAGGCGCGCTCGTCCTCGGTCGGGAAGCCGACGATCACGTCGCTCGTCAGGTTGAACTCGCCCCGAAGCGGTACCAGGCGCCGGAGGAAGGTCGCGACTGTGTAGCGGCGACCCATGGCGCGCAGCACCTCGTCGTCGCCCGACTGGAGCGGCACGTGCAGGTGCGGGCTGACGGTCGGCGTCTCGCGGAGCGCCGAGATCAGCGCGTCGGAGACGTGGTTGATCTCGATCGAAGAGAGCCGCAGCCGCTCGAGACCGGGAGTCGCACCGGCAGCGCGGACGAGCCGCGGCAGGTCGTAGCCCGCCGCACGATCGCGGTAGCAGCCGAGGTTGATGCCGGTCAGCACCACCTCGCGATGGCCCTGCCCGACTCGCCGCGCGATCTCGTCCAGCACCGCGCCGGCGCGGCGGCTCCGCGACGGACCGCGTACGAGCGGGATCACGCAGAAGTTGCACGAGAACGAGCAGCCGTCCTGCACCTTCACGAACGCCCGCACGCGGTCGAGGCGGCTGTCGGCGTTCACGCAGCCGATCGCGCCGACGTCGCCGGCGACGACCGCCGGCGTCTCCTCGCTCCGCCTCGCGACGACGACGACGTTCCCGGGCAGGCCGCCGAACGCATCGCCGGCGAGATTCGCGCCGCAGCCGGTGACGTACACACGCGCATGGGTGCGCGCCGCACGCGCCGCCTCCTTGCGCGACTTGGCGAGCGCCTCGTTCGTGACACAGCACGTGTTGACGACGGCGACGTCCGCGTCGCCTTCGCGCTCTCGATGCCCGTCCGCGAGCAGCCTCTCCCGCACCGCGTGCGCATCGACGTGGGACACCTTGCAGCCCAGGAAGTGGACGGAGAACGTCGCCAGAGCCGGAACTGTAAACGGCTACGCGTCGCGTGCGAAGAGGTCGGCAGCCCAGCCGCCCGCGATGCGCCGGTCGACCCGCCGCCAGCCCTCCACGCGGAGCTCGTCGCGCTCCAGATACCCCGAGGCGACGACGAGCGCGGCGCTCAGCCGCGGCAGCAGGCGCTCGACGACGTCGAGCGCGATGTTCGCGACCGCGACCCCGGCCTCCGGCAGCTCGTCCCCGAGGGCGTCACCGGCCCGCGCCGCGACCTCGACACCGTTGACCCGGGCGTTCGCGAGGGTCGCCTCGACCGCCGCCTCGTCCGTGTCGAGGCCGACGACCGGGGCGAAGCCGAGCCTGGCGGCCGCGATCGCGAGCACGCCCGAGCCGGAGCCGACGTCGAGGAGGCTCGTGGGAGTGAGCGCCTGGAGCAGCTCGAGCGCGAGGCGGGTCGTCGGGTGCGCGCCGGTGCCGAAAGCGCGCCCGGGGTCGATCACGATCGTCTCGACCCCGGCGGGCGACTGCTCCCACGGCGGCCCGACCCAGAAGCGGCCGACGACGACGCCGTGGTGGAACTCGCGCCAGCGGTCCTCCCAGCCCTCGGCGACCGCGTCCGACGTCACCTCGAACCGTTCGCGGAGCACGCGCTCGCCCGCGTCGTCGGTGTACACCGCGAACCCGCCTTCGATCTGCTCGAGGCCCTGCGGGAAGAGCTCGAGCAGCTGTGCGAGCTCGGGCTCGCCGCCGGCGACGACGACGCGCCTCAGCGAAACGCGCTCTTGAGCTTCTCGAAGAGCCCCTCGTCGGGCTTGTACGTCTCGGCATCGGCGCGCGCGTCGAACTCGGCCAGGAGCTTGCGCTGCTCGTCGGTCAGCCGGCGTGGCACGACGACGTTGACGAGGACGCGCTGGTCGCCTCGCCCGAAGCCCTGGAGCACCGGCATGCCGCGCCCCCTGAGGACCCGGATCTCGCCCGGCTGGGTGCCAGGATCGAACTCGAGCTCGAGGTCGCCGTCGAGTGTCGCCACCGTCACGGCCGCACCGAGTGCCGCCTGTGTGATCGTCAGGTCGACCGTGGAGAAGATGTCGTTGCCCTCGCGAACGAAGCGCGGGTCGTGCAGCACGTGCACCTGGACGTACATGTCGCCCGCGCGCGCGCCGCCGGCTCCGGCGTGACCCTCGCCGCTCAGCCGGATGCGTTGCCCGTCGTGGATGCCGGGCGGGATGCTGACCTCGAGCCGCCGCTCCTCGAGCACACGGCCCGCGCCCTTGCATTCGGTGCACGGCGTCTCGATCCTGCGGCCGGAGCCGCTGCAGGCCGGGCAGGCCTGCGTGCGCACGAACTCTCCGAAGACGCTGCGGGAGACCTGCTGCACACGTCCAAGCCCGCCGCACGTTGCGCAGGTCGTCACCTGCGAGCCCGGCTCGGCTCCGTCGCCTCCGCAATGCGAGCACGTGACGGCGACCTGGAACGGCACCTCGCGCGTCGCTCCGGTCGCCGCGTCGGCCAGCTCGATCTCGACGGCGGCGACGAGATCCGCGCCGCGCGAGCGCGAGGCGCGGCCGCCGAGCAGATCCTCGCCGAAGAACGCCGAGAAGAGGTCGGAGAGGCTGCCGAAGTCGAAATGGCCCGGCTGGAAGCCGCCGCTCCGCAGCCCCGCGTGCCCGTACCGGTCGTACAGCTCGCGCGTCTCCGACTTCGAGAGCACCTCGTAGGCCTCGACCACCTCGCGGAAGCGCTCCTCGGCGTCGGGCGCCTCCGAGACGTCGGGATGAAGCTCGCGTGCGAGCCCCCGAAAGGCCTTCTTGATCTCGCTCTCGCTCGCGTCCCGTTCGACGCCGAGCAGCTCGTAGTAGTCGCGCTCCGTCGTTGCCATCGTCTCGGAGGCTAGCGATCGAGGTAGATCGACTCGACGAAGCGCGACAGCTCGGACGCGGCCGAGCGGACGGCGCCGAGCGCCTTCTCGTAGTCCATGCGCACCGGGCCGACGAGGCTCACCGACCCGAGCGCGCGATGGACGAGCCCGTAGCACGCCCCGACGAGCGCGATCTCGCGCAATGCCGGATGGTCGAGCTCCTGGCCGACTCGCACGTAGGGCCGCCGAGGCTCGAGCGGAGACTCGCCGAGCACCTCCAGCAGGGCGGCGCGCTTCTCGACGAGCTCGAAGAGGCTGCGGTAGCTGTCGAGCTCCTCGGAGCGCAGCTCGCCGAGCAGATCTGCGGCGCCGCCGACGTAGAGGCGCTGCTCGGCCGAGACGAGCTCCGTGAACGCCGGGCGCAGCACGGCGAGGAAGGAGCGCTCGTGCAGCGTCAGGCCCGGGTCTTCGAAGCGGCGCCGCAGGAGCGCGGTCCCGACCTGGAGTCCGGCGACGGTCTCGTTCAGGTACTCGCCCGCCCACTGCGCGAGCCCCGGGTCGACCGCCTGCTCGAACGGGAAGTTGCGCTTCGTGACGCCGCCGGCAGAGGTGATCACGACGACCATCACGAGGTCCGGCTGCAAGAGCAGCACCTCGACGCGCACGATCGTCGTCGCCTGGAGGGGAGGCGCGGACACGAGCGCCAGGAGACGCGTCACCTGCGACAGCATCTCGGTCGTCGCCCGGAGCGCCTCCTCGACCTCCGTGCGCTCCGTATGCAGGTCGAGCGGGAACTCGGCCGCGGGGTGCGGCTCGGGACGGCGCAGCAGGCCGTCGGCGTAGAGCCGGTAGCCGCTCTCGGTCGGGACCCGGCCCGCCGAGGTGTGCGGGTGGGTGAGCAGGCCGAGCGCCTCGAGCTCCGCGAGCTCGCCGCGCACCGTCGAAGGCGAGGCGGTGAGGCCGATCCGGTCGGCGAGCGTCTTCGAGCCGACCGGCTGCCCGCTCGCGACGTACTCCTCGACGAGCCGCCGGAGGATTTCCTGCTGGCGGTCCGTGAGCTGCAGGCCGACCTTCATTTGCAGGGAATTTTAGCCGTGGGTGCGGCCCTTACCGGCGGGCGGTCAGGCGAGAAGCTCCGCAGTGACCGCTCCGCCGAGATAGCGGCCGCGCTCCGTGAGCGTCAGGGTCGAGTCGGTGCGCTCTGCGAGGCCGAGCCCCTCGACCCGCGCAAGGCCGGCGGGGTCGAGCGCGTGCCCCAGGCCGGTGAGCCGAAGCGGCTCGTCGAGGCGAAGGCCGAGCATGACGCGTTCGCGCGCCTTCACGTCGCCGCCCAGCTCCTCGAGCTCGCGCTCAGGCGGCTGCCCGGCGGCGAGCGACTCGAGGTAGCGCCCGAGCCGCGGCGTGTTCCGCCGGCGTTCGGCTCCGATCGTCGAGACGGCGCCGATCCCGAGGCCGAGGTAGTCGCGTCCGAGCCAGTAGGCGAGGTTGTGCCGCGACCGGAGGTCGCGCCCGTCGGTCGGCCGGCGGCAGAAGTTCGCCGTCTCGTACCAGCGGAGCCCAGCCGCGGTCAGGACGGTCACGACGCGCTCGAAGTAATCCTCCATCGCCTCGGCCTGTCGGCGGAGCTCGTCTCCGTGGGCATGCGTGAAACGGGTTCCCGGCTTTGCCTCGAGCTCGTAGCAGGACAGGTGCTCCGGCTCGAGCGCGAGCGCCTCTTCGAGGTCGGCCTCGAGGTCGGCGCTGCTCTGGCCCGGGATGCCGTAGATGAGGTCGAGCGAGACGTTGTCGAAGCCCGCGTCGCGAAGCAGCCGCACGGCGCGGCGGACGTCGTCGGGGCCGGCGGCGCGCTCGAGCACCCGAAGCAGCCCCGGCTGGAAGGTCTGCGCGCCGAGCGATACCCGCGTCACCCCGGCCGTGCGCAGCGCCCGCGCGAGCTCGGGTGTCACCGTCTCCGGGTTCGCCTCGACCGTCACCTCCGAAGCGGGCGGCAGTGCCTCGAGCAGGCGCACGAGCTCCGGCAGCGCAGTGAAGGTGGGCGTCCCGCCGCCGAGGAAGACGGTCTCGAGCGGGTCCCCGAGCGACGCGCGCTCGAGCTCGAGCTCGGCGAGGAGCGCGTCGACGTAGGCGCGGTGCTGCCCCTCGCGTCCGACGACCGTCACGAAGTCGCAGTAGCCGCAGCGGTGCGCGCAGAACGGCAGGTGCACGTAGAGGTGGCGTGCGCCGCTCATCTCGCCGCCCGCCTCGGCCGGGAGACGAGCTCGCCGCCGCAGTTCGGGCAGACGTCGTCCATCGCAGCCGCGCACGCCGGGCAGAAGGTGCACTCGTGCGAGCAGATCCGGGCGGGCCCGTCGGGCTCGAGCCCGGCGCCGCAGCGCTCGCACTCGGTGCGCATCTCGAGGCTCACGAGCCCTTCCCTCCCTGCCCGATGTTGAGCACTGCGAGGAACGCCTCCTGCGGCACCTCGACCGCGCCGACCTGCTTCATGCGCTTCTTGCCCTTCTTCTGGTTCTCGAGCAGCTTGCGCTTGCGCGAGATGTCGCCGCCGTAGCATTTCGCGAGCACGTCCTTGCGCCGCGCCTTCACGGTCTCGCGTGCGATCACGCGGGAGCCGATCGCCGCCTGAATCGGCACGTCGAACATCTGCCGCGGGATCTCCTCACGAAGCTTCTCGACGAGCAGCCGGCCGCGGTCGTACGCGAAGTCGCGGTGCACGATCAGCGAGAGCGCGTCGACACTGTCGCCGCCGACGAGCACGTCGACGCGCACGAGCTCGCCCGGCTTGAAGCCGGCGAGGTCGTAGTCGAACGACGCATAGCCGCGCGTGCGCGACTTCAGCTGGTCGTAGTAGTCGAGCACGATCTCGGCGAGCGGCAGCTCGTACGTCAGGTGGACGCGCTCGGGCGAGAGGTACTCCATGTGGTCGAAGCTGCCGCGGCGCTCGTTGCAGAGCTCCATCACCGCGCCGACGTAATCCTTCGGGACGATGATCGACGCGTTCACGTAGGGCTCCTCGACCTCCTCGACCTCGCGCGGGAACTCCGCCGGGTTGTGCACTTCGAGCCACTCTCCGTTCTTCTCCTTGACGCGGAACGCGACGGTCGGAGCCGTGACGAGCAGATCGAGGTCGAACTCGCGCTCGAGACGCTCGCGCACGATCTCCATGTGCAGAAGGCCGAGGAAGCCGCACCGGAAGCCGAACCCGAGCGCCGTCGAGGTCTCGGGCTCGTAGAAGAGCGCGCCGTCGTTCAGCTTCAGCCGCTCGAGCGCGTCGCGAAGCTCCGGATACTGGTCGGAGTCGGTCGGGAAGAGGCCGGAGAAGACCATCGGCTTGACGTCCTTGTAGCCCGGCAGCGGCTCCGACGCCCGCCGGCCGACGGCGGTGAGCGTGTCGCCGACCCGGAGGCTCGAGACGTCCTTCAGGCCGGTGACGACGTAGCCGACCTCGCCCGCCGAGAGCGCCTCGACGGGGGTCATGGTCGGCGAGAAGAAGCCGAGCTCCTCGGCGTCGAAGCGCGTCCCCGTCGCCATCGTCTGCAGCGCCTCGCGCCGGGAGAACGTCCCGTCGACGACGCGCACGAACGCGAGCACGCCGCGATACTGGTCGTAGCTCGAGTCGAAAACGAGGGCTCGCGGCGGCGCGGCGGGG
>Ga0310810_10002642_pt1 | contig 19318 bp, 13 predicted proteins | sample NCmetagenome_FD_207641 | JGI IMG/M metagenome (GOLD analysis project Ga0310810, IMG submission 207641) | Soil microbial communities from experimental microcosm in Duke University, North Carolina, United States - NC | ecosystem: Engineered > Artificial ecosystem > Soil microcosm > Unclassified ...
GCGATTTCGACATGTCCTTCATGTCGATGACGCCGGACTCTTGGAATTCCAGCCACAGGTCGTTGCCCTCGCGCGTGCGTTCGCCGACGCCGCCGAACACGGACACACCGCCGTGCTTCAGGGCGATGTTGTGAATCAGCTCCATGATGATGACGGTCTTGCCGACGCCGGCGCCGCCGAAGAGGCCGATCTTGCCGCCCTGGAGGTACGGCTCGAGGAGGTCGATGACCTTGATGCCGGTCTCGAACATCTTGAGTTCGGTGGATTGCTGTTCGAGCGTCGGAGCGTGACGATGAATGGGCCACCGATCCTTCGAGTTGACGGGGCGATCCGGAAAATCCACCGGCTCGCCGAGCACGTTCAGCACGCGCCCGAGCGTCTCCGGACCGACGGGCATAGATATGGGCGCACCCGTGTCGATCACCTGCATCCCGCGTGTCATCCCATCGGTCGGCTTCATCGCCACCGCTCGCACGCGGTTCTCGCCGAGATGCTGTTCAACTTCGGCGACGACATCGATCTTCTCCGCGCCGCCGGCGCCATCCGAGACGATGCGTACGGCGTTGTAGATCGCGGGCAGCCCTTCCGGGAATTCAATGTCGATCACCGGCCCGATGACCTGGACCACTTTGCCGATGCGCTGTGCCGCTGCTGTTTGTGCCATTCCGATTGCCGGCTCCCCGGCCTCCACTATGTGGCCGCGGCGCCCGAGACCACCTCGATGATCTCGCGCGTGATCGCCGCCTGCCGCACCTTGTTCATGTAAAGCGTGAGGTTGTCGATCATCTCCGTCGAGTTTCTCGTCGCCGCGTCCATGGCCGTCATCTGCGCCGCGAAGAACGCCGCGTTCGACTCGAGCAACGCGCGATACACCTGAGTCTGCACGTGCCGTGGCAGCAGCTCGCGGAAGATTTCTTCCGGTGCTGGCTCGTAGATGTAATCAACAGTTGTCGCCGCCTCACCGCCATGCGTTGGCCCGCCGGTGGAAACCGGCGCCCGTTCGCCTTCGAGCCTCGGGATCGGCAGCAGTCGCTCGACGACGATCCGCTGCGTCATCACCGATTTGAACTCGTTGTAGACGAGATAGACGCTTGACGCGGCTCCAGCGGTGAAATCCTCGATCGCCGCATCGGCGATGTCGATGGCGTCGGCAAACGTCATCTTCTGGAAGATGCCGACCGTCTCGTAACGCACGTCGAAGCCACGACGGCGGAAGAAGTCGCGGCCCTTCCGGCCGACGAGCCCGAGCGCAATATCGCGTCCGGGCGCTTCGTTGAGAATGAACTGACCGGCGGCTTTGATGACGTTCGAGTTGAAGCTGCCGCACAAGCCGCGATCGGCAGTGATGACGATCAGCAGCGGTCGGCCAGCCCCCTGCGCCGGAATGCGCAGCAGTGGATGCGCATCCTGATCGACGCGAGACACCAGGCCGTTCAGCACGTTCAGCATCCGCTGGGCAAAGGGCCGTGCGGCGATCACCCGATCCTGCGCGCGCTTGAGGCGCGAGGCGGCGATCATCTTCATCGCCTTGGTGATCTGCTGCGTCGACTTGACGGCGCGAATTCGGCGTCGGAGATCTATCAGTGACGGCACGGCTGTCTCTGGTGGCTACTGTTCTCAGGCAGCAGCCGGCGCGGCGATCGTGCCGCTGAACTGCTTGCCGAATTCCACGAGCGCCGCCTCGAGTGCCCCCCGGATCTCGTCGTCCAGAATTTTCTTGTCGGCGATCGAGGTCAGGACATTCGACGCGCGCGTTTCCAGGAAGCGATACAGCTCCTCTTCGTAGCGGCGCACGTCCTCGACCGGGACGGGGTCCAGGTATCCCTTCGTCGCTGCGTAGATGATGGTCACCTGCTTTTCGACGGGAAGCGGCTGATATTGCGGCTGTTTCAAGATTTCCACGAGACGCCGCCCTCGATTGAGCTGAGCCTGGGTGGCTTTGTCGAGGTCGCTGCCGAACTGCGCGAACGCGGCCAGCTCGCGGTACTGCGCCAGGTCGAGACGGAGTGAGCCCGCCACCTGCCGCATCGCGCGAATCTGCGCCGACCCGCCGACCCGCGACACCGAGTTGCCGACGTTGATGGCCGGGCGGACGCCCTGGTGGAACAGGTCGCTCTCCAAGAAGATCTGGCCGTCGGTAATCGAAATCACGTTGGTCGGAATGTAGGCCGAGAGGTCGCCGGCCTGCGTTTCGATGATTGGAAGCGCGGTCAACGATCCACCGCCCTGTGCGCTGTTCAATTTGGCGGCGCGCTCGAGCAGCCGCGAATGCAGATAGAACACATCGCCCGGATACGCCTCGCGTCCGGGTGGACGACGGAGCAACAGGGAAATCTCACGGTACGCCTGGGCGTGTTTGGACAGATCGTCGTAGACGCAGAGCGCGTGGCGGCCGGTGTCGCGGAAGTACTCGCCGATGGCGCACGCCGAATACGGGCTGATGTAGAGCATCGGCGCCGGATCCGAGGCCGCCGCGGCGACGACGATCGTGTAGCTCATCGCGTCGTACTCTTCGAGTGTCCGCACGACTTGCGCGACGGTGGATTGCTTCTGACCGACGGCGTTGTAGATGCAGACGACGCCTGCGCCGCGCTGATTAATGATCGTGTCGACGGCGACCGCGGTCTTCCCGGTCTGCCGGTCGCCGATGATCAGCTCGCGCTGGCCGCGGCCAATTGGCACCATGCCGTCAATGGCCTTCAACCCTGTCTGCAGCGGTTCCTTGACCGGCTGCCGATCGACAACCCCGGGGGCCAGTCGTTCGATAGGGAGAAACTGCTTCGTGGTGATCGGACCTTTCCCGTCGAGCGGCTGGCCGAGCGCGTTCACGACGCGGCCAAGCATCTCGTCGCCGACGGGAACGGAGATGATGCGGCCCGTCCGCTTCACCTGGTCGCCTTCCTTGATCTCCTTGAAGTCGCCGAGGAGCACCGCGCCGACGCTTTCCTCTTCGAGGTTGAGCGCGATGCCGAAGACGCCGTGCGGAAACTCGAGCATCTCGCCGGCCATTGCACGCTCGATCCCGTGCACGCGCGAAATGCCGTCGCCGATCGCGATGACCGTTCCAACTTCGGCGACGTCAACCGTCGCGGTATAGCTGCCGATCTGATCGCGAATGAGTTTGGAGATTTCGTCGGCTCTGATGTCCATGTCTGTCCTTCCGTCGCGTGCGCTTCAGCGTGCGGTAAGCCGTTCGCGCAGCTTGGTCAGTTGTGTCGCGATGCTGCCGTCGTAGACGGTGCTGCCAATCCGCGTGACCACGCCGCCGATGATCGCCGGATCCACGTGCGTCGTCATGTCTACTTTGCGCCCGGTCAATGACGCGAGCGTCTGTTCGATTTGTGTCACGCGTTCTGGCGGCAGCGGCGCCGCCGTCGTGACTTCGGCACGGACCACCTGCTGGTGCTCCAGCAGCCGTTCGCGATACACGGCAAGCAGATCGGGGACGATGTTGAGCCGGTCGCGATCCGCGAGCAGGAGCAGAAGCTTTCTCGCCGGCGGCGCCGCGTTGAGTCGGGCGCCCAGCGCGTCGACGATCCGCCGTTTCGCGCTGACCGGCACCGCGGGGTTGGTCAACGCGCCGTGCAACTCGGCGTTCGACGAGAGCAGCCCGGCAAACGACGCGAGATCGCGTTCGATCTGGGCCGGATCCGATTCTTTCAGCGCAACGTCGAACAGGGCTCTCGCGTAGCGCGCGGCGGAAGCTCGAGATGGCATCGTGTCAGGCGGTGACGGCGTCCTCGTGGCGGACGGGGATATACGGCCAGCTTGTACCTCAACGGCACAAACTCGCTATTTATATCAGGGAATGAGGCGACTGTGAAGGGGATCGCTACTGAATATTCGTAATTTGTTCGTAAATCCGATTCAGTTCAGCTTCCGATGCGAATGAAATCTCGATGGTGCCTCCCTGCGCGCGGCGCAGGATGCGCACTTTCGTACCGAGCGCGAACCGCAGCCGATCCTCCGCCGCACGCGTGTGCACGTCGTTGGCGGGTGGGGCAGGTTTCACGCTCCGCTCAGGGGGCGGCGACGCCAGGCGTCGGGCCAGCACTTCGGTTTCGCGCACCGACAGCCCGCGCGAAATGACTTCGCGCGACGCCTCGCGCTGTTTCGCAGGGTCGCTCAGCGCCAGCAGCGCACGTGCATGTCCCATCGTCAGCCGGCCAGCTACGAGCTCGGCGCGCACTTCGTCGGCCAGTTTCAGCAAGCGCACGTAATTGGCGACTGAGCTTCGATCCTTGCCCACTGCGGCGGCGATTTGATCGTGCGTCAGGCCGAATTCGTCAGCCAGTCGCTGATACGCTGCCGCTTCGTCAATGGCGTTCAGATTCTCGCGCTGAATGTTCTCGATGAGCGCCAGCTGCAGCAACTGGCGTTCGTCGTCGATCGGGACGTCGCGAACAACAACCGGCACCTTCAGCAGACCAGCACGCTGCGCCGCGCGCCACCGCCGCTCACCGGCGATGATGCGGTACAGATCGCCGATCTTCTGCACGAGGATCGGCTGGATGATGCCGTTTTCCCGAATCGATTGCGCGAGCTCCTCGAGCTTCGCGTCGTCCATCTGCACACGCGGCTGTTTCTCGCTCGGCGCGAGAAGGTCGATGTCGATTTCGACACTCCCCTGTCGAACCGGTTCGGGCGTATCTGGAATCAGCGCGCTCAATCCTTTGCCGAGGGCTGGACGTCTCTCGATCATGTTCACTCCCGACACATCACGCCGCGCGATCGGCGTGGCGTGAAAGCATTTCCCTCGCGAGCGCGATGTAGGCCGCGGCGCCGCGCGACTTCGTGTCGTACAACACCCCGGGCATGCCATGACTCGGTGCCTCACCGAGCCGGACGTTGCGCGGAATGATCGTGTTGAACACTTTCTCCTTGAAGAAATCGCGAACGTCGCGCGCAACAAGCTGACCGAGGTTCGTCCGATCGTCGTACATCGTCAGCAGCACGCCTTCGATGTCGAGCGAAGGATTGAGCACTCCTCTGACCCGGCGCATGGTGCCGACGAGATCGGCCAGTCCTTCGAGGGCGAAGTACTCGCAGTGCAGCGGAATCAGCACCGCGTCGGCCGCCACCAGCGCGTTGAGCGTCAGCAGACCAAGCGACGGCGGGCAGTCGATGAAGATGAACTCGAACCGTGACCGGAGCGGGTCGAGAATGCGCTGCAGTCGCCGTTCGCGCGCCAGCATCGGTACCATCTCGATTTCGGCGCCCGTGAGATTGCGGTCTGCTGGAATCAAGGAGAGATGCTCGACCCGCGTGGCGAGCACGAAGGTGTCTGGCACTCCGTCGGTCATGAGCGCCTCATAGGTGGTGCCACCAGCCGCGCGTTGACCCTTTACACCAAGACCGCTGGTCAGGTTAGCCTGCGGGTCGATGTCGACCAGGAGAACCTCGCGTCCTTCGAGAGCCAGCGAGGTGGCGACATTGATCGCTGTCGTGGTTTTTCCCACGCCGCCTTTCTGGTTTGCTACCGCAACGACCCGCCCGTTGACTTGGCGGCCTTCGTGTTTCGTCCTATCTTCTGGTATATGCCCAACCAACATATTGTGGTCATGTGAACTCTAGTACGCAGCTAATCGCGTGTCAACCATTTTGTTGCACGTGAAACACACGAATATTTAGCGTAGCTCTGCTGTTAGCGACCTCCGCCGAGAGGCGTGCTCCAGTTAATGGCGGGATGTTTCACGTGGAACGTTGCTGACCGATGGGCCTCTTGTCGAGGACGACGAGCCGACTGCGCAGCGATTCAAGCAGCGGGTAGGTCGCGGACCAGGCAAGCGGTGGAGGCACGGTTTCCGATGGATCGGCTGCTGTTGCGCCTCGAAAAAGAAACAATAATCCGCGTGTCTTCAGGAAGGCCTGGAGGCTCGACAACAAACGGGGTTCGATGCGAACCGCACGGATGGTGACGAGGTCGTGTGCTTCGTGCAGGTCGGGTCTCGTCAGCAACTCTTCGAAGCGCGATGCGGCCACATCGGCGCCCTCGAGCTCCACGGCCCGGATCGCTTCCCGTAGAAACACGGATTTGCGTGTCTTCGATTCGACCATCAGCAGTCGGATCGACGGCAACGCCAGCGCAATCGGGATCGCGGGAGAACCACCACCGCTGCCGACATCCAGCATGCGCGCGGCGCTCGCCGGAATATGGCGCGCAGCGACAAGTGGCTCGATCAGCAGTCGATCAATCGTGTCGGGCGTCGCTTCGCCAAGATTCAGACCGGTCAGATTGATTTTCCGATTCCAGGTTTCCAGAAGACGGAAGTAGGTTTCCAGACGCGAGGTGAGTTGCGGCGTCACGCTGACCCCGGCGCGTTTCGCTCTGCGCGCGAGCCGATCCTGGAACTCGCGGCTCGTCACGAATTCACGGGGATCCGTCCGAGAAAGACGCCGAGCACTGCAACGGCCGCTGGCGTCACACCGGGGATCCGCGACGCTTGACCGAGGGTTTCCGGCCGCACCTGCGACAGCCGTTGAACAACTTCTCTCGACAATCCAGGCACGCGGCCAAACGGAAAATCGCATGGAATACGCCGTCGCTCTTGACGCAGCGCGCGTTCCGCCCGTGCCTGCTCCTGCTTCAGGTAGCCGTCGTATTTCACCGTGGTCTCGACGCTGAAGAGATCGAGCTCGCGATTGTCCTGCGAAATCGACAACGCAACCTGCTTTTCTTCGACAAGCCGTTCGAGCCGGACTCCAGGCTGCTTCAGCAGCCGCGCCGCCGGCATCCGAGCGCCACCGTCGTCTCGAACATCGGTGCGATGCAGAAGATCGAGATTCGTTTCGTACCGGTAGCGTCGCGCCTGGAACCGATCCCATCGGTCGTCGGTCACCAGACCGGCGGCACGCCCGATGGGAGTCAATCGCAAGTCAGCGTTGTCCACTCGCAGCAGAAGTCGGTGCTCGGCGCGCGAGGTGAACATCCGGTAGGGTTCCAGACACCCGCGCGTAACAAGATCGTCAACCAGGATGCCGATGTATGCCTCGTCACGCCGGAGCACGACCGGTGATTCACGGCGGACGGCTTTGACCGTGTTGATGCCGGCGACGATGCCTTGCGCAGCGGCTTCTTCGTACCCGGAAGTTCCGTTGATCTGTCCGGCGAAGAACAGACCACCCACGCGATGCGTTTCCAGCGTCGATTTCAGCTCCGTCGGCTGTACGAAGTCGTACTCGATGGCGTAGGCAGGGCGCAGCATGACCGCGTCACCGAGGCCCGGCAACGCGTGGACAAGATCGAGTTGGACGTCGCGCGGCAGCGACATCGAGAACCCGTTCACATAGATTTCGTCGACGTCGACGCCCTCGGGTTCGAGATAAATCTGATGCCGCTCGCGGTCGGGGAACCGCATGATCTTGTCTTCGAGCGAGGGACAGTAGCGCGGACCGATGCCCTGAATCTGTCCGTTGAAGAGTGGGCTTCGCTCGATGTTGCTTCGCACGAGATCGCGGATGCGATCGTTTGTATGAATCAGCCAGCAGCGAACCTGGTTGCGGAGCGGCGTCGTCGTATCGAATGAAAACGGAACGGGCACCACGTCTCCAGGTTCCTCGACGAACACCCCATCACGAACCTGCGCATCGAAATCGATGCTCTTTCGATCGAGACGGGGCGGCGTTCCTGTTTTGAGGCGGCCCATCTCGAAACCGAACGAGCGAATCGATTCCGCGAGGTCGCGCGACGGCGGCTCGCCGTGTCGGCCGGCGGGCCTCTGCTCCGGACCGACGTGGATCAGACCGTTGAGGAATGTGCCGGTCGTGACGACAAGCGCGTCGCACGCAAACAGATCGCCGTCTTCCATCGCAAGGCCGGTGACACGCCCGTTGGCCGTCACGATGCGCCCTGCCCTGCCCAGCAGCCAGGTGATGTTTGATTCTGCTGATAACGCAGCGGCGACCCACGTGCCGTACTGCTTCTTATCCGCCTGAGCCCTGGGAGACCAGACCGCCGGACCGCGGCTTCGATTCAGCAGCTTGAATTGAATGCCGGTCGCGTCGATCGCGCGCCCCATCAACCCGCCGAGCGCGTCAATCTCGCGAACGAGATGTCCTTTTGCTGTCCCGCCGACGGCGGGGTTGCAGGGCATGTGCGCGACGGTGTCTGTCGAAAGCGTGCAGAGTCCGACGCTGCAGCCGAGACGCGCCGCGGCAAAGGCGGCTTCGACCCCCGCATGCCCCGCGCCGATGACGATGACGTCGAACCGCATCTACTTGCCTACACAGAATCGCTCGAAAATATGTCGCAAAACATCTTCGCTGGTACGCCGGCCAATGATCTCGTCCAGTCGCGCGCGCGCCTCCTGCAGATCGGTCAGCAGGAATTCCTCCGGTACGTTGGCAGCTTCCGCCGCGTCGCGCGCCGCAACGAGGGTGGTCCGGCACTGCTCGAGCAGGGCAATGTGTCGGATGTTGGAAATCGATGCCGCATCCCGCAACCGTTCTTCGCCGATCAGCGCGTCAGAGATTGCGCGGCGCAGCTCGTCGAAGCCAGCACCAGTAAGCGCGCTCACCGCCAGGGGTGTTACGACATGATCTTCGGGGATTCGCTGCGGGGAGGACCGCAACGACCCCAAGTCACTCTTGTTCGACAGCACGATGCGGTTCGTTCGCGTCGTTTCGGCGAGCAATTGCTCGTCTTCGCGAGTCAACGGCTCACTGCCGTCGAGCACCAGCAGGACGAGGTCGGCGATCCCGCGCGCCTGGAGGCCGCGCGACACTCCCTCGGACTCGATCGTGTCAGCGGTCTCCCGCCACCCCGCCGTATCGACGAGTGTGACGGCGATGCCGCCGATGTTCACGCGCTCGGTCACCAGATCGCGCGTTGTTCCTGGAATTGAGGTGACAATCGCGCGTGGTGTTCCTGCTAAGTTATTGAATACACTTGACTTGCCTACATTTGGCCGGCCAGCGATCACGACCGTCGCACCCTCGCGTACCAATCGGCCTGCGGTGGCAGTCGCGAGCAGATAGTCCAGCGCTTCTATCACCTGACCAATTTCTTGGGCCGCCGCTAGAGGCTCGATGAAGTGGAAACCTTCATCCGGAAAATCGAGGGACCCCTCGAGTCGCGCGATGAGGTCGAATAATTGCGCGTCGAGGGATCGGATCCGTCCTGTCAGCGTGCCCTCGAGCTGATCGAATGCAATCCGGGCCTGCAGCGGGGTCGCGGCGTCGATCAGATCGGCCACCGCTTCCGATTGCACCAAATCGCGCTTGCCGTTCAAGAACGAACGGAGCGTGAACTCGCCCGGTTCGGCGAGGCGGGCGCCGGCCAGGATCGCCCGTTTCAACATCGCCTGCAGCACCACCGGGCTTCCGTGGCCGCTCATCTCGACAACGTGCTCGCCCGTATATGAATGGGGAGCGGGGAAAAACGTCGCCACCACCTCGTCGACCACCGCATTGCCGTGATCCGCGGTGACACGAGTCAACGTGGCGTGCCGCGGTTGCAGGGACGCCCCACATTCGAGCATCGCACCAGCGAGATCGAGCGCGGCCGCGCCGCTCAGCCTGACGACACCGAGCGCACCCCGCCCTGCCGGTGTCGCAATGGCAACGATGGTGTCGTCGGTCGCAAACATGATCGGTGGTTGGCAGTTGGTGGTTGGTGGCAACCACGAACCACCAACCAGCAACCACGACTAGCGTTTTGTAGAGATAATGACGGTCTTCAGGAACGCATCGCCGATGCTCTCGGAGCTCACCGTCGGATCTTCGGCAATCGCGAGATGCACGATGCGGCGCTCGTAGGGGTTGAGCGGCCCCATCTCCTGCGGCGTGCCGCTGGAGCGCGCTTTCTCGGCAACGAATCGAGCCATCTGCCGCAGCTCCGCGTCCTTATCCTTTCGGAATCCGTTGCAGTCGATGATGATGCGGTTGTCGTCGCCGAGCTGCTTGCGAAACGCGGTGGCGACGAGGTGCTGCAGCGCCTGCAAACCTTCGCCGCCGCGGCGGACAAAAACGCCGCCATCCTCTCCTTCGAGATTGATGCGCGTACCGTCGGCGGTCTCCTCGACGTTCGTTGTCAATACCACGCCCATGGCATCGACAACATCCTGAACGAACTTGGCTATCTGTGCGGTCAACGCAGACATGTCGTTATGAATGCTTCTCCGCGCCGGCGGTGCGTCCTGTGCCGGCATTCTTGAGCCGCCGTTCCGCCGCCGGTCTGGCCGCGTGAACGACGGGAGGTCCGATGAGCCAGTTGGTGAAGTACTGCTGTCCGATTGCCCAGACGTTGCTGACGAACCAGTACAGCGCTGTTCCAGCCGCGGTGGTGAGGAAGATGAAACCGAACACCACCGGCATCAGCATCATCATCTGCCGCTGCGCCGGATCGGCGGTCGTCGGCGTCATCTTCTGCTGCCAGAACATTGTCAGCGAAACGAGGATCGGAATGACAAAGAACGGGTCTGGCTGCGAAAGATCCTTGATCCACAACCCGAACGCGGCACCGCGCAGTTCAATGGCCTGGCCGAGCAGCGCGTAGAACGCGAACAGCACCGGCATCATCAGCAGCATCGGGATACAGCCGCTCGCCGGGTTGACGCCTTTCTCACGATAGAGGTTCATCACCTCCGTGTTCATCTTCTGCCGCGCCGGATCGGTGACCTTCAGGTTCGCATAGCGGTCCTGGATCGCTTTGAGCTGCGGCTGCAGCTCCTGCATTCTTCGCATCGAGACGACACTCTTGTGCCGCAACGGGAACATGGCGAGGTTGATCAGCACCGTCAAAAAGACAATGGACCAGCCCCAGTTGCCCACGATGCCGTGCAGCCACTTGAGCGCGCCAAGCAGCGGAACCGCGAGCCATCCGAACATTCCAAAATTCACGGCCCTGACGAGTTCGCTGTCGATCGAGCGCAGCAGATCGAACTGCTTGGGACCGACGAAAAAGCGCACGTTCATCGGTGGCTGCGGAAAACGAAGCGCCTGGGAAATGAATTGGCGCCGCCCCTCCGGGCTCGCGACGACGAGAGCGCGCGACTCGACTCGCGTTTGTCCAGGGTTGACCGCCGCGATCAGGAAGTAGTGATCGTCAACGCCTGCGAATCGGAACTGTCCTTCCTGAACGGGCTGGTCGCTCACTTTTCCGATGGCGATGCGTTCGACCTTGCCGGCTCGATACAAAATCAACTCTGGCGGAGCGATGGTCGCGCTGCGGTTGAAGAACCCCGGATTGGCGGCAGCCGGTGCGACGTCTCCCGGACCGGGCCCCCACGCGACCGTCGGATTGATCACGCGCTCACCATTTCGCGCGTCGACCGAGAGCGCCACGATGTAGTTGGCCGGCTCGAATCGGAATTCCTTTCGGACGTGCACCCCCGAGGCGTCCTCGAACTCGAACGTCAACGATGCTGGCGATCGCGTCGCGTCGACGTGACCTCCACCATCCGAGACCCGGTACAGGGAGTTGTTGAGGCGAGAGGCCAGGTTCGGATCGTCGCCAACACGCAACGAGAACGGCACCGCTTCAGACGTTGGAAGTCCGCTCGGCACGAGATCCAGCGGCTCGCCCTTGTTGTCTCGATACTCTTTCAGCCGCCAATGCAGGAGCCGACCGCCTCGGTTCGTGAATACCGCGGTCACCTTTGCTGTCTCGACCGTGACCTCGCGTTCCGCTGTATCGGACACGACCGCCTGTGGTTCGCGCGGAGCGTTCGCGAGGGTCGGGGTGGATTCTGGAGTCGTTGAGGGCGGCTGCGTGCTTGTGCCGCTGCTGGGCGAAGACGCCTGCGCAGGAGCGGCCGGCGCACTCGTGGAGCTTGCCGGCTTCGACGCGCTGGGCGGTGGTGGTGCGAAGTACGCCTGATAGAAGTACAGCACCAGGAACGACAGGACGATGGCGATGAAAACGCGGCGTTCCATTAACTGATCAAGGCCGTGGAACGGGGTCCACGCCGTGGCTCCCCAGCGGGTGGCAGCGCGCGAGCCGGCGCGTGCCCATCCAGAGACCCCTGGTCACTCCGTGCAGCTCGATCGCCTCACGCATGTAGTCGGCGCAGGACGGATAGAACCGACAGGAACCGGCAAAGAGGGGCGACAAGAAACCCTTATAAATTCGAAGCAGCGCGAGGACGAGCGCGGCGGCGGGAGAGAAGGGCGACGTATTCGGCTTCGAGAGTTGCGAACGGTGCATCGAGCATTTCCCGACGCGGCACGATGACGACATCGAGACCGCCAATGTCTTTCCGCCGCCTGAACAACTCGCGGGCCCGGCGCTTCGCCCGGTTGCGATCGACGGCCGACCCGAGTTTCCGCGTTGCGGCAACGCCCAGGCGCGGTGCAGCCGCTTCATTTACCATGACGAAAACCGTCATGTAACGGCCGTGGACCTTGGCACCGCCGGCGTAGATCCGCTCGAACTCGGCGCGGCGCCGAATGCGATTCGCCGCCGTCAGGCCACGTCCGTCCACGGCGGCTGAACGCGCCAGTCTACCGTTCGTCGGCGACAGTCAGGCGCTTCCGCCCCTTGGCCCGACGTCGTTTCAAGACAATCCGGCCATTTTTCGTCGACATGCGTACCCGAAAGCCATGCGTTTTCTTGCGGCGGCGGGTATTGGGCTGGTAGGTGCGCTTCCCCTTCATGGTGTCCTTGTGAGCTTGTCTCGCCGAAGCCCACCACCGAAGGCGGGCGCCAGCCGAGTCTGGCGAACTGTCAATACTAGTCGTCGGAGAAACGGGGTGTCAACGCACCTTCGTCGTCGCGGCGTTGTGTTACAGTCCCCGTTTCCGATTTGCACGCTCCAGAGTAGCTTTTGCTTCACCCTTCGGTTTGTTCCCCAAGATTTCCACAACTGTGGAAAACACTGTGGAAAACACCAAAGCGCGGCTGAGCTGACGTCGGGATAAACAAATTCAGGCGTTTTTCAGCCAGGCAAGGGCACGTACCATCCGGTTTCCGGCCTCACCCTGCGCGGAGCAAATCGCGAAATCTGCCTGGCAGGGCACCTTGGTGAGGGCGAAAGTCCCGCGTTCACGTTTTTTCGGGTGATGTTGCATGGATACGAGCATCTGGGACCAGATCCTCGCCCGCATCGAAACAAAGGTTAACCGCCACAGCTTCTCCACGTGGTTCAAGCCGACCGCGTTCGTCGCCGACGGCGGTCGTTCGATCACCATCCGCGTTCCGAACCCGCTGTTCAAGGATTGGCTCACCAAGCATTACTCGGTGGTCCTGTCCGAGGCGCTCGCCGAAGTTCGCCGTCCTGAAACGTCCCTGGTGTTTGTTGCTGAACCGGGCGCCGCTCTCCCCGCTGTTACGGAGGAACCGGCAGCGCTCCCCGATAACGGCGACGATGCCGGCGGCGACGGGCGGACGCCCGCAGGTCTGAATCTGCGGTACACCTTCGATACGTTCATTGTCGGGCCGTCGAACCAGTTCGCCCACGCGGCATGTCGCGCCGTCGCTGAAGCGCCGTCCCGCTCGTACAACCCGCTGTTCATCTATGGCGGCGTGGGTCTCGGCAAGACGCACCTGATGCACGCCGTCGGACAGTTCGTACTCGAGCACGATCGCAATTTGAAGCTCACGTACATCTCGTCGGAGCGGTTCATGAACGAGATGATCAATGCCGTTCGTTACGACCGCATCCTGGATTTTCGCGAGCGATACCGGACGGTGGACATCCTGCTCGTCGACGACATTCAGTTCGTCTCCGGCAAGGAAGGCACCCAGACCGAGTTCTTCCACACCTTCAATGCGTTGTACGACGCGCAGAAACAGATCGTGCTCAGCAGCGATCGTCCTCCGCATGAAATCCCCGCACTCGAGGAGCGGCTGCGATCGCGTTTCGAGTGGGGCCTGATCGCAGACATTCAGCCGCCGGACCTCGAAACGAAAGTGGCCATTCTGAAACGCAAAGCGGAGGCGGAAGCCGTTCCACTGCCTGACAACGTTGCGATGTATATTGCCGGACGCATCAAGTCGAACATCCGTGAACTCGAAGGTTCGCTCATCCGGCTCATCGCGTACGCCTCCTTGACGGGACGCGAGATCTCGCTCGAACTGACGCAGGAAGTATTGAAAAACGTCATCGATCAGGACGAGAAGGCGGTCACGATCGAAACGATTCAGAAGTTCGTGTCCGACTATTACCAGCTGAAGATGTTCGAGCTGAAATCGAAAAACAATTCGAAGTCGATCGCGCTGCCCCGCCAGATCGCCATGTATCTCTGCAAGACGCTTACGCATGCCTCGCTGCCCGAAATCGGGCGGAGTTTTGGGGGAAAGCACCATTCGACAGTCATTCACTCTATTAAGAAGGTCGAGGAGATGCGAAAAACGGACGGCGATTTCAACAGCCTGATTACCAATTTCCTTGAGTCTTTCAGGTGATTCCACAGGCGCCCACAGCCGAGCTCTTGCGAGAACTGTTGACGTTTCCGACGACGAAATTTCCCACAGAAAATAGACGTTCCCAGCGACTCCGGTCCACAGATTTTTCCACACCGTAAATTATTGAACTTAAAGGACTAATCTTTACTGATCGATCTTTGCACAACCCCTTATTTTCGGTATAATTCTCTATCTCTTCTGATCCTCTAATTCAGAGTGTAAGAACCTGACTGAGAGGCTCCTTCACGGCGGATCAACCGCGCCGCTTCGAGGTCACAGCACGCATATGGAACTCGTCGTCGGGAAGAACCAGCTTCTGCGAGAACTGCAACTTTTCCAGGGGATCGTCGAACGCAAGAACACGATTCCCATTCTCGCGAACGTGCTGATTGAGGCCAATGGCAACGAGGTCCGCATGCTTGCCACCGATCTCGAAGTGGCTCTGCGAAGCCGTTGCGATGCTGCAGTCGCCAAGGGCGGATCGCTGACGCTTCCTGCCAAGAAGCTCTACGAGATCGTCAAAGCCCTCCCTGAGACTGACGTTCGCATCCAGGAAGACAAGAACGGCGTAAAGGTCGCTGCAGACAAGTTCGACTCGCGCATGCAGACGCTTCCGCGCGAGGACTTCCCGTCGTTGCCGGAAACCACCGGGGCCGCAAGCGCAACGCTTCCGCGTGACGCTCTGCGTGAGATGGTGGCGAAGACACAATTCGCCATCACTGGCGAGGACACGAGGTACTTCCTCAACGGTGCCCTGTTCGTGCTGCGATCCGACTCGATGAGCCTCGTCGCGACCGATGGTCACCGTCTTGCACTCGTGACCGTGCACCGGCAAGAGACGGATGAAGCCGTCAAGACTGGCGAGGAAGTCAAAGTCATTCTTCCGAAGAAAACGCTTCTCGAGCTAGGCAGGCTCCTGTCCGAGGCGGATGGCGACATCCGCTACGAGCGAGGCGAGAATCACCTGTTCTTCGCCGTCGGCGATCGGGTGCTGATTTCGCGGATGATCGATGGACAGTTTCCCGCCTACGAGCGGGTGATTCCCAAAGGCAACGACAAGGACATCGAATTCGAGCGCGAACGTCTCACCAACGCGGTCAAACGTGTCGCGTTGCTGTCGAACGAACGTTCTCGCGCCGTGAAGTTCGAAATCGACAAGGGCAAAGTCGATGTGACATCGAGTAGTTCCGAATTCGGCGAAGCGCGTGAACAGCTCACCGTGGACTACCAGGGGACGCCGCTCGCAATTTCGTTCAACGCGCAGTACGTGCTCGACTTCCTCAACGTCGTTCAAACCGACGTCGTCTCTCTTTCCCTGAAGGACGAAGTCAGCCAGGCCGTAATGAAGCCCGTCGGCGCGCAGGGGTACGACTACACCTACGTGATCATGCCGATGCGAATCTGACGGAGAACTTTAAGGACACGCGTGGAACATTCCGAACAGCAGCACACCGAGCAGACCGACGAGCTCCTCACTCCCGACACTCCGGTATCGCCCGGCCCGAATGGGAACGGATCTGTCGACGACTACGGCGCCGACAAGATCAAAGTTCTCGAAGGGCTCGAGGCGGTCCGCAAGCGGCCCGCGATGTACATCGGGTCGACGGGGGAGCCAGGGCTGCACCATCTCGTCTACGAAATCGTCGACAACTCGATTGACGAGGCGCTCGCCGGCTTTTGCGATCAGATCAACGTTACGATTCATATCGACCACTCGGTGACCGTGGTCGACAACGGTCGCGGCATTCCGGTCGATCCGATGCCGGATGGTCGATCGGCCGCCGAAGTGGTGCTGACGGTCCTGCACGCCGGCGGTAAGTTCGAAAACGCCGCCTACAAAGTCTCCGGCGGTTTGCACGGCGTCGGCGTCTCTGTCGTCAACGCGCTGTCCGAACGCCTCGATCTTGAAATTTGGCGCAACGGGCAGGTCTATCAACAGAGCTACGAGCGCGGCACGCCCATCAAACCGCTCGAAGTGACCGGGACCACGCAGCGTCGCGGCACGAAAGTGACCTTCAAGGCCGACCCGCAGATCTTCGAGACGACGGAATACAGCTTCGACACGCTCGCGCAGCGGCTGCGTGAGCTGGCGTTCCTCAACGGCGGCATTCTCATCAGCATCGACGACGAGCGCGACGGCAAGAGCCACAAATTCCAGTATGACGGCGGGATCGTGTCGTTCGTCGAGCACTTGAACAAGAACAAAGCCGCCGTCAACGACAAACCGATTTTCATGAAGGGGAGCAAGGACGGCACCGAGGCCGAGATCGCCCTGCAATGGAACGACGGCTACTCGGAGCTGGTCTTCACCTTCGCGAACAACATCAACACGCATGAAGGCGGCACGCACCTGTCCGGCTTCCGCTCGGCGTTGACGCGGACGATCAACGCGTATTCGACGAAGAGCAACCTCGCCAAGGATCTGAAGGACGCGAGCATCGGCGGCGACGATATTCGTGAAGGCCTGACCGCAGTCGTCAGCGTGAAGATTCCGCAGCCGCAGTTCGAAGGCCAGACGAAGACGAAGCTCGGGAACACCGAAGTCAAAGGGATCATCGAGACCATCGTCAACGACAAGCTGGGGCAGTTCCTCGAGGAGAACCCGGCGGTCGCCAAGCGGATTATCGGCAAGGCGGTGGATGCCGCGCGTGCGCGCGAGGCTGCCCGCAAAGCACGGGATCTCGTACGCCGTAAAGGCGCGCTCGATGGCAGCAGCCTACCGGGCAAACTTGCCGACTGCCAGGAGCGCGATCCAGCGCAAAGCGAGCTGTACATCGTCGAGGGCGAATCAGCAGGCGGCTCCGCAAAGCAGGGGCGCGATCGGCGGTTTCAGGCCATCCTTCCCATCAAGGGAAAGATCCTGAATGTCGAAAAGGCCCGGTTCGACAAGATGCTCAGCAGCGACGAAATCAAGACCATGATCGCGGCGCTCGGCTGCGGCATCGGCAGCGAGGATTTCGATCCGGACAAGCTGCGCTACCACCGCGTCATCATCATGACCGACGCGGACGTGGACGGTTCGCACATCCGGACGCTGTTGCTGACGTTCTTCTACCGGCAGATGGCTCCGCTCATCGATCGAGGCCACATCTTCATCGCGCAGCCGCCGCTGTTCCGCGCCAAGCGTGGGCGGAGCGAGACCTACATCAAGGACGAACGAGAGCTCGAGAACTATCTGATTCGGCGGGCGGTGGAATCCCGTGTCGCGAAACTCGCCGACGGCAGCGAAGTGTTTGGCGACGCGTTGCAGCGCTATCTCCAGCGGATGATGGCGTATCGGAAGCTGCTCCAGCAGGTCACGCGACGAGGAAACCCTCCGGAGATCGTGACCTCGCTGCTTCAACTCGACGCGCGCGACAAGGCATTTTTCGAGCAGCGCGAGAAGCTGGACGTCATTGCGGCGCGTATGACCACGCCGACGCGCACCGTGGGCGTGAGCCGCGACGACGAGCACAACGCGTTCGAGTTGGCGATTGAAGACCGGTCGCAGGGCTATCCGCGGAAGTACAAAATGGGTGTGGACTTCGTCACGTCCGGTGAATACAGGACGCTGCACGCCGCCTATCGGGAAATTCAGGAGATCAAGTTCCCTGTCGTGATCAAGACGACGGCCGCCGTCGAAGAGACGCCGGATGACGAGACCGCAGCCGCCGACGACACCGCGATCGGAGGCGCCCCGGTCGACGAGGCGACGAAGCTCGCAGCCGAACCGAAGCCATCAGCTGCCGTGCCAGCCGCTGGACGCGGCCGTCGTGAACCCGATGCGACCCTCGCCGACGTCGACGCGTTCGTCGATTACTTTATCGCCGCCGGAAAGAAGGGCATCGCGGTCAACCGCTACAAGGGCCTCGGCGAGATGAACCCGGAAACGTTGTGGACGACGACGATGGATCCGGAGAATCGAACGCTGCTGCAGGTCCGCGCCGAGGACCATGCGGAGGCCGATCAGATGTTCACCACGCTGATGGGCGATCAGGTCGAGCCGCGCCGGAAATTCATCGAGGACAACGCGCTCGACGTCAGAAATCTCGACGTCTGATTCCGGATCCCTGACACCTAGACCACGCCTGACACCTGGTACCTGAAACCTGATACCTCAAGCCTGAATGAATCCACCGAACACGCCGCCGAATCGCGTCCCCGTCAACATCGAAGACGAGATGAAGCGTTCGTACATGGATTACGCGATGAGCGTAATCATCGGACGAGCGCTGCCCGACGTGCGCGACGGGCTGAAGCCCGCGCATCGCCGCGTCCTCTACGGGATGAAGACGATGGGCCTGTCGGCGACGCGCGGGTACCGCAAGTGCGCCAAGATCGTCGGCGAGGTGATGGGCAACTTCCATCCGCACGGCGACGCGTCGATTTACGACACGCTCGTGCGTCTGGCGCAGGACTTCAACATGCGCTCGCCGCTGGTGGATGGTCAGGGCAACTTCGGATCGATCGACGGCGACCCGCCGGCGGCGATGCGATACACCGAGGCGCGCCTGGAAGCGCTCGGCGACGAGATGATGACGGATCTCGACAAGGAGACCGTCGACTTCGTTCCCAACTACGACGAAACGACGGAAGAGCCGACCGTGCTTCCGTCGCCCTTCCCCAACCTTCTCGTCAACGGATCCGCCGGCATCGCCGTGGGCATGGCCACCAACATCCCGCCGCACAACATGGGCGAGGTGGTCGAGGGGGTCATCTGGACGATCGAATCGGCGCTCTCCGACGAGCCGCCGACACTCCCGGAGAAACAGCGGAAGTTGCTCGAGCTCGTCCCGGGGCCGGACTTCCCGACCGGCGGCTACATCGTCGGACGCCAGGGAATCCAGCAGGCGTATCTGACCGGCCGCGGCACCATCATCATGCGCGCGAAGGCGGAGATCGAGGTGTCCAAGAAGGGCGACCGCTCCGCGATTGTGATTTCGGCGATCCCGTATCAGGTCAACAAGGCCAAGCTGATTGAGCGCGTTGCGGAGC
>Ga0310810_10002643_pt1 | contig 19313 bp, 14 predicted proteins | sample NCmetagenome_FD_207641 | JGI IMG/M metagenome (GOLD analysis project Ga0310810, IMG submission 207641) | Soil microbial communities from experimental microcosm in Duke University, North Carolina, United States - NC | ecosystem: Engineered > Artificial ecosystem > Soil microcosm > Unclassified ...
TCCCAAGCGACCGATCATGGCCTTCGAGACCCGGTGCAGCTCGTGATCCACGGCCCACATCAACCGGAGAAACTCGAGAACCGGATCGGACTCAGGGGCAGGCTGAATGGGGCGCGTCTTCCTGGACGGGCCGGTGCGGGTCGTGATCACGTGGCGCGAAGGCATCGCAAGCACTGTAACCGACGTGCCGCTGACGATCCATGTCTGGATCAGGTGCGCACGGTGTTCGACTCGCGGAACTGCTGCATCGCGTGATAGATCTCGCGCCGCACGCGGTTCATCGCGCCTAGCGGACGATGGGCGGCGAGGGAATGCCATGGATTGAATGAGGTGCGCTCGCAGACGAGGTCGCGGCCGGGCACGTCAATCGACTGGCGCGGAATGCGGACTTCCGCCACACGCACGTACGGCGACTCGCGTTCACTCCACTCCACACTCGCGTCTTCAATCGGCATCGTCCGCGCGTCACGCTGAAACTGCACGCAGAAGTCCAGCGCGACGTCCTCCGTCGAGAGACGACGACGCAGCTCATCGTGGAGATACGTATCGGTCACCGTCGGCCGCCGGTGTTCTGCGTGCGACACGGGACCGACGATGTACTTCACTGCGCGGCCGTCGCCAAAAAGGTAGGGCGTCGTGCTCCAGTACGGAATGTCGAGATGACAGGACGGCTGCTGTCGTGACGCGAAGGCAATGCGCGTGGCGCGCGGGTGCGTCAGGAAATAGCGAGCCCGCTGCCACCCACCGGCTTCCACCGCACGCAGCAGCTCGAGGAACTCGCGTGGGCCCGGCACCATCATCACCGGGTGACTGTTGAGCACGAAGTCCTGCACGTCGGTGCCGCGTGTCAGGTTGTCGCCGCGTACATCGCGGACCTTGATCGACATTCCGCGCACATCCTTCTCGCGATCGGACATCGTCGTCGCGTTGGCGAAACGAATCCACGCGTTGTAACTGCGCGGGTGCTGAAACAGTCCGACCTTGAGTTCGTCGGCAAGGCCTGTGACGACGGTGAACTCGGCTTCGACACAGCCGGATGCGCGTGTCTGATTGAACCGGCGGATAGTGCCGGTCGGATGACGAGCGGCGCTCGCCGCTTTCAGGAACGCGATGAAGTCCGCCGTGACGGATTGTTCATCGGGCGAGACCGCTTCGCGCGCGAGATCGAGAGGACCTGACATGTCGGTCCCTGGGAGGCTGATGGCGCATCATATACCTGTGGAGTCCGTCTTCGTGGTGACCTGTCCGTATTGTGGTGAGGAGGTTGAGATCTACCTCGAACCCGAGATCCGCGGCTCGCTGATTCAAGACTGCGAGGTGTGCTGCAACCCGTGGAACGTCTACGTCTCGCCGGCCGACGAAGAGGGCGAGCGCTACGTGCAGGTCAGTCGCGCCGACGGCTCCGACTGACATCGCCCGCTGCCGCGTCAGTGGCTGCGACAACCTCAGCCGGACGGACCACCGTCTTGTCAGGGATGGTTTTTCGTCATCCCGTTGTCAGCCTGCGCGTCGAGCCCGTCGAGCTGGGGCTGCGGCTTTTGTTAATAAAACCCGCAGATGTTGCTTTTCGAGCACAGCAACAGGCACACTGCAGAGAGCGGCACGCCGCTTGGATCCCCTTCTAGCAATACCAAACATGACAGTTCGCGTTGAGACTCTAGATGCGCTCATTTCCGGCTCATCCAGCCGGACGATTTCGTTCCTTCGCTCCTTCTCGGCAGCCCTCGACCGTCTCGCCTCGTGGAGGCCACGGCGCTCGACACTCGTCATGAGTGACCAGTGGCTGCAGGAATATCGCTGGTCCGAACGCGATCAGCAGTACTAGGCCCGTCTTCGCTGACGCTTCGGCGCGGCAGGCTGTACCTTTTGACCGTGCGCACTCTCAGGCGTAGAGTTACGCCCAGCGCCGCCGACTTCGCCTTCCGCGAAGTCGGGCCGGCCGTCCTCGGGAGACGCACATGCACCGACCGTCCATCGTCGCGCTCCTTGTTCTGATCTCGTCCGCCACCGCGATACACGCGCAGCGCGCCGCGTCGTCAAGCGGGTCCTCGTGGACCGCGCCGCGGACGCCCTGGGGCGATCCCGATCTGCAGGGGAATTACACGAACAAGTACGAGACGAGCACGCCATTCGAGCGGCCGAAAGAATTCGAAGGACGCCGCATGGAGGACATCTCCGCGCACGAGCTCGCGGCCGCGGTGGCGCGGCGACAGGAAGACACGCTGGCACGCGCCAAGTTCTTCGGCGGCGATCCGGCTGGCCTCATCGGCAACTCTGCGGAGTTCCGCGACATCTACGAGATCACCAAGGGGAGCCGTCCGTGGTTCGTCATCGATCCGCAGGACGGCAAGATCCCGCCAATCCTTCCTGAGGCTCGCACGCGCATCGCCAACGCTGCGCGGACCGGCAGCTTCGGCACCGGGCCGTTCAACAGCCACGAGGACTTCAGTCTGTGGGATCGGTGCATCACCCGCGGGCTACCAGGCTCGATGCTGCCCGGCCAGTACGGCAACTCGTATGAGATCGTGCAAGGACCAGGCTTCGTCGCGATCCGCTACGAGATGGTGCATGACACACGCGTGATCCCGATTGGAAATGCACCGCGTGTGGGATCGTCGATTCGCTCCGATATGGGCGTGCCGCGCGGCCACTGGGAGGGCGACACGCTCGTCGTCGAGACGACGAACTTCAAAGCGCGAAGCGCCTATCGCAACGCCAACGCCGACACATTGAAACTGGTCGAGCGCTTCACGCGCACCACGTCCGACAAGATCGAGTGGACCGTGACTGTTGACGATCCCACCACGTGGTCACGCCCGTGGACGTTCGCGATTCCCCTGACAATGAACGATCAGGAGGCGATCTTCGAGTACGCGTGTCACGAGGGCAATCAGGCGATCAAGAACATCCTGAACGCCTCGCGCGCCGCGGAGCGTTAATTCTTCACGTACTTCTTCACGCCCTTCGGCCCGACCTCGGCGCCCCAGACGTTGCCCTGTCGATCCACGGCGACGCCTTCCGCTGCGCTCGTGCCCGTCGCCTTCTCGACCGGATCGGGAATAAACGCGATGATCTTGCCGTCCTTCGCGCTGCCGACGCGGATACCTCGCTTCCAGCCATCGTGATTGCGCGCGACTGACTCCGATTCCGAGTCCGCGACGTAGATGACGTCATTCGCATCGATGTAAATGCCGCTCGGTCGGCTGAACTGCGACCACGTATCGAGCAGCTTGCCATCCTGGTCGTAGATCTGAATACGATTGTTGGAGCGATCGCCCACGAACAGCCGGCCGCGCGAATCCATCGCGAGCGCGTGCGGCTGCTCCATCTCGCCCGGTCCGCTTCCCTTCTTGCCGAATGACTTGATGAACTTGCCGTCCTTGGTGAACTTGAGCACACGCGCGTTCGCGCCGCCGTGTCCTTCCGACACGAAGATCTCGCCGTTCGGTGCCACGAGCACGTCATTCGGCTGATAGAAGTAATCGGGTTCGGGCGCACCACCGGCTTTGCCGAGCGTCATCAGCAACTTGCCCTGCGGGCTGAACTTGAAGACCTGATGACCGTGCATCGAGCCTGGCAGCGGACCGTTTCGTGACGCGGCAGGGTTCGGTTGTCCGGGCGCGGCCTGCGCGCCGCGCGCCGGCTGCGGGGCATCGTCCTGTCCGTCGGTCACCCAGATGTTGCCATCGCGATCGACGTACAGCCCATGAGGGAAGATGAGCATGCCCTGCGCGAAGCTCGCGACCAGCTTCCCTGTCGAATCGAACTTGAGCAGCGACGGCAGGCTCGACATCTGACCTGTCGCGCGATCGAGACACGTGTTCGCACCGCAGCGCTCGCCAACCCAGATGCTACGACCGTCGCGATCGACGTCGATGGCGCTCGTCGATCCCCACGTACGCCCCTCGGGTAACTTGAGGAACTGCTCGACGGTCTTATAGGGATTGGGCGCGGTGTTCGTGGGCTCCGTGGTCTGTGCGGCCAGACGCAACACCAGGAGACCCAGAACGGAGACTGCGACGAACCCAGCTCTCATGGACGGCTCCTTTCCGTACGCCAAAGATCAACCACGCCACAGCGGCGAGAGCGACAGCCACCATCGACCACCGCAGCAGGAGATCGAAGAACGCGAAGTCGAACACGGGCCACTCGTACTGGTACTGCGCGAGACGGCCGCCGCGCTCGGTCATCCAGTGCCAACCGGTGTGCGCCACCAACGCGGACAGCACGATCGTGCCGATGCGCTCGGGCACACCATAGCGAAACACCGCGTCAAGCGCCGGTATCGCCAACACCAGGACCAACAGCTGTCCCAGCTCGACGCCGACGTTGAACGAGAGCAACGATGTCAGCACATGATTGCCGGCCAGCTGCAGTGAATCGCGCAGCGCGAACGAGAATCCAAAACCATGCACGAGGCCGAACGCAAACGTGATCACCCAGCGCCGATTCAGTGCGGGCGACACGATGTTCTCGAGCGCCATGTAGACGATCGAGGCGGCGATCAACGTTTCGACGAGCGGCGGAAACCAGAGCGCCGAAGGCGCCATGTCATACGCGGAGGCGATGAGCGTCACCGAATGCGCGACGGTGAACGACGTTACGATGACGATCAGCGCACCGAAACGCCGGAACGGGATGACGAGGCACAGCAGGAACAGTAAGTGATCGATCCCACCGAGGATGTGAAAGAACCCATCGACAACAAACCGTGAGGCCGCCTGGAACCATCGCGGGTCGAGCCGCACGAAGCCGGAGTTTCCGTGGAACTGAAACGCACGCTCGACAAGTAGGGCACGTCCTGTGGACGTGCCTTCGCCTCCGACAGACGCGCCGGTCGTACGAAATCGCAATACCGTTACCGAACGCAGCCCCGCCGCCTCGAACCGCGTGGAGATCGATACACGCGACTGGGCCGATGCACTCGGATACTCCAGCATCACATCCACGAGTGCCTGACTCGTCGCGAGATCAACGGCCACAGACAGCGGCGCGCCAGTGATATGGGCCAGCGCATGCTCGTACGAATCGAATGACGTGTCGGACGGCAGCGACACGCGCGCGCCGGCAATACGTGGGCTGCCGAGCTGTCGATCGTCCTCGAACAGATCGACTCGGCTCGAGATCCACCTGGCCGCCTGCTCGAGGGTCGCGGGCGACACGCTGGCGAGATCGAGCAGCGGTCCCTTCGCCGGCCACTCGATGTCGTTCACCGTGGATGCGACCGGCAAGCGGACCAGCAGGCGCAGACGCTCGGCGTCCTGCTGAAGAAAGACCTGAATCCTGACATCGCTGGGGATTTCGTGTGCAGAGAGGCGGGCTGACGCAAACAGCGCAGCCAAGACGAGAAGCACGCCGGCGATCTGCTTCACAGCGCGCAGATCAGTACTACAGGGGCCTCTCGTTGTATAGTCTCGCTCGTTCGGTCCGGCTAAAGCCGGACACGACGTACGCAGGAGGACCGCCGATGCCCGTGCCTCGTCGAGTCGTGTGTTGCTGGGTGCTCGTCCTCTCCGGGGTGATCGCCGTTCAGTACGACGCGGCGACACAGGGAACCAACGGCGGACCGCGCTACCAGGTCGATCCCTGGTGGCCACGGCCCTTCACGAATCAGTCCTGGGTGTTAGGGTCTGTCACCGGCGTGACCGTCGATGCCCAGAACCACATCTGGGTCATTCATCGCGCCGGCGACTCGCTCGAGGCCAATGAGAAAGGGATGATGCTCACTCCCCCATCGGCCGGCCTCTGCTGTCAGGCCGCACCGCCCGTCCTCGAATTCGATCAGAAAGGGGTGCTCGTTTCCAACTGGGGCGGACCCAATCCTGGCTACGCGTGGCCACAGTCACCGGGCAGCCTCGCAGTGGATGCGAAGGGCAACGTCTGGATCACCGCGGCTGGACTCGAACCGCCGCCCACGACACCAGCGCGAGGACGCGGCGATGCCGTGGTTGGTGAAGCGCCGGCCCCGACTCCCGGCCGCGGTCGCGGAGGACCACCTCCGGGTCCGGCTGACGCCCATATCCTGAAGTTCTCACGTGACGGCAAGTTCATCCTGCAAATCGGTACGCCTGGCAAGATGGACGGCCCCGACAGCAAGGAGACGCTGAATCGCCCGTCTGCGGTGGCCGTGGACACGGCGGCCAATGAAGTGTTCGTTGCCGACACCGGCAATCGCCGCATCGTCGTCTTCGATGCAGATACCGGCGGCTACAAGCGGCACTGGTTCGCATACGGCGTGAAGGCCGCGGGTGCAGCGCCGCCGGCCTATGCACCGAACGATCCGCCGGCAAAGTCATTCCGCGACGTCACCTGCATCGACATCGCACGCGACGGCCAGGTGTACGTCTGCGACCGCAGCAGCAATCGTATTCAGGTGTTTCGCAAGGACGGCACCTTCGTGAAGGAAGCGATCGTCTCGAAGAACACGCTTGGCGCGACGGTCACCGGACAGTTTGGCGTTGTCTCTTCCCAGGGCTCGGCGTGGGATCTCGCGTTCTCGAATGATGCCCAGCAGCGCTATGTGTTCGTCGCCGACGGCCACAACAAGAAGATCCACATCCTGCGGCGCGACACGCTCGCGCCGGTCGGCACGTTCGGCAGCGGTGGACGTTACCCGGGACAGTTCCTCGCCGTCGGCAGCATCGCGGTTGATGCCCAAGGCAACGTATACGCCGGCGAGCAACATCACGGTAAGCGCGTGCAAAAGTTCGTGACGAAGTAGGCGCGCGCGTACCGCGCGTGGCTACAGGAGCAGAGCATGAAACGCAACCTGCTGATCGGTGGATCGTTCGTGGCGTTACTGGTGGTGCTTGCTGTCGCGCAGAGTGCAGTGCAGCGTGTGGCCGCAGCGCAGGCGCAGAACGGTGTCATGGCGCCGCGATTCGAAGTCGATCCGACATTCCCCAAGCCCTTGCCGAACGGCTGGTATCAGGGCCAGACGATCGGCCTTTGGGTCGATGCGCAAGACCACGTCTGGATCGTGCATCGCCCTGACGTCCTCGATGCGGCCGAGGGCGCGTCGAGCCAGACGCCGCCGACCGGCGAGTGCTGCAACGTGGCGCCACCGATCCTCGAGTTCGATCAGGCCGGCAATCTGCTGCGTCACTGGGGCGGCAAGGACGGTCCCGGGTATCAGTGGCCGGACAGCAATCACGGACTGAACATCGACAGCCGCGGCAACATCTGGATTGGCGGCAACGGCGCGATGGATGGTCACGTGCTGAAGTTCACGCTCGATGGCAAGTTCGTGATGCAGGTCGGCAAGAAGGGTGTCACGCGCGACAGCCTCGCGCAGGATCATTTCTTCCAGGTCGCCAAGACGTTCTTCTACGGCCCGACCAACGAAGTCTTCGTCGCTGATGGCTACGGCAATCGCCGCGTCGCCGTGATCGATGCGGAGTCAGGGAAGATGAAGCGCTTCTGGGGTGCGTACGGCAAGCCGCCCGACGACAAGGCCGCGCTCGCGCAAGGCCCGTACGATCCCACCGTCACCTATCAGCACTTCCGCGGACCCGTGCACTGCGCTGACGTCTCGAACGACGGTCTCGTCTACGTGTGCGACCGCACCAGCAATCGCCTGCAGATCTTCAAGACCGACGGGACGTTCGTGAAGGAGGTCTACATCGCGCGCGACTCGCGTGCCGACGGCGCAGTCTGGGATACCGCGTTCTCACGCGATCCACAGCAGAAGTACTTGTACGTGGCAGACGGCCGCAATCAGAAACTGCGCATCTTCGATCGGCAATCGATGGAAGAACTCACCAACTTCGGCAAGGGCGGCCACTATCCAGGCGAGTGGTATTCGCTGCACAACATCGCGACCGATTCGAAGGGCAACCTCTACACGGTCGAGACGTATCAGGGACGCCGCGTGCAGCGATTCGTCTACAAAGGAATCGCCCCTGTTCGCGCGAAGCAGCAAGGCGTGCCCTGGCCGCAGGGGAAATAACAAGGTCAAGGGTCAAAGGTCAAAGGTCAAAGGCAAGGCGCTAACTCTCAGACCTACACCTGAAATCCTCGCCTTTGACCCTTGCCTTTTGACCTTTCGGGAAACAACGCAAATCATCTCGCCGTCGGCAGTCGAAAGGCCGCCATCTCCTCGCCGTTGCGCACGAGCAGCACGTCACCGACCAGGACGGGATGATTCCAGGTCTTGCCTTCGATTCCCTTGACTCGCGCGACCTCGGTGAATTGATCGGGCGTCGCGCGTACTAACGCGATCTCCCCTTCCCCAGACGTCACGAGCAACAGATCCTGGTCCGCCAGAAGGACCATCTGACCTTCGCCATAGCGTCCGCCTTTCCACACACGTTTGCCGTCCTGAAGATCGATCGCCGCGAGGATGCTGCCGTCGAAACCAAACGCGTAGCCCTTGTGGACGACGAAGTCATTGAAGTACGGCTTCAGTGCGGTCGACGTCCAACGCTCTTCGATATTCCACTTCCCCGTTGAATGATCGATGCCGAGGCGGCGCATGCCCGCGCTACCCATCGCGCTGCCCAACGTACTGAGCAGCACATCGCTCTCACTCATTCGCGCTGGCTGGACGATCGCGGCGCCGGGCCACTTGTGTTCCCAGAGCACCGTGCCATCCGGTGCGACGCTGGTCAGGCCCGCGTTGCTGATGTAGAGAATTTGTGCCACGCCATCGATGGTCATGAGGTGCGGCGAGCTGTGACTCCACCCGTGCATCGGACCAAACCATCGCGGCTTGCCAGTCGCACGATCGTAGGCGATGAGCTGACCATCGATACCGAGCACGACGAGGTCGTCGATCACCGCTGGCGAGCTGGAGAAGCCCCACTCGGGAATGCTCTTCTTCGCGTCGGTCCCGGCGTTTCTCGACCAGATCACTTTGCCGCTGCTCGCGTCGAGCGCATTCAGCACGCCTGTGCCGCCAAACGCATACACGCGGCCGTCACTGCTCAAAGTAGGAGTTCCACGCGGACCAGCGCCGCCGTTCGACTCCCAGAACCGTGTCGCATCGCGATGCCTCCACACCGGCTCGCCGGTCTTGAGGCTGTATGCCGCGACGAGCTCGTCATCGCCACGCTGCTCCTGTGTGAAGATCACGTCGCCGCGTACGGCGAACGACGACCAGCCCGGACCGATCGGGTGCCGCCACAACGCGACCGGCGGCTTCTGCGCCCAGTCTGTGTCAATGCGCACGCCGTGAACGACGCCGTCGCGCTGAGGTCCGCGAAAACCGGGCCAGGCCACCGTCACCTGTGGTGGCGCGGCCGTTGGAACGGGGGCTTCGGTTGTTGGCGTCGCCGCCGCGGCTGCCTTCGGCGCGACGGGTTCTGCGATTGTAGGAGCGGCCGCGACCGCTGGCGTGCTGGTAGTTTCCTCGCTGGTCTTCGTCACCGCGGCAGCCGGCGTTACCTTCGGATCGTCGTTGCTTCGCGCGAGCAGCCGCTCTTCGGCGGACGGTGTCCATCGCCACTGCAGTTGCGCTCCCCCGTTCTTGATGCCGTCGGTTCGCACGAGCGTCATCACCACACACGCCAACGCAATGGCGACCGCCATCGCCGGCAGCCGAAGCGCGCCGTCCAGCGTGTGACTGATTGAGGCCCATCCGACGAGCGCGATGCACATAGGCGCAACGGAATAGATCGGCAGCATCCCGCCCATCATTCCGTTTGATACGGACGCGTGTACCAGCCCAAATGTCGCCCAGACAGAGACAACGATGAGTGTGATGGCGGCGAGGCGTTCGACCCATGCGGCTCGGCTGAAGAACAGCCACCACACGACCACGGCGAGGCCGATGAGCGCACTTCCCCCCGCCGCGATGAGGACCCCTTCGCCGATCACGAGCGGCGCCACGGTCCAGAGCAGCACCTGAAGCGCAATCGCAACATGGCCCGGCCATAGACGCAGCGGCGGGCGTTCGAGAGTGACGCGAGCGTGGTCGATGGCCATGATGGGACTAAGACTGTCCCGGAGGGTGAGTTGTTCCCTGCCCGGTGCGGAGAGACCGGCCCTACTTTACTGCACCAAGACTTTCACGTGGGCGTTGGTCCAGCAGCATTGGAAGCCGCCGCCGCCATCGCCGGTCGCGTCGTTCACCTGAATGCGCAGGATGTATTCTCCTGGCACCCTGAACCTGACATTGGTTGTCGTCTGCCCCGTCTTTTCGTTCACCGACGGCGTGGCACTGCTGAAACTCACGTCCGCGGGGCCACGGAACAGACTCCACCCGACCGTCACCAACGGCGCCGGCCTTCGCGCTTCTGGCGCGCGGATCCCGTCGTCAGTGACCCATGCGTCCAACCGTAGTGGAAACGAGAGATCGGTGTTGTACGTCGCCGCGATTCCTCGCGGCGGGCCTGAAAACGTTTGGCCCTCCTGAGCAAACCGCAGCACCGGCGGCGTGTTGCCGAGCGCGACATCTTTGAACGGCGCGACAACCCAGAGTGGATTGAGACTCATCGGAACGACCGTGGTCTGACCGTTGGCGACCAGCGTCCACGTCAGCATCTTCTCGCCGAACTCTCGTGGCACGACGATGGTGAACACACCCCACTGCCGCCGCGGATCGAAATGCGTCGGCTGACCGTAGTCGGGACCTGACGGCTCTATGCGGTTGTTCGGACCGACTGGAATGTCCAGGGCTTGTTTCGAATTGCGGTTGAAATAGCCAACGAGCAGCGTGTGCGATCCGTCCGGGTTGTCGTACCACCCCTCGAAGGCACCGATGACGCTCTGCCCCGATTCCTTGACGGGCTCAATGGGAAGAGTTGATGCGCCCTGAGCGCGGACAACGACGTACCATCCGGCGGCGACGACGACACAGGCGAGCAGCGAAGCTGCGATGCGTCGCATCTGTTCAGGGTGCGCCCGCTGAACTCGGAACAGGGGTTTTGCGGCGTTCGAGTTCCGCCTGGTAGTCCTCATCGGTCATGTAAGTGATATTTACCCACGCGTGGCCCATCTCGTCAACGGTGCGATCGCCCCATCCCACCCACTGGTTCGGATCGGGGTTGTTCTTGTTTGCCACCGTGTTGTCGTACCACGACGTGATCTTCAGGATCGTGCCCTTCGGCAATAGCGGCGCGGCATCGTCAGCGTAGACGTAGTTGTTGTGCCAGTTGAAATTGAAATTGTTGACGTAACTCAATATCTGGGTGGTGCCGTTCGGAAGAATCGCCTCCATCGACATCGCCTTGCCGCGCAGATGCATGTGCGGCTGGAAGTTCTCGACGCGTCCGGCCTGGCGCATGACGTGGAAGTTCTGACTCACGAACGTCCCGTTCGGCGGGATGTCGATGTTGCGTGCGCCACCGGCGATGCTGCTCAGCGATGCGAGCACCTGGCGATACTTCGGCTCCTGTCCTTTCGGATAGAAATAGATCCCGAGCTCGACCTGATCGGTGATCTCCTCGCCGACTGCGTGGTAATGGACCTCAAAGATGATCTTCGAGCCAGGCAGCATCAGCTTGCCGCTGTTGGCGCGCATGATCTCGCCTTGCTTGCCGACGGCCCATTCCATGAACAGTCCTGCGCCGCCACCATCAGAGGTGAGGTTCTGTTCGGGATCGTTGTCCTGCTGCAGACGCGCCAGCGCGTGATGCGTGATGCGGCGGCCCTTCACGGTCGACGGCCGAATCTCGATCGCGCGGACCCAGCGCGGCTCGGTCAACCCCGTATCGACGACGGGCTTGTACCACTGATCTAACGCCTGCGCAGGCATCGTGTACGCCGGCGACTTGATGACGAGATCAGGCGGGGCGCCGAACTGCGCGGCGAAGTTCCACACGTCGTCGTTGGCAAACTGCTTCGGCGGCGGCATGTCCTTCGGATCGCCCTGCGGCGCGCCGCCGTTGACCCACCGCACGATGGTGTCGATCTCGGCGTCAGACAGCGAGCGATCGTTCTTGAAGTGCTGAATGCCGACCGTCTTGTCGATGTGCCAGGGCGGCATCTGTCGCGCCGCGACGCGCGCCTTGATCGAACTCGCCCACGGACGTGTCTGCTCGTAGGTCATGAACGCCATCGGCGCGATGTAGCCGGGGCGATGGCAGGCCTGACACTTGTCCTGCAGGATCGGCGCGACATCCTTGGTGAAAACCGGGGTCGGCGATGACTGCTGAGCCGCGGCGACTCGCGGCATTACAAGGGTGGCGGCAAGTGCCGCGCAACCCACCAGCCGATGCGTGGTGCGGACCATCGTAGGGGCCTCCAAGTAAGGACCCGACTTCGCCAAAGGCTTCGTCGGGCAGGCAGGGGTTCCCCCGTGAGTACCCGGGAATTGTGCTCCTGCCCGAGGCGGCCGTCAACGCACTGATTGATCAAAATTGCGTCTGCCCCTCTTTCCGGGCAATTTCGCAGGCCGTGTGGGTATATATTCTCGCCGTCGGCGAACCCGCGTTATTGGCACGTCTCAGCGGATACGGACCACTAGCCGGATTGACCGCCCAGATTCTTGACGACGACGTCAAGTTTTCCCCGGTCAAGACGGCTCGCCCCGCGAAGCGGGGCAAAGCCAACACTGCAGACTAGCGAGGCGAGCATGCTCGTTGGTCTGAGGCGAGACTCGCAAGTCTCAGGAGTGTGGATTATGTGGCGACCGAAACTGGGTATCCCGCTCGCGGCAATCGTCCTGGGTGTGCTGTGGATGACCAGCGGCACATCGGGTCAAACTACCTCTCTACCATCGACCAAGAACGGCGAGTGGCCGCACTACACCGCCGACTTGCGTGGGACGAAATATTCGCCGCTCGATCAGATCAACGCGAGCAACTTCAAAAACCTCGAGGTCGTCTGGCGCTTCAAGACCGACAGCCTCGGCACACGTCCCGAATACAAGTTGGAAGGGACGCCGCTGATGATCGGCGGCGTGCTGTACACGACAGGCGGCACACGTCGCTCGGTCGTCGCGCTCGATGCGCGCACCGGCGAACTGCTGTGGGTGCACCGCTATCCCGAAGGGACGCGAGGCGCGAATGCTCCGCGTCAGTTGTCCGGGCGCGGCGTCGCGTACTGGACTGACGGACGCGGCGACGATCGCGTGCTCTACGTCACACCTGGTTATCGCCTCATCGCGTTGAACGCGAAGACCGGCGTGCCGATTCCGTCCTTCGGCAAGAGCGGCGTCGTGGACATGAAAGTGGGCGTCGTGTCAGGCACCGGTCAACAGATCGATCTCGAGACTGGTGAGATTGGCCTCCACTCGACACCAACCGTGGTCAAGGACGTGGTGATCGTCGGGTCGTCGATGAAAGAAGGCATGACGATCACGACGCACAACAACACGAAGGGGCTCGTGCGTGCCTACGACGCGCGTACCGGCAAGGTGCTGTGGACGTTCAACACCATTCCTCGTCCTGGAGAGTTCGGGAATGACACGTGGCTGAACGGATCGTGGGCGGTCAACGGCAACGCCGGCGTGTGGACGCAGATCACCGTGGACGAAGAGCTCGGTCTCGTCTATCTGCCTGTTGAATCACCCTCGTCCGACTACTACGGCGGCAAGCGTCCGGGAAACAACTTGTACGGCGAGAGCCTGGTTGCGGTTGATCTCAAGACCGGTCAGCGCAAGTGGCATTACCAACTCGTTCATCATCCGATCTGGGATCACGATATCTCGTCGGCACCCATTCTTCTCGACGTGATGATCGACGGCCGCATGCGGAAACTCGTCGCGCAGCCAACGAAGCAGTCGTTCCTCTACGTCTTCGATCGCGCGACCGGCGAGCCGATCTGGCCGATCGTCGAAACCGCAGTACCGCAGGGCGACGTGCCCGGGGAGTGGTATGCGAAGACGCAGCCGATCCCGAGCAAGCCTCCGGCGTACGGCCGCCCCGGCCTGCGCATTCCTGACGAAGTGATCGACTTCACTCCTGACATGCGCGCGCAGGCAATGGAGAACCTGAAGCGATACAAGTGGGGCGGCAACTTCCCATACAGCGGCACACTCTACAACCCGCCGATCGTCGGCAACGTGAACGGGCTGCTCGGCGCGCTCAACATCGGCAACGCCAGCGGCGGCACGAATTGGCCAGGTGCGGGCGCTGATCCCGAAACCGGGATCGTGTACGCGCAGGCGAACATGTCGGCGTTCGCAACCGAATCGGTCGCACCTCCACCTCCGGGCTTCTCGGACATTCCCTATCAGGCTGGTGTCGTCGGTCAACCGTTCCGATTGCGCGAAGCGGCTGGCGCTGGCACCTATGCGGACGTGCCGCGGCAGACACCTGTACCGGCGGCAGCCCCGGCAGCCGCCGAAGGTGCGGGAGCCGGACGCGGCGGTCAGCCCGCGCGCACCTTCAATGCGGTCGAAGGCTTGTCGATGGTGAAGCCCCCCTACGGCGTGATGGCGGCAATCGATCTCGCGAGGGGCGCGCTGAAGTGGCAAGTGCCGCACGGCGACACACCCGACGTCGTCCGCAATCATCCCAAGCTCAAAGGGATGCAGATCCCGAAGACGGGGCAAGGCGGCAGCGTCGGCGTGCTGGTCACGAAGACGTTGGTCATCGCCGGCGACCCGCTGGTCACGACGACGCCCGATCATCCACGCGGCGCGATGATGCGCGCGTACGACAAGCAGACGGGCGCTGAAGTCGGTGCCGTCTGGATGCCGGCGCCAGTCAGCGGATCGCCGATGACCTATCGCGTCGGCAACCGGCAGTTCATCGTCATCGCCGTGAGCGGTGGCAACTATTCCGGCGAGTACATCGCGTTTGGTTTACCAGCGGCGGAACGAGATACGGGTGGAGGCACGCGCTAGGTGAATAGCAGGTACGTCGCGATGGTCGCCGTGTTGTCGTCGCTCACCATTGTTGGCGGCGCAGCAGCGCGACAGGGCGCGACGGCCTCGGTGTGGGATGGCGTGTATTCGGAAGCACAGGCACAGCGCGGCGAGACCGCGTACCGCCAGGCGTGCGTGAACTGTCACGGCCCCGAACTCGAAGGGGCCGACATGACACCACCGCTCACCGGCGGCACGTTCACCGCCAACTGGAATGACCTGAGCCTCGGTGACCTCTTCGAGCGGATCCGTGCGACCATGCCGCTCGATAAACCCGGCACGTTGTCGCGGCAGCAGAACGCCGACCTTGTCGCCTTCCTGCTCAAGGCGAATCAGTGGCCGGCCGGTACGACCGAGCTCTCGCGTGAGCTCGGGGTGTTGAAGCAGATTCGAATTCAATCCAGCAAGCCAGAGCCGAAACCTTAGGGGGCAGCCAATCGGAGTCGAGTCAAAGGGGACATCTTTCGTACGGAAGTGACGCGGGGACGCGGAGCGGAAAACCTAGAACGGATGGAGGATGGTGATGCGAACGTCCGCCTTCGGGTTCATGTTGGTGCTCGCTTGTCTCGTGCTAGTGCCGGTCGACGTGCTCGCGCAGAGCGAGATCGCCGGCGTCGTGAAAGATGCGTCGGGTTCAGTGCTACCCGGCGTCACCGTGGAAGCGTCGAGTCCCGCGCTCATTGAGAAAACCCGCGCCGCAGTCAGCGATGGCGAGGGCAAATACCGCATCATCAGCCTGCGTCCAGGCACCTACACTGTCACGTTCACGCTCGCTGGCTTCTCCACTGTCGTTCGCGAGGGCATCGAGCTCACCTCGAACTTCGCAGCGACAGTTGACGCGGAGATGAAGGTCGGCGCCCTGAACGAGACGATCACCGTCACCGGCGAATCGCCGATCGTTGACACCCAGAGCATTACCTCACGTACGGTCATGACGCGAGAGGTGATGGATGCGCTACCCACCGGTCGCAACATTCAAGCGATCGGCATCATGATTCCCGGCACGCAGCTCAGTCTCGGTGGCGGCGGCGCGCTGTCGCGCGACGTCGGCGGTTCCGGCTCGCTTCAGCAATCACCGCTTCAGTACCGCGGCTCTGGCGACACGGTGCAGACGATTGAAGGCCTGCGCCTCAATAACCTTGAAGCACAGGGTCAGTTCAGCGGCGTCTACTGGAACGACGCGAGCTTCGAGGAATTGAGCTACATCACCGGCGCCGATTCGGCCGAAATGGGCCAGGGCGGGTTACGCGTGAACATGGTGCCGAAAGACGGCGGCAATACGTTCCGTGGACAGGCATTTGGCAACTTCACCGATGGGAGCTGGGCGTCAGACAACTGCGGTTCACCGGGTGTCGGTCAGCCGTGCACTCGCTCGAATCTCACCGGCAGCACGACGTTCAATCCGAACAATCGCCTGACGAATGTCTCGGAGATCAGGCGGATCTGGGACTTCAACCCTTCAATCGGCGGTCCGGTGTTCCGCGACAAACTCTGGTTCCACTACACCTTCAGACACCAGGGCGTCGAGAAGACCGTGGCCGACAGTTACTTCGATCGCAACCCGTCGCAATTCGTCTACGACGCAGACACGGACCGAAAAGGCGTCGACGACGGCCACATCGTCAGCAATGCGGTACGGCTGTCGTGGCAGGGCAGCGGTAAGGACAAGGTGTCGGTCTATCACGACAACCAGCGGAAGTACCGCGATCATTGGGGCATCAGTTCGACGGTCCCGCCCGAGGCGGCCGGCGTGCAGGTCACACCCACCAGCTTCGTGAACGTGAGCAAGTGGACGCGCACGCAGACCAGCCGTCTGCTGCTCGAAGGCGGGTTCGGCTACTACAACCAGGAGTACACCGAGCTCTATCAGCCATCGGTGACCGGATCCAATGACAAGGTCTTCGATTCGACGATGATCAGCAACGCGCGTGTGTATACGGTGCTCGATCAGTCGAACAACAAGATCGCAAACGCCTGGAACGCCCCCGCCGATCACTTCTCCGAACTGCGCACCTACATGGGCGCCGCGTCCTATGTCACCGGGTCGCATTCCTTCCGGATCGGTGCCAGCGTGAGCGAGGGCGACCGGCGCCTGGTCGAACAGTGGACCGGCGACATGCAGCCGATCACGTATAACGCCGGCCGGCCGATCCAGGTCACACTGCGTCTGCCGACCGACCGCAACGACGGCATCAAGGCCGATACCGGCATCTTCCTGCAGGATCGCTGGACGATGAGCCGTCTGACATGGAACCTGGGTTTGCGCTATGACCAGTTCATCGGCGAGACACAGGAAAGCGAAGTCATGCCGAGCCGTTTCAACAGCGGGCTCAAGTTTGGGAAGTGTGCCGACGGCAAGAACGACACTCGAGCAGGATGTGTCGGCACCGTGCAGAACTGGAAGGACATCTCGCCGCGTGTGGGCGTCGCGATGGATCTGTTTGGGAACGGACGAACGGCGATCAAAGCCAGCGTCGCGAAGTACGTCAACGGCCAGCAGATTGCCACGGCCAATGCCGCCAATCCCGTGACCGTGCTCGGCCTGACCGACACGCGTCCATGGACTGACCTCGACGGCAACGGCCTGCCGCTCGACGCCAACGGCAACATTCAGTTCAACGAACTCTCAGCCTCCACGTCCACGCCGACGTTTGGCCGGAATGTCTCGACGACCAACTATGATCCCGCCCTCCTGAACGGCTGGGGCAAACGCGGCTACAACTGGGAATACACCGTGGCCGCGCAGCATCAGATCGCCGAGCGCGTGTCGGTGAATGGCGGCTACTACCGTCGATCGTTTGGCAATCAGACGTTCACCGACGATCTGCGCTACGACGCCAACAGCTATGACTCGTTCTGTATCACGGCGCCGGTTGATCCTGATCTGCCGGGCGGCGGCGGCTACGACGTCTGCGGCGTGATGGATCTCAAGCCGGCGGTGTTCGCACAGAATCTGCCGGCCAACAACCTGATTCGGTTCTCTGACGATTTCGGCGGCGAGACGAACCGCTATCAGGGCTTCGACATCAACATCGAAGGACGCTTCCGGAACGGATCGTTCTTGAAGGGCGGCATTGCGGCGACCTCGCGGCTGTTCGACAACTGCAACCTGCTCGCCGCGGGTATGGACGCCGTCATCGGGCCGAACCTCATAGCACCGACGTTCCAGGGCACCGAGACATACGCGGACGGCTCGAAGATTTGCCATCGCGAGTATCCGTACCGCCCGGACGTGAAGCTCTCGGGCGCATACACATTGCCGTTCGACATCCAGCTCTCGGGTGTGTATCAGTTCAGCCGCGGCGTGCAGACCGGCGGCGCCGGTCCCAGCATCCAGGCAAACTGGGCGGTGACGAGCGCCGTGGCGAACCCGTTCATCGGGCGCAACTGGACGGGTACGGCGTCGCGCACGATTCAGCTGATTCGTGAAGGCCTCGACTTCGGCGAACACAACCTGAGCCAACTCGATTTGCGCGCCAGCAAGCGCGTCGGACTTGGCCGCTACCGGCTGCGCGTGGACTTCGACGCTTACAACATCTTCAACAGCAGTTGGCCGTTCACGGTCAGTTCAACCTACACAACGGCTCCGACATCGGCGTGGTTGCGTCCGACCAACGTACTGCAGAGCCGCTTCTTCAAGCTGGGAGCCCAGCTCTCGTTCTGACGAGAGCCCAGCTCTCGTTCTAGAATCGCGGTCATGAGGACCGCAACCGAGGGGCTCGTCGCACAGGCGACGAGCCTCATTCCTCTTCTTCGCAAGGCCGCGCCAGCGGCCGAGAAAGCTCGGCGCGTCCCACAAGACAGCTACGACGCACTGGCGGCGGCCGGCATCTTCCGGATGACGGCGCCGAAGGCGTTCGGCGGCGTCGAGGCCGACTTTCGAACGCAGTGCGACGTCCTCGCCGAGATCGCACGCGGCTGTCCTTCGACGTCATGGGTGGCCACGATCTACAGCGCGATGTCCTGGCTGGTCGGCACCTTCCCCGACGAGACGCAGGAAGAGATCTACGCGAACCGCGATCCGCGCATCGCCGGAGTGTTCTCCCCCACCGGTACCGCGGTGCGCAAGGATGATGGCTTCGTCGTCAATGGACGCTGGGCGTTCAACACCGGCTGTCATGGCGCCACGTGGACGATCATCAACGTGCTCGTCGGCGAAATGCCGACGTGCATGATCGCGAAGAGCGCTGACCTCACGATCCTCGACGACTGGTACGCCACCGGGATGTCGGCGACGGGCAGCAACACGGTCGTCGCCGAGAACGTGTTCGTGCCGGCTCGCCGCACGATGCCGTTGCCCGCCATGCTGGAGGGCAAGTATCCAGCTCGCCACAACGCCGACAACCCGTACTTCAGATATCCGCTGGCGCCAGTGCTCACCGTCAACGCCGGCGGCACGCCCCTCGGCATCGCGCGCGGTGCGTGGGACATGTTTATGGAGCGCCTGCCCGGCCGCGGCATCACCTACACGAACTACACCAACAAAGCCGAAGCACCGGTGACGCATCTGCAGATGGGCGAAGCGTCGCTGAAGATCGACTCGTCAGCGGCGCACGTCGGT
>Ga0310810_10002645_pt1 | contig 19310 bp, 18 predicted proteins | sample NCmetagenome_FD_207641 | JGI IMG/M metagenome (GOLD analysis project Ga0310810, IMG submission 207641) | Soil microbial communities from experimental microcosm in Duke University, North Carolina, United States - NC | ecosystem: Engineered > Artificial ecosystem > Soil microcosm > Unclassified ...
TCAACATGCCCGCGGACGCTACACTGGAAGAAGTCAAGTCAGCCTATCTCTTCGCCTGGAAGAGCATGGTGAAAGCCGTGGCGCTTTATCGTGACGGGTCAAAACTGAGTCAGCCGCTCTCGGCCTCAACCGACAGCGGAAAGGCTGTCGAAGCAGCTCCCGAAGTGCTCGAGATTGCCGAAAAAATGGCTGAACGCGTTCTTGTACGGTACCGGTATTTGGCCAAGCGGCGTCCGCTGCCGGCACGAAGAAACGGTTACACGCAAAAGGCCGTCATCGGCGGGCATAAGCTCTATTTGCGGACCGGCGAATACGAAGACGGCACAGTGGGCGAAATCTTCTTGGACATGCACAAGGAAGGCGCCGCGTTCCGAAGCTTGATGAACTGCTTCGCGATCGCCATTTCGTTGGGCCTCCAGCATGGCGTTCCGCTCGAAGAATTTGTCGAAGCCTTCGTTTTCACGCGGTTTGAACCCAATGGCCCCGTCAAACTGAATGATCGCATCAAGATGTCCACGTCGATTATCGATTATATCTTCCGCGAGCTGGCCATCACATATCTGGATCGATTCGATCTGGCTCAGGTCAAAGAAGAGGATTTGCGGATGGACTCGGTGAAAAAGGACGAACCGGACCCCGAATGCTCGGACGAGGTGGCGGATCCCCAAACGCTGGCCTCATCCTCCATCAGCACGGAATTGTTTCCTTCGAGACGGGGCGCTCAACCGCGTCATGCCGGCAACGGCCATGGCAATGGAAATGGCAGTGTGACCCACAAAGTCGAGGTGAAGCGGGAAACGCTGACGTACACCGCTGAAGCGGTGAAGTATGCGCGACTTCAAGGCTATGAGGGAGACCCGTGCCAGAGCTGCAACGAGTTCAAGCTCGTCAGAAACGGCACGTGTCTGAAGTGCATGGGTTGCGGCGCCACGAGCGGATGCTCCTAAAGGGAGGTCGTCATGACGGCAACCTTACGCGAACGGAGCTTAGAAACGGTGCACGATCAGGTCGTCAGCCTGGTCGCGCAACGCTGGGCCAAGGCTTTCGTCTGCAAGACGACGATCAGAACCGGCCACGACCAGAATCCTTGGGTCGAGCCGATGCAGCCCTGCGATATCGTCGGCTGGTATGTCAGCTCCGGCGGCAATACGATGGAATGGATGGCCGAAGTCGAGACCGAGGAGTCGCTGGCGGACGTCCACATCGCCGACAAATGGAACAGGACCATCCGTCGGGGCATTCCCTTTTATTTGCTGGTGCCCCGTGGAATGAAAGAGCTGGCCTTCAGGCTCAGCCAGGAGCAGTCGGTCGCGCTCAGCTGCATCTACGAGTTCACGTTCATCAATGGAGTCTGCCACGTCCTCTAAGGCCGGCAGCAGCAGCACGTAATGCCGCAGTTGCGGTGAACCTCAAGGAAGTGATAGGTGTTACAGGGCCGAAGGTAAGGACTCCCATGCCAACCACCACACAGCTGGTCATCAGCGGTCAAAGCCGGCCAGGCGTCATGGCCCAAGTTGCCTCCGTCCTCGCCGAGGCTGGCGTCAACATCAAAGCCTTTTCCGCTCCCGAAGTCACCGGCACGGGCAAGCTCAGGCTTCTCGTCGCCGACCTTGAGGGAGCGCGCACCGCCTTGCGAACCGCCAAAATCAAGTTCACAGAAGAAACCGCGCTTATTCTCAGCCTGGAGAATAAACCCGGTGCACTCAATGAGGTGGCCGACCTGTTGACCCAGGCGCGCATCAATATCAAGTGCGGGTATTGCACGCCTTCCAGGGAAGGCAAACGTGCCATAGTCGTCCTCACCGTCTCGAGCATTGACAAGGCGCTTTCCATCCTCCGGAATCAATCGCTTGACGAGTTTTGATGGGCTGCTGAAGCCACTCGCCATTGTCGCGGTCGTCGCTCTTATCACCGGCTGCAGTAGTCCCGCCCCAAAACCGGTTTACTTTCCCGGCTATCCCATTGGCTATGTCGAACGCGGGATGGCCTCCTGGTATGGACCTGGATTTCAGGGAAACAAAACGGCCAATGGCGAACCATACGACATGCATAAGCTGACGGCCGCCCATCGGACGCTTCCGCTCGGATCCGTTGCCGTCGTCCGTTCAGCCAGCACGGGCAAAGAGGTGACGGTGCGGATCAACGATCGGGGGCCCTTTGCGAGGGGACGCATCCTTGATTTGTCGTACGCTGGCGCCAGGACCTTGGGCATGATAGGGCAGGGTACAGATCACATCGAGCTTCGCGTCATCGGCTTCCAAGGCCGAACGGCGGAGATGGGATGGTTGCGAGTACAAATCGGGTCGTTTGCGGAGCGTCGAAATGCCACAACGCTCCTCGAACGAGCCCAACAGCTGTACCCAGGAGGACGGATCCAGACGGTCGACCTTCCTGACGGCAGAAGGTACCGCGTCCAAGTCGGCGAGTTTAAAACCGAGCAGCAGGCCGAATCTGCGGCCGGCAGACTTGAAGCGGACTTAGCGGTCCAATCCTTCGTTTTTCGCGATGATATTTGGATTCAGAATATAAGTCGATGATTTTACGGCATGTTTTGCTGAAGTGCTTGCCCCTCATTCCTGCCTATGATAGATGTACACCTCATGAAAACCATACCCCCCCACGGCGCCTTTCGCATTGAACTCGGTCTTTCCCCCATGCGTCTCTCCTGTCCAATCGCCGGTAGCCGCCGCCTGAGTTCCCGCAGCGAGACCACCGTGCTCGTGACCCGTCCCTAACCCGGGAATCTCTATGGACATTGCGATTCTTCTAGGACTTATTGTTCTTTCTGCCGTGATTTCGACGGCGGAAATCGGCTTTTTCGCGGTCAATGAAACCAAGCTTCGGGCGTTGGCTCACAGCCATAACCACCGCGCGAAGATGGCCCTCCATCTGCGGAGCGACCCGCAGAAGCTGCTGGCGACAATATTGGTGGGGGACCGGCTGGTCGGGACGGCCATTCCGATGTATGCGACGTTTCTGACGTTGAACACGTATGGGGCAGAGCGCACATTCTTCGACGATACGATCGCCGTTGTCGTCGGATTGCTTACCTTCGTCCTTCTGGTCTCTGTAGACGTCGTTCCCAAGACATTGGCCGCCAAATTTGCCGTACCCGTGACGCTGAACATGTCCTATCCGGTCTACGGCGTCCAATTTCTGCTCAAACCCATTCTGGCCGTCATGGTCCCGTTCATTCACAAGGTCACAGGCGGCAAAGGTCTGACTCTGCCGCTCGTCACCGAAGAGGAGCTCAAGATCATGCTGGATGAAGGGGGAAAGACAGGAGCCATCGAGGTTGAGAAAGTCAAAATGATCAAGAACGTCTTTCAACTGAAGGACATCACTGCCGAAGATGCGATGACCCCCCGGCTGTATGTCTTTTCGCTCGACGGCAATCTTCGCCTGAAGGACGCCCAGGAACTCCTGTACAACTCAAAATATTCGAGGATCCCCGTGTACGATGGCACACTCGACAACATCACGGGCATTCTCTACAAGAGCCGGGCTTTGACGGAATTGGCGAAAGATCAAACGGATGCCAAACTGAAAGACATTGCGTATCCGCCCATTTTCGTGCCGGCCGGCAAAACCGCGGACGACCTGATGAAGCAGTTTCAGCAGGAAAAACGCCACATGGCGGTGGTCGTCAACGAATTCGGCGGAGTCATGGGCATCGTGACGTTGGAAGATCTGCTGGAAGAAGTGGTGGGCGAGATCATGGACGAAACGGATATCACCGAAGAGCTGATCAAACGCATTGGCAAGAACCACATCCTCGTGCACGGCCGCACGGAAGTGCGAAAGGTGAACGACTTCCTCAAGGTCGATCTCGGCGATGAAGCCGTGACGATCGGCGGGTTGATTCAGCAGGAACTCGGCCGCATTCCGAAAGTCGGCGAAGAATTGCGGATCGGCAATTGCCGGATCCTCGTTCATGAGGCCGAGCCGCGCTCGATTCGGAGCGTGCAAATCTTCCGCGAGGAAAAAAGCCCTGTGGCGGTGGAAGCGCCCAATTTCAATCTGGTCAGTTGACCGGGGACATCACTCTTCTCGTTCCAGCAATGCTCGGAACTCTTGCTCGCTGAGCACGGTAATCCCGAGCTTGGCTGCCTGCTCCAGCTTCGAGCCGGCCTCCTCTCCAGCCACCACATACGAGGTCTTTTTGCTGACGCTCGAGGCGACACGGCCCCCCCGCATCTCCACGAGCTCTGCGGCCTGTTCTCTCGCGAATTCTCTGAGCCCGCCGGTGAAGACAAATGTCTTGCCGGCGAGTGGGGCGCCGGTCTGCGCCGAAGGCGGCGGCGCTTCAATCATAAAACCTTTCTCCGTTAGATCTTGAATGACACGCCGGTTGTGCTCTTCCGAAAAGTAAGACACCAGACTCGAAGCGATTTCTGGCCCGACCGCGTTGATCTGCAAAAGCCTGTCCTCATTTGCCTCCATGAGCCGCGTCAATGAGCCAAACTCGCCGGCAAGGATCTTAGCAACGTGCTGACCGACCTGACGGATTCCGAGTCCCATCAAGAAGCGGTCAAGGTCCACCGTTTTACTACGCTCAATGGCGTCCAACAGCAGGCTCGCCGAGCGGTCGGCGAATCCATCGAGCATCAACAAGTCCGGTTTCGTGAGCCGGTAGAGATCGGCGAGAGAACGGACGAGTCCCGTATCCACGAGCTGTGCCACCGTCTTTCTGCCCAATCCTTCAATGTTGAGCGCGCTCTTCGAGGCGAAGTGCTCAATGGCACCCTTGAGCTGCGCGAGGCACACCGACTGGCCCGTGCAATAATAGTAGGCGCCTTCCTTGGCGACGTTCGATCCGCACACGGGGCAATGCTCAGGCATGCGGAACGGCTCGCTTCGGACATCGTCCGGCGCCGGAACGCGCTCTGCAATTGCCGGGATGACGTCGCCGGCCCGTTCCACCTTGACCGTGTCGCCGACGCGGATGTCTTTTCTCGCGATTTCATCGGCATTGTGGAGCGTCGCACGGCTGATCGTCACGCCTCCGACTTCCACCGGTTTAAGCAGCGCGAGGGGAGTCAATGTGCCGGTGCGCCCGACGGAGACGACGATGTCCTCCACCTTCGTCACCTCTTTGCGCGGAGTGAACTTAAGTGCAACGGCATAGCGCGGGCTTCTTGATTTGAATCCGAGCCGGTCTTGCCAGTCCCGACGGTTGACCTTGATCACCACCCCGTCAATCTCGTACGGAAGACTGTCACGCATGGTTTCCGTATCGCGATGGTATTCGATCGCCTCCTGGATGGACGGGCACAGACGGCGATGGAGCGGCACTGGGAATCCCCACCGCGACAACGCGTCGAGCTCCTCCCAATGGGTCGGCAGCCCTTTTCCGGTCGACGCCATGATTTCATAACAGGTCAGCGCCAGCGGGCGTGCCGCCGTCATGGCGGAATCGAGCTGGCGAAGCGTGCCGGAGGCGGCGTTTCGGGGGTTGGCAAAGCCTTCTTGCCCAAGCTCGGTCATCGTGCGGTTCAACGTCTGAAAATCGTCGAGCCGCATGTAGACTTCGCCCCGCAGGACCAGTCGCTGTGGGTAGTCGGTATGCGTCATCAATTGAAGCGGCAGTGCCCGTATCGTGCGGAGATTCACGGTCACGTCCTCGCCGGTCGTGCCGTCGCCTCTGGTTGCGCCCCGCACAAACACTCCGCCTTCGTACACCAGCTCGACCGAGAGCCCGTCGAATTTTGGCTCAGCGGTGTACTCCACAGCCCCGACCTCGAGCTCCCGCTTCATCCGTTGATCGAACGCCTGGACGTCAGTTCGGTCGACGAGGGAATCCAGGCTCAGCATCGCCTGCTCATGGCGGACTTTTTTCAAGGAGTCGAGCGGAGGCGCACCCACCCGTTGGGTGGGCGAATCGGGCGTGACCAATTCCGGGTGTGCCCGCTCGAGTTCGGAGAGTTCGCGGAAGAGGCTGTCGTAGGCCGAATCAGCGATTTCCGGTTTCGCCTTGACGTAGTACAGGTAGTCGTGTCGCCTGATTTGATCTCGCAGGGTTGCGAGCCGAGCCTGGACGTCTGTCGTCGTCATCGAACGGCTGGACGATGCGTGGGCCTCAAGGGAGATATGAGCGTCAGAAGAGTTGTTATCATAGCAAACGGTGGACGGTCAAACTGCCGGCCGTGGCCACTTCCCTTTGACTTTCGCACATTTGGCCATTATTCTATCCAATCCAATTGAGGGTCTGACACCGCGCTCGGGCACGCATCCGGGTGCGATGAGGAGGAGGACATGAAGCAGGACGCAGGTGCGAAAACATCTTCCCCGACGGCGGCCATCAGGGTGGTCGCCTTGATCTGCGGGGGTTTGGCCGTCAGCGGCTGCGTGTTGTCGGAAAAATATGAAGCCGAGAAAGCGCGGAGTCTTAATTTTCAGCGGCTCCTCGCCCAGGAAGAGAAGCGAACGGGCGAGCTCGACAACGAAGTGAAACGTACGAAAAGGGAATTGGCGGAATATGAAACGCGGAACCGCGAATTGACGGCTCAGGTGCAGGCCGTGCGTGAGCAGCTCGGGCGCGCTCAGGAGGAGAACGAAGCCATCAAGGAAGCGGCGCTCCTGGACCGGAAGGCGAAAGCCGATATGAAGCGTGCGGCGCCGGCCGCCAAAGCAGCTCCGCCGGAACCGTCGCCGAACATCAGCGAGCTCTTGGGAACGACGTCGGGCTCGCAGCCGGAGTCATCGGCGGTCCCCTCCGACATGCAAATGGATGTCAAATCAGGTTCCAACGTCCACGTCGTGAAGCCGGGTGAAACTCTCTACCGCATCAGCCGGCGATACGGCGTGAAAGTCGACACGTTACGGAAATGGAACAAGCTCCCGGATGACATCATTGAAGTCGGACAGAAATTGATCGTGAGCCAGGAGCAATAGAACGTGCCTTCGCCCACCTACTCGCTGAGTTTGGAAGAGTTCCAGCGCTATGCCCGCGAGGGGAACCTCATTCCGCTCTACCGGGAAATACTAGCCGATTACGATACGCCGGTCTCAGCCTTCGCCAAGATCGACCATGGTCCGACCGCCTATCTTTTGGAAAGCATCGAGGGAGGAGAAAAGTGGGCCCGCTACTCGTTTCTCGGCAGCGGCTCCCCGGTGGTCATTTATGAAGACCGCGGAGATCTCGTGCTTTTACGGGGGAAGCACAGAAAGCGTATTGCGAGCCGTGGCAATCCCTTGGAGCGGCTCCAGGAAATCATGGCCGCCTACCGCCCCGTCGTCGTGCCAGGGTTACCGCGCTTCGTCGGAGGCGCGGTCGGCTATCTCGGTTATGACATGGTCAGAACGTTCGAAGACCTGCCTGGACGTCGGAAGGAGCACATCAATCTGCCGGATTTTGCGTTTCTGCTCACCGATACGTTGGTCATTTTCGACAACGTCTCTCAAAAGATCAAAGTCGTCGCCAACGCCCACGTCCGGTCGACTCACCAGCGCGACGTGACCCGAGAATATCGCGCGGCCACCGAGCGCATCGAGCATATCATCGCTCGCCTCAAGCGTCCGCTTCGAAGGATGCGGCCTCACCGGCGACGCCGTCCGATCGGCTTTACATCGAACATGAGCAAGGCAGACTTCGAAAAGATGGTCGTACGAACGAAAGAGTACATCCGGGCCGGCGATGTGGTGCAGACGGTGCTCTCGCAGCGATGGGAAACGAGCGTACAGGCACCGCCGTCGCAGCTGTACAGGGCGCTGCGCGTGGTGAACCCTTCTCCCTACATGTATTATCTGCGCGTGGCCGGCGTCGAATTGGTCGGGTCGTCGCCCGAGACGCTCGTCCGTTGCGAGGATGGCGTGATTACCGTGAGGCCGATCGCCGGCACACGCCGCCGAGGCCGAACGGCCGACGAGGACCAGCAATTCGAGCGCCGCCTGCTTGCCGACGACAAGGAGCGGGCCGAGCACGTCATGCTCGTGGATCTTGGTCGTAACGACGTCGGACGCGTCGCGCATGCCGGCTCCGTTGCGGTCGACTCGCTCATGCACGTCGAACGGTATTCGCATGTGATGCACATCGTCTCGAACGTCACAGGGCGGCTCGATTCCGGAAAAACTTCTTACGACGTCCTGCGTGCCTGTTTTCCGGCCGGTACCGTGTCCGGAGCGCCGAAAATCCGGGCCATGGAAATTATCGACGAGCTCGAGCCGACCAGACGCGGCCCCTACGCCGGCGCCGTCGGGTACTTCAGTTTCTCCGGCAACATGGACATGTGTATCAACATCCGGACGGTCGTGATCAAGAAGCATCAAGCCTTCATTCAAGCCGGCGCGGGCATCGTCGCCGACTCCAATCCCGAACATGAATATGAAGAGACGTGTAATAAAGCGCGGGCGATGATGCAGGCCATTGAACTGGCCGAGCAGGGATTGGAATAGCAAAGCGGTGACGCGCCCTGTTCACGGTGATCGATTATGCTGTTGATGATCGATAACTACGATTCGTTCACCTACAATCTCGTTCAATATTTCGGCGAGCTTGGGGAAGACGTCCGTGTCCATCGAAATGACAAAATCACGCTTGAACAGATTGAGGCGCTGAAACCCAGCCGCATCGTCGTCTCGCCAGGACCCTGCACGCCCAACGAAGCCGGCGTTTCGGTGGAAGTCATCAAGCATTTTGCCGGCCGCCTCCCGCTGTTGGGCGTCTGTCTCGGCCATCAATCGCTGGCCGTAGCGTTTGGAGGCCGTGTTGTCAGGGCCCCGCGGCTGATGCACGGCAAGACGTCCGCCATCAGGCATGACGGTCGGACGATTTTTCGCCAGCTTCCGAATCCCTTCGACGCCACCAGATACCACTCGCTGATCGTCGACCGCGGCAGCCTTCCTTCGTGCTTTGAAATATCGGCTGAAACCGACGACGGCGAGATTATGGGCATGCGTCACACGTCGCTTGGTGTTGAGGGGGTGCAGTTTCATCCCGAATCGATTCTGACGACGGCGGGGAAAGATTTGCTGGGCAATTTCCTCAAGCTTTAACCCTTCACATGCTTACCATCCGAGACGCCATCGCGAAACTCGCCGACGGTCTTCCGCTGACGGAAAAGGAAGCCGAGGAAGTGATGCGCGAAATCATGGAGGGATCGGCGACGCCGGCCCAGATCGCTGCCTACCTGATGGGCCTTCGCTTAAAGGGCGAGACCGTCGAGGAGCTCGCGGGATCGGTCCGGGCCATGCGCGATTACGCCATTCGGATCGCCGTCGGTGCATCACTTCTCGTCGATACCTGCGGCACCGGCGGCGACGGCCGGCATAGCTTCAACATTTCGACGACCACTGCCTTCGTGGTCGCAGGCGCAGGACTGACCGTCGCCAAGCATGGGAACCGCTCGGTGTCCTCGAAATCCGGCAGTGCCGACGTGCTCTCCGAGCTGGGTGTGAATATTACCCTTTCGCCCGACCGGGTCTCGGAATGTATCAACGAGGTCGGCATCGGCTTTCTGTTCGCGCCGCTGTATCACGGCGCTATGAAGCACTGCGCCGGACCCCGCCAGGAAATGGGGATCCGAACCATGCTCAATTTGCTCGGACCGCTGACGAATCCCGCCGGCGCGACGGTGCAGGTGGTCGGCGTCTATGAACCACGCCTGACCGAACTCTTGGGCAAGGTGTTCATGCATCTAGGGTCCCAGCATTGTTTCGTCGTGCATGGCATGGACGGGCTGGACGAGATTACGTTGGCTGATCGGACGCTCGTCTCAGAGGCGAAAGGCGGAGTCCTGTCCACCTATGTGCTGACCCCTCATGAATTCGGCCTCGAGCAGGTGTCGCCAAAAGAGTTGGCCGGCGGAGCACCGGCGGATAATGCCAGAATCACACGAGAAATTTTGCAAGGGCGCAAAGGACCGAAGCGCGATGTCGTCTGCCTCAACGCGGCGCCGGCTTTGGTCGCCGGACGGAAAGCCAAGACCTTGCAGGAAGGGTTCCGTCTGGCCGGCCAAGTCATCGATTCCGGCGCCGCAGTGGAGAAATTGGCACGCCTCATTGCGTTTACCAGCAAGGCTCCGCACACATGATCCTGTCGAGAATTCTGGAACACAAGAAGGCAGAACTTCGTCACAAGCAAAGCCGTGGCTATCTTTCCGAGCTCAAGGCGCAGATTCGCGACACCTCCCGGCCGCTTGGCTTCGCCGTGGCGCTTGATGCGACGAGGTCGTCGACGAGCCCGGCATTGATTGCCGAGGTCAAAAAGGCCTCGCCGAGTCTCGGCCTGCTGCGCCCTGAATTCGCCGAGCGCTTCAATCCGGTGGACTTCGCCAAAGCCTACGAGGAAGCAGGGGCGTCGGCGCTCTCGGTGCTGACCGACAAGGATTATTTTCAAGGCAGCTTGGAGTATCTGCGCTCGATCAAGCGATCGGTCCCTCTGCCGGCGCTCAACAAGGAATTCATGGTCGACCCGCTGCAGTTTTATGAGGCCCGCGCGTACGACGCAGATGCCGTCCTGCTGATCGTGGCTGCGCTCGAGCGCGCCCAACTCGTTGATTTTCACGCGCTCGCCCGCGAGCTGTCCCTTGATGTGTTGATAGAAATTCATCACGAGCGGGAGCTCGACAGGGTGCTCGAGTGGATTCCCGACGCCCGCATGATCGGCATCAACAACCGCGACCTCACGACCTTCAGCACCGATCTCACAGTGACAAAACGTCTTGCCCCCCGGATCCCGAAGGACAAACTCATCGTCAGCGAAAGCGGCATTCACTCACGCAGCCATGTGGAGCAATTGCTGGAGCTCGGTGTCCACGCCATGCTCATCGGCGAATCGCTGATCAAAGCCGACGACTGCGGTGCAAAAATCAGGGAGCTTCGGGCTGTTTGCTCCACCGCACGGACATAGACATGCGAGAGAGGATTAAAGTCAAAATCTGCGGCATTACCAATGTCGAGGACGCCCTGGCTGCCGTCCAGGCAGGCGCGGACGCGTTGGGATTCATCTTCTACAAGAAAAGCCCGCGGTATATTCTCCCGGGCGCCGCCGGCCCGATCATCGCCGCCCTGCCGCCCTTTGTCACTCCCGTCGGCGTCTTCGTGAACGAAGAGTTGCAGACCGTTCGATCGATCATGGATACGTATGGCCTGGGGATCGCGCAGCTCCATGGCGATGAAAATGCGTCCTACTGTCAGGAGTTGTCGAGGCCGGTGCTGAAAGCCCTGCGCCTCAAGGACCGGGGCAGCCTTTTGTCCCTGGCGGAGTATCAAGGACGCGGCGGCGTGCGGGGGTTCGTTCTCGACGCCTTTTCGGAAATCGTCTACGGAGGAACCGGTCAGGTGACCGATTGGGACCTGGCGGCCGAAGCCGCGAAAAGCACGCCGATCGTTCTCGCCGGCGGTTTGACGCCCGACAATGTCACGGAAGCGATCCGCTGTGTTGGTCCCTACGGCGTCGACGTCAGCAGCGGCGTGGAATCGGTCCCAGGCAGGAAAGACCATGCCAAAGTCCGAGCCTTTCTCGACGCCGTACGGGTTGTCTCTGCCTCGTAAGCCTGTTTATACTGCCCGCACCATGACAAACCGCAAAACGACGGCATTGCCCGACCGTCAAGGCCGCTTCGGCTCCTTCGGCGGGCGCTATGTCCCGGAGACCTTGATGCCCGCGCTGCTTGAATTGGAGCGGGAATACGCGCGCGCCAAGAAGGATGCGCGCTTTCAGGCCGAGCTGTCGTACTATCTGCAACACTACGTCGGACGGCCGACTCCGCTGTACTATGCCAAACGGCTGACGAAGCGCCTGGGCGGCGCCAAAATCTATTTGAAGCGTGAGGACCTTTGTCACACGGGCGCGCACAAAATCAATAATGCGATCGGGCAGGGGCTGCTTGCCAAGCGCATGGGGAAGCCCCGCATCATTGCGGAAACCGGCGCCGGCCAGCACGGCGTCGCTACCGCCACCGTCGCGGCGATGTTCGGCCTGAAATGTGAAATCTACATGGGCACGGAGGACATGCAGCGGCAGGCTCTCAACGTGTTTCGCATGCGTCTTCTGGGATCGACTGTCACCGGCGTCGATGCCGGCAGCCGCACGCTTAAGGACGCCATCAGCGAAGCGATGCGCGATTGGACCACGAACATCCGGACCACCCACTACATTCTCGGCTCCGTGCTTGGCGCGCATCCCTATCCGATGATGATCCGCGATTTTCAATCCATCATCGGCAAGGAAGCGCGTAAGCAGATTCTTGCCGCGGAGGGTCGGCTGGCGGATGTGCTCATCGCCTGCGTGGGCGGAGGCAGCAATGCCATAGGCCTCTTTCACGCCTTTTTGAATGACAAACCAGTCAAGATGGTTGGCGTCGAGGCCGGTGGTCTCGGCGTAGGCAGCGGCAAACATGCCGCTCGGTTTTCGGGAGGATCGCCTGGCGTACTGCAAGGGACGATGACGTATTTGCTGCAAAACGAGGACGGTCAAATCAATCTCACGCATTCGGTGTCAGCCGGTCTTGATTACGCAGCTGTCGGGCCGGAGCATAGCTACCTGCGCGAGGTCGGCAGAACCACTTACACGTCGGCGACGGACGAGGAAGCGCTGGCCGCCTTCGATTTGCTGGCGACAGAAGAAGGCATCGTCCCGGCGCTCGAAAGCGCGCACGCCATTGCCCATACCGTCAAACTCGCGCCGACCATGAAACAGCGGCAGATCTTGCTGGTCAATCTGTCGGGCAGGGGCGACAAGGACGTGCAGCAGGTGGCACGCATGAGGGGCATCAGTTTGTAACTGATCGGCGACGGGTGAACGGAGATCAGTCATGCGTGATGACGTGCGAAGTAAACGCCGCTCAAAGCTTTCGTTGCGGGCGGGTCAAGCACCGCTGCGATTAAACCGTTTGGATCTCACCTTCCAGCGCCTGAAAGCCGAAGGCAAGAAAGCGCTCATTACCTATTTAATGGCCGGTGATCCGAGCTTGGCGGAAACCGAACAACTGGTGCTGGAATTGGAACAAGCCGGCGCCGACATCATCGAACTCGGCGTACCCTTTTCGGATCCGATAGCCGATGGTCCCGTCATTCAGCAGGCGGCCGAACGTGCGCTTCGCAGCGGAACGACGCTGCGCGGCATCCTCTCCATGGTCGCGCGGGTCCGGATACAGTCGCAGATTCCGCTCGTGTTCATGGCCTATTACAACAGCATCCATGCCTTCGGAGCCGAACGGTTTTGCCGTGAGGCCGCGGCCGCCGGCTTGGATGGTCTCATCGTGCCCGACATGCCTCCGGACGAAGCCGGTCCTCTGCAAGGGCCTGCCGCGGCGGCGGGACTGCAATTGATCTTCCTCCTCGCTCCAACGAGCACGGCGGAACGCCGGGCGTACGTCGCGCGGCAATCGCACGGCTTCGTGTACTACGTATCATTGACGGGAATTACAGGGGCGACACTCGGACGGGTGTCGGAGATCGGTCGAAACGTCGACCAGATTCGGAAACTTTCCAAGACGCCGATCGCCGTCGGGTTCGGCATCGCGACGCCGCAGGACGCGGCGGAGGTGTCGGCCGTCGCGGACGGGGTCATTGTCGGCAGCGCGATCGTGAAGCAGATCGCCGCCGGTCAGCTGCAGCAAGGGATGGTCGCCAGGGTCTCCAGCTTCGTCCAGAGCTTGAAGAGTGCGATGGGGCCGCAGAGGGTGGTGTAGGACAGGATCGTTTACTTCCGCGCCAGCCCCTGGGAGAGTGATGCCCGGTTCTGATATTGCGGAGGCATGTAGGCGATCATCTCCTTGGCCAGGTCGTTCGCTACATCCTTCAGATTCGGCCGGTAAAACATATAACTGCTGGACTTTTCATGACGCGCCTTCCACACGGTGGTGCCGGTCGTCGCATCAACAAGCCGCAAGCTGAGTCCGACGCGGCCGACGTTGTCTCCCTCCTTCCTGACATACTCCCATGAATTCACGCGAACCACGACAAACGAATCGACGTTCAGCGCCTTCCCCAGCTTGATGGCGGCCTCTTTATCGGATTGACCCGTCATTTCCAGACGGGAGAAATAGAACACGAGAGAATCGAAGGCTTCTTTCGAGGCTTGAAAAATGTCGGTGACGCTTTCCGGCGTCACGACACGCTCAATCTTCGCCGTCTTCGCGAGCGCCCCCGACAGGACGTCCTGAATGTCCTCGCGCGCACTGTCATATTGGCTGGCCATCGGGGGGAGGACGGCGATCGCTTGTGGCCTGAACTGTTTGGCTCCCGGGCCTTCCCACACTTCCTGCAGCCCGCCGCAGGCGGCCAACAACAGACACATCGAGCAAGAGAGCACGCGAAGCCATGACGACGACCTGAGCAGCATGAAAATCAGTATACCATTAGTGAATCTCGATAGGGACGGCGGCTAAAACGTCAGCGCCAGCGATCCGGATGCCAACGCCCCCTTTTCGCGGAAATCGTAGCCGCCGCCCAGGTCGAGACGAAATGCAAAAATCCGCACACCGAGCCCGGCCGTGGGCGTGAACGGTGTCGCGGCATCCTGCATGTTCTTGAATGCGCCGATTCGGAACGAGAGGAACTCGGTCAGGATCGTCTGCTCCGCCCCCAAGCTCAGCACCTGGCTCTTCACGCCCGGCACGAGCGTCTTGTTCGAGGTCACATCCACATCAGCCGATAAGGTGAGCGACGAATACGGGTTGAGCGCCATGCCGCCGCGCACTTGAGGGCCAAGCTTGATCTTCGTGCCGTCCGGGGAATCGAATTCGGGTTGATTGAGGTCTTTGGCCACCACGCCAAAGCGGAGCCATGAAGACGGACGATAGATGGCTCCGACGTCAATCCCGTAGGTCGTCGAGAGCGTCGCTTTGCCCAGGCTGTCGGAGAGTTTAATGTCTTGTCCGCCAGAGAGATTCTGAGTGCCGTTATACGCCGCGCCCTGAATAATTTTGGCGGTCACGCCGATGGAAAACATTTTGTCGGCGAAAGCATAGGCGTAAGAGAACGCGGCTTGCCTGGCTTCCAGCATGCGGACGGCCATGGCGCCGCTCACGGACACCGACGTCGGACTGCCGCTGCAATCCGGATTCGGGCTGCAACGGAGGGAGACCGGGGTCGACACAAAGCCGCCGCCTGTGGGGACGTCCGAAATGTTGAAGCCGAAGGCGTGCTCGCCGAAATGGCCCTTGATATATAAGCCGGCAGCGCCATTGAACGAGGTGTTGGCGCCGGGCTGATTGATGCGGTTGACGATGTCCTGTGCCTTCGCGATATTGGCGGGCGAGGTGTCGCTCGTATTGAAATCTTCAATATCCTTGATGGTATTGGCGATGCCCATGCGATCAATTACCTGGCCTCCGCCGACGAGCCGGACATCGACCGTTTGCGTCATTGCCAGCCCAGCCGGATTCCAATAGGTCGCCAAGGCGTCCGTCGTCACGGCCACGCCGGCGCCGCCCATTCCCATCGCGCGGGGACCGACGATGACGAACTCGGCGGCGAGCGCCTGTCCGCTGAGTCCCAGAACGAATGCGAGAAGGGCGACGCTGGGAAACGGATGAAGTCGCATGCCTCGACGCCTCCTCCCTAAAAAGCCTTGCTGAGTCTATTGGATGAGCCGGCGCCCGTCAAGGATTTGAGGACTGTCGTCGGCGACTATCTGTTGATGAGAATCCCTGATTGACACCGGCGGCGCAGGGTGAGGAAGCAGGCCGCAGGCACCGCCATGCCCAGCCGGTACCCTTAGATGATCTGTCCGTCCTGCATGTGGATGATTCGGTCGGCTTGGGCGGAGAGTTTGTCGTTATGCGTGACGATGACGAAGGTGGTGCCGCGCGCCTTGTTCAGTTCGCGCATCAAGGAGAACAGGGCGTCCCCGGTATGCGTGTCGAGGTTGCCGGTCGGTTCGTCCGCGAGTACGAGATCGGGCTTTTGAAGCAGTGCCCTCGCGACGGCGACACGCTGCTGTTCGCCCCCCGACAGTTCGCCAGGCTTGTGATGGAGCCTCGCGCCGAGTCCCACCTCGTTCAAAATCACGATGGCTTCCCTCTGCACGTCTTCCGGCTGCCGCCGCTGGATTAAGGCCGGCATGCAGGCGTTTTCCAGCGCCGTAAACTCGGGGAGCAGATGGTGAAACTGAAACACGAAGCCGATGCGTTTATTCCGGAACTCGGCCTGGGCAGCCTCCGAGAGCTGGAAGAGATCCTGTCCCTCGAAGTGGACCGTGCCGCTGCTGGGTCGATCGAGGAGTCCCAGTATGTGAAGCAGCGTGCTTTTTCCCGCGCCGGACGCGCCTACGACGGCGATGAGTTCGCCGCGCGCAATGGACAGATCGATGCCCTTCAACACGGAAAGCGTCCGCTCGCCCATGGGAAACGACTTATGAAGACCCGACACCGTGATCATGCCAGAACGGGACGATGCAAGGGTGCTGTCACCGGGACTATTCATAGCGGAGCGCCGCCACGGGTTCGAGCTTGGCGGCCTGGAGTGAGGGATAGACGGTGGCGGCAAAGCTGATCAAGATGGCCGACCCCGCGACGAGCAGGACGTCTTCCGCGAGCACATGCACCGGAATTTTTGAAATGTAATAGACGGTCGGATCGAAAGTCCAAAACGTCTCGATCAGCCACAAAAACGCATAGCCCAGCGGGATGCCGATGGCCGTGCCGGAAAGGCCGATGATCAGGCCGTTGAGCATGAAAATCCGCCGGATACTCCGTCTTGTCGCGCCCATGGCCTTGAGAATGGCAATCTCCTTTTGCTTTTCCGTGACAATCATCGTCAGAGTACTGACGATGTTGAACGAGGCGACGATCGTGATCAGCACGAGCAGCAGAAACATCATCGTCTTTTCGAGCTTGAGTGCGGAAAAGAGGTTGCGGTTCATCTGCATCCAATCCCTGGCGCCGTAGGTGAACCCAAGCGCCTGCTCCACTTGGCGCGAAATTTCAGCGGCGCGGAACACGTCCGTGACCTTGATTTCGACACCGGTGACCGTGTCTCCCATGCCGAAAAATTTCTGTGCTTCCGCCAGATCGATGTAGGCGAGGGACGAATCGTATTCGTACATGCCGGAATGAAAAATCCCGGCGACGGCGAAGACCCGGATTTTGGGGACCATGCCCATGGCGCTGATCGTTCCTGTCGGCGATACCACGCTGATCGTGTCGCCGGGAAACGCGCCGAGGCGCATGGCCAGCTCTTTTCCGAGGATAATCCCCGGTTTTTCGGACACCTGCGGCGGACCCGAGGGGTCGTCGGCCGGCGGCAACCTCACCGGAAGCGGCTTGGCAAGATCCTCGAGGCGTCCGGATACCAGATTCTGGGCGAGCGCGGTCACCTTGCCTTCCCGCACCGGATCGACGCCTCGCAGCACGACGCCCTGGGCGCTGCTCGGCGTGGTGAGCATCACCTGCTTCAGGATGAACGGCGTGGCCGCCACGACGTCGGGCACTGTCTCGACCTGTTTTGCGGTGGCGTCGTAGTCGCTCATGCCGTCCTTCATGCGGTCCTGAACGATGATGTGCGCCGTGGTGCCCAGGATCTTGGCCTGGATGTCTTCCTTGAACCCGGTCATGATGCCGACCGTGCCGATCAAGGCCGCTACTCCGAGCGTGATGCCAGTGACGGAGACGAAGGTGTTCAAGGAAATCGTACGATTCCGCCGCTTGGCGCGAAGGTACCGAAGCCCGACCACGATTTCATATGGGAGTGCCAAGAGGCTATTTCTCCGGACGCAGCTGGGGGAACAGAACGACGTCGCGGATGGACGCTTGGTTCGTGAAGAGCATGATCAACCGGTCGATGCCGATTCCTTCCCCGGCGGTCGGCGGCATCCCGTATTCGAGCGCGCGGAGAAAATCCTCGTCGACGACGTGCGCTTCTTCGTCGCCTGCTTCGCGCTGTGCCGCCTGGCCTTCGAAGCGTCCTCGCTGATCGAGCGGGTCATTCAACTCCGAGAAGGCATTAGCGATCTCCCGCCCGGCGATGTACAACTCGAAGCGGTCGGTCAGCTTGGGATCTGCATCTTTGCGTCGGGCCAGGGGTGAAATCTCGATCGGATAATCGGTGATGAAGGTCGGCTGTTGAAGAGTAGGCTCCACGGTCTCCTCGAAGATCTCATTGATGACATTGAACAGCGGCCATTTCGGATCGACCGGCACGTTGAGCTGCTTGGCCGCCGCCAAGGCCTGAGCATGATCGGTGAGGACGGCCGCATCGAGCTTGTTCACTTCCAGGATCGCCTGATGGTACGACCAGCGCCGCCAGGGCGGTGTGAGATCGATGGATTTGCCCTGATACTCGATCACCGCGCTGCCCGACACATGACGCGCCAATGAGGAGATTAGCTCTTCGGTCAGCCGGATCAGGTCCTGATAATCGGCGTACGCCACGTAGAACTCGAGCATCGTAAACTCGGGATTGTGAATCGTCGAGATGCCTTCGTTCCTGAAATTCCGGTTGATTTCGAAGACGCGAGGAAAGCCGCCCACGATCAACCGCTTCAAATACAATTCAGGCGCGATCCGCAGATACAGGTCCACGCCGAGCGCGTTGTGATGAGTGACAAACGGCTTCGCCGCGGCACCGCCGGGAATTGGATGCATCATCGGCGTCTCCACTTCGAGAAACCCGCGCTCGATCAAAAACGCGCGGATGCCGGCAATGATGCGGCTGCGCATGGCGAAAATGCCGTGGACGTCCGGATTGGCGATCAAATCCACGTAGCGTTGCCGGTATCGGGTCTCGACGTCCGTGAGTCCGTGCCATTTCTCGGGAAGCGGACGGAGCGCCTTGCTCAAGAAGGTCAGTTCATGCACTTCAACAGTGAACTCGTTGGTCTTCGTGCGGAACAGCGTCCCCGTCACGCCGATCCAGTCTCCCAGATCCAGCTGCTCGGTCACCGTATAGGCCTGCGCAGACAAAAGATCCTTCTTCAGATAGGTTTGCAGCCGGTCGGATCCATCCTGGAGCACGGCAAATGCGGCTTTGCCGAAACGGCGGAGCGCGACAATGCGGCCCGCCACCGTGCAGGCGATTTTCTCCTGCTCGAGCGCCTCTTTGGTCTTGCCACCGTGGAGCCGGATCACGTCGCCGGCGCGGTCTTTGACTTCGAAGCGTGTACCATAGGGCGCGACGCCCGCCTCGCGCAGCACGTCAAGCTTTTTCATCCGCTGCTGCCGCTGTTCGTTCAGTTCATCCATGATCACACTTCGTCGGGTCCCTGAGCGGGAGACAGTTGACCGGCGCCTTTGGTCAATTGCTTCTTCAGATACGCCTCGATGAATCCGTCCACGTCGCCGTCCATGACGGCAGCCACCTGTCCGACTTCATGCCCCGTCCGGTGGTCCTTGACCATCTGATAGGGCTGGAAGACATAGGAGCGG
>Ga0310810_10002646_pt1 | contig 19307 bp, 18 predicted proteins | sample NCmetagenome_FD_207641 | JGI IMG/M metagenome (GOLD analysis project Ga0310810, IMG submission 207641) | Soil microbial communities from experimental microcosm in Duke University, North Carolina, United States - NC | ecosystem: Engineered > Artificial ecosystem > Soil microcosm > Unclassified ...
GCGAGCCGGCACCTGTCGCGCGACCTGGTGATGCAGGGACGCGACTGGCGCGCGATTCCGGCGTCGATCGTCGAACACCTGCGCTTCAGGCATCCGGTGGGCAGCGAGGCGACGCGTTACAACCCGCTGCAGAAACTCGCGTACCTCGCGGTGATCTTCGTCCTCGCGCCGCTGGCGGTGCTGACCGGCCTGTCGATGTCGCCGCAGATGGACAGCCTGCTCGGCTGGTGGCTGGACCTCGTCGGCGGCCGCCAGTCGGCGCGCGCGATTCATTTCATCGTGATGTCGCTGTTCGTGCTGTTCACGATCGTGCACGTGGTGATGGTCGTCTACGCGGGGCCAATCAACGAAATGCGCTCGATGATCAGCGGACGCTTCCGCGTGCGCTATCCGCGCGGCGCAGCTGGAGGCGACAGCGATGCGTGACGACGACTTCCTCGCATCGCGGCGGCGCCTGCTGCGCGCCGCCATCGCCGGCACCGGTGCGAGCCTGCTGGCGGGTTGCGATGCGCTGTCGAACAACCCGCGTTTCGTCGACGTGCTGGGGCTCGCGGAACCGCTCAGCCAGCGCGTGCAACGTGCGCTCAGCGGCAACCGGCTCGCGGCGGAGTATCCGGAGTCGATGATCTCGCCGTTGTTCCGGCCCAACGGCTCGATCGACCCGCAGACGCCCGAATACCTCGCGCTCAAGGCGGACGGGTTCCGCAATTACCGACTGCAGGTGACAGGACTGGTCGAGCGGCCGCTGGAATTCTCGCTCGATGCCCTGCGCGCGCTGCCAACGCGCACCCAGGTCACGCGCCACGACTGCGTCGAAGGCTGGAGCGTGATCGGCAAGTGGAGCGGAGTGCCGCTGGCGCACCTGCTCGACCTTGCGCGGCTGAAACCGGGGGCGCGACACGTCGTGTTCCATTGCTTCGACGACCTCAGCGGCGATGGTTCGCGCTATTACGAGAGCATCGATCTCGTCGATGCCTACCACCCGCAGACGATCGTCGCGCACAGCCTCAACGGCTCGCCGGTGCCGATCGCCAACGGCGCGCCGGTGCGCGTGCGGATCGAACGCAAGCTCGGGTACAAGCAGCCCAAGTACGTCCGCATGGTCGAAGTCGTCGACGGATACGCCACGTTCGGCGCGGGACGCGGCGGCTACTGGGAAGACCAGGGCTACGACTGGTACGGTGGCATCTAGGCGGCGACGTTCGTCGCCGGACGGAGCGGACGGATGCGCAGGGCAAGTGGATTCATGCGGCTGGCGAAGGCGGCCGCGCATTTCACGGGCCGACCCCTGTGTTTCGGGCTGGCGGTGCTGGTGATCCTCGCATGGGTCGTCACCGGCCCGCTGTTCGGGTTCAGCGACACATGGCAGCTGGTGATCAACACCGGCACCACGATCGTCACCTTCCTGATGGTGTTCCTGATCCAGAACACGCAGAACCGCGACACCGAGGCGATGCAGATCAAGCTCGACGAGCTGATCCGCGCGACGCAAGGCGCGAACAACCGCCTGCTCGATCTCGAGGAGCTCGAGGACCGGGAGCTCGAAGGCTTCCGCCGCAGCTACGAATCGCTGGCAGAGAGCGCGCGCAGCTGCGCGCCTGGCGATGAAAACAGCAGCGGGACGCCGGCCGTACCGCCGCCTCAGGCTCCCGCCGCATAGGCGACATCCAGGATCACGAAGCGCGCGGTGCCGTTGGGGAGTGCCGCCTCGAATTCGTCGTCGACCCGCTTCTTCAGCATTGCGCGCGCCAGTGGCGAGTCGATGCTGATCCAGCCCAGGCGCGCGTCGGTCTCATCCGGGCCGACGATGCGATAGCGCGACGCCAGGCCGCTGGCGATCTCCTCGACTTCGACGATGGCGCCAAAAAAAACCGCTTCCCGCTCGGACGGTGGTGCATCCACGACCCGCAGGGTTTCCAGCCGCTTGCTGAGGTAGCGCACGCGACGATCGATCTCACCAAGCTGCTTCTTGCGATAGGTGTATTCGGCGTTTTCCGAACGGTCTCCCTCGGCGGCCGCGGCCGCGAGCGCCTTCACCACCTCCGGCCGTCGCACGCGCCACAACTCATCGAGCTCGGCCTTCAGTCGCGCGTGGCCTTCGGGCGTGACGAGCGCCGTGCTCTTTTCGGCGGGAGGGCGCCAGCGGCTCATGCGACAACACCAGGCGAGGGCCGGGTGTTATCGCAGAGTCGATCGATGCGCTCAAGCCGCCGCGCAAGGCGTCCGCGTCAGGGCTGGCTGGCTTCCTGCACGAGCTGGCTCGCGGTCGATGGACCGGCCGCATAGGTGTCGGTATGCCATGCCATCAGTTCGCGCAACTCGAGGCCTGCCTTCATGCCCGTCGACAAGCCGTGCGATTTCGCCGCGGCGTCGAGCTTCTGGTCCGTCGCATCGTCCGTCGCCGGCGCAATCCCGACGTAATCCCAGCTGTCGCCATCCAGGTGGCGATACCACTGCGTGGCCGGAATGCCGGCGCCCGCATCGAGGGCTTCGCGCGCCGCCATCCATTTGAGGAACGCCAGGTGCTTGCCGGGCGCGATGCGGTAGATGCTGACGATCGAGGCCTTCGGCTGCGCCTGGGCAAGCACGGTCGAGATGCCGGTGCACAGCACGGCGGCCGCGACCATGGCGCACAACACGCGGTTGAATCGGGACATGACGGACTCCTTTGCGCCCGCGGGCGCGACCGGTGAGGAGGAGCGTCGTCGGGTCCCGGCCACGGCGTCGGCGCGCTGCAGGCGGCAGGCCGCCACGCGCCCGGAGCAACGCGGCCGCCATGAGCAAGCGGCCATGCGGCGGGACAGGGTGGTGCTAGCGCCGTCCGCCGAAGATCCCGCCCAGCACGCCGCGCAGGATCTGGCGCCCGACCTGGCTGCCGACGGTGCGCGCGGCCTGCTTGGCCATCGATTCGACCATGCCCTGGCGGCGGCTGGTGCCGAACACAGCGTCCTTCACCGCCTGGCCGATCCCGCTGTCGCCCGACGCCGCCGGGGTCGACTTCACCGGCGGCGCGTCCGCTCGCACGGATGCCGCCTCGGTGCGCTTGGCCAGCATTTCGGCGGCCGAATCGCGGTCGATCGACTGGTCGTACTTCGCCCCCACCGGGCTGCCGGCGCGCACCTGCGCGCGTTCGGCATCGGTGATCGCCCCCATGCGGCAGCGCGGCGGCGCGATCAGCGTGCGCTCGACCGGCATCGGCACGCCCTTGTCGAGCAGCATGGACGTCAGCGCCTCGCCGACGCCGAGCTGCGAGATTGCCTGCGCCACGTCCAGGTGCGGATTGGGCACGAAGGTTTCGGCGGCGGTCTTCACCGCCTTCTGGTCGCGCGGCGTGAACGCGCGCAACGCGTGCTGCACGCGGTTGCCGAGCTGGCCGAGGATGTTGTCCGGCACGTCGTCCGGGAACTGCGAGCAGAAATACACGCCCACGCCCTTGGAACGGATCAGGCGCACCACCTGCTCGATGCGCTGTTGCAATGCAGGTGGCGCGTCGTCGAACAGCAGGTGCGCCTCGTCGAAGACGAACACGAGCTTTGGCTTGTCCAGGTCGCCGACTTCCGGCAGCTTCTCGAACAGCTCCGACAGCAGCCACAGCAGGAAGCTCGAATACAGCCGCGGCTTGAGGATCAGCTGGTCCGCCGCGAGGATGCCGATCATTCCGCGCCCGTCGGTCGTCGTGCGCATGAGGTCCGACAGCTCAAGCGCGGGCTCGCCGAAGAAGCGGTCGCCGCCCTGCTGCGCCAGTTGCAGCAGCGCACGCTGGATCGCTGCGATCGACTGGGTGCTGACCAGGCCGTACTTGGCCGAGATCTCCTTGCGCGCATCGCTGACGTGGTTCAGCAGCGAATGCAGGTCTTCCATGTCCAGCAACAGCCAGCCATTGTCGTCGGCGAGCTTGAACACGATCTCGAGCACGCCTTCCTGGGTGTCGTTGAGCTCGAGCATGCGGCCGAGCAGGGTCGGACCGATCTCGCTGACGGTCGCGCGCACCGGATGGCCGAGCTTGCCGTACAGGTCCCAGAAGATGGTCGGATTGCCTTCGTTGGCGTAGCCGGCCACGCCGATCTCGGCGACGCGCGCCTTGAGTTTGTCGTTGGCCGTGCCCGCCACCGCAAGCCCGGCCACGTCGCCTTTCACATCGGCGAGGAAGACCGGCACGCCGATGCGCGAAAAACCTTCGGCCAGCGTCATCAGCGTGACTGTCTTGCCGGTGCCGGTGGCACCCGCGACGAGGCCGTGGCGATTGCCGTATTGCGGCAACAGGACGACCTTGCCGCTGTCGGGCGTGGTGACGGCCTTGCCGACCAGGATTGGATCCATCTGGAATGCCCTCGCGAAGTTCGATGGATTCTATGCGAGCAGCGGCCGTGCACGCTCGAAGCTGAATTGGCGGCTGTTTTCGACGAAGTGCGGATTTCTGCAACGCCGTTGGTGGATCGCATCGCATGCGGTTGCCCCCCGCGCGAACGCGGCGCTACCCTGCGACGGTCTTCACTGTTTCTTGCCGTCCATGAATGCACTTGCCGTCCTGTGGCGCGCTGCGCCGATCACCTGTTTCGCCGTGCTGGTTGGTTTCGCGTCCAATGCGGCGGCCCTGTCGCGCCGCGACCAGGCCAATGTCGACACGCTCGGCCAGAACATGGCCGCGGCGGAGGCGCGGTATCGGCAGGCGCTGGTGGAGATCGGCAACAGCGATCCGGATGGCCAGAAGCACGGCGACGCGGCGCTGGAGGACATGGAAGACACCGTCGCGGCCTGCGGCAAGCAAAGGGGTTGCCAGGTCTCGACGCTGATGGCGACCTACAAGCGCCTGCTCAAGCTGCGCGCCGATGCCGAAGCGCCGGAGGATGCGGACCCGGAAATCGATCCGAACGATCCGGATCCGGACCACGCCGGCGATGTCGCCTTCAACGCCGCGGTGCCCCAGGCCGCGCAGGCGGCGAGCCTGCTCGATTCGCACAGCCATCGCTTCGACACGATGGTGCAGTACAACCCGGCGGTGCAGGCCGCGATCCGGCGCTGGCTGACCGACATGCGCGGTGCGTTGCTGACCAGCTACGAGAATTACGCGTACATGCGCCAGCTGATGTGGCCGTCGTACCAGCGTGCGGGCCTTCCGGAAGCGCTGCTGTTCGGGATCATGGCCAAGGAATCCAACGGCAAGGTGCATGCGACCTCGCGCACCGGCGCCGCGGGCCCGATGCAGTTCATGTATGCCACGGGCAAGCGCTTCGGCCTTGGGCCCGACGCCACCGGGTTCGACACCCGCTACGACCCGCGCGCCGCGGCCGAGGCGAGCGCGAGCTACCTCAACGAACGCATGGGCGAACTCAACCGCAGCATCGAGCTGTCGCTGGCGGCGTACAACGGTGGCGAAGGCCGTGCGCTGCGCGTCTACCAGGGATCCGGCGGCAAGGGCTTCTGGGATGCGTCGATCTACAACCAGTTTCCGCCGGAAACGCAGGACTACGTGCCGATGGTGATCGCCGCCGCGTGGCTGTTCCTGCATCCGAAGCAGTACGGCCTGAGCTTCCCCAACGTCGAGGCCAAGCCGGCGCCGCTGAAGCTCGCGCAGCCGGCATCGATCTACGAACTGGCGATCTGCCTGGGCAACCGCGGCGTGCGCGAGGGCTACATGCGCCCGCTGCGCAACCTCAATCCGCGCTACGAGGCCGACAGCTGGATCCCGGCCGGCACGACCTTGAATGCCACCACGAAGATCGTGGGCCTGTACGACCGCTACTGCCTGCAGGGCCCGCGCGCGCAACTGGCGGCGCAGCTGGTGCGCAGCGACCCGAACACTGCGATCGTGCGCAGCAGCCCGGTCGATCCGGACGACGCCGATGCGCCGATGGCGACCACCGTCGCCACCGGGGTGCCGACGCGGGTCGAGCGCGCGAAGCCCGCCGCGAAGGTCGCCAGGCGCACCAACTATTCCGTGCAGCGCGGCGAAACGCTGACCTCGATCGCCGAGAAGTTCCAGTGCGACACCGGCGACCTGGCCGAAGCCAACAAGATCAAGGGACCGCGCTATGCGATCCGGCCGGGGCAGCGATTGAAGTTGTCCGGTTGCCAGGAGTAGCGCAAGACCGTACTGGTCGATGGAACGAAAGCAGCGATACCCGATGCCGCGGCGGGCGATGGAACTCGCGGCGCTCCACCCAGCCTATGGAAGCAGGGTCGCCAGGGGCTCGCCGAGTTTGACCGGGCTTTCGGCGGTTAGTCCGGGCGCCAGCCGGGCGACGCCATCGGGCAACAGCACCATCACCGTCGACCCGTAGTTGAAGCGCGCCATCTCGGCGAAGCGCTCCAGGGTGATGTCAGACCCGCGGTAATCCTTCACCGTCACCGCATCGCCGTAACGCGGGATCTCGACGCCGCTCCAGACGGTTTCCACGCCGGACACCAGCAACGCGCCGACCATCACCACGGCCATCGGCCCGAAATCGGTGTCGAAGTGGCACACCAGGCGCTCGTTGCGGGCGAACAGCCGCGGCACCAGCCGCACCGCCGCGGGGCCGACGCTGAAGAGCCGGCCGGGCACGTGCACCGTCTCCAGCAGCCTGCCGCTCCACGGCATGTGCACCCGGTGGTAGTCCTTCGGCGAGAGGTACACCGTCGCGAACAGTCCATTCGCGTACGCCGCTGCGGCCGCCTCGTCGGCGAGCAGCTCGCCGGCGGTGAACGACTGGCCCTTGGCCTGGAAGATGCGGTCGCCCTCGATCCTGCCGCACTGGCTGATGCGCCCGTCGGCCGGCATCAGCAGCGCGCGTGGATCGGACGCCGGCGCACGCGCGCCTTCGCGCAGGGCGCGGGTGAAGAACGCATTGAACGAAGCGTAGCTGCGCGGATCGGCCCGTTCGGCTTCGGACAGGTCGACGCCGAACCTGCGCGTGACCGTGTCGATCAGCCACGCGCTCAGGCGCGGATGGTTCGAATACGCAAGCCGCCGCGCCAGCGACGACAGCGCGCGATGCGGCAACACGTAGGTCAGGCGCGTCGTCCAGCTCACCGCGCCGACGCCTGCGTCAGCGCCGTCATGTCCGCGGAGATCGCGCGCGGATCCAGCGGCGGCATGATCACGCCGGCCATGCGGCCCTGCGGATCGAGCACGGCGATCGAGGCGGAATGATCGATGCTGTATTGGTCCGGCGGCGCTCCCGCGGGAGCCGGCACCTTCGCGAACACCATCGACAGCGAACGCGCGAAGGCTTCCAGCGCGGGGATGTCGGTCGTCGCCGCCAGGGTGTTGCGATCGAAGCCGTGCGCGTACTCGCCGATCGCATCAGGGGTGTCGCGTTCGGGATCGACCGAGACGAACAGCACCCGCGGGCGGGTCGGATCGGGCAGGGCGGTCCACTGCTTCTGCGCCTGCGCGAGCTGCGCCAGCGTCGTCGGACAGAGATCGGGACAGTGGGTGAAGCCAAGGAACACCAGCGTCCAGTGGCCCTTGAGCTCGCCCGGTACCAGCTGCGTTCCATCGGACTGCTGCAGGGAAAACGCCGGCAACTCGCGCGGGTGGTCGAACAGCTTCACCGCCTGCAGTGGCGGCCCCACCGGTGCGCGCGTGGCGAACCAGCGCTGGCCTGCCCACAGGCCGAGGCCGGCGGCGAGCGCGGCGATGAGGATCCAGGCGGTGGTGCGATTGAACATGGCAGCTCGTGATGGCGGAACGCGATTGGAAGGAGCGCAGCAGCGCAGGCGGGCGCGCGGGCGGGCATCATAAGCGGCCGCAACGTGGGGGCGTCGTTATAATCGGCGGCCTCCCGATCGCCAGAGCCCATGCGCGCCGCCATGACCGACGAGCTCCAGACGATCATCGACCTGATCCGCTATGGCGCCAGCCGCTTCAACGCCGCCGGGCTGACCTTCGGCCACAGCTTCGACAATGCGATCGACGAAGCCACGCAGCTGACCCTGCACGCGCTGCACCTGCCGCACGACATCGGCCCGGCCTACGGCCAGGCACGGGTGACGCTGGCGGAGAAGGAGGACGTGCTGGGGCTGTTCCTGCGCCGGATCGAGGAGCGTGTCCCGGCGGCCTATCTCACCGGCGAAGCCTGGTTCGCGGGCCTGAGCTTCAAGAGCGATCCGCGCGCGCTGGTGCCGCGCTCGCCGATCGCCGAACTGATCGAGAACGGCTTCCAGCCCTGGCTCGGCGAGCGCGAGGTCCGGCGCGCGCTGGACCTGTGCACGGGTTCGGGGTGCATCGCGATCGCGATGGCGCACTACAACCCCGAGTGGCACGTCGATGGCGTCGACCTGAGCGACGACGCGCTGGCGCTGGCGCAGGAGAACAAGGCGCGGTTGCACGCCGACAACGCGCGGCTGCTGAAGTCGGACCTGTTCTCGCAGCTGCAGGGCGAGCACTACGACCTGATCGTCACCAACCCGCCGTACGTCACCAACGCCGAAACCGATGCGTTGCCGCGCGAATATTCGTACGAACCCGAGCTCGGCCTGCGCGCCGGCGACGACGGCCTGGACCTGGCGCTGAAGATCCTGCGCGATGCGCCGTTGCATCTCACCGAGCACGGCCTGTTGATCTGCGAGGTCGGCGAGGCCGAGCAGGCGCTGGTGAAGCTGCTGCCGGAACTGCCGCTGGCCTGGGTCGAGTTCAAGGTCGGTCAGATGGGCATCTTCGTCGCCGAGCGCCACGACCTGGTGACCCACAACAAGCGCATCCGCAAGCTCGCCGACGCGCGCCCGTGAGGCCGCACTGAACACCTTCGGCCAGCTGCTGCGCGTCACCACCTTCGGCGAATCGCACGGGCCGGCGATCGGCTGCGTGATCGACGGCTGTCCGCCCGGCATCGCCATCGCACCGGAGGATTTCGCGCACGACCTTGCGCGTCGCGCCACCGGCAAGACCCGGCACACGTCGGCACGACATGAAGCCGATGAAGTCGAGATCCTCAGCGGTGTGTACGAAGGCCGCACCACCGGCACGCCGATCGCATTGCTGGTCCGCAACACCGACGCGCGCAGCCGCGACTACGATCGGATCGCCGAACAGTTCCGGCCGGGCCACGCCGACTACACCTATTGGCAGAAATATGGCGCCCGCGATCCGCGCGGCGGCGGCCGCAGCAGTGCGCGCGAAACGACGATGCGGGTGGCCGCGGCGGCCATCGCGAAGAAATGGCTGGCCGAGCGCCACGGCGTGCGCGTGCGCGGCTATCTCGCGCAGATCGGCGAGGTGCTGCCGCGTTCCTGCGACTGGGCGGCGATCGAATCCAATCCGTTCTTCTGGCCCGATGCTGCGCAGGTCCCGGAGCTCGAGGCGTACATGGACGCGCTGCGCAAGTCCGGCGATTCCGTCGGCGCGCGCGTGACCGTGGTCGCGACCGGCGTGCCGCCAGGCTGGGGCGAACCGGTCTACGGCAAGCTCGACGCCGAGATCGCGGCGGCGATGATGTCGATCAACGCGGTCAAGGGCGTGGAGATCGGCGACGGTTTCGCGGCGGTCATGCAGAAGGGCAGCGCGCATCGCGACGAAGCGACCGCCGCCGGATTCCTGTCCAACCATGCCGGCGGCATCCTCGGCGGGATCAGCAGCGGCCAGGCGATCGTCGCCTCGGTGGCGTTCAAGCCGACGTCGAGCCTGCGCCTGCCGGCGCGCGGCCTGGACGTGCACGGTGCCGAAGTCGAGATCACGACGACCGGCCGCCACGATCCCTGCGTCGGCATCCGCGCCACGCCGATCTGCGAAGCGATGCTGGCGCTGGTGCTGATGGACCAGGCGCTGCGGCATCGCGCGCAGTGCGGCGATGTCGGCGAGGTGTTTCCGCGCATTCCCGGCCAGGCGCTGAAGTAACCCAGACGTGGCAGCGGGCCGGACGCCGGACCGCTGCACTTACCCCCAAAGGCAAATCGGACGAGATGGACAGGAAATACAAGGTTGCAGTGGTCGGCGCCACCGGCGCGGTCGGCGAAGTCATGTTGTCGGTCCTGGCCGAGCGCAAGTTCCCGGTCGGTGAACTCGTGGCGCTGGCGAGCGAGCGCTCGGCGGGCGGCACCGTGATGTACGGCAACCGCGAAGTGGTGGTGCGTGACCTCGCGACGTTCGACCCGGCCGGCGTCGACATCGCGCTGTTCTCGGCCGGCGGCGACATCTCCAGGGAATATGCACCGAAGTTCGCCGCGGCTGGCGCGGTCGTCATCGACAACTCGTCCGCGTTCCGCTACGACGACGATATTCCGCTGGTCGTGACCGAGGTCAATCCGGACGCGGCGAAGCATCGCCCGCGCGGGATCATCGCCAACCCCAACTGCTCGACCATGCAGATGCTGGTCGCGCTTGCGCCGATCCATCGCAGGGCGGGCATCGAGCGGCTCAACATCGCGACCTACCAGTCGGTCTCCGGCACCGGGCGCCGCGCGCTCGAGGAACTCGGCCGGCAGACGGCGGCGCTGCTCAATTTCCAGTCGGTGGAGTCCAATGTCTATCCAGTGCAGATCGCGTTCAACGTGATCCCGCATGGCGGCGACTTCCAGGACAACGGCTACACGTCCGAGGAAATGAAGCTGGTCTGGGAGACGCGCAAGATCCTCGGCGACGACAGCATCCGGATCAACGCGACCGTCGTGCGCGTGCCGGTGTTCTACGGCCACTCGGAGGCCGTCAACGTCGAGACGCGCGAGAAGCTGCCCGCCAGCGAGGCGCGCGCATTGCTGCAAGCGGCGCCGGGCGTGGAGGTCGTCGACGAGCCGGTGCCTGGTGGGTATCCGACGCCGGTCACGCATGCGTCGGGCAACGATGCGGTCTACGTGGGACGCATCCGCGACGACCTGTCGCATCCCAACGGCCTGAACCTGTGGATCGTGTCGGACAACATCCGCAAGGGCGCGGCGCTGAACGCCGTGCAGATCGCCGAACTGGTGATCTCCGAACCGGTGATCGCCGGCGACTGAGCGTTGCGGTCGGCGGTCGCGGGCGGCTAGAGTCGGCGCGACGCGCATCGGCGCGTGGGAATCCTCGGGGGCGGGCGTGAGCAGCAGGTTGCCAATCGCAGTTTCGTCGGCGCTCGCCGTGGCGCTCGCCGTCGCCGCCGGTCCCGCCTCCGCATTGGGCCTGGGGCAGCTGCAGGTCAAGTCCCGGCCCGGCCAGCCGCTGGTCGCGGAAATCCCGATCATTTCCAGCGACCCGAGCGAGCTGCAGGGCTTGCAGGTGCAGCTGGCGTCGCCCGAAACCTTCCGCCGCGTCGGTCTCGAGCCGCCGCAGGGGAGCGTCTCGACGCTGCGCTTCGAACCGGCGCTGGACGCCGCCGGCCGTCCAGTCATCCGGGTGACGAGCGCGGCGCCGGTGCAGCAGCCGCTGCTGACCTTCCTGCTCGAAGTCGATTGGGGCCAGGGCCGGCTGGTGCGCGAGTACTCGGCGCTGCTGGATGCGCCGCGGACCGTGGCGGCGCCGGTGCAGGCGCCAATCGAAGCCCCGGTCGTGGCGCCGTCGAACACCATCATCCGCCCGCCCGCACCGCCTCCGGTCGCCGCCACGCCGGCGCCGATCCGCGCGACTCCGGCACCTCAACCCGTGAAGCCGCAGGCGCCTGCGCCCGCGCCGCGCCCTGCCGCGCCAGCCGCTGCGACGCCTTCGGCGCCGGTTGCGACCGCATCGACACCCGCGATCCAGGCGCAACGCAACGGCAACCAGTTCGGCCCCGTGCGCGCGGGCCAGACGCTCGGCCAGATCGCGGCGAACCTCGAAGGCACGCAGGGCTACAGCCTGGCGCAGACCATGCTCGCACTGCTGCGGGCCAATCCCGATGCGTTCATTGGCGGCAACATCAACCAGCTCAAGCGCGGCGCGGTGCTGCACATCCCAGTCGGCGACGAACTCGCGCGCCTGGACCAGCGGCACGCGGCGGCGCTGGTGCACGAACAGATCACACAGTGGCGCGAGGCGCGTCGGCCGCTGGCGCAGCCATCGGCGGTCGCGGCGGTGGCGCCGCCAGCGTCGACCGCTGACGGGCGGCATGTTGCCGCCGCCAAGCCGGCGCGGACGGCCGATGCGCGGCTGGAGATCGTGCCCGCATCGAGCGCGGCGAACGCCAAGGCCGGCGCACACAACCAGGCAAACCGATCCGGCATCGAAGCCGGTGGCGAGGGCGAGATGCTGCGACAGCAATTGCAGGAAACGAAGGAAACGCTGGCCGCGCGCGACGCCGAAGTCAACGAACTCAAGACGCGGGTCGCCGAGCTGGAAAAGCTGCAAACACAGCAGCAACAGCTGTTGACGCTCAAGGACAGCGCGCTGGCGTCCGCGCAGCAGCGCCTGGCGACCGCCAACCAGAAGGCCGCGGCGCCGGTCGCCACCGCGACCACCCAGGCGCAGCCGCCGGCCCAGCCGCAACCCGAGCCGCGCGGCAACAGCGTCTGGCTCTGGGGTGGCGTGGTCCTGCTGCTGACCGCGCTGATCGGTTGGCTGCTCACGCGCCGCCGGCAACCCGCGGCGCCCGCGGTGCGACGCAGCTTCGACACCGAAGCGCTGGCCGCCGGCATGCCGAAAGCGCCCGGCAAGGACGTCGGTGACACGCCCAAGGCGGCACCCGCCGCCACCGTGATCCCGCCGTGGCACGACGGCGCCCCGGCCACCGATCCGGACGCCGCCGCGCCGACCGATGCCGGACAGCAGCTGGAGCTCGCGCAGTCGTACCTGGACCTCGGCGACGACGATGCCGCGCGTGCGTTGCTGCGCGACGTGCTCAATGGCCGCGACCCCGCCGCGCGCGACCGCGCCGCCCGCCTGCTGCGCGACCTGTGATCCGACCGGCCCCCGGCCGGCGGGCGCGCAAGGCCTAGCGCGATGCGCTTCGCGCTGGGCGTCGAATACGACGGCAGCGAATTCTCCGGCTGGCAGCGGCTGAACAAACCGGGCGAGCCGGACCGCCGTGGCGAGGCCACGGTGCAGGCCGCGGTCGAAGAGGCGCTGTCGTTCGTGGCCGGAAGCACGATCCAGGTCACCTGCGCCGGCCGTACCGATGCCGGCGTCCATGCCGCCTGCCAGGTCGTGCATTTCGACAGCGATGCCGGACGTGCGCCACGCGGCTGGGTGCTGGGGGGCACCAGCCGGCTGCCGCCGTCGGTGTGCTTCCTCTGGTGCCAGCCGGTCGCCGACGACTTCAACGCCCGCTTCTCGGCGCGGGCCCGCCGTTACCGCTATCGGATCCTCAACCGCCCGGTGCGCCCCGCGCTCGGGCGCCAGTACCTGTCGTGGGAACGCCGGCCGCTGGACGCCGCGGCGATGCATCGCGCGGCGCAGGCGTTGGTCGGCGAGCACGACTTCTCCGCCTTCCGCACCGTGCACTGCCAGGCGCCGCACGCGCGGCGCGAGTTGCAGGACATTCGCGTGCTGCGCACCGGGGACGTGGTAGAGGTCGAAGTCCAGGCCAATGCCTTCCTTCACCATATGGTGCGCAACATCGTGGGTAGTCTGTTGCCGGTCGGCCGGGGTGAACACCAGGAACGCTGGCTCGCCGAGCTGTTGGCGGGCCGCGACCGCACCGTGGCCGGCCCCACCGCGCCGTCCGAGGGGCTCGTCTTCCTCGGCCCGCGCTACCCGGCCGAATGCGGACTTCCTCCCGAGGTGACGCTTTGACCACGCCAGATGCCAGCGCCCTTGCCAATCGCCGGATCCTGTTCCGGACGCGGGTGAAGTTCTGCGGGATGACCCGCGCCGGCGACGTGCGCCTGGCCAGCGAACTGGGCGTGGACGCGGTCGGCTTCGTGTTCTCGCATGGCAGCCCGCGCCGGATCCGGCCCGAGGAAGCCCGGCTGATGCGCAACGCGCTGGCGCCGCTGGTCGACGCGGTGGCCTTGTTCCGGGACAACAGCGCCGAGGAAGTGCGCGAAGCCGTGCGCCAGGTGCGGCCGACGCTGCTGCAGTTCCATGGCAATGAGGACGACGCCTTCTGCCGCGGCTTCGGCGTGCCCTGGATCAAGGCGGTGCCGATGGGCAATGGCCAGGCGGATTCGGCGACGGCGCTGCAGCTGCGCTACCCGGGCGCCGCCGGCTTCCTGTTCGACAGCCATGCGGTCGGCGGTGAAGGCGGATCGGGCAAGACCTTCGACTGGTCGCGCCTGCCGAAAACGCTCAACAAGCCGGTGATCCTCGCGGGCGGACTCACGCCCGACAACATCTTCGGCGCGATCCTGGCGACGCTGCCGTGGGGCGTCGACATCTCCAGCGGCATCGAAGTCGCGCCCGGGGTCAAGGATGGCGAACGCATGCGCCGGTTTGTCGAGGAAGTGCGCCGCGCCGATTGCCACGTCGAGCACGAACCCAGCGCGACCGCCTGAGTGTCGCGGTCGGCCGGTTCGCTACACTGCACGGCCGTGTTGCGCCGTGCCGGAAGATGGATCGCGAGCCCGTCATCGATTTCCACGCCTATCCCGATGCGTCGGGTCATTTCGGCCGCCACGGCGGACGCTTCGTCGCCGAAACCCTGATCGGTCCGCTGGAGGAACTGGCCGCGGCCTACGACGCGGCGCGCGTGGATCCGGCCTTCATTGCCGCGTTCGACGACGACCTCGCGCACTACGTCGGCCGTCCCAGTCCGATCTACAGCGCGCAGCGCCTGAGCGATGAAGTCGGCGGCGCGCGCATCCTGCTCAAGCGCGAGGACCTGAACCATACCGGCGCGCACAAGATCAACAACACCATCGGCCAGGCGCTGCTTGCCTCGCGCATGGGCAAGACCCGGATCATCGCCGAGACCGGCGCCGGCCAGCACGGCGTGGCATCGGCGACGGTGGCTGCGCGACTCGGCCTGGAATGCGTCGTCTACATGGGCGCCACCGACATCGAGCGCCAGAAGATCAATGTCTACCGGATGAAGCTGCTCGGCGCGACCGTGGTACCGGTGACCAGCGGTTCGGCGACGCTCAAGGACGCGCTCAACGAGGCGATGCGCGACTGGGTGACCAACGTGCGCGATACGTTCTACATCATCGGCACCGTCGCGGGACCCGATCCGTATCCGCGCATGGTGCGCGACTTCAATGCCGTCGTCGGCCGCGAGGCGCGCGCGCAGATGCTGGCCGAACATGGCCGCCTGCCCGATGCGATCACCGCCTGCGTTGGCGGCGGCAGCAACGCGATCGGCATCTTCCATGCATTCCTCAACGATCCGGGCGTGCGCATCGTCGGTGCCGAGGCGGCAGGCGAGGGCATCGCCAGCGGCCGCCACGCGGCGTCGTTGTCCGCCGGTCGCCCGGGCGTCCTGCACGGCAACCGCACCTACGTGCTGTGCGATGACGATGGCCAGATCGTGGAGACGCATTCGGTGTCGGCGGGACTCGACTATCCGGGCGTCGGCCCGGAACACGCGTTCCTCAAGGACACCGGCCGCGCGGACTACGTCGGCGTGACCGACGACGAAGCGCTCGCGGCGTTCCACCAGCTGGCGCGCACCGAAGGCATCCTCGCCGCGCTGGAGTCCAGCCATGCGATCGCGCAGGCGGTGAAGCTCGCACGCGAGTTGCCGAAGGACGCGATCGTCCTGTGCAACTTGTCCGGACGCGGCGACAAGGACGTGCACACGATTGCCGCGCGCGAAGGCTTGTCGCTCTGATGGCCGCTCCAACCACGCATCGCATCGATACGCGCTTCGCCGAACTCAGGGCGTCGGGCCGCAAGGCGCTGGTGCCGTTCATCACTGCGGGCGATCCATCGCTCGACGCCACGGTGCCGGTGATGCACGCCCTGGTCGATGCGGGCGCGGATGTGATCGAACTGGGCGTGCCGTTCTCCGATCCGATGGCCGATGGCCCGACCATCCAGCGCAGCTCCGAACGCGCGCTGGCGAAGGGCGCCGGGATCGCCTACGTCTTCGACTGCGTGCGCCGCTTCCGCGAACGCGACGCACGCACGCCGGTCGTGCTGATGGGTTATCTCAATCCGGTCGAGATCCGCGGCGCGCACCGGTTCGCACGCGAGGCGGTTGCCGCCGGCGTCGATGGCGTGCTGCTGGTCGACCTGCCGCCGGAGGAGCTGGGCGAATTCCGCGACGCGTTCTCGGTGCACGGCCTGGCGCTGATCCTGCTCGCCGCGCCGACGACCAGCGACGTGCGACTGGCGCGCCTGTGCGAGGCGGCGCAGGGCTATCTGTATTACGTCAGCTTCGCCGGGGTGACCGGCGCGGACCAGCTGGACACCGGCGCCGCGGGCGATCGGCTCAGGGCGATCCGTTCCCGGAGCCAGGTGCCGGTCGTCGCCGGTTTCGGCATCAAGGACGCGGCGTCGGCCGCGGCGATGGCGGTCGAGGCCGACGGCGTGGTCATCGGCAGCGCGTTGGTCGCCCACCTCGCCGATGCAGCCGATCCGGCCGATGCGGCGGCGCGCGCGGGCGCGTTCCTGGCGCCGCTGCGGGCCGCGCTCGGCGGCGACGCCAGGGCGCTGCGCTAGACTTCACGCCCGCCTGTCCGCGCCTGATGTACGCAATGGCGTGCGCCGCGGCGCCTTGTCCTTCCTGCCCGTCCCTTCCTGCCCGAGGTGTGTTCCCGGTGAGTTGGCTGAAGAAACTGATGCCCGCGCGCATCCGCACCGAGGCCTCCGCCGGCCGCAAGCGCAGCGTGCCCGAAGGCCTGTGGGAAAAGTGCGACCGCTGCGGCGCGGTGCTGTACCGGCCGGAGCTCGAGGAAAACCTCGAGGTCTGCCCCAAGTGCAACCACCACATGCCGATCCGCGCGCGGGTCCGCCTGAACGCATTCCTGGATCCGGGCGAGACCACCGAGATCGGCGCTCGCCTGGGCCCGACCGACGTCCTGAAGTTCAAGGACCAGAAGAAGTATTCCGACCGCATCAAGGCGGCGCAGAAGGCCACCGGCGAGCGCGACGCGCTGATCGCGCTGCAGGGCACGCTCAAGGGGCAGCCGCTGGTCGCCTGCGCCTTCGATTTCGCGTTCATGGGCGGCTCGATGGGGTCGGTGGTGGGCGAGCGTTTCGCCGAAGCCGCCGAACGCGCGCTCGAGATCGGCAGCCCGCTGGTGTGTTTTTCCGCCACCGGCGGCGCGCGCATGCAGGAAAGCCTGTTCTCGCTGATGCAGATGGCCAAGACGTCCGCGGCGCTGGGTCGACTGCGCGCGGCAGGCCTGCCGTACATCTCGGTGATGACGCATCCGACCACCGGTGGCGTCTCGGCGTCGCTGGCGATGTTGGGCGACATCAACATGGCCGAGCCTGAAGCGCTGATCGGCTTCGCCGGCCCGCGCGTGATCGAACAGACCGTGCGCGAGACCCTGCCCGAAGGATTCCAGCGCAGCGAATTCCTGGTCGAGCATGGCGCCGTCGACCAGATCTGCGATCGCCGGGAACTCCGCGACCGCATCGCCGACCTGCTGGCCCTGCTGATGAAGCAGCCGCAGCCGCAGGACGACGTCGAGGTCACGGCTTGAGCCGCAGGTATTTCGGCACCGACGGCATCCGCGGCCGGGTCGGCGAAGGCCCGATTTCGGCCGACTTCGTCCTGCGCCTCGGCAATGCCTACGGCAATGCGCTCAAGCAGCACGCGGACAGCGGGCGCGGCTGGCGCAAGCCGCTGGTGATCATCGGCAAGGACACGCGCATCTCGAACTACATGTTCGAGGCGGCCCTCGAAGCCGGCCTCGTCGCCGCAGGCGTCGACGTGCAGCTGATGGGTCCGATGCCGACACCTGCCGTCGCGCACCTGACGCGCTCGCTGCGCGCCGACGGCGGCATCGTGATTTCGGCCTCGCACAATCCGCACTACGACAACGGCATCAAGTTCTTTTCCGCGCACGGCGAGAAGCTCGACGATGCCGCAGAGCTGGCGATCGAGGCAGCGCTGGACCAGCCGTTCCTGACGATGCCATCGGAGCAGCTGGGCAAGGCCCTGCGCACGCGCGACGCCCTCGGCCGCTATGTCGAGGCCTGCAAGAACTCGGTGCCGCGTGGCTTCGACCTCGGCGGCATGGCGATCGCCATGGACTGCGCCAATGGCGCGACCTATCAGCTCGGGCCGCTGGTACTGCGCGAGCTCGGCGCGCGCGTCGACGCGATCGGCGTCGACCCGAACGGCATCAACATCAACGACGGCGTCGGCTCGACCCATCCTGAAACGCTCGCTGCGCACCTGCGCGCGACCGGCGCCGACCTCGGCATCGCGTTCGACGGCGACGGCGACCGCGTGCTGTTCGTCGATGCCGACGGCAGCGTGTGCGACGGTGACGATCTGCTTTACGTGCTGGCGACTGACTGGCAGCAGAGCGGCCGCCTGCGCGGTCCGGTGGTCGGCACGCTGATGAGCAACTACGGCTTCGAGCGTGCGCTGGGCGAGCGCGGCATCGGCTTCATCCGTGCCAAGGTCGGCGATCGCTACGTGCACCAGGCGCTGGTCGAACACGAGGGCGTCCTCGGCGGCGAAGCCTCCGGCCACCTGCTGTGCCTGGACCGCGCCAACACCGGTGATGGCATCGTCAGCGCGCTGCAGGTGCTCGAAGTCCTCCGGCGTCGCGGACTGACGCTGCGCGAGGCGCTGCAGGGACTACAGCGCGTGCCGCAGAAGACGATCAACGTGCGTTGCGACAACGGCGCCCGGCCGGCCGACGACGAATCCGTGAAGCAGGCGCTGGCCGTCGCCCAGCGCGCGGTCGAAGGGCGCGGCCGCGCATTCCTGCGGCCATCCGGAACCGAACCGGTGGTGCGGGTGACCGTCGAGGCGGACGACGCCGCACTGATGGGGGCGACCCTCGATGCGCTTGCGGAGGCCGTTCGCGCCGCCGCTCAGGCATGATGTCCACGGCGGCCTGACCGGGCCGCTGCCTGCGGGGTGCAGGCCACCAGACAGGAACAGGGAGGTTCCCGTGATCCAGCGAAATCAACGCCGCCGCACCATGGCTGCGGCCGCCGTTTCCCTCTGCATGCTGACAGGATGCCAGCCCGCGATGAGCAAGCCTTCCGATCCGTCGACCGCACTGCGGCCGGGTGATGTGGTGCGGAACAAATTTCCGCTGAGGTTCGAAGACCACAGTTTCGAAGCCTATTGCTACAACACCGTCGGCTGCCGGGTGAGCTATGGCAACGTCGTCTTCGGCGTGGAGCACGGCGACGAACGCTCGCCCGCGCCACGCGACGCCGGCTACAGACGGAACTGGAACGCCACGGTCGTAGGCCTGCGCAACTTTCCGCCGCCGGCCGTCGTCACCTGGAAATCCGTCGACGGATCCCCGCACGAGGCTTCCGTGGATATCGGAGCGATTTTCAGGGACCAGGAGATCCAGCACCGCGTTCCTGAATCGGAGATCCCCGAGGGCGCCGGATATGGGATCAGCCCGGACATCTTTCTCGA
>Ga0310810_10002647_pt1 | contig 19301 bp, 15 predicted proteins | sample NCmetagenome_FD_207641 | JGI IMG/M metagenome (GOLD analysis project Ga0310810, IMG submission 207641) | Soil microbial communities from experimental microcosm in Duke University, North Carolina, United States - NC | ecosystem: Engineered > Artificial ecosystem > Soil microcosm > Unclassified ...
CTGAACAAGGCCGACGGCGCGGCGCCGCCGTCCTCCGGTCACGCCTCGGCCGAAGCGCATCGCTGACCGGTCTCACGGCGCGCTTGCGTGCCGGGCGAGCGACCCTAGATTGCCACGATTGAAGCATTCGGCCGGGCTGCCCTGGCCCTTGGCGAGGCACTCTTATGGTCCGCAAGATCGTCACCGCCGTGATCGTCGTGCCGTTGGCGATCGTGATCATCGCCTTCGCGCTGGCCAACCGGCAGGCGGTGACCGTCTCGTTCGACCCCTTCTCCGCGGCGAGCCCGGCCTATGCCGCCAGCCTGCCGCTGTTCGTCCTGATCTTCATTCTGGTCATCGTCGGCGTCCTGATCGGCGGCATCGCCGCCTGGATCCGGCAGGGCTCCTGGCGGCGCACCGCGCGCCGTCTCGACGCCGATGTGCGCGCCTTGCACCAGGAGCTCGAGGCGATGCGCCGCCGCGCTGCCGAGGAGGAGGCCCGCCGCGAGGCGGGGACGCGGACAGCCCTGCCGGCCGTGGCGCCCCCGGTTCCCTGATCCCGGCCGCTTTGCGATAGTGGCATAAGGCGCTAGAACGCGCCCCGACCATGGCATTGACCATCAAAATTTGCGGGCTTTCCGCGTCCGGCGCCCTCGAGGCCGCGCTCGAAGCCGCAGCCGACCTCGTCGGTTTCGTGTTTTTCGCGCCCAGCCCGCGGAATGTCGGGCTGGAGGCCGCGCGCATCCTGAGCACCCAGGTCGGGAGCCGCGCCGGCAAAGTGGCCCTGACGGTCGACGCCAACGACGAATTTCTCGCCGGCATCGTCAACGCGCTCAAGCCCGACATGCTGCAACTCCACGGCAAGGAGACGACCGATCGCGTCGTGGCTGTCCGCACGCGCTTCGGCATACCAGTCATGAAGGCGCTGCCGATTGCGACGCGCGCCGACCTCGCCGCCATCCGGCCTTATGCGCAGGTCGCAGATCGCCTGCTGTTCGACGCGCGGCCGCCGGCCGACGCGACCCGGCCCGGTGGTCTCGGCAACACCTTCGACTGGACGCTTCTGCGTGGCCTCGACGTCGGCGTGCCATGGATGCTGTCGGGCGGCCTCGATCCCGGCAACGTGACGCAAGCGATCGCCGTGACCGGCGCACGCGGCGTCGATGTGTCGTCCGGCGTCGAAAGCGCTCCGGGCGTCAAAGACCCCGGCAAGATCCGCGCCTTCATCCGTGCCGTAAGAGAGGCCGAGACGCCCCTCGAGCTTCCGAAAGAAACCATCGTATGAGCGTTCAGCAGCAGCCCAATTCCTTCCGCACCGGTCCCGACGAGCGCGGGCATTTCGGCATCTATGGCGGCCGCTTCGTCGCCGAGACGCTGATGCCGCTGATCCTCGACCTCGAGCGCGCTTACACCGAGGCCAAGGCCGATCCGGCCTTCAAGAAGGAGATGGACGGCCATCTCGCGACTTATGTCGGCAGGCCGTCGCCGCTCTATTTCGCCGAACGCTTAACCGAGCACTGCAAGGGCGCGAAGATTTACTTCAAACGCGAAGAGCTCAACCACACCGGCGCGCACAAGGTGAACAACGTGCTCGGCCAGATCATGCTGGCCAGGCGCATGGGCAAGACGCGCATCATCGCCGAGACCGGCGCCGGCATGCACGGCGTCGCCACCGCGACCTTGTGCGCCAAGTTCGGACTGCCGTGCATCGTCTACATGGGCGCGGTCGACGTTGAGCGCCAGAAGCCGAACGTGCTGCGCATGCGCATGCTCGGCGCTGAAGTGCGCGCGGTGACGTCCGGATCGAAGACGCTGAAAGACGCGATGAACGAGGCGCTGCGCGACTGGGTGACCAACGTCTCCGATACATTCTACTGCATCGGCACGGTCGCCGGCCCGCATCCTTATCCGGCGCTGGTGCGCGACTTCCAGTCGATCATCGGCCGTGAGACGCGCGAGCAGATCATGGCCGCCGAAGGCCGCCTGCCGGATTCGCTCGTCGCCTGCATCGGCGGCGGCTCGAACGCGATGGGCCTGTTCCATCCGTTCCTCGATGACCGCGCCATCGAGATCTACGGCGTCGAGGCGGCCGGCCACGGCATCCCGTCCGGCCAGCACGCGGCTTCGATCGCCGGCGGCCGACCTGGCGTGCTGCACGGCAATCGCACGTACCTGCTGATGGACGCCGACGGCCAGATCATGGAGGCGCATTCGATCTCGGCCGGCCTCGATTATCCGGGCATCGGTCCGGAGCACGCCTGGCTCAACGACATGGGCCGCGTCACCTTCCTGTCGGCCACCGACGCGGAAGCGGTGGCGGCATTCCAGTTGTGCAGCAAGCTCGAAGGCATCATCCCGGCGCTCGAGCCGGCGCATGCGCTGGCCAAGGTATTCGAACTCGCGCCGGCGAAGCCGAAGGATCATCTCATGGTGGTCAACGTCTCCGGCCGCGGCGACAAGGACCTCGACAGCGTCGCAGCGTGGTTGGAAACACACCGATGAGTACAAGAATTGAAAAACGCTTCGCTGCGCTGAAGGCCGATGGCCGTGCGGCTTTGGTGACCTTCACCATGGCCGGCGATCCGGACACGGCGACCTCGCTCGAGGTGATCAAGGCGCTGCCGAAGGCGGGCGCCGACATGATCGAGATCGGCATGCCGTTCACCGATCCGATGGCCGACGGTCCGGCGATCCAGGCCGCCGGCGTACGCGCGCTCGCTGCCGGTCAGACGCTCGCCAAGACGATCCAGATGGTGCGCGACTTCCGCAAGGGCGACGACGACACGCCGATCGTGCTGATGGGCTATTACAATCCGATCTATATCTACGGCGTCGACAAGTTTCTCGTCGATGCCAAGAGCGCGGGCGTCGACGGGCTCATCGTGGTGGATTTGCCGCCGGAAGAGGACGACGAGCTGTGCATCCCGGCGCTCAAGTCGGGCTTGAACTTCATCCGCCTCGCCACGCCGACGACCGACGACAAGCGGCTGCCGGCGGTGCTGAATAACACCTCCGGCTTCGTCTACTACGTGTCGATCACCGGCATTACCGGCTCGGCTGCGCCAGAGCCGGCCAAGGTTTCGGCCGCAGTCGGACGGATCAAGCGCCACACCAAGCTGCCCGTGGCGGTCGGCTTCGGCGTGCGGGACGCGGCGAGCGCCCGCGCCATTGCCGAGGGCGCCGATGGCGTAGTGGTCGGCTCGGCCCTGGTCGAGGTCGTTCGCAAAAGCCTCGACAAGGACGGCAAGGCGCAGGGCCAGACGGCGAAAGCCGTCGCCGCGCTCGTGTCGGAGCTCGCCGAGGGCGTCCGCAGCGCCAAAAGGGCCATGGCGACGCCATAAACCATGGTTACCCGTCGGTTGCGGGGCGTCCCGCGGCCCGACCTTCGGGTAAGTCTGTTTGCAGTTTTCGATGGATGCCCGGCGCAAGCCGGGGCATGACAGGGCCATGAACTGGATATCGAACGTCGTCCGGCCGAAGATCCGCAGCTTCCTGCGCCGCGAGACGCCGGAGAACCTCTGGATTAAGTGCCCGGAGACCGGGCAGCTCGTCTTCTACAAGGACGTCGAGGCGAATCAATTCGTCATCCCGTCGTCCGGCTATCACATGCGCATCAGCGCGCCGGCGCGGCTCAAGAGCGTTTTCGACGACGGCGTTTTCGAAGACCTGCCGCTGCCGGAGGTGCCCGTCGACCCGCTGCGCTTCCGCGACGAGCGTCGTTACGCCGACCGCCTGAAGGACGCGCGCACCAAGACCGGATTGCACGACGCCGTGAAGGTCGGCGTCGGCACGCTGGAAGGTTTGCCGGTGACGATCGGCGTGCAGGATTTCGATTTCATGGGCGGTTCGCTCGGCATGGCCGCCGGCGAGGCCTTCGTCAAAGGCGTCGAGACCGCCGTGCAACGCGGCACGCCCTACATCATGTTCGCGGCCTCCGGTGGAGCGCGCATGCAGGAAGGTATCCTGTCGCTGATGCAGTTGCCGCGCACCACGGTCGGCGTGCAGATGCTGCGCGAAGCCAAGAAGCCCTATATCGTCGTGCTGACCAATCCGACGACCGGCGGCGTCACCGCATCCTACGCCATGCTCGGTGATGTGCAGATCGCCGAGCCCGGCGCGCTCATCGGCTTTGCGGGGCCGCGCGTGATCGAGCAGACCATCCGCGAGAAACTGCCCGAAGGTTTCCAGCGCTCGGAATATCTCTCCGCACACGGCATGGTCGACATGGTCGTGCACCGTCACAAGTTGCGCGAGACTTTGGCGCGGCTCTGCCGCGTGCTGACCAAGGCGCCGGCGCCCGCACCGCAGGCCGCTCTGCCGGTTCCCGCGCACGCTTAATTACCCTTCCTCCGCGAAGCGGCGGGGAGGGTCGATTTGCACCGCGCTGGCGATGCAAATCGGGGTGGGGGGCATTACCTTATCGGCTAGAAAGAGCTCCCACCCCCGACCCCTCCCCGCACTCGCAAGAGCTCGTGGGGGAGGGGAGACGCCGCTACGCATCAATGACCCACATCGACTCCATTCTTGAACGGCTGACGGCGCTGCATCCCAAGCGCATCGACCTCTCGCTCGGCCGCATCGAGCGGTTGCTTGCGGCGCTTGACCATCCGGAGAAAAAACTGCCGCCGGTGATCCATGTCGCCGGCACCAATGGCAAGGGCTCGACCGTCACGTTCCTGCGCACGATCATGGAAGCTGCGGGCTTGCGCGTGCACACCTACACCTCACCGCACCTCGTGCGCTTCAACGAGCGATTCCGCCTTGGGGCTGACGGGGAAGGCAAGCTTGTCTCCGACGAAGCGCTGGCGGCGGCGATGGAGGACTGCGAGCGCGCCAATGGCGGCGCGCCGATCACCGTGTTCGAGATCACGACGGCTGCGGGCATGCTGCTGTTCGCGCGCAACCCGGCCGATGTGCTGGTGCTGGAAGTGGGCCTCGGCGGCAGGCTCGATGCCACCAACGTTATCGACGCGCCGCTCGCCAGCGTCATCACCCGCATCTCGATCGATCACATCGATTTCCTCGGCGACTCGCTCGCCGGCATTGCCGCCGAGAAGGCCGGCATCATCAAGCGCAGCGTGCCGGTGATCGTAGCCGCGCAGCAGCGCGACGCGCTGGCGGCGATCGAGAAGCAGGCGGCGCGGTTGGGCGCGCCGCTCAGAATCGCCGGCGAGGACTTCACAGCGACGGAAGAGCGCGGCCGGCTGGTCTATCAGGACGACAATGGCCTGCTCGATTTGCCGCCGCCGCGGCTCTACGGCCGCCATCAATACGAGAATGCCGGCCTCGCCATTGCGACGCTGCGCGCGCAGGATCGATTCAAGATTCCGATCGCGGCTTACGAGATCGGCATTTCGAGGGCAGAATGGCCGGCGCGCATGAACCGGCTGACGCACGGCGCGCTGGTCGATCTCGCGCCGGCCAATAGCGAGGTATGGCTCGACGGCGGCCACAATCCCGATGGCGGCCGCGCCGTTGCCGCGGCCTTCGCCGATTTAGAAGAGCGCGTGTCGCGGCCGTTGGTGATGATCTGCGGCATGCTGACGAGCAAGGACTGCGAGGGCTTCCTGCGCAATTTCACCGGCCTCGCGCGGCGGATGATCGCCATTCCCGTCCCGGGCGTCGAAAAGAGCATGACCACCGAGGCGCTCGCCGATTGCGCCCGCGGCATCGGCTTGTCGGCGACGAGCCGCGACACCATTGCGGAAGCGCTCGAGGCGGTGCGTAAGCTCGATCTCGATCCGCCGCCGCGCGTTCTGATCACCGGCTCGTTGTATCTCGCCGGCGAGGTGCTGAAGCAGAACGGGACTTTGCCGATGTAGTTCTGTCGCCACCGGGCTCGTCCCGGTGGCCCCGCTTTAGGGAGGCACGGTGCCTGCCTAAGCGAGATGGCCGGGACAAGCCCGGCCATGACAGTCTATTTGAGCAACTTCATCAAATTCGCCTGCTTCCCTGCCATCACCTGCTCCATCGTGCACTGCTTCGGCGCCTTGTCCGGGCGCCAGCGCAGAAGCCGCGTGCCGTGACGGAAGCGGCCGCCGGAGAAATGGTCGTAGCAGACCTCGACCACCAGTTTTGGTTTGAGGGGCTGCCATTCCGACGAGCGCTTGGTCGACCATCGGCTGGGTCCGCCGGGCTTGTCCCCGGTGAAGCCGGGCGGACCGACCAGCTTCTCCAGTTTCTCGGTCACAGCTTTCTTCTCGCCGCTCTTCAGCGATGAGGTAAAGCCGACATGGTCGAGCAGACCCTCGTCGTTGTAGAGGCCGAGCAACAGCGAGCCGACCGCCTTCTTGCCTTCGTTGTAGCGGAAGCCACCGACGACGCAGTCGGCCGAGCGGTAGTTCTTGATCTTCTGCATGCCGTGGCGGTTGCCGCTTGCGTAAGGCAGGTCGCGGCGCTTGGCGATGATGCCGTCAAGCGTGGCCCCGACCTGTTTGAGCCATTTCTTCGCGTCGGCAAGCCTCGTCGTTGCCGGCGACAGGCGGAAGGCCTTGTGGCCCTTCAGCGTGCTCCTTGCGAAGGCTTCGAGTTCTTTGCGCCGCGCGGTCAGCGGCTCGCCGGTCAGGTTGTCTCCGCCGTCAGCGAGAAGGTCGAACACGATCAACAGCGCCGGCGTCTCGGCCGCCAGCCGCTTCACCCGGCTCGGCGCCGGATGGATGCGTTGCAGCAGCGCGTCGAAGGAAAACGCGCGCCCGTCCGGCACCACGATCTCGCCGTCGAGCACGAAGCGTTTCGCTTTGAGCGCGGATGCGGCCGCGACCAGCTCGGGAAAATAGCGCGTCAGCGACTGGCCCGATTTCGACTGCAACGCGATATCGCTGCCGTCCCGGAACAGGAGGCAGCGGAATCCGTCCCACTTCGGCTCGTATTGCCAGTCTTTTCCCTCCGGGATCGTGTCCACGGAGAGCGCTTCCATCGGCGCGAAGGGCTGTTTCAGCGGCAGGGTCATGCGTTGTGTCTAACGCGCATGAAGCGTTGGGGTTTGCGCCAAACAGAAATGGCCGGGCATTGCCCGGCCATTCGAAACCCTCGACTGGTGCGAAGTCAGACGCCCGACGAGATCCACTGCTGGAGCTTCTGCTTCGGCGCGGCGCCGACCTGGCGCGAGGCGATCTGACCGTCCTTGAACATCATCAAGGTCGGGATCGACATGATGCCGTACTGCGCGGCGACCTTCGGGTTCTCGTCGACGTTGAGCTTCACGATCTTGACCTTGTCGCCGAGCTGGCCGGCGATCTCTTCCAGCGCCGGGGCGATCATGCGGCACGGGCCGCACCACTCGGCCCAGAAATCGACGACGACCGGTTCCTTGGCCTTCAGCACGTCCGCTTCGAAGCTCGCATCCGATACCTTGCCGACGGCCATGGGACTACCTCGTCTTGTCTGTGAGGGCGCTTTGATCGCGCCACGAAAAGAAGGAGCGCCGAACGTATGGAGGGCTCCAGCAAGCGTCAAGGCAGGCTCACGCGGGCTTGACCTGCATGAGCGAGGCGTCGAGATCGGCGGCTGAAATCTCCATCAAATCAGGGGCTTCCGTCCAGACCAGCGCGGCGCGTATGCGACGCTGCGGGTACAGCTTTGCGAGCACCGCGCGGTAGAGTGCGAGCTGCTGTTTGTAGCCCGGCGGAACGTCCTCGATTCGCCGCGGCGCGGGACGATTGGTCTTGAAGTCGGCGATCAAAACCGCATCCGCCGTCACCACCAGCCGGTCGACCTGACCGCTCACGCGGACCTCTCCGGCGGGAAGCATGAGTCGCCCGACGATCGGCACTTCGGCGCGGCTGCCGGGCGCGTAGAGCGCGCGGAAGTCGTCATGCGCGATGAGGTGGAGCACTTGATCCGGGATGATCGCGCGTTCTTCGGGCGGCAGGTCGCTCCCGGCGCGGGCGAGGTAGCCGTCGGCTGCGCCACGGCGGCGCGCCTCGGGGATGTCCGGTAGCGACTGCATTAGCCGATGCGTCAGCGAACCGCGCAGCAGCGCCTGCGCGGAGGCGGGCGCGGGGGCACGGCGCACCGCGCCCTCCTCGACGCTCGACGGCGTGATGGTGCGCAACGATGCGTCCAGCGGTGCGTCGTGCTTGAGCCAGGAGGGTATTTCGATCGGTGGTGACGGCGCGTCGCTCGTCGCGGCGCTCGCGGGTTCAGGCTCGCCCTTGCGATAGCGCAGCACCTCGCCGTCGCCGTCATCCGCGGGCTCGCTGACGCAAGCGTCGCGAAGCGCGTCGCCCACGAGGCTGTACCACGTTCCCTCGAGCTTGTTCTTGCCTTGGGTGCCGCAGACGATCAGCCGCTCGGCCGCGCGCGTCATCGCCACGTAGAGCAGACGGCGGTATTCATCGCCGGCGGCCGCCTCGACGCCTGCGCGTGCGTCGATGACCGGGCCGACGTTTTCCTCTTTCGAGCCGGCCCACACCAGTTGCTCCGCTGCGCCAGGCACCGCGCGTTCCGGCGGCAGACGCAGCAGGCGCGGCGGATGCCATCCGGCCGCGGGCGTCGTTGTGTCGGCGAGGATCACGATCGGCGCTTCGAGGCCCTTGGCGCCGTGTACAGTCATCACGCGCACCTCGTCGCGGTCCATCTCCATGTCGCGCTTCACCTCGGCCTCGCCCTGTCGCAGCGACGCGACGAAGCCCTGCAGCGACGGCGCTTCGGTCCGCTCATAGTCGAGCGCGAGGTTGAGGAATTCGTCGAGCGCGTCGGCGGCCTCGTGACCGAGCCGGCCGAGCATCTGACGGCGGCCGCCGCCGGCGCCGAGCAGCCAGGCGTAGAACGCGAACGGCATCATGCGCCGCGCCGCCGCGCGCATGTCGTCGAACCGCGCCGCGAGCTCCGGCCGCTTCACGCGCAGCGCCGCGATCAGGCTGCCCTCGCGCTTCCAGGCGATCGCGAACAGCGCATCGTCATCGAGCCCGAACAACGGGCTTTTGAGCACGGTGGCGAGCGCGAGATCGTCGTCCGGCAAGAGGATCGCGTCGGCCAGCACCATCAGGTCCATCACCGCGATGTGCTGGTTGAGCACGAGCCGGTCGGCACCGGCGACGGCGATGCCCTCCTTCTTCAGCGCACGGATGACGGCGTCGAACAGCGCGCCGCGCCGCCGGAGCAGGACCAGCACGTCTTTCGGCCGGCGGCCCGCGCGCTGCCAGACCGCGACGGTGCGGGCGATGCGGCCGGCGAGCTTGCCGGCGCCGCTGGCGACGGTCTGCACGTCGAACGGCGCCGACCATCCTTCCTTCTTCTCGAAATCGTCGGATGTTTCGAGCGGCCAGATCTCCACCAGACCGGGCGCCTTGTCGGGCAGCGCCTCGTGCACGGGCGCGACCGCGTCGGCCGAGAGGCCGGCATGCGCTTCGGCGCGCGCAAACACGATGTCGACCGCGCCCAGCACCATCGGCCCGGAGCGGAACGAATGCTTGAATTCGGTGGCGACGAATTCGAGGCGGGCGCGCGCGTGCTCGCGCTCGAAAAATGTGCGCGTCGCGGCGAATTGCGCCGGTTCCGCTCCCTGGAACGAGAAGATCGACTGCTTTTCGTCGCCGACGGCGAAGATGGTGCGTGCACGCTCGTGCGCACCAATACCGGCGAAAAACTCGCCGACCAGCGCCTTGACGATGTCCCACTGCTTGGGGCTCGTGTCCTGCGCCTCGTCGATGAGCACGTGGTGAATGCCGCGGTCGAGCTTGTAGTGCACCCAGGCCGCACGCTGCTCCTGGAGCAGGTCGAGCGTCTTGTCGATCAGGTCGTCGTAGTCGAGGAGCCCGCGGCGGTTCTTCTCGGCACGGAACCGGACGATGACTTCGTAGGCGATGGTGAACAGCGCGCTGCTGCGGTCGCGCGTCTCGATGGCGCGCCGGCGCTGCACGAGCCCCCATACGCGGTCGCGCTCCTCGTTCAGGCGGGTGCACAGGTCCGGATCGGTCTTCTCGATCGCGCTCGTGGCGATCCGCTCCTTGGTCTTCTCGCGCGTCTTGGTGCAGAAGATGTCGAGATAGGCGTCGACGCGCTGCGGCGGTGCGAGCGTCGCGAGCGCCAGGAAGCGGGCGCTCTGGTCCTTGTCGGTCTTCGACCCGGCCTTCAAAGTCGCCGCGACGGCGGCCCATTCCGACGCGGCGAGCACGCTGCCGTCGAACATCGCCGCCTCGACCTCGGCCATCGTCTCGTCGGGGCGGACGCCGAGCGCGCGGGCAAGCTGCGCCGTCGCCTCGCCGATGCCGCCGGCTTCCTCGACCCAGCGCGTCAGCGCGTCGCGCGCGCGGATGACCTCGCGCAGCATGTCCTGGAAGGTCTGGTCGGCGGCCGCGAGCACGGCCTTTTCCAGCGCCCGGCCGAGCGGGCTGTCAGGCGTCTCGGATGCCTCGAGCAGGACGTCGAGACCGAGCCGGTTGAGCATCTGCGTCTCGGTGTTCTCGTCGAGCACCTCGAAGCGCGCCGGCACATCGGCTTCGAACGGAAACAGGTGCAGCAATTGCGTGCAGAAGGCGTGGATCGTCTGCACCTTCAGGCCGCCCGGCGTGTCGAGCGCCAGTGCGAAAAGCTGCCGCGCGCGTGCGCGAACGATCGCGTCGATCCGCTTGACGCCGGCGGCCTTCATCGCGTCGTCGAGCGCGGCGTCGTCGAGCAACGTCCAGCCGCGCAGCTCCTGGAACACCTTGTTCGCCATATTGGCGGCGGCGGCCTTGGTGAAGGTGATGCACAGGATGCGCGCCGGATCGACGCCGGCGAGCAGCAGGCGGATGACGCGCTGCGCCAGCACATGCGTTTTGCCGGAGCCGGCATTGGCCGAGACCCAGGCCGAGTGGCCCGGATCGGACGCCGCCGTTTGCCGCTCGGTGACGGCGGCGGGAATGGTGGGCCGCGCGCTCATGCGTCGCGGTCCTTGCTGCCGCCGATCAGCGACCATTCCTGCACGCGTGCGAGATGGTCGTACGTGCCGTAATGCGTCGACCACATCGGGTGCAGCAGCGAGTAATAGGGCTTCTGCGGATCGGCGAATTGCGCGAGCACTTTCGTCAATTCGGCAAAGGCGTGCTCGGCATGATCGTCCGGCCCGCCCTCCTTGAACTTGACGGCGCGGTCGTCGCCGGCTTCGGCGCCGCCGCGCAGGCGCACATACAGAAGCTCGCTGACCGAGCCGCCCGCCGGAATGCCGTCGAATCCGCCGCGGCGCAGGATCGCGGCTTCGAGGGTCAGTTGCGGCGCCAGTCCGGTGTTGACCTGTTTGTCGGTTGGCGGCGCGCCGGTCTTGTAGTCGACGATGGCGTAGCGGCCGTCCGACAAGCACTCGATGCGGTCGGCGCGCACCGTCAGCGTGACGCTGTCGGCGCCGAACGGAATCGTGGTGCGGCCGCCGATCTCCACCTCGACCTTTTTCGTGTTCACCCGCCGCTTCGTTTCGAAGTCGGCCATCCATTCGGCGATGCGCCGGAAGCGCGGCCACCAGAAGGCACGGGCCTCCGGATAGGCGGCGAGCGGCTTGAACAGGCCGGCGCCGATCTCGGTCAGGCGGCCGGCGGCATCGTCCGGAAGCTTTTCGGGAAAGGCCTTGCCGAACGCGCCGATGGCGTCGTGAATGACGGTGCCGCGCGTGGCCGCGCCCAGTTCCTCATCGATGTCGTCGAGCGGCCGCAGCCCGAGCACGTGCCGCGCATAGATCGTGTAGGGATCGCGCAGCAGGTCCTCGATCTCGGTGACGCTGAGTTGGCGCGGCCGCGCCTCGAGCGGCGGCCGCGGTTCCGGCCGTGTCGCCGGCCGCGGCGGACCCATCTCGTCGATCGTGCGCGCCAGCGCCGCGTAGCGGGCCCCACGCTTCAGCGCCGCGGTCCACCGCGCCTCGCCGGCGACGGCGGCAAGCCGCTGCACGAAACGTGACGACACGGTCGGCGCACCGCCAAGCTTGGCGGCGCGGGTGAGGATCACCTCGGGCGCGCCGAGCGCCTGGGCGAAATCGTGTGCCGAGAGGCCGATGCGGCGCTCCGGCAGGTCGAGGCCGAGTTCATGCCGCATTGGCCGGCTGAGCCACGGATCGCCGCGCGTCTCCGGCGGCCACGAGCTTTCCACCATGCCGCCGAGCACGACGCGGTCGAACGATTGCAGACGCGACTCCAGCAGGCCGAGGATCTGCACCCGCGCAGGGGTCGGTGGGGCGTAGATCAGCCGGTCGGCGATGGCGTCGTGAAACAGGCCGGGATATTCGCCGGGCGAGAGCGCGAGCGCGCCGGCGCGTTCGATCTTGCCGAACGCGTCCGCGAGATTTTCCGTCATGCCGCCGAGCGCGCCGACGGCGGCGGCATGCGCGGCGGCGATCGCGCGCATCGGCTGTTCGCCGCGCGGCAGGCTTTCGAGCGGCGCCAGCGCCGCCGCGAGATCGCGCACCAGCGCCGCGGCGCCGTCGAGCGCGGCGTCGTCGAGCGCGAGCCGCGCATCGCTGCGATGGAAGATCGACGCCTTGCCGGCGCGATGTTTCGCGAGTTCGGCGCGCAGGCCCGTCAGCGCCGCGGCGAGGCCGGCCGTGCCGTGCGCCGGCCGCGGGCCGCGCAGCACCGCGCGTTCGAGCGCCGTCACCGCGGCGGCATCGAACTGCCCGCACGGATGCTTGAGCAAGGCGAGCAGCGGCACCGGCGCCACGGTGCCGAGCGCGACGTCCGCGACGAGCCGGGCGAACACGCCCTCGGGCGCGGCGGAAAGCGAGACGCCGCGCGAATCCTCGACCGGCACGTTCCAGCGCGCCAGCGCCGCCGCGACGCGCCGCCCGAGCGCGACGTCCGGGGTGACGAGCGCGGCCGTGCGGCCGTCGGTCTCGATCGTCTCGCGCAGGGCGACGGCGATCGCCAGCGCTTCCTCTTCGGCATTGGCGGTCTCGATCACGGCAATGGAGTTCATCGCGACGCCGGCCTGCGCGGCGAATTCCGGCCGCGTCAGCCTGTCCTTCCAGCGCTGGCTGGCGACGGCCGGCCGCAGCGCTTCCGACAGCAGCATCTCGCGGCCATGCGCGGCCGGTGCCGCGAGCGGCGTGATGTCGCCACGGACGATACCGATGCGCCTGATCAGCCCGGCCAATGCGAATTGCGGATGGCCGTGCGTGCGGTCGTCGTCATGTGCGATCGTCGCCCAGGTCTCGTCGTCGAGCTCGGTGTCGAGGCCGGGCAGGACGACCGCGCCGTGCGGCAGCCCGGCGATCGTTTCGAGCAAGGCGGCGGTCGCCGGGATCGAGCCGGTCGAACCGGCGGCGATCACCGGGTCGGTGCTCCTCGCAAGGCGCGTGGTCTCGGCGGCGATCAGCGCGTCGCGACGCTCGGCCGGCTCGACGCTGTTGCTCGCGCGCAGGATGTCCGGCCAGTGCGTACGGATGAATTTGAGAAACCCGAGCGTCTGCTTCCAGTAGTCGTCGAACTCCTCGGGCACGAGCTGGTCGAGACGCTGCCAGTCGACCTGCCGCGTCGTCATGTCGTCCATCAGCCGCGCGAGGTCCTTCGCCAGCGCGAAGGCCGTGGCGGGATTGTTGGCAACGAGCGGCGCCTTGCCGCGCTCGCGCGGCGCGATCGCCTGAGCCCAGCGCAGGATCAGCGAGGCAAGCGGCATCACACGGTCGAGGCCGGAGAGCGCCTCCGGCACGTCCAGCGTGGCCTCCGCGAGCTCGGCGGTGGCCGCTTCGGCGAAGGCGATCTCGTCCTCATCGATGTCCCCGAGCGGCACGATGCGCGGCAGGATCGCGGCGTCCACACCGAGACGGTCGAGGAAGACGTCGCGGGCGAGCCGGCAGGCGCGCCGGGTCGGCAGGTAGATGGTCGCGCGCGCAAGCTCCAGCGGGTCGTCGTTTGCGGGGAATCCGGGCACGAGCCGGCCTTCGCGCAACGCGTCGACCAGCACCGTCAGGAACGGTGCGGAAGCGGGAATGGTGAAGACGTTGGCGCGACTCGCCGGCATGCGCGCGAGCATAGCCCGTGTCCCGGGCGCGGCGCAGCATGCAATGCTGCGACGCTGACCCGGGACAGGCTACGACGCGCTTTTGCGAATTGCCTGCTCGGCGTCGCCGACGGCGCCCGGAGTACCCACATGCATCCACAGGCCTTCGAGACGCAGGCCGTGCAGGCGGCCGGCATTTTGCGCACGGTCGAACAGGTCGGTCAGCGAGAACTCGCCCTGCGGCGCGCCCTTGAACATGGCCGGCGAGAGGATCGCCGCGCCGGCATAGACGAAGGGCGCGACCTCGCGCTCGCCGCGGCGGGTCAGGCGTCCGTCCGGGTTCATGGCGAAGTCGCCGCGGCCGTCATAGCCGACCGAGCCTGAGGTCGGCGCGAGCAGCAGCAGCGCGTCCATGCTTGCGGCGTCGAAAGCCGCGGCGAGACGGCTCAGGTTCGGCCTGACCCCGTCGATCCAGATCGTGTCGCTGTTGATGTGGAAGAACGGCGCCGCCCCAAGTTCGGGCAGCGCCTTCACGACGCCGCCGCCCGTGCCCAGCAGCAGACCGCGTTCATCGGAAATCGTCACGCGCGGTGATGTCCGCGATTTCGTGTGCGCGATGATCTGCTCGGCCAGGTAATGCACGTTGACCACGGCGCGTTCGACGCCGGCATCGGCCAGCCGGTCGAGCACGTGATCGAGCAACGGCTTGCCGGCGACCGGGACGAGCGGCTTCGGCTTCGTGTCGGTCAGCGGCCGCATGCGCGTACCGAGGCCGGCGGCGAGCACCATCGCCGTTTGCGGATGCGTTGCCATTCCTTCAGGTCCTCAAGGCCGGTACGTGAACACGGTACCAGCTTTGCAGCGCGTCCAGCGCGGGGTGCGCCAGCGCGCGCCGCAGATAGGCCCATACGCGCGGCATGTGACGCAGATATTGCGGCTTGTGATCGCGCTTTTCCAGCCGGGCGAAGATGCCGAGGATCTTCGAGGCGCGCTGCGCCGCCATCGTGGCGTAGAGCTGCGCGAAGTGCGCAGCGTCGAAATCCGCATCGGCGGCGTGCCGCGCGCGCGAATAGCGCGACAGGAGCGCGATCTCCAGATGCTCCGGTACGTCGACGCGTGCGTCCTGCAACAGCGACGCGACGTCGTAGGCGGCCGGGCCCATCACCGCGTCCTGGAAATCCAGAAGGCCGACGCGGGCGATGCCTTCGCGCTGCGGCAGCCACAACAGGTTGGGCGAGTGATAGTCGCGCAGCACCCAGGTCGCTGGCGCCTCAAGCGCCGGTTTCAGCGCCGCCTGCCAGTGGCGCAGGAAGTTCTCGCGCGCGGCGCTCGAGATCGTGGCATTGAATTTCGGCAGGTACCAGTCGAGCAGGAGCTCGGCTTCGATCAGCAGCGCGTCCAAGTCGTAGCCGGGCAATTGATAATCGAGCCCCGCCTCCACCGGCAGCAGGTCCGGCAGGTCCATGCCATGCAGCGCGGCGAGCACGTCGGCCGCGACGGCGTAGCGCTCCTCGATCGGCACCGGCGGGTCGCCCTTGACGACGAGTTCGTTGCCGAGGTCTTCGAGCACGATCAGCCCGGCCTCGCGGTCGGCGGCGAAAATCTTCGGGCCCGAGAATCCGCGCTCGGTCAGTCCGCGCGCCATGGCGATGAACGGCGTCACGCTTTCCGCAAGATGTGCGATGGCGCTGTACGGCTTGCCGTCGCGCACCGGCGGGCCGTCGGGCCGTCGCGGCGAGTTCATGAAGATGTACGAGGTGTCGCCTCGCGTCAGCCGCTCGTAGGAACGTGTCGAGGCGTCGCCCTGGATGCGGCGGCGCATGGCGTCGGCATAGCCGCTCGTCTCGAGGAAGGCGCGCATGCGGGCCATGCGTTCGGCCCGCGACGCGAAGATGCCGTAGCCGGTGACGCGCACGTGGCGAACCGTCGGGCCTTTTTCCGGCGCGAGCGTCAGCGCGACGTCGAGCCGGTCGGGCGGCAGGCTCGCCGCGGCGCGGTCCGGCCATTCGAGCAAGGTCACCGCGCCCTCGCGCAATTCGTCGAAGCCCAGCTCGGCAAGTTCGTCGGCGTTCGTGATGCGATAGAGGTCGGCGTGCAGGAGCCTGAAGCGCGGCAGGTCGTAAGCCTGCATCAGCGTGAAGGTCGGGCTCGGCACCTCGATCGTCTCGTCGCCGGCGGCATGCCGGATGAAGGCGCGGGCGAAGGTGCTTTTGCCGGCGCCGAGGTCGCCCGAGAGCGTGATCAGGTCGCCGGGCTCGGTGAGCGCGGCAATGTCGAGCGTCAGGCGCCGGGTCGCGGCCTCGTCCGGGAGCAGGGCCGTGAAGCTGTAGCCGCCGGAGCTTAAGGGGGACATCGAATCATCCACGTTTGACGCGACTTTTATAGACGTCGTCCCGCGGAGGAACCAGCGCCGCACCGTCAGCGCGATGACCGAGGAACCCCGGAACGCCGCCCAAGTTGTCAGCAGCGACAACCCAACTGAGGGGCGTTCTGTGACTGACATCTATCGAACCGAAACCGCCGCCGCAGGCCTTGCCGGACCCGAACCTCACGCCATTTCCTGGCGCGCGATCGTGGCCGGCGGCTTCGCGGCCGCAGCATTGACGCTGGCACTCGTCGCCTTCGGCGCCGCGGTCGGCTTCTCCTCCATCTCGCCGTGGTCGAACTCCGGCATCTCGGCCGGCACCTTCAAGGTGGCCTCCGGCATCTATCTCGTGGTCGTGGCGATGCTGTCGTCGACGGTCGGCGGCTACATCGCCGGGCGTCTGCGCACGCGCTGGACCGGCCTGAAGACGTACGAAGTGCAATTCCGCGACACCGCGCACGGCTTCCTGGCCTGGGCCTTCGCCACCGTCATGGGCGCGGCGATCCTCGGCACGGCGGCGACCTATCTCGCCGGCGGCGTCGCGCAAGGCGCGGCCAACCGCAACGATCCGAACGGCGCATCCTCGCCGACGGCTTACTACGTCGACATGCTGTTCCGTCCGGCCGCGAATGTTCGCGCTCCGGGTGGGGCTGCCGCCGCCGCGGAAAGCTTTGCGGCCAATCGCGAGGCGCAGGCGGTGTTCACGCACGACATGCCGATCGCCAAGGATTGGCCGGCGGCCGATCGCACCTATCTCGCGCAGCTTGTTTCGGCTCGCACCGGTCTTGCCGGCGCCGACGCCGAGAAGCGCGTGAACGACACGATCGCGGCCGCCAAGGCCGATGCCGACAAGGCGCGCAAGGCCGCGGCTTCGATGGCGATCTGGCTGACGATCTCGATGTTCATCGGCGCATTCGCCGCCAGCCTTGCCGCCATCGAGGGCGGACAGCTGCGCGACGATCGCTGGAAGGGCGTCATCGGCACCCGCGCTTATCGCGAACAACAGGTACTCTAGGAGGCGAACATGGGACTCATTCTGCTCTGGCTGCTCGGTATTCCGATTCCGCTGCTGATCCTGATCGCGCTGCTCGCGCGCTGATCGAAGGCTCAAAGCGTGTGCATGGCCGGGTTCGTCCCGGCCATGTGCATTTCTACACCAGCGGCACCGTCATCGGATTATACGAATACAGCCATTTGTTGCGGTCGGCGCCCTCGTTGCGCTTGGCGAACTCGGCGCGGATCGCTTCCTCCGTCTCGAGATGGAAAAGCCGGCGATTGGCGGTGGATTGCAGCACGACGCGCGCGGTGCGCTCGATGCGGTTGCGCTGATAAAGCTGGAGCGCCCGGACGACGTCGCTCTCCTGCCTGAGCGCGCGCATCAGCACGGCGCCGTCCTCGATCGCCATGACCGCGCCCTGGGCCAGGTACGGCAGCGTCGCGTGCGCGGAATCGCCGAGCAACGTGGCGCGCGCGGTACTCCAATTGTCGATCGGCAGCCGGTTGTGCAGCGACCAGCGATAGCACTGGTCCTTGTCGGCGGCGTCGATGATCGCCTGGATGGCCGGGTGCCACCCTTTGAAGTCGGCCTTGAGCTGCTGCCAGGGCAGCTTCACCGTCCACGACTCCTCGAGCACGTCGTCGGTCTCGTGCAGGCCGACGAAATTCATCAGCGCGCCGCCGCGCACGTAATAGCAGACGGCGTGGCCGCCCGGTCCCATGAACACGGACATCACCGGCTCGAGGAAGGGCCGCGGCAGCCGCTCGATCGGCACGGTGATGCGCCAGGCGGCGTCACCGGTGTAATTCGCCGGCACCTCGCCGGCGATCTGCCGCCGCACGGCCGACTTGAGCCCGTCGGCGCCGATGAGAAGGTCGCCGCGCGCCGCGGTGCCGTCGGCGAAATGCAGCGTCACGCCGTCGGCGTCCTCGGTGAAGCCGGTCGCGCGCTTGCCGAGCTTGACGACGTCGGGTTTCAGCGACAGCGCCTTCTCGACGAGGATGGCGTGGAAGTCGGCGCGGTGCAGTTGCGTGTACGGCGCGCCGTGCATGCGCTCGTGCTCCTCCGACAAGGCGAAGCGCTGGATCTCCTCGCCCGTGTCGTGCAGGCGGAACACATAGGCACCCGGATGCACGCCGACCTTGCGGATCGGCGCTTCGAGCCCGAGATGGCGCAGCGCGTGCATGGCGTTGGCGCTGATCTGGATACCGGCGCCGATCTCGTCCAGCTTCGGGGCCTGTTCGTAAACCTCGACCTCGTGGCCGTCCTGCATGAGGAAAGAGGCCGCGGCGAGCCCGCCAAGACCGGCGCCCGCGATCAGGATCTTGTACTGCGTCACGTCTTCAGTCCCCCGAAGCGGCAGGTCCGCCGCGGCGGCAAGATTCCCTGTATTGGCACGCGGATCAAGCGGGTCCTCCGCCACATCCTCGTCACGATTCGTCCGCGCGAGCGTCGCTGTTCCACGTCCCGTGCCACGCTCTCGTCACGCTTCGCGTGCTTTCGCGCCGCGTGCACTCAAAACCGGAACGTCGTTTTACATGTGCGCGTTTGCAGCCGGGAGTTGGGATTTGAACCTGAAGAAGGAGGCGCGAATGCGCAAAGCACTTTTGGCACTGCCGATCATCGCCGCGGCTGGTTTCGCGGCACCGGCGATGGCACATGACGGTTATTGGAATGGCCCGCACGGCTATCCGCCGGCCGCGGGCGTCGTTGCCGGCGCTGCCGCTGGCACGACCGTCGCTCTCGGCGCCTATAATGGCTGGTGGGCCGGTGCGGCCTTGCCGGCAACCACCGCCGGCTCGATCGCCGTCGGCGGCGTCGCCGGTGTCGGCGCGCTCGCCACGGTCGACGCCGTGTTCAATCCGTGCGCCGGCTTCCACGCGCTGTTCGACGAGAGCCACGGTCAGTGCGTGAATGGCCAATACGTCGGGCCGCGTGGCCAGCGCGTTGCCTATGAAACCGGGCCGGCCGTCGCGCCGCCCGTCGTCGAGTACCGGCATGTGCGCCGGCATCATCGGCACCACTATCGCCGCTGATCGGTGATGAATTGAGAGAGCA
>Ga0310810_10002650_pt1 | contig 19297 bp, 20 predicted proteins | sample NCmetagenome_FD_207641 | JGI IMG/M metagenome (GOLD analysis project Ga0310810, IMG submission 207641) | Soil microbial communities from experimental microcosm in Duke University, North Carolina, United States - NC | ecosystem: Engineered > Artificial ecosystem > Soil microcosm > Unclassified ...
AGCCTCGACCTATGAGGCAGCAGCGGGCAGAACGACGCGGAACGTCGTGCCCTGGCCGGGATGGGTATCTACCTCTACCTTCCCGCCGTGCGCGGTGACGATGGCGCGGACAAGACTGAGGCCGAGTCCGAGCCCCGGCTCGCCGCCGACGTCACCGCGATAAAGGCGATCCCAGATGTGATCGACGTGCTCGGGCGCGATGCCGGGCCCGGTATCTGCGACGGTGATGGTGACCGAGCTGAAGCTCGGCCCTGCGTCGATCGTGACGCGGCCACCTGACGGCGTGTACTTCACGGCGTTGTCGACCAGATTGGCAAGCACCTGCCGGAGGCGCGCGCGGTCCGCGTTCACGACGAGGCCCGCGGGCGCCGTCGACGTCAGCGCGATCTGCTTCTGCTCCGCCACGTCCTCGTACAGGTCGACGGTCTCGGCGCATACTTCGGCCACATCCACGGGCGTCACGCGCAGCTGCATGACGCCGGTCTCCGCTTCCGAGATGTCCATCAGTGTGGTGAGCAGCGACGACACCCGGTCCGACTCCTCGACGACGTCCGCGAGCGCTTCACGGCAGGCGCTCTCATCGCCCTCGGTGAGGAGCGCGTTCTCGGCGCGGCTGCGCAGGCGGGCAATCGGCGTGCGCAGATCGTGCGCAACGGAATCCAGTGCTCCGCGCATGCCCCCGACCAGCGTCTGGATGCGCTCGAGCATCTGGTTGGACACCTGGGCCAGCTCGCTCAGCACGTCGCGTCCGCCGTCGGAGGGCACGCGGGCCTCGAAGCGGCCGGTGCGCGTGATCTCGCGCAGCGTGTCCAGCAGATGCCTCAGCGGCGCAAACGTCGTCCACGTGATGGCGCTGCCGCCGATGAGCCCGAGCACGACGACGGACCCGAGCAGGACGCCGAGCAGATCGCGAACCTGGCGCAGTGTGCGATCGCGCTCGAGCGTGGTCCTGCCGACTTGAAGCAGGACGCCGCCGGGCAGCCGGCGCGTCGCCACCTCGAGCAGCACTGGCGCGTTGCGGGCCGGGACCGACTGCCAGCCCTCGACTCCGGTCTGTCCGTCGCCGAGCTGATTCAGGTCGTACGTGCCCCACGCGGCTGGCACGCTGGCGAGCACGACCTCGGCATTCGACGAGACCAGCCGCACGAACACGCGCTCGTCGCTGCCGGAGGCCTGCTCCGCCGCAACAGCCTGGCTCAGGCCGTCGACGCCAGTGCTGTCGAAGCGGGCGGCGTAGTCGGCCAGCTTGACGCGCACAATCTCGTGGTCACGCTCGATCAGCGACCGCTCGAGCAGCCGGTAGGCGAGGACGGAGATCAGCAGCGTGCTGGCGATGAAGATGGCGCCGTACCCGAGCGCAAGGCGGACGCCGAGCGATCGCGCGACACGATGGCCGGGATCCTGCGACGCCATCAGCGGCCTGCCTGTCGGCCAACCTCGAGCACGTAGCCCATGCCGCGCCGGGTCTGCAGCAGCTTCGGCTCGAAGTCGTGGTCGATCTTCTCGCGCAGCCGATGGACCAGCACATCGACGACGTTGGTGCGCGGATCGAAGCTGTAATCCCAGATGCGCGACAGAATCATCGTCTTCGACACGACGCGCCCGGCGTTGCGCATCAGGTATTCGAGCAGCGCGAATTCCCGCGGCCGAAGCTCGATGTCCTTCCCCTGTCTGGTCACGCGGCGCGACAGCAGATCGAGCGTGAGGTCGCCCACCTCGAGCCTGGTCGGCTCGGCCGTCGCCGTGGAGCGCCGAAGCAGTGCCTGCACGCGCGCGAGCAGTTCGGGAAAGGCGAATGGCTTGGTGAGGTAGTCATCGCCGCCAGCCTGCAGGCCGCGCACGCGATCGTCCACGGTATGGCGCGCGCTGAGGATCAGCACCGGCACGCGCTCGCCGCGCCGGCGCAGCGCGTCGATCAGCGAGAGGCCGTCGAGACCGGGCAGGCCCAGATCGACGATCGCGACATCAGGGCGTACTTCCACAGCGAGCGCGAGGCCGCGCTCGCCATCGCCGGCCACGTCCACGGCGAAGCCCGCCTGATGCAGGCCATTCGCCACGAATTCGGCTAGCGTCTTGTCGTCTTCAACAATGAGCGCCCGCATGGCTGAGAAGAAAAGAGCCCGGCAGTGAATTGTACTGCCGGGCCCAGCCTCGGCCGAGTTGGCAAACTGCAGCACTGCGGCCCTGCAGCACTGCAGCACTGCAGCACTGAATCAGCCCCGCGAGCGGTCGATGGCGGCGAAGAAAGTGCGGTCGCCGCGCTGGACCAGCAGCAGCGCTGGACGGTCGCTCTTTGCCTGCACGGCCGCGCGCAGGTCGCTGGCCGATACCACGGCCTTGCCGTCCACCTGCCGGATCACGTCGCCCGCTTCGATGCCGGCTGACGCAGCTGCGCCGTCGGGATCGACCTCGCTGACGATGAGGCCTTCCGTGGAGCGCGGCAGCTCGAGCCGTTCGGCCACGCGCGGCGTCAGCGGTTCGACCTTGATCCCCAGCGTGCCCGTTTCGCCAGGCGCCGCATCGTCACGGCTCGTGCGTTCGCCCGCCATCTCGGCAAGCTTCACCGGGACCTGCTGAGTCTTCCCGTCACGAACGACGGTCACGGTCGCCGTCGATCCCGGAGTCAGCGACGAGACGAGGTTGCGCAGTTCGTTGCTGCCCTGCACCTCATTGCCGTTGACCGCCATGATCACGTCTCCCGTCTTGATCCCCGCACGCGCCGCCGGGCTGTCGCCCTTCACGTCGTTGACAAGCGCGCCATGGACGTTCGGAAGCTGCAGGCTCTGCGCGAGGTCGCTGGTCACCGGCTGGACCGTCACGCCGAGCATCGCGCGGCGCACGTGCCCGGTGGCGATCAGCTGGTCCATCACACTCTTCGCCATGTTCGACGGAATCGCGAAGCCGATACCGATGTTGCCGCCCGACGGCGTCAGGATCTGCGAGGTGATGCCGACCAGCTCACCGGTGGCGGTCACCAGCGCACCGCCTGAGTTCCCGCGGTTGATCGGCGCGTCGGTCTGCAGGAAGTCCTCGTAGCTGCCGTCGCCAACGCTGGTCGTCCGGCCCTTGGCGCTGAGAATCCCCATCGTGACGGTCTCGCCCACGCCGAGCGGGTTGCCGACGGCGAGGACGACGTCGCCGACGCGCGCCTTGTTCGAGTCGGCGAGCGGGACAATCGGCAGATTCGTCGCCTTGATCTCGAGCACCGCGATGTCGCTTGCCTTGTCGACGCCGATCACCTTGCCGTCGAAGTCGCGCCCGTCGTGCAGCACGACGCGCACCTTGTCGGCGCCGTCCACGACGTGCGCATTGGTCAGGATGTGCCCGTTGCTCGACACGATGACGCCGCTGCCCAGACCGCGCTCACGCGGCTGGCGATCCTGGGACGGCGCGTCCTGTCCGAAGAAGCGGCGGAGCAGATCGTCGGGCATGCCGGTCGGCTCGGCGCCGGCCTTCTTCTCTACCCGCACCGTGACCACGCCGGGCGCCACACGCGCCACGGCGTCGGCGTACGAGGTCGCGGCAAACCGGCCGGCCGGCGCAGGCGCGGCGGGCTGCGATTGAGCGGCAACCACGGGGGCGCCCGGCGTGGGTGACTCGGCGCTGGCGCCAGCGGCCCACCACCCGGCAAACCCTAGAGAACCTGCGACCAGGGCTGCGGCGACCGCGGTTCGCGGCGATAGCCCGGTCCGGGGAACGTTCACTGACATGGACTCCTCCTGACGCTGAAACGGCATCCCGGCGCACGGCCGGGGTCTATTCCTATGACGTCAGGAAGGCTGGCACCGGCCTGTCGCGAGAATTACAACGGTGAAAGGTTCACTCGCCGTTGGCGGGGTTGCGGGTTGGAACAACCCGTGCATTTGTGAGCAACCGGAGACCGCCAGATGCACGGCGGCGCGAGTCGATGTAGGCTACGCGAAGAGAGCGCTCCGCAAGGGGGCGCCGCAGGCGCAAGGAGGTCGTCGTGGCGGAAGTACTGACGGGGACCCAACGCGAGCAGACTGCGGAACCGTCGCGCCGGGCGTGGCCCGGATGGCTGCGCCGCTGGGCGGTCGAGCGCCTCGATCTCGACAAGCTCGGAATTGATTTCGTACTGCCGGGCGGCACGCGTCTCGCGTCTGCGAACGGGCGCCCTCTGGCCACGGTCCGCGTCCTCCACGCGGTGGACCTGTTCCGGATGCTCTGGGATCCGGAAGACACCTTCGCGGAGGGCTACACGACGGGGCGCATCGAGGTCGATGGCGATCTCGAGGGGCTCCTGGAACGCATCTACACCGTGTCGCGCAACCGGCGCTCGCCGGAGTGGTACACCGCGCAGGGTCTGCTCGAAGGCACGCGTGGTCGCGCGCGGGCATCGGTCCGCCGGCACTACGACCTCGGGAACGACTTCTACGCGCGCTGGCTCGACCGCGACATGGTCTACACGTGCGCGTACTTCCCGCGCGCCGACTTGACGCTCGAGCAGGCGCAGGTGGCCAAGCTCGATCTCGTCTGCCGGAAGCTGCGCCTCACGCCGGGCGAGACCGTCTTCGAAGCGGGATGCGGATGGGGGGCGCTGGCGCTGCACATGGCGCGCAACTACGGCGTCACGGTCCGCGCCTTCAACATCTCCCACGAGCAGATCCTCTTTGCCAGGGAGCGCGCTGCGCGCGAGGGCATCTCCAACGTCGAATTCGTTGAAGACGACTACCGCGCCATCACGGGGCATTGCGACGCGTTCGTGTCGGTCGGGATGCTCGAGCACGTCGGCACGCGCCACTACGAGTCTCTCGGCCAGGTGATCGACCGCACGCTCGGGCCCGACGGTCGCGGGCTGTTGCACTTCATCGGCCGCAACCAGCCGCGCCAGCTCAATCGCTGGATCCGCCGGCACATCTTTCCAGACGCTTACGCACCGACCCTGGACGAAGTCTGCGCAGGCGTGCTGCGGCCGGCGAACTTCAGCGTGCTCGACGTCGAGAACCTGCGCCTGCACTACGCGCTCACGCTGCGCCACTGGCGTCAACGATTCGAACAGCACGAGCCCGCCGTGCGCGAGCAGTACGGGGCGGAGTTCGTCCGCACGTGGCGGATGTATCTCGCGGGCTCGGAGGCCAGCTTCGTGTCGGGCAGCGTGCAGCTGTTCCAGATCCTGTTCGCCCGCGGCGAAACGAACCGCGTGCACTGGACACGCGACTGGCTCACGGACGGGGCCTCCGCATGACCTCCTGGGACGCCATCGTGATCGGTGGCGGCCCGGGCGGATCGAGCGCCGCCCGTGTTCTGGTGGCGGCGGGACTGCGCGTCGTCGTGATCGACGCCGCCCGCTTTCCACGAGACAAGATCTGCGCCGGCTGGGTGACGCCCGGAGTGCTCACGCGCCTCGACCTCACACCCGCGGAACTCTCGGCTCACGGGCTCACGGTGCAGCCCATCTCCGGATTCGAAACCTCGCTCGTGGGCGGCCGTCCGGTCTGCACCGACTACGACGGCGAGGTGAGCTACGGCATCCGGCGGCGCGAGTTCGACGCGTTCCTGCTCGAGCGGAGCGGCGCGGCCGTCGTCGAAGGGACACGCGTCACGTCGCTCAACCGGACAGGCAACGGCTGGACCATCAACGACTCGCATACGGCACCGGTGCTCGTCGGCGCCGGCGGACATTTCTGCCCCGTCGCGCGCGAGCTGCAGGCGCCAGACGATCACCAGCGCGAACAGTCTGGCGTCGTGCTGGCGCAGGAAATCGAGATTCCCCTCACCGACGACATGGCGGCGCGCGTACCGCGCCGGCCCGAGTTCCACTTCTCGCGCGACCTCGGCGGTTACGGCTGGATTTTCCGCAAGGGTGGTTATCTGAACGTCGGCTTCGGCCACATCGCTGACGGCGACGCCAGCGGCGGCGGGAATTCGGCCTTCGCTGAAGCGTCGGCCGACCGCCGTGGCCTTGGCGGAGGCCGGTCAGGGCCGCAGACATTCAAGGGGATGGCCGCCGCGTACCAGCAGTGGCTGTCGTCACGAGCCGATCTCCCGCGCGAAGCGCTGGAGCGCTGGAAGGGACATGCGTATCTGCTCGCGCCGCGGGGGCGGCGGGCGGTTGGAGATGGCGTGCTGCTCGTCGGCGATGCCGCCGGCCTGGCGTTCCCGGCGAGCGGGGAAGGTATCCGCACGGCCGTCGAATCGGGGACGCTGGCCGCGCACGCGATCATCGCGGCACGCGGGGACTACTCGAGTGCGCGGCTGGCGCCCTACGCCGCCTCGCTCGCGCGCACGTTCGGCCATCGCCGCGCTGACGTGCTCTCCGCCATCGTGCCGGAAGCCGTCCGGCAGGCCATCGCGCCGCTGCTGATGCGCTCGGCCTGGTTCACGCGCCACGTCCTGATCGACCGCTGGTTCCTCCGTCCCGACGTCAGGCCGCTCGAGGTCGCGTGACTCCCCAGGCGGGAGTGACGTGCGCGCCGTGCCTCCATCGTCCCGCTCCCTCGCGCTCCGACGTTTCGCCAGGCGTCTTTCGCTACCAGACGCCGCCGTACGGCGACCGCGAGCTGAGGCATTTCGGCTACGATAGGCCGCCCCAACGGGGTCTGGAGGTTCACTCATGAGCTTGACTCGCCTGGCCGCATCACTCGTTGCGTCGTTGCTGCTCGTCTCTCTCGTTGCTCAGCCCGCTGCGGCGCAGACCGAAACGGCCTCCCAGTTCTACATGCGCTACCGTGCGGCCTTCGACAAGGCGAAGAAGATCGAGGACCTCACGCCGTTCCTTTCGAAGAAGTCGCTCGATATGGTCAATGCCACGCCGGCGGCCGACCGGCCCAAGCAGTTCGAGATCATGAAGATGATGGGATCGATCACCGATGTGAAGATACTGAAGGAAACGAAGACGGCCACCGGCGCCCTACTAGCTGTGGAGGCGCTCGACCCTGACAAGAAGAAGACGACCGGCAAGGTGGAAATCGTGAAGGAAGGCACGGATTGGAAGATCGGCAACGAGAACTGGTCGTCGTAGCCGTCGCGGTCCTGCTCTCGTCGGCGGTGTCGTCACGGGCGTTCGGCCAGGACGGCACCGCGACAGGCCATCTCACGCTGAACGGCGAGACCACGCCGCTCACCCACGCGTACGCGTCCGCGCAGCCCGGTTTCTTCGACAAGGCCCGGGAAGACATCCGAATCCTCCTGAGCGACGTGGAGCTTCCCGACTCGGCGCTCGAGGATGTCTTCGAGCTGATTCACATGGGCCGCGATGGCAAGGCCCTCGTCGTCGAGGTGGTGCTGGACGCGGAGGCCGCGCCCATCAGCGGCGCGATCTACGCGAAAGCCTTCGACGGATCCGTCTCGGTGACGGGCATGCACCGCTTCGCGAAACGGGTCTTCGAGCGTGCCCGTGTGGCGGGGCGGCTGTCCATGGACGAACCGAAGTCCTTCCACGGCGTGACGTTCCAGTACGACGCGACATTTGCCGCGCGCATTCCGCGCCCACCCACCGCCGAAGAAATCTCTGCCGCCATCGCCAGTCCGCCGGGCGTCGCCGCCGCGCAGTCGATCGATGCGATTCGCGCCGGCAACCTGGAGGCATTCGTCTCGACGCTCGCCGGAGGCACGGCTGCCGCCTACTCGGGGCCTGATGGCGCGGCGCGATTCGAGGCGCTCAGGAAAGAGACGCCCGCCGACAGTCACCTGGCAGGCCTCGAGCGCCCCAGTGAAACGACGGCGCGCGCCATCGTCAATGGCACGCGCGACGGCATCGTGATCGAGTTCCAGATCGAACTGGTGCTCGACGGGGGCGCCTGGCTCGTCGTGAAAGTGGCAGAGTAAGCTGATAGGACCGGAGGACTCATATGAACGTGCGTGGATGCGTGCTCGCGGCCGGACTGACGCTGGCCCTCGCGTCACCTGCCCTGGCGGAAATCAAGACTCGCGTCGTGGACTACAAGCAGGGCGACACCGAGCTGCAGGGGCTGATTGCCTGGAATGATCAATCCACCGGCAAGCGGCCCGGCATCATCGTCGTCCACGAGTGGTGGGGCCACAACGAGCACGCGCGCAACCAGGCGCGCCGGCTGGCCGAGGCCGGCTATGTCGGCTTCGCGCTCGACATGTACGGCAAGGGCAAGGTCGCCGCACATCCCGACGATGCGATGAAGTTCATGGGAGAGGCGACCAAGGATCCGGCGGTGGTGAAGGCGCGGTTCGATGCGGCCGTCGCCCAGCTCAAGGCGGATCCGCATGTCGATCCGACGAAGATCGGGGCCATCGGGTACTGCTTCGGCGGCGGAGTCGTGCTCAACATGGCTGCAGCTGGCGAAGACCTGAAGGCCGTTGGCAGCTTCCACGGCGCGCTCAGCGCCGTCGGCCCCGTCGCGCCCGGCGCCATCAAAGGCAAGGTGCTCGTGTTGGCCGGTGGAGCGGACCCGTTCGTGCCGCCCGATCAGGTCGAGGCGTTCAAGAAGAAGATGACCGACGCCGGCGCCAAGTACGAAGTCGTCGTGATCCCGGGGGCCATGCACGGCTTCACGAACCCGGACGCCGGCAAGTTCGGCATGCCGCAGCTGGCCTACAGCGCCGACGCCGACAAGACGTCGTGGGCGGATCTGCTGGCGATGCTGAAGTCGGCGTTCTAGTGGAGCTGCGCGACAAAGTCGCCATCGTCACCGGCGGCAAGCGCATCGGCCGCGCCGTCGCGCGTGCGCTCGCCGGTCGGGGCATGGACCTGGTGCTCTCGTATCGCGGGTCCAGGCCCGAAGCCGAGCAGACCGCCGACGACGTCGCGAAGGCAGGCCGTCGCGCGACGATCGTGGCTGCAGATGTCGCAACGCCGGAGGGTGGCGCCACAATCGTGGCCCACGCGCTCTCCACGTTCGGCCGCCTCGACGTCGTAGTCAACATGGCGTCGGTGTACCGCTCCACACCGCTCGAGACGCTGAGCGCCGACCACTGGAACGCGGACCTCGACGTGAACCTGCGCTCGGCGTTTCTCTGCGCGCACGCGGCCGCGCCGGCGCTGCGAGCCGCCGGGGGCGGCCGCATCATCAACTTCGCCGACTGGCTCGCGCGAAGCGGGCGGCCGAACTATAAAGGCTTCACGTCGTACTACACCGCCAAGGCCGGAGTCATTGCGCTCACCGAGAGCCTCGCGCTCGAGCTGGCGCGCGACCAGATCCTGGTGAACGCGATCGCGCCCGGCCCAATTCTCGCGCCGCCCGATCTCAGCGCGGAAGAGGTCGCCGAAGTGGCCGCGGCAACGCCCGTCGGCCGCTGGGGCGGCGAGGCAGAGATCGTGAAGGCGGTGCTGTTTCTCTGCGAGACGGATTTCGTGACGGGCGAGACCATCCGCGTCGACGGCGGACGCCACCTGGCGTGATTAGGGATTTGCCCTAATTGGGAAGTCCCCAAGGCTCGTTCGCGTTCAAGAATGGGACAAAACAGTGGCAGAAACTGACGACTCCCACCGCGCGCGGCTCGCGGGACGAAGAGTGCTGGTCACCGGCAGCAGCAAGGGCATCGGCCGCGGCATCGCCGTCCGCGTGGCGCAGGAAGGGGCGGACGTCGTCATCAACTACAACACCGACCCGAAAGGCGCCGAGGAGGCGCTCGCCGAGGTTCAGGCGCTCGGCCGGCGCGGCGCCATCTTCCAGGCCAATCTCGGCGAAGTCGCCGAGGTGAACGACCTGGTGGCGCGCAGCATCGACGCGCTCGGCGGCCTGGACGTCCTGGTCAACAACGCGGGTATCGAGCGGCACGCGGCGTTCTGGGACGTGAGCGAGGCCGAGTACGACGCGGTGCTGAACGTGAACCTCAAGGGTGTCTTCTTCACGACGCAGGCCTTCGTCCGGCACTGCCGCGCGTCGGGCCACGGCGGCAAGGTGATCAACATCAGCTCGGTGCACGAAGACCTGGCGTTCCCGAACTTCGCGCCGTACTGCGCCAGCAAGGGTGCGCTGCGCATGCTTGCGCGGACACTGGCCGTGGAGCTGGGCCCGCTCGGCGTCACGATCAACAACATCGCCCCGGGGGCGATCGAAACGCCGATCAACGCGAAGCTGCTCAACGATCCGGCGAAGCTCGCGTCACTCACGAGCCAGATTCCCCTCAGCCGCCTCGGACAGCCCGGCGACGTCGCGGGCCTCGCCGTGTTCCTCGCGTCGGCCGACAGCGACTACGTCACCGGATCGACCTACTACATCGACGGCGGACTCACGGTCTTCTACACCGAGCAGTAAGGGCGCCGGCGTCAGTTCACCTTGTCGAGCACCACGGTCGCGTCGCCTTCACCCATCGGCCCGCTGAAGTGCTGCTGCCGGGTGATGGTCTTGCCGTCCGCCGACATCGTCCAGCGTTCGGTGCCCGTGATGGCGGTTCCCTGGAAGTCCATCTGGCTGTCGAAGACCAGCGTGTCGCCGTCCCACTTCACGGTGCTCTTCATCTTGAAGTCGTTCATCTGATTCGGGCATTCCTTGCCGTCGGTCGTGAACGAGAAGTCGGACGTGAAATCGCCGAAGGCGCCGCTCTGCTCGGTGACCACCTTCAGGTCGGGATCGTTGTGCGCGATCTTCTGGTTGAAGCGTGTCGGCGCGGGCATCTGACCCCAGTTGCTCTGAGTCGTGTTCACCGTCCACTCCCCCGTGAAGTTCGGATGACCGGCGGCTCGCGGCGCGCCCGCCATGAGCAGCGTCGCAACGAGCAGTAATGGCAGCAATCTCGACATGAAAGTCTCCTGAGTACCCTGTGGCGCCGCGCCGCGCGCGGATGACGCGCCAGTGTATCGCAGCAACGGGCGCGAGCGACATTTCTGTCAAGCCCGGACGACTTCGCTACAAGAATGTTCCCAGTCTGCCTGGAGACGCCCGCGACTCGCCGCGGGGGTGATCGGGGCGTCCCTGCACGGCCCGAAAAAGCCGACAACTTTGTGCCGCTCGCGGAGCGACTCCTACATGAATGTCGGCTCCGCAGGCCGCGATTTTCCGCATCGTGCGTTTTCGTGCGTGTTTTCGCACGTCACCGCCAAGCCCGTTTGGCACCCCGGTTGCTCGCTGACCTGACGTTTCCGCAACAGGCGGAGTCCGTGGAGATCTATTCGCTCGTGATTGCCCGCAGAACCCTCGTCGTTGGCACGCTCGCGGCCTTGTGCTTCCTGGCCGGGCGGCCGGCGTCCGCCTGGGTGCCGACGCCGAACAGGCCGCGCATGGTGGCGGCCGCTCGTCCGGCCGCGCGCTGCGTGCCGGCCCACGAGCACGCCGACCCGGTATCGGGGCAGCATGCGCCGGCGCTGCTGCAGGCGGGGACGTCCGATCGCCGTCCGTTCTCGACGTCAGCACGCGGGCGCCGTGGCACCGGCACCGACGACTGGGGCGTCGACGACGACCGGCGACGGCCGGGCGGGCACGAGACACGTTCGGTGTCGCTCGTTCCGTCCCACTGGGGCGCCACGCATCTCCAGATCTAGATCGCTCTCCCAGCCGGCTGTGTCGCCGGCACGGCTGTCCACCAGCACGACTCAGGATTCGCCAACAGGCCTCGCGCACGCGAGGTCGCCGCGCGGGGCGCATGCGCCTCACGCCGGCAGACGAATGGGGAGAGGCATGTCAAGACTTCGAGGATACTCGCGCTTCCTTGCGCCGGCCGCGCTTGCCGCCGTCGCCATCGCCAGCACGCCAGGCGCCGCCTACGCCCAGGGCGCCCCCGCACCAGCGATCAACCAGGGTGACACCGCGTGGATGCTGATCTCCACAGCGCTCGTCCTGCTCATGACGCCCGCGCTGGCGTTCTTCTATGGCGGCCTTGTCCGCTCCAAGAACGCGCTCAACACGATGATGATGAGCTTCATCGCGCTGGGCGTCGTCGGGATTGCGTGGGCGCTCGCGGGCTACTCGCTGGCCTTCGCTCCCGGCAACAACTTCGTGGGCGACCTGTCGCGCCTCTTCCTGCGCAACGTCGGGCTCGAAGCGCAGGGCACCATTCCGCACGTGCTCTTCATGTCCTACCAGGGCACCTTCGCGATCATCACAGCGGCGCTGATCTCGGGCGCCATCGTGGAGCGCATGCGGTTCGGCCCCTACATGGTCTTCATTGCGCTCTGGTCGCTCGTCATCTACGCGCCGATCGCGCACTGGGTCTGGGGCGGCGGCTGGCTCGCCAAGATGGGCGCGCTCGACTTCGCGGGCGGCACGGTCGTTCACGTGAACGCCGGCGTCGCGGCCCTGGTGGCGGCCATGGTGCTCGGGCCGCGCAAGGACTTCGCGCGCCAGGCGTTCCTGCCGCACAACGTGCCGCTGGTCCTGCTCGGCGCGGGCCTGCTCTGGTTCGGCTGGTTCGGCTTCAACTCGGGCAGCGCGCTGACGTCGAGCCCGTCGGCGGCGCTGGCCTTCACCACCACGTTCCTGGCGCCGATGGCCACGCTGGTCGTCTGGGCGCTGCTCGACCTGATGCGCAACGGAAAGGTGACGGCGGTCGGCGCTGCCACAGGCATCGTGGTTGGCCTGGTCGCCATCACTCCGGCGGCCGGTTTCATCAGCCCCATGAGCGCGCTGGCGCTCGGCGGGCTGGCCGCATTCCCCAGCTACTACGCGCTCGTGTGGCGCGCGCGCACCCGGCTTGACGACTCGCTCGACGTGGTCGCGGCGCACGGGCTCGGCGGGACGGTCGGCGCGCTGCTGACCGGCGTCTTCGCCGAGAAGGCATGGAACGGGGCCACCGATGGCGTGCTGTTCGGCAACCCGGGGCAGTTCCTCATTCAGGCCACCGCTGTCGGGGCGGCGATCGTCTTCAGCGGCGTCGGCAGCTTCGTGCTGCTGAAGCTGATCGCGCTCGTGATGCCGCTTCGGGCCGAGGGCAATGAGGAAGGTCTCGGCATGGATGTCAGCCAGCACGGCGAAGAGGCGTACGCGGACGGCGAAGGCGCCATCCTGGTGTTCCCCTCGAGTGAGATGAAGGTTGGTGCGACCGCGATTGCGGCGGCAGAGGGAGGGCGCGCATGAAACTCGTGGTTGCCATTGTCAGACCCGACAGGGTCTCCGCAGTGCTCGAGGAGCTCTACAAGGCCGAAGTGCAGGGCCTCACCATCAGCCGCGTGCAGGGCCACGGCGGCGAGCGTGAGCACGTGGAGACGTATCGCGGCACGTCGGTGAAGATGGAGCTGTCCGACAAGGTGCGCTTCGAGATTGGCGTCTCGAACCACTTCGTCGAGCCGACCGTGCGAGCCGTGCTGAAGGGCGCGCGCACGGGCGAAGTCGGCGACGGCAAGATCTTCGTAGTGCCGGTCGAGAAGGTCTTTCGCATCAGGACGGGCGAAGAGGACGAGAAGGCCGTCACGCCCGTGCAGATGGCCACGAGCTGACACCCGCGGCGGCGGGGCCCCTGCCCCGCCGCCATCTCTCCATCCGCGCCGCGGTCCAATCTGTGGTCATCCTCCTGGCCGCCTGCCTGCTCTGGTTCCTGCCGCCGTGACCGGCTCGGCTATGATCGTTGGTCGATGAGGCTGTCCGAGCACATGGTCGACTCGGGCGACACGCTGTTCCGCTGGCGCAGCTACGTCCCGCTGGTCCTTCTGCCGCTGCTGCTCCTGCCCATGTGGCTCGCCCCTCACTCGCCGGTCAGCCTGTGGTGGAAGCTCGTCGCGGCCGGCGTCGCGATCGCCGGCGAAGCGCTGCGTTTCGCCGCGTCCGGGCTCGCGCCAGAGGGCACGTCCGAGCGATCGACCACGGGCCCCCGCGCGGCGATGCTCAACACGAGCGGCATCTACTCCGTCGTCCGGCACCCGCTCTACATCGCGAACACGATGACGATGGTGGGGCTGGCGATGTTTCCGGGGCGCTGGGCGCTGCCGGTGATCGTGCTGCTCGCCAGCGTCCTCTACTACGAGCGCATCGCGATGCGCGAGGAAGCCTTTCTCGACACGCAGTTCGGCGCCGCCTTCCGCGAGTTCACGAACCGCGTACCGGCAATCGTTCCCCGCTTCTCGAACTACACGCCGTCGACGCGCGCGTTCAGCGTCATGCGCGCGCTCGAGCGTGAGTTCAACGGCATCCTGGCAATCGCCGCTTCGCTGTACCTGCTCGACCTGGTCGAGGCGTCATCCCGATCAGGGACGCTCCAGCACGTGAACGGCGTGTGGACGTGGTTCCTCGGGGCCGCGGCGGCGCTCTTCGTGCTGATGGTCCTGCGCAAGCAGATGCGCGCGCGGCCGGCTCAGACGGCGACGTAACCGGCGGCAACGGCGGCGAATCGTTCGACCTCGGCCGCCTGCCAGGCTGCGTCGCGGCCCTGCTCGCGCGCGAGCAATGCCGCCACCCGCGGCGCCATCGCCAGCGCGGCCCGCGCGTTGAGGAACAGCGCTCGAGTGCGTCGCGCCAGCACATCCTCCACGGTTCGCGCCATCTCCGCTCTCGCCGCCCAGACGACTTCGGCCGCCGTGTACGGCAGATCGGGATGGAGCCGTTCGCCGAGTCCCGCTTCGTTGAGCGCGAGATTCTGAATGGCCGGCGCATCGGATCCGTAGAGGGACAGCGCGCCGAACTTCTCGGCGTTCTGGTGGTAGCCGTGGATGTTGAGCGTGCGGGTGATGCACGGACGCTCCTCGAGCTCCGCCAGCGTCGCGGCCTGGTTCACGCAGTCCTCCGCCATGTTGCGGTACGTCGTCCACTTGCCGCCGGCGATTGTGAGCAGGCCGGATCTGTCGATGTGCACGGTGTGATCGCGCGAGAGCGCGGCCGTGTTGGTCGCGTCGCCCGCGCGAACGAGCGGGCGGATGCCTGCAAACACGCTCAGGATGTCGGCTCGCGTCGGCGGACGTTCGAGGTACCGGCCCGCGGTCTCGAGGATCAGCGCGATCTCCTCGTCGGTTCCACGCGGCTCGATGGGCACGTCATCTACGGGAACGTCGGTAGTGCCGACCAGCGTGTGCCCGTGCCACGGGATCGCGAACATCACGCGGCCATCGGTCGTGTGGGGCACCATGATCGCGTTGTCGCCCCGGAGGAAGGTGCGGTCGAACACGAGATGCGTACCCTGGCTTGGCGCGACCATGCGCTTGGCATCGGGATCGGCCATCAGCCGCAGGCCGTCGCAGAAGGCACCGGTCGCGTTGACGACGACGCGCGCGGCCGCGTGGATGTCACGCCCGGACTCGTGATCGACCAGCGCGACGCCGTTCACGTAGTTGTCGGCGTCCTTCGTCAACCCCACGGCCCGCACGTAGTTGACGGTGGTTGCCCCCTGCTCCGCGGCTGTCGTGACCAGGTTGATCAGCAGGCGGCTGTCGTCGAACTGGCCGTCGTAGTACACGACCCCGCCGCGAAGTCCTTCTGTCCTGATTGTCGGCAGCAGCTCGAGCGTCTCTTCCTTGGAGAGCCTCCGGGTAGGTCCGAATCGGTACTTGCCCGAGAGCTGATCGTAGAGCTTGAGTCCAAGGCCGTAGAACGGCGACTCCCACCAGATGTAGCTGGGTACGACGAAGCCCAGATCGCGCACAAGGTGTGGGGCATTCTGCCGCAGTGTGCCGCGCTCCTTCAGCGCTTCGATCACGAGCGAGATGTTGCCCTGCTCGAGATAGCGGACGCCGCCGTGCACGAGTTTCGTGCTTCGGCTCGATGTGCCCTTGCCGAAGTCGAGCTGCTCTACGAGCAGCACGTCGTACCCGCGGGACGCGGCGTCGACGGCAACGCCGGCACCTGTCGCACCGCCGCCAACGATCACCATGTCCCACGGCCGGTCGTGCGCCTGAAGGCGTCGAAGCATCGCGTCACGGGTCATGCGCGGGTTCCCGATTTGAGGGCCACAATCATCACAGATTGTCGCGTTCAGAGGACCGCGGGTCCCGACCCGAGGACACGCGTGATTCTACGCACCAGGCGCATGTCCGTGAAACCGGACCGGAGCGGCCAATAGACCGCGGCACCTCTCTTGCACCCGAGGCGAGGGCCAGCGGTGTAATTCCGTGGGCCGCAGGTTCCAATCAACCGGAAGGAGTGCCACTTGCGCGAACGATTCCCGCGGTTCGTCGTGGTTCTGGGACTTGCCCTGATCCCCCTGGCGGGGACCCCCGCCGGCGCCGCCCCGAGCGATCCCTGGGCCGTCGACTGGCTTGCGCCGAACTCCGAAAGCGGGTTACGCGCTTCGTCAGCCGTAGGGCCGAACTTTAGTTCAGCCGGGCTGTTCCCCGCCGTCCAGCCAGCTCGCCCGGTGGCGCTTGAGCCCCGGCTGGCGCTGTTTCCGGACTCGCCGCAGGAGGCCGCGCAAACGCGGCCCCACGCCATCGAGTACAGCCACGGCTATGAAGTGCGTCGCAAGATTCACGTTTACGCCAGCTTCGCGACGTTGCCTCTGTTCGCCGCGGAGATCTACCTCGGTGAGAAGTTATACAGCGGCAACTACGATCCTTTCGGCAGCACCCGCGGCGCCCACCAGTTCGTCGCGTCATCGATTGCGGTCCTGTTTGGCGTGAACACCGTGACGGGTCTCTGGAATCTCAAAGAAGGCTGGAAGAATCCGGAGCACCGAAGTCTTCGGCTCGCCCACGGCCTGCTGATGCTCGGCGCGGACGCAGGCTTTGTCGCAACCGGGATGCTCGCTCCCAACAAGGAAGGTGAAGGCGGCAATCGGTCGGCGCATCGCGCCGTCGCGTACACCTCCATGGGCGTTGCCACTGCGAGTTACTTGATGATGCTGTTCGGGCGATAGGAGTACTTGATGGTAGCGGTATCCAACGTGGTGTCGTGGTGGGCCTCGGCTTACAGTGACCACCGCGCGGTTTCAGTGACGATCCGGTTTCTCCATATCGCCGGCCTCGTGTTGGCCGGCGGTACGGCGATCACCACCGACCGCGTGATTCTGCTGGCGTCCTCCGGCGACGCCGCGCGGCGCGCCGCGGCGGTGGCCACGCTCTCGAGATCACACTACACCGTCATCCCCGCGCTCGTGCTGATTGTGACGACGGGGATTCTCATGACGGCAGCCGACACGGCCACCTTCTTCGCATCGCCGGTCTACTGGACCAAGCTCGCCTTCGTCGCGCTGCTCTTCGCGAACGGCTACGGGCTGGTCGTGGCCGAGCGGCTGGCGAAGCAGGGCAAGGCCTGGACGCGGCTGGCCGTGGGCTCGTCCGTGAGCCTGTTCCTCTGGTTTGTGCTGCTGTTGCTGGGCACGCTGCTCACGGTGGCAGCGTAGTCGAAAGGCGTCTTACGTGTCACAGCGATTCTTGAGTATTCATGACGACTGCCGGCAATCCTCGGTTCCCTGCGAGCCCTCCGATCGATCCCGGCGCGAGTTCTTCGGCCACATCTCGGCGGCCGCGCTCGCGGCGCTCGTCGGCGTCGAGCTCTCGGCGTCGGACGCGTCGGCGGTGCCGCTCACGAACATCTCGGGCGCACAGGGCGCCGCAAACGAGCGCACGTATCCCGTTCCCTCCGCCGACACCGTCTCGATCGATCGCGAGGCGGAGGTCATTCTCGTCCGTTTTCACCAGCAGGCGCTGGCGTTCAACCTGGCGTGCCCGCACGAGAACACCGCGCTGCGATGGCGCCAGGAGGACGGGCGCTTCCAGTGCCCGCGCCACGGCTCGAAGTATCAGCCGGACGGCACGTTCATCTCCGGGCGCGCGACGCGCAACCTGGATCGGTTCGCGATCCGCCGCGATGGAGACAAACTGATCGTGGACGTGAACCGTCTGTACCGATCGGACCAGCAGAAAGCGGAGTGGGACGCAGCAGCCGTCGCTCTCTAGCGTGGAGGCTCAATGGTGAAGCGCCTCGAAGTGGAATTCGTCGGCCAGACCCGTCGTCAATTCTGTGAGCAGGTCTGTCAGGCGGCGTCGCTGGCCGCGCTCGGCGTGCTGCTCCCGAGCTGCGGAGGCAGCCCTACGGCCCCGTCGGGCGGCGCCAACTTTCCCGCCCTCCCTGTGGTCAACTCGACGATCTCGGGGAACGCATTCACAGTGACTGTGGATGCTTCCTCACCACTCAATGCCGTCGGCAGCGCCGCGTTGGTCCAGGCATCAGGCCAGCCGTTTCTGGTTGCGCACACGGCGCAGGACACGTTTGTCGCGCTCGCCGGCACCTGCACCCACGCCCAATGCACGGTGTCGGGTTTCAGCGGCGGCAACTACGTGTGCCCGTGCCATGGGTCCCGCTACAACACGGCTGGCGTCGTACTGAGCGGGCCAGCGCCGCGGAACCTCACGCAGTTTGCGAGCGTGTTCGCCAACGGCGTGCTCACCGTCAGCGTCTAGAATGGCGCAACTAAAGTTGCGCCCCACGTCTGCCAGTGGATGGCGCAACTGAGGTTGTGCCCCACGTCTGCCAGTGGATGGCGCAACTGAGGTTGTGCCCCACGTCTGCCAGTGGATGGCGCAACCGAGGTTCTGCCCCATGTCTGCCAGTCGTAGGGCCGAACTTCAGTTCGGCCTGACGCGACTCACCACATAGCCGACTGCAAAGGCAATCGCTGTCCCCACAAGGACGTACCACGTCCACGCCAGCGGCGTGAACAGACGGACGAGCAGCATCGCGGCAAGCGAGACGGAGATGCCCGCGAGCGCCCCGTTCTCCGTGCCGCGGCGCGTCAGCAACCCGAGGAGAAACGTGCCGAGCATCGGCCCGTACACCAGCGACGCGATCGTCAGGCCCGTGGTGAACACCGACCCCCAGCCGCGCGCGACGAAGGCAATGGCGATCAGCGCGATGCCCCAGCCCGCCGTGAGCCATCGCGACAAGCGAAGCAGCCCGGGATCGTCGAGGTTGCGGCCGCTGAGCGGCGCGTAGAAATCCACGATCGACGTCGACGCCAGCGAGTTCAGCGATCCGCTCAGGTTCGACATCGCCGCCGCGAAGATGGCCGCAATCACCAGTCCAGCCACGCCGTGCGGCAGACTGCGGACGATGAATGCCGGGAAGATCTCGTCGTTGGAGGCGAGCGGCGGCAGCGGATTGAAGCGGTAGTAGGCGAACAGCATCAGGCCGATGCCGAGGAACAGCGCGAACTGCGCGAGCACCACGAAGCCGCTGAGCACGATCGCCTTCTGGCTGTCCCGGACGTTCCGGCAGGCCAGCAGCCGCTGGACCAGCAGCTGATCGGTACCGTGCGACGCGAGCGTCAGGCACGTGCCTCCAAACAGGCCTGCCCAGAACGTGAACGGCACGCTCAGGTCCCACGAAAACGAGAAGAGTTGCAGCTTCCCCGCCGCCGAGGCTTCCGCGACGATCGTCGGCCAGCCGCCGGGGACCAGATGCACCAGCTGCCACGCAGCGAGCAGCGAGCCGCCGATGTAGATCACGAGTTGAATCAGGTCGGTCCAGATGACGGCGGCAATGCCGCCTTCGAACGTGTAGATCAA
>Ga0310810_10002651_pt1 | contig 19295 bp, 19 predicted proteins | sample NCmetagenome_FD_207641 | JGI IMG/M metagenome (GOLD analysis project Ga0310810, IMG submission 207641) | Soil microbial communities from experimental microcosm in Duke University, North Carolina, United States - NC | ecosystem: Engineered > Artificial ecosystem > Soil microcosm > Unclassified ...
GCAAGACGGAATTAAATTGGAGTGGAATTTTCGTCATGCTGAGCCTGTCGAAGCATTCCTAGGATTTTCGCGGCAACTCGTTACGACAAAATCCGCGGGCCGAAAAGTTTCACCGAGTTGTCCCAGAGAATTTTCCGCCGCGCCTCATCGGGAATTGGCTGGGCGTCGAGGTCCGGCAGAGCGCGCTTGGGATCGATGGCGTCGGGATGCGGATAGTCCGTATTCCAGACAATGTTCTCGCCTTTCAGATCATCGACCACGTACTTGAGCGCGCGCTCGTCGCTGTCGCATGAGATAATGCACTGGCGCATGAAATATTCGCTCGGCAGCATGCGCAGCTTTTCCGACTTGCCCATGACGCTGTTGCGTCCGTGGGTGTGATCGTCCATGCGGCCGAGCCAGAATGGCAGCCAGCCGGCGTTGGATTCGAGGATGGCGATGCGCAGTTTCGGAAAGCGCTCGAGGATTCCGGTGAAAATAAAATGGCCGAGGGTGGTCATATTGTCGCAGGGAAATCCCAGCGCATGATCCAGGCCGCGAAGCGCCAGCTCGGTATCGTCGCGCCGTTCGCCTTCCAGTTGTCTGAAGGGATGGAAGCGGCGCTGGCGGTATTCGCCGTGCGCCGAGATCGGAAAATCGAGCTCACAGGCGACGTTCCAGAGCGCGTCGTACTCGGGCTCGTGCAGGTATTTTCCCACCGGTAAAAACGGATTACGCACCGAAACCGCGCCCAATTCGGTCACGGCGCGACGCGCCTCCTTGCACATCTCTCGGACATCGGAGCCGGGCAGCACCGCGACAAATTTCAGTCGTTTTGGGTCGGCGCTGCAGTAGTCGTGGCACCAGTTGTTGTACGCGCGGCACATGGCGGCGCCGAGTTCCAGATCGGTCAGCGCGACGCGGTAGGCGAAGTTGCCGTTGTTGCCGGTGGGCAGCAGCACCTGAATGTCCCAGCCATAGCGGTCCATGTCTTTCAGGCGAATTTCGGGCGACCACCACTGCCGGTACGCGTCGCCATATTTTTCTTCCAACACCGCCCATGCGCTCGGTGGCGGGCGCAATTGCAAATCGCCTTTGGGAATGATCTTGCCGTCCGGCTCGTAGACCATGAACACGCCGTCCATGAAAGCGACCTTGGGAACGCGGTCGCGGTATTTCGGCTCCACATAGCGTTCCCAGAGATATTCCGGCTCATGCATGTGCGCGTCGGCGTCGATGACTTTCATTCCCTTCCACATGGTTCGGCTCCTTCGTGGTTGAACTGAATGGACATTAGGAGAAGCACCGATCCGCTGTCAACAGGGTTTGGTGCTGGTTCGGGTTCCATCGGATTGGGTTTTCGCATCGAACGGCGCGCCCTCGCCGGAAATCGATGCATTTATCCGTTCGCCCTGAGGCCATCGAAGAGATCCAAAGAGTTCTTGTCAATGGACGGATTAAGAACCATCGACTCAATGGAACCGTTAACAGGGCCGCAAGCCGGGTGGCCTCGGCACCCGGCTGTAACAGCGTTAGCTCCTTGTCAGATTAAGACCCAGCTTCCCCAGAACCAATCGCTGACACAGGAAGCGAAAGCGTCAGAAAAATGGCTTGGAGAGCCTCGAGCTAACAGGCCGACCTTCGATTGCCTTTTGTTTCACAGCCGTTTTTTCAATGAGCTGTAGAAGCGATCCGTTTGATATCGTTACCAACCACATCGGTATCATCAACCTTTTTTCTTGCAGAAATTGGCCTGAGAAGCTAGCCTTCCGGAATCAGAACTCGCCGAATCGCTATGCGACGACTTGAACTGTTACACGCTAGGAAGCAAACGCCTTGATCCGGCGTCTGATTTCAATTGGGTGCGTCGCCTGCCTGTTCTGCGCCTTCCCGATCACCTTGCTCAGCCAGTCGGATCGGCCCGTCGCTTCTAGCACCGCAACTGACTTTGTCGATTTCTGGGCCGCCGCGCGGTTGCTTCTCGATGGCCGAAATCCGTTCTCACCGGCCGAAGTCCTCGAGCTACAACAATCCGTCGGAATGAGCGAAGCCAAACCGCTTCTCATGTGGAATCCGCCGTGGACCCTCTCAATCATACTTCCCTTCGGTGCGTTAGATTATCATGCAAGCCAGTTTGCCTGGATGCTCTTGCACGTTTTTTCGATCCTCGTGGCCGCACAAAAGCTTTGGGTCGTTTACGGCAATTCAGAAAAAAAATCCTATCTCCCGTGGATCATTGCCCTGACATTCGTCCCCGCTTGGTTTGTGCTGATCATCGGCCAAATTTCACCGCTGGTTTTGTTGGGAATCGTCGGCTTCCTCTACTTTGAAAAGAAACAGAAATCGTTCTTTGCCGGAGCCTCCTTGGTCCTGGTATCGATTAAACCGCATTTGGTTTATTTATTCTGGATTGGACTCATCGTCTGGATCTGGAAAAAACGTCGCTGGCACATCGTTCTGGGGGCATTCACAGCCGGGGTCATTGCTACAGCAATCCCCCTAATCATTGATCCGCTCGTTTATGTTCAATTTATCGACATGTACCGATTTCCTGGGAGATCCACGCCGTTTGAGTTGCCTGCGCCCAGCCTGGGAAGTCTCCTGACGCTCTACGTGCCGCACGGTAAGTTCCCCATCCAATTTTTGCCGCCGCTGGCGGGGACTTTGTGGTTCTTGTCCTACTGGCAACACTACAAGGAGAGTTGGAATTGGCCTGAACAAATTCCCCTAATGATTTTGGTGTCGATGACTTTTGGATTTTATGCATGGACTTACGACTACGTTCTGATGCTGCCGGCGGTTTTCGACGGATTTGACCGCGTTCGCAGCGCGAATTCTCAATGGCATAGAAGCTCACCCGTGCTGTTCTATGGTTGCACTAATGTTGTTTATCTCATCGCAAAACTCTTCATCACAACCGATCTTTACTACTTTTGGTTGGCCCCAGCATTTTTGTTTGCGTACACGGTGCTCGTAGCCCGTGCAGCCACGAAGGTTTTACCAGCCTGATCGAATTTGCCACAATTCCGCGCCGCCGGCTGAAACAGGCACGGCCGCAGGTTACACTGATTTGTGTTTATGGCAGCGTTAGGGGTAGACCGCACGAATCAAAGACGGCGTATCGCGCTGGGTGTCGTCATCTTGCTGCTATTCTGCGCGGTGACGGCGGCGTGGAAGTGGACACCGCTAGCGGATTTGATCGATGTCCGGAGACTTGCCGGTTGGGCCGCTACACTGCGTGACAGCCCCGCGCGCTATTTCTACCTGCTCGGCGCTTACATTGTCGGCAGCATTCTCCTGGTGCCGATCACGGTGATGATCCTCGTCACCAGCGTGATCTTCGGCCCGGTGGGGGGCTCGGTTTATTCGCTGATCGGCAGCCTCGCCGGAGCCGCCGTGAATTACGCCATCGGCGCCATGCTCGGTCGCGATTTCGTCCGCAAGATCGCGGGCAGGAAGTGGCAGCGGCTGGAAAAGAAGGTCGCCGAGACCGGCATCATCGCAGTGACGGCCTTGCGCCTGCTGCCGATCGCGCCGTTCACTGTCGTGAATGTCGTTTGCGGCGCGTTCAAAGTGTCCTGGCGCGATTATCTTTTAGGCTCGATTCTCGGTCTCACGCCGGGAATCCTGATCACCGCCCTTTTTGCCCATCAACTCGCCAGCGCGTTGCGCAATCCCGGCATCAGCGCCTTTCTGCTGTTGGCCGCATTGATTGCTCTCACGATAGTGGGCAGCGTCTGGCTCAAACGCCGCTTGGAAACTTAGCCACTTAATGAACCGGCCCGCGCGCATAACACGATCTTCTATCCGTCACTGGCGCCTGCTCTGCGCAGTGTTAATTCTCTTCTTCGGTTGCGCCAAGGTGCGCCAGATTACCGAGGTGCCGGAGATCGAGCTCGGCGATCCCGATTTTTTTCCGACCATCGAAGCCTTCGCCGATGCTCCGATCATCGGCGGCAATAAAATTGATGTCCTGCTCAACGGCGATGAACTTTTTCCGGTGATGCTGCGCGACATCAGAAACGCGAAGACGAGCATCACCTTCGCGCAATACCTGTTCAAGGGCGGAGAATTGGCGCACCGGCTTGCCGAGAGTTTCGCCGAGCGCTGCGATGCCGGCGTCAAGGTTTACATTTTGCTCGATGACCACGGCAGCAGCGAGACGCCTCAAGACATTCTCGACCTCCTGCACCGCCCTGGCTGCCGCTTGGAGTTTTTTCGCCGGGTGCGCGCACCGCAGATCATCCTGCCTTGGAAACTTTTGCAATATAATTACCGCAATCATCGCCGCGTCCTGGTGATCGATGGCCGCATCGGCTTCACTGGCGGCTATGCCATTACCGATGCTTGGCTGGGAGACGGCCGCACACCGGAGCACTGGCGCGACACCAATGTGCGTGTGGAAGGCCCGGCGGTCAAATTTCTCCAGGCCGCATTCACCGACAGCTGGCTCGAGACCACGGGCAATATTCTCGGCGGCGGTGAATTTTATCCCCGTCTCGAAGCGCGCGGGCCGGTTTCCGTCCAGTTCGTCAGAAGCTCGCCGGTGGGCGGCAGTTTTCAGAATTATCTGCTCTATCTGCTGTCGATCGTCTCGGCGAAAAAATCGATCTTGATCACCAACCCCTATTTCATTCCCGACGAGCGCATGACCCAGGCTCTGCTCGACGCCGTGAAACGCAAGGTTCGGGTCACGGTGCTTGTGCCCTCTAAAAGCGACTTCAAGATCACCTATCGCGCCAGCCGAAGACACTATGGCGACTTATTGCTGGGCGGCGTGCAGATCTACGAATATTCGCCGGCATTTTTGCACTCCAAGACCATGGTGGTGGACGGGGTGTGGGGAACCGTCGGCAGCACCAATTTCGATAACCGCTCTTTCGCGTTAAACGAGGAATTGAACATGACCCTCTACGACCGCAACCTGGCCCAGAAACTAGAAGCCGAATTCGCCGAGGATCTGAAACAATCGCGAAAGGTCACTTACGAGGAATGGCAAGCGCGCGGCTGGAAGGAAAAACTCTTCGAGCTGTTCTCTTTTCCGGTGGAGGAACAGTTGTAGGCGCGATGGCGGTCACTTTCTACGGCGGTCGGCATAGCGTCGCGTCCAACGCGAAATGATCAGCGGCGCGACCACGCAAGCCAGCCCGAGCAAAGCGAAACTGATAAGCCCGGGCCGGCGGATCGCGTTTTCTAGCTGCACGGCAAAAAACGTGAGGGTGACGATGCCCGGCAATCGGCCGATCACCGTGGCCAGAAAAAAATCGCGAAAGCGAATGCCCGCGGCGCCGATAAAAAGATTGATTAACGTGAACGGCCCGACCGGAAGCACACGCAAAGCCAGCACGGACAAAAATCCGTGCTCCTCCATTCGGTCCACCAGCGGCGCGAGCCGCCGCCCTGCGAGCTTGTCGAGCTGATCGTGGCCTATCCATCGGCCGATGACGTAGCCTTCGGCCGCGCTCAAGAGCCAGCCGCCGAACCCGTAAATATTTCCCCAGAGCGGACCGAAGGCGAAGAGAGTCGCCAGATTCAAAATCGTGATCGGAAAAAAAACCAGGCTCCCAATCAGGTAAGCCGCTGCGAGGTAAAGTGGCGCGGCCGGATCGTTCCGCACGGACGCCTGCCAGGCAAAAAGCGTATGCAGGTTGAACCAGTCGTAAAGCGGCGTCCAACGCCAGATAAGCGGTAACGCCAGCAACACCAGCAGGAGAAAAAGCGCCTTCGGCCGGCTGATGCCCTCATTCTGCCGGCTTCCCACGATCGGCAGTCTGATGTTGCGGTGCTTTTCCTGCACACTTAAAGGCTAAACGCCGGCGCGCGCGTTCTCAAGATTGTTTTTTTGGCGGCACTTCGAGCCGATTTCGGACCCGCAGGCTACGGCTAGAAATCACCTTCTTTGATATAAGGTTGGGACCAGAGTGTGACCTGCAGGATCATCGCCTTCCACCAGGCATCGTACATGCGGTTAACGACTTCGGACGGATGTCCCTTTTTAGCGAGAAACGGCTTCATCGGCACCACGATCGCCGCGCTGAAGGCGATCAAGTCGCGCGCGCGAATATGTCCGAGAGTATGGCCGTTGTCCGTCTGATTTTTTTTCGTGCGATGATGGCGCAGCCCGATTTCGTATTGGTAATCGAGCCATGCCTGATCGTACTGAGCTTTGGCCGTATCGAGTACCCACTGGCCGAAGCGCTTTCCTACGGCCTGGGCATATTCCATATCGACCTTGCCGGTTTTTGGATCTTCGTCATAGGCGCGCAGATGAGGGTGATCGAAAATGATCCCGCGCCAGGTCTTGAGTAGATCGTCGACTTGATCGGCGAGCACTTCGTGAGAGAGCCGCAGATAAAAAACATCTTCTTCCGAAAAGAGCGCAGATTTCTTGAGGGTCTCCCATTCCTCCATTGTGATCGGTGATCTGGCCACCGCATCGGTGCCGTAAGTATAGCCGGAGATCTTCTGTTCTTGTGCGGTTTTGGTATTTTCCATCAGAGTCCCTTTCATTCTCGCAGTTTTGGGGCGCGCTTTCAGCGGCTCGGAGCGTTCCTCAAAGAAAAGTCCAGCCGTCAACGGCGCTACCAGATTCGGATCACTCCATCCCATTCCATCATCCCGGCATGCCCGGCCGCGCTTGGATTGCCATAGCCCTTATCTGCTTCGGGATTTCGGGTTCAACAACTGATGCGAAGCGGACGCAAATGACGTTTCTATAAGACAAAGAGATCTCTGTCCTGCCCGTCCGCGAGGCATTGCCTTTGTAGGATTTCCGCGGACTTTCCTTTGCCCAGATCGCGACATACCGAGTGTGAAAAGCTCCTGCTCGACCCGAAACTCTGATTTGCAACCCCGGAACATTTCCTTTACCATGAGTTCGTTTACACGCCGGCTTTATTTTCCAGATTGAGCTTCGGAGGAATTTTTTCATGGCGACGATGATCACGAGCGATTGCATCAACTGCGGCGCGTGCGAGCCGGAGTGCCCGAACAACGCGATTTCGCAAGGTGATCCCGTTTACGTCATCGACCCGAAGCTCTGCACAGAATGCGTCGGCTTTCACGATTACGAGGCCTGCGCGGCCGTGTGTCCGGTGGATGTCTGTGTCACCGATCCGAACAACATCGAAACCGAAGAGGCGCTGATGGCCCGCGCGCGGGTGATTCATCCGGAAGTGAGTTTTCCGGATAACTTCGAATCGCGTTTCCGCAAAGGCCAGGGAAAAGCGGCAGCTGCCCCTGCCGGCGCGGCACCTGGGACCACGCCCGCCGCTGCCGCGTCGACGGCGAGCGGCCCTGTCGCCGGCGCGCCCGCTTCCGCTTTTGCCGAAGCGGACGTGAATTATATTCAACTGCCGGAAATTGACTCATGGAGCATCCCTCTGCGCTGCTATAAGTGCGACGCGGTGCAGCCGGAGAACGTGAAAAATTTCGTGATCGGCAACGTGATCTTCTGCCACAACTGCCACAAATCGATGGTGGTGCGCGACAACCTGAACTACCACATCCGCACCCTGCTGAAGGAAAAATGGGCGAAGGACCAGACCGAGTTCGCCGAACTGCGCGAGCGCGAGCGCAAGGAGTTTCTCGCGCGCCGGGCCAAAGAAGCACAGGCGTTTGAGACCCACCAGCAACGCGAGCTTGACAAAATCCGTCAGCAGCTCGATAGCCTCGGCCACGACTACGATGCCGCCGGAAAGCCGTTCAAAAAAGGATCGCGCTTCGCCTGGGGTTGATCCGCCCCGATGCTCTACTCCTGGCTCCATCTGATCGCGCTGATCGTCTATCTCGGCGCGGTGATCGGCTTTTGGCTGATGCTGCTGCCGTCCGTGGCGATCCTCGAAAAACACGAAGACAAAGTTCAGTTCCTCGCCCGCGGCCTCAAGTTCTACAATCCGCTGCAAGTGGGCTCTCTCGGAATTATCCTTTTCACCGGCGCGTTTCAGTTGACCGAGCTGAAAGCGGCCTACCGGGAAATGTTCGTCAAGCAAATCGCGTTCAACCGGGGCGTGAAGCTCTGCTTCGCTTTTCTCCTGGTGATCTTCAGCGTCTACCAGGCGCTGGGCATCGGCCATCGATTTGTCCGCCGCCATGAGGGCGGCGACACCGTGAACGCCGCGGAGTTGAATTCCATCATCCGCCGGCTCAAGAGCGCCAACTGGTGCATCCTGCTCCTCGCCGCGATCACGCTCTGGCTTGGCATTCGCCTGCGCTACTAATCCCTGGCAAAGCGCCGGCGAAAAGTGCTATGCAGTGTCGAGCGCGCAAAGCACGAAAGGAAGTACGGCGATGGCCCACAAGCTCCGCATCATTTACCGCTCCAACTCCCACGCACCGCTTTGGCTCGTGGCGGACAAGTCGGGTTCCTGGAAAAAAAACAATCTCGAGGTCGACACCTCGCCCCAGCTCGTCCGCGAAAAAGCGGTGGAGTCGCTCAAGAACGGCCACGTCGATCTGATCTCGGGTAATCATCACAATCTCTATGTGAGAAACGCGAACAATGGCGAGGATTTTGTCCACCTCGCCCAGGCGACGAACAACTGGACGGAGAACAAACTGGTGATGCATCCGAGTATTCGCTCGGTGCAGGAACTTCGCGGCAAGAAAATCGTCGCCGACAAGCTCTCGTCTCACGCAGGACTCAATATTTGGCTCTTCCTAAAGCAGGAGGGCCTGGACGTCGATCGCGGCGATATCGAACTGGTCGAACTGCGCGGATCTTCGGAGGAGCGCTGGCGGCGCGTCGTCGACGGCGAATTTGCCGGCACCTTCGTGACCATTCCGCACGACAGCCGCGCGGCCAAAGCCGGAGCCAATGTGATTAACGTGCGCGCGATCCCGATGATTCGCGGCGTGACCCTGACCACGACGATGAGCTTCGTCAGAAATCATCCGGAAGAAATTCGCCTGCTCACCAAAGGATTCGTCGACGCGATTCACTTTTTCCGCACGCGCAAAGCGGAGACCCTGGAAATCCTCAAGGAGCACGCTTCGCCGATTTTGAAGCTGCAGACCGACGAGGAGGTGGAAACCCTTTACGACGAGTGGGCCCAATCCCTGGAAACCAAGCCCTACCCCACGCTTCAAGCTATTTCCAATGTCTTTCAGCTCGCGCTCCGGCGCAACCCGGAAATCGCCGGCTACAATCCACTGGCTTTGTGGGACACTCACTTCGTCCGAGAATTGGACGACAGCGGCTACATCGACCGGCTGTACCAGTAAAAGAAAAGCATTCGACCAAAATAAAAAGGGCGGAGTTTTCACTCCGCCCTTTTTGTTTGCGCTGCCTCTTTCTGCGCTTAGCGCTGCGACAACCGATTAGTCGGAGCCTGTTCCTGTTCCTGCGACTGCTGCGCGGGACGAGGCGCCGGCTGGGTCGCGGGCGCTGCCGCCACCGTCGGCTCGGAAGTGATGCCTTCGCGATAGACGAGGATCTCGACGCGACGGTTCTTCGCCCGGCCCTGCGGCGTGCTGTTGTCGTTGGCCGGCGCGCTCTTGCCGTAGGACACCGGCATCACGCGCATCGGATCGAGTTTCTTCTGAGTGATCAAATAGCGGCTCACCGCATCGGCCCGCTTTTTACCCAGCTCGTAGTTATAATCATCGTTGCCCGCGTTGTCGGTATGCCCGGCAACCACGAACAAGGTCGAACCGTTTTCAGCGGTGTCACCCTTGAGATCGCTCAGGAAGCTGTCGATCTCACGCTGCGCTGAGGCCGGCAGGTTCGACGAATTGAACGCGAAGTTCGCGCCGTCTTTCATGTCGATGACAACCTTGCGCTCGAGGCGCAGATTGGCGATCGAGCTGAGCGCCTTCTCCGCTTTGGCATCGACCTGGCCGAGCCGTCCCTCGAACTGGCCGAGCTTGCCTTCGACGCCGCTGATGCGTCCGCCGAGATTGGTGATTTCACCTTCGGCTTTGTCCAAACGTCCTTCAGACTGGGTCACGCGCCCTGACAGCGGGTCCATTTGTTCTTTGACCCAGTCGCGCGTTGCGAGACACCCCTGCGCCAGCAGCATTGACCCGACGACACCGGCCCCGATAAAATACTTGGCACTTCTAGAGCCTAACCCCTTCATAAAATCCTCCTCCTTGTGAAAACTGTTGATCCTCACGCCAATTCCTCCGCACTCAAATGACTTTCAGATCTTGTCCGGCCCGCCTGCGCACTGCTTTCCCGCGGTAAACAGATGATCAATTCCGCAGGGTCTCCGGGACGGCTTCTCAAATAGACATCACCTCCGGCCTTATCGAGATACTCTCTCAACTGCATGAACGCCTCGCTCTTCTCATCCGGCGCATCCCCTTGCGCCTTGGACTCGAACAGCGTTTTTAACTTTTCCGCGACCCGGTCCGACTCCATTCCCTGAATCCAAAGCTCCAGACCGGCGGCGACACCGCGGACGGTGAGTCGGACGATTTCGCTGCGCGTTGCCCGCGTCGCCTCGTTGATCAGCACATGCAGGATCGCGCCCAGAGCCGCGCCATTGATTTTCGCTGCGCCCAAAAATCTTGGCGCATAAATCACCTCGATATCCACTTCGCGCTCGGCCGCGGCGTGGTGACAAGACGCGATCGCCGGCTTCACCAAGCTCGCGATCTCCGCGACTTCGCCGGCGTTTTCCGCTTCGTCCAGATCGGCGCTCGATCCGGCGGTCAAAAAACCGACTCGCTCCTGAATTTGGCGCGCGCTCGATTGAATGCGTTCGAGCCGTTTTTCTTCGCCACGGGCGTCCTCGGAATCAGCAGAACTTCGACCGGTCGATTCGCTGGCGGTGAGAATTTCTTTCACCTCATCGTCGATCCGGCGGGTGTTAGCGGCTAATTGGCGCTCCTGATCTTTGCGCAAAGTCAAGTCGCGCACGACCCAACTGAGCTCCACCGCCAGCTGCTGAAGTACGAATAGCTCGGCGCCGGAATAGGTTTTTCGAATTGCATGACCGAGCATCAAAAATCCGAACGACGGTCCAATCGGCGGCGCGATGGGCGCAACCACCGTGCTGTGAAAGCTGAGCTCGCTGCTCACCTCGTTCCAGGTGATCGGCGCGCGGGAGTTGGCCACCAGATTCATGCAGCGGCGCGAGAAATTTTTCGGCAACTGGCCCATGGAAGCTTCGGGGATTCCCGCTTCGGCGAGCTTTCTTCCGTTGACGGCGAGAAAACCGAAGCAAAAATCCACCGAGTAAAAACGCCGAAGCCGGGTCAGAAAATGAGTGAGAAGAACGCGTTCGTCAGAAACGGGTTGATTCCAGAATAGGTTGCGCACGAAATTGGCGCGGTCCCAGAGCACGACGAACGACTCCCAGCCAAACGCGGCTTCCCGCTGTTCGCTGGCGGCGGTTATCCCGCGCTTTGTTCCGGAAGGTGAATTGTCAGGATTACCAGAAGGTCGGAATTGCACGCATCTGCCTGTAACCAAATTTCATACCACGTTCAAGTGCCGTAGTATTACTTTCAAATCTATAGGGTTAGCTATATTTTACGGGGTAAAAATTAGAGCTGTGAAGTGGATTCCATACAGACATGCAGGTTTTGGATTTTCGCCTGCCGGACAGAGCATCAGCGCTCGGTGCGCTGATCTCTTAAGCGATCGTTTCGCAGCGCAAGTGCCGATCCTCCATTAATTTGGCTCGCTTTCGGCTGAGGCATGCGAACCTTCTCATGGATGTTTGGACTCGGCAGCTTTGCGCACGCCGGCGATCTCATCGATTAAATCTCCTCGGGTAAAAGGCTTGCGCAGGACGCTGGCGCCAAATTCTGAAATTTCCTGATGGAGAATACTGTGATGCTTCTCCACTTCGCCGCTCATGTACACAACTTTGACGGAAGGGTTAAAGAGGCGGATGCACTGCATCATCCTGAGACCGTCGAGTTCGGGCATCTGAATATCGGTGACGACCCAGTCCGTGGGCTCCTCGAAATAAGCGGAGCAGCCGACGGAACCGTTATTGGCGGTGCGAACCTCGAACCCTTCCTGGCCCAGAATCAAGGCAAGAATACTCGCCAAGCCCTCGTCATCGTCAACGATCAGAACCGATGGTTCCTTGGACATAACGGCTCCCTGACGAATACACAGGAGCAATCGATGTTCCAGAAACGGGCGACCTGCCTTAAGTTGATATTGCTGCAATTTTTTTAATGCGGACTTAACGGTAAGCCATTCAGTGCAGGCAAATTCCTCCACGAAAAGAACTGCCGCACATGGTTTTTTGGTAGACGGGACGGCAGTCGAACCCGGCGAGGGAAGCCTATCTCGATGGATGAAGGAATCGAGCAGCGGTTACGAAGGCAGAGGGTCAAATCAATTGGCCCAACCGGGCTTGGCTTTCTTGAAGTCGTGCACCTTGAGATCGTGCTTTTTGAGGAGATCGTAAAAATCGGCGCGATATTTTCCGGCGAGCTTGGCAGCCTGGCTCACGTTGCCTTCGGTCATCGACAGAACTTGAATGAGATAATCGCGCTCGAAAGCGTCGCGCGCGTCTTTGAGCGGCCTTAAACCGGCGCCGGATTCGTCGACTCTTTCCGGCGCGACCGGGTGCGAACGCTCGGGAGTGAAGCCTTTCCCTTGCAGAACGAAATCCTCGGTCACTGTATCGGCTTGGGTCATCGCCACGGCGTATTCGATGGTGTTTTCCAGCTCGCGGACGTTCCCCGGCCAGTCGTGCATCATCAGTTTTCGCAGCGCTTCCGGGGTCAGGCCCTTTACCTCTTTTTTCATGTGCTCGCTGTATTTTCTGAGAAAATATTCCACCAGCGGCATGATGTCGTCTTTACGCTCGCGGAGCGGCGGGAGATAAATCGGGATGACATGAATTCGGTAAAACAGATCGTCGCGAAATAGACCCTTGCGAACTTGGTCCTCGAGATCCTTGTTGGTCGCGACGATCACGCGCACATCGACTTCGATCGGCACTTCGCTACCTACCGGATAAAACTGCCGCTCCTGCAAAACCCGCAGCAATTTGGATTGCGTGGCGCGCGGCATATCACCGATCTCATCCAGAAAAAGCGTGCCGCCGTGGGCCTGAGTGAAAAGCCCGCGGGTGCTTTTGACCGCGCCGGTAAACGCGCCCTTTTCGTGGCCGAAAAGCTCGCTCTCGAGCAAAGTCTCGGGCAGGGCTGCGCAATTCAAGGCGACAAAGGGTTTGTCCTTGCGGTCGCTGGCGATGTGAATCGCCTTGGCGACGAGTTCCTTGCCCGTGCCACTGTCACCGTGGACGTGCACCGTCGAGTCGAGCTTGGCGATGCGCGTTACCACATCGAGCACCGCGCGCATCTTGCTGCTGCGCGCGATGATGTTGGCGAAGTCATAGCGCTCGTTGAGAATTTCCTTGAGCCGTTTGATCTCGGAGTTGAGCTTGCGGTTTTCCAGCGCGCGTTCGATCTGCAGCAGCAGATCTGCCGGCTCGAAGGGCTTGGTGACATACGTGTACGCGCCGCGGCGCATTGCATCCACTGCGTTCTCGATGCTGCCGTGCGCGGTGAGGATGATGGTCGGCACATCGGGATTGATGGAACGAAATTCATCCATCAACGTCAGCCCGTCGCCGTTAGCGAGCATCAGGTCGACGATGCAAAGATCGAAGAGCTGATCCTTAAGCGCCTGGGTAGCTTGCTCCTCGTCGGGGGTGGCAAGAACCTCGAAATCCGCCGACTCGAGGCGCATGCGGATCACTTCCAAAATATTCGGATTGTCGTCAACAACTAGAATACGGCCTTTTGACATATCGGCTATCTTCCTCGGTCGCGCCGCTTTTGGTCGATCTCGATATCCACCTTCTTGGATTTTTCGATCACTTGCTTGTTCTTTTCCATTTCCTGCCGGGTTTTCTCGAGCTCGAGACGTGTCTTGTCCATGTCCTGCTTGACCCGGTCAAGCGCGAGTTGGCTTTTCTTCGCATCCTCTCTTGCCTTCTCAGCGTCGCGCCGCTCTTTTTCGGCCTCGCGTTTGGCGCCTTCGGTTTCACTTAACACACCGACCCAGATCTCTGCCGGGGCTGCCCACGGACTGCCCGGAAACGCTTTGACCACACGATCCATGTAGGATTTCGCTTGGCGCAGGTCGCGCTGCGGGTTTTGCGGATGCGCATACACAAGACCTATGCTGTAAGCCGCCCGGTCGGCCGGCGGTTTGTCGTGCGCCGCTTCCGAGACCTTTTCGAAGACGCTTAACGAGCCGGCAAAATCGCCTTGCGCAAGCAGGCTGTCAGCGGCATTGAGCGATTCGCGCAGCTCGCGGCGCCGCGACGCCTCCTGCGTTAGACTGCAACCGGAAAGAAATATTAGCAGGGCAGCACAAAAATAAAAGTACTGCCGCTGCCGACCTGGCTTTCGGCCCATATTTTTCCGCCGTGCGACGTAACGATGCTCTTGGCGATCGCCAATCCCAGTCCGGTTCCTTGGCGACCGTGCATGCCCAGCCGTTTGCCTTGATTGAACTTTTCAAAGATCGACATCAAGCTGTCCGTGGGAATTCCCGGCCCAGAGTCTTTCACAGAAATTTCCAATTTGCCAAGCGCCGGCTTTGCACTCACGCAAACCTGCCCGCCTTTGGGCGTGAACTTGACCGCGTTGGCGAGGAGATTGCGCAACACCTGAAGAATCCGCTCCGGGTCGATTCGCACCGCCGGCAACGACGGTTCGACGATGCTTTCAAGGTGAATCTGCTTGGCCTCGACCAGCGGTGCAATCTCACCGATCGCGCGCTTGATCAGCGGATCGATGCCAATCACCTCGAAGTCGTAGGCCATCATGCCCGCTTCCATTTTGGAAAAATCCAGAAATGAGTTGACCAGCGCGATCAATCGATTGCTTTCCTCCGCGAGAATACCCAGTAGTTTGCGCTGTTTCTCAGAAGTCTCGCCGCCGACGCCGTCGAGGAGCAGCCCCGTGCCTTCCTTGATCGAGGTGAGCGGTGTGCGCAGCTCATGCGATATCGACGCGAAAAAATCAGCTTTCAGCCGATCGATCTCCAGGAGTTTTTCGCACATAGAATCCACTGCCGCACCCAGCTCGGCAATCTCCGGCGGCGACACCACACGGACTTTGCTGTCAAAGCGACCTTCGGCGATCTCGCGGGTTTTTTTCTTCAAGAGATCGATGGGACGCGTGATGCTCTTGGTGATCAACAGCGACATGAGCAAAATCGCCAGAAGAGAGCCAATGGCAATCGTCACTGAGACGTCACGCGCCTGCTGGGCTGCCGCGGCGAGATCGAGAACTTTCGTGCGGGTCGCCTGCTGCTGGTTGAGCCGCAGCTTTTCGAAGGATGACAAGAGCGCGTCGACCAGCGTGTCTTTGTCTTGCTTGTACTGCGATTGCGGATAGGGCCGGTTGGTGCGCAGCAGGCGGGCTTCCCCTTCGACCAGCCCATCGTAACGGCGAAAATCCTGTTGAACTCTTTGGAGAACAGGCATCGCCGCGATGTCGTTCAAGGCAAACGCGCTTTCGAGCTGTTTTTCGAAATCGCTTTTCAGACTGACGAATTGTCGGTGCCAGGTTTCGTCCCGCGTAATGACAAATTTCTGCTCAGCGCGGCTCTGCGCCAGAAGTAGATCGGCGAGCATTTTTTCGTGATCGAGAATGCGGTTGTCGACGTTCAGGATCGAATCGGTGAGAGCGTGAAAACGGCGTAACTGGAGCACGGCATAGGCACTCGCCGCCGCCACGATCAGAAAGATCACCAGGTAGCCGAACGTGAGACGGGAGAAAAGACTTAACCGCACCAGCGTGGATCCTCGGTGTAGAGCTAGTCCCGCCGCGGACCGGCGGAATCGAAGAGTTCGCGTTGATCCGAATCGACGGCCGCGAGTTTTTGGCCGAACTGCTCGAGCCTACGATCGGCGCTTTGAAAGCTCGACTGGGCGTGGCCGACGTGTTTGCCGAGCAGCGCGAACTCGTCCCGGAAGCGGACGAAATCACCCTGCAGTCGGCCCAGATACTGGAGAATCTCTTTTGCGCGATCTTCGATCTTCATGCCCTTCAACCCCAGCACGATCGCCTGGAGATAGGCGTAAAAACTGTTCGGCGAAACCGGAATCACCCGTTGGTCCATGGCGTAATGACAGAGGCTTTTCTCCGTCGCCGCTTCGTCGCGAATGATCGTTTCATAGTAAACATTTTCCGCCGGGATATACATGAGGGCGAAATCGTAGGTGCCCTCGTCGGGAAGAATGTATTTGGCGGCGATCGCATCGATATGTTTTTTCACGTCGGCGACGAATTGTTTTTTGGCGCGGTTTTTGTCTTCCTCGCTCGGCGCTTCGGCAATGCGCCGGAAATTTTCCAGCGGAAATTTGGCATCCACCGGCACCAGCGACACGCCCAGGCGGATCACCGCGTCGACCTTTTCACCGCTGCGAAAGCGATGCTGGGTCGCAAAATGCTCGGGCGGCAGCACCTGCGCGAGCAAATCTTCGAGAAAAAACTCGCCGAGGCCGCCGCGCAGTTTGGGCGCCCGCAAAATTTCCTGCAGCGAAGCGATGTCTTTGCCGACCTCGTAAATCCGCCGGTTGGCTTCTTCCAGTCCGCCGAGACTCTTCTGCACGCTGCCGACGACCCGCGCGGCGTTGTCGAGCCGTTCGCCCAGACTCTGCTGAGTCCGCTGCAGCACCTCGGCGTTTTCTTTGAGCCGCTCATTGACGTGGCCGAGCACCTGCCCCAACTGCTGCTGCACCGACTGCGCGTTATGCTCCAGCGCCTGGCTCAACTGAGCGCGCACGTCGCCCACCTGCTGCTGCAAGACAAGCAGCGACGGATCGTCGCGCCGTTCCTGCAAAAGCGATTGCACTCGCGCGAGAAAAATCCAGCCGAGAACAATCAAACCGAAAAGAACGAGAAAGATGAGAGCGAGGGAGTTTGCCAGTTCCACGATGGGCGTGGCGCAATCAGAGAAGTCTCACGGCGTATTCGAGGATCTCACTGAGCTTGCGAATCTGGGTAGCGCGCATGGAGCGCTCTTCGCGCGGCGCGGCAAAATAGTCATCGACGCTTTTTTTGAGGTTCCATTCGAGCAACTCTACACATTGCTCCATGCTCAATTTTTCCGAGCGGCGCCGGCGCGCCTGATGGAGTTGGTCGATCTGGATGAGCTGGCCCATGACTGGGGCTAGAATAGGGCAGCGCGAAGAATTGTCAAGTCCCGAGAAATTTATTTACCCAGGTTCGCGTATCGGCGCGAAAATTCAATTCTCTTTGAAAAGCGGTTTCAAGCGCCGGGCGCAGCGGGCTCCTGCTGAGTCACGCAATGGATCGCGCCCAGCCCGGCGACGACTTCATTGCAGCGAAGCCCCACGACTCGGCGTCCGGGAAATAACTCCTGGAGAATACCGAGCGCCTTGGCGTCATTGGAATCGTCGAAGACCGGCACGAGCACGATTCCGTTGGCGATGTAGAAGTTCGCGTAACTCGCCGGCAGGCGCACGCCATCGTACGCCACCGGCGCCGGACAGGGCAGCGCGACGACGGAAAGTTTTTCGCCTTTTTCATTCGTCGCGCTCTGCAAGCGCTCGAAGTTTTCGCGCAGGAAACGATAGTTCTCATCGGAGGAATTGGTCTCGAGGATGCAAGCCACCGTGGTCGGATCGACGAAGCGCGCAATGTCGTCGATGTGCCCGTCGGTGTCGTCGCCGACAATGCCTTCGCCAAGCCAGGTGATCTGGCGCACCCCCAAAGTCTCGCGCAAGAAATTCTCGATTTCGCCGCGGTCTAAATGCGGATTGCGGTTGGGATTGAGCAAACATTGCTCGGTGGTAAGGCAGGTGCCGGCACCGTTCACTTCAATAGAACCGCCCTCGAGAACGACGGGATGATCGAAGACCGGCACTTCCAGCAGCGCGGTGACCTCCTTGGCGACGCGCTCGTCCAGCTCATAGCTTTTGTACTTGCCGCCCCAGCCGTTGAAGATCCAGTCGTTCGCCGCCATCGGCTTTTGGCGAGTACGGGTCACGAAAGTCGGACCGTAATCACGCATCCAGACGTCGACCGTCGGAATCTCGAACAATGTGACATGGGCCAAATCTGCGCGAGCTTGGACTAGGCGCGCGCGCACTTCGCTCTTCATCGTCGAGTCATTCACCACAAGACAGACCTGCTCGTGCGGCGCCAGCGCGCAGATCATCTGCACCCAGATCTCGCGCACTTTTTCCAAATAGGCCGGCCAGGTTTCCAGATTGTGAGGCCAGGAAAGCCAGGTAGCGCGGTGCGCCGCCCATTCGGCCGGCATCGAGTAACCGAGCGATTTCGGGGTCGGCGAAGTCATGACCGACTGCGCTCGTCGGTCGAGCGCAAAAGCAGCGCGCCGTAGGCGTCGATGCGCCGGTCGCGCAGGAACGGCCAGCTCTGCCGCGTTGCTTCAATCTTGCCGAGATCGCATTTAGCGAAAACAATTTCCTCGCGTTCACCGCGGGCGCGGGAAACCATCTCGCCGAACGGCCCGGCGACGAACGAATTGCCCCAGAATTTTATTTTTCCTTCGCGCCCGACCCGATTCACCGACGCGACATAAACGCCGTTGGCTACCGCGTGCGAGCGCTGGATCAGTTCCCAAGCGGCGCGCTGCTGCTGCGCGACCGCGCGCGGCTCGTTGGGAATCCAGCCGATGGCCGTGGGATAAAATAAAATCTGCGCGCCCGACAGCGCCGCGAGACGCGCGCCCTCAGGGAACCACTGGTCCCAACAAACCAGCGCGCCGATCTTCGCGTAGCGGGTTTGAAAGCTGGGGAAGCCCAGATCTCCCGGCGTGAAATAGAACTTCTCGTAATACAGCGGATCGTCCGGGATATGCATCTTGCGGTAGATGCCCGCAATCGAGCCGTCGGCGTCGATGATGACCGCGGTATTGTGATAAATCCCGGCGAATCGGCGCTCGAACACCGAAGCGACGATGACGATCGCGCGCTCGCAGGCGAGCGCGCCCAGAGCTTCGGTGGTCGGTCCAGGGATCGACTCGGCGAGTCTGAAGTTTCGCTGGTTTTCACTCTGGCAGAAATAACGCGAGCGAAAGAGTTCCTGCAGACAAACGACCTGCGCGCCTTTTTTCGCCGCGAGTTCCACCCGCGCGAGCGCTTTGCCGAGATTGGCGGCGGGATTTTCTCCCGCGCTCATCTGAATGAGCCCCAAGGTGACGCAGTTGTTACGAGCTTTGCGCGCCATGAACCGACCCCGTGCGATGACCGATATTACAATCTAAAAATAAAAAAAGGGAGAGGAAAGGCAACCCTTCCTCTCCCTGGGAGCGATCGAAACTGATTTATTTCAAGTGCTGCGCAAAGAACGACTTGGTTTTTTCCCAGGCGTCCTTGGCCGCGACCTCGTTA
>Ga0310810_10002653_pt1 | contig 19288 bp, 16 predicted proteins | sample NCmetagenome_FD_207641 | JGI IMG/M metagenome (GOLD analysis project Ga0310810, IMG submission 207641) | Soil microbial communities from experimental microcosm in Duke University, North Carolina, United States - NC | ecosystem: Engineered > Artificial ecosystem > Soil microcosm > Unclassified ...
CCGCCGGCGACGAGATAGGGCCGGAGCCAGTACTCCGTCAGACGGCGCGGCGCGGCCAGCACCACGTTCCCGCAGATCGTGGTCACACGGCTGTGGAGCACGAGGTGCTTGTCGCCCGCCTCGAGAAATCCCGGTACGTCGGCGACGTCGATGTCCGCACCGAGCAGCTCGCCAAGAAACACGGCGCCGATCCCGATCGTCGGGTGCGGCTTGCCCGCGGCGACCTCGACGTCGAGGAACGGCGGCGTGACGCCCGCGAACGTGGCCCCGACATACGGTCGGATCTGGCGCTCGGCCGCGGCGGCTCGGCCACTCACGAGCAGCATGCCGGCGGCGACCGCCGCCGATACGCGGCCTGACACGGCGGCCCGATTGCTTCGGCCGTGGCGCCGATCCTTCAGGCCTGCCGGGCGACGACGAGTCGCGGCGTGGCGGATCATCGGACGAACACCGACAGGAACAGGCGCGCAAACGGCGACACGGTGACGTCGCCGGCCGCCAGGTCGAACGGCCTCACCAGGCCGGCGCTGTTCGCGAGCAGAATCAGCGTCACCCCGCGCTGCGGCAGGCTGATGATCATCGACGAGGAGGCGTTGTCGCTGACGCCGAACTGCCAGACGATCGGGCCGCCGTTGTAGGTCTGCACGAACCAGCCGTACGCGTGCGGCAGCGCCTGCCCGTTGCCGTCGGTCGGCGGCGTCCACGCAAGCGTCCGCCACTCGGGGCGAAGCGCGACGCCTTTCTTCAGCGCCAGATCGAACTGTTCGAGGTCGCCCAGCGTCGAAATCATCCCTGACGCGGGCGTCAGCGTCGATGCCACGTACGACGAGGCGGTGGCCCGGCCGCGCGCATCGACGGCGTACGGCGTCGCGAGCCGCAGGAGCGCCCCCGAATAGCGCTGAAGCGCAGACGCGGTAAAGCCTTCGGCGGGCGCCTGCAGCGTCACCACCTCGGAGCCCGGAATCGACGTGAACATCCCGAACTGATCGAAGCGGTCGGCCACGGCCTTGCGGAACGTCGAGTCGGTGCAACGGGCAATCGCCGCCGCCAGCGGCGCGAGCCGCTCGGGGCGATACGCGAATGTCAGGCCCTTGGGACCCGCGGTGGTGTGCGTCAGCAGTTGACGAATCGTCGCGCCCGCGTCCGGGCTCGCCGGGTTGAAAGTACCGACCGTCTCGTCGAGAGACAGCAGTCCGTCCGAGGCGCACCGCATCGCAATGGACGCTACGAACGCCTGCGTGGTGCCATCGAGTTCGAACGGCGTATCGATCCGCGTCACGACGTTGTGCTCGACATCCTGCTGGCCGAAGGCGCCCTCCCAGGTGACGTCGGCCGGACCGACAATCGCGGCAGCCAGCCCGGGAATCGACGCCTGGATGCGAAGCGCGTCGAGATACTCGCCGAAACGCGACAGCACGAAGTCGTCGGCGGCGTGCACGAGCGCGCCCACGGACAACACGATGGTCAGCGCGAGCAGGAGCAGCGGCGGACGACGCATGGACATGGTTCGGCCCGGGGGAGCCTCCTCATACTAACAGTCGGGCGTCAGAGATACTACGGGTCATGGGCCCGCGCCGCTTATAATCCGCGCGTGAAACAGAGCCATACAGCACGCTAGCGGAGGTTCACATGCAGGCTCGCTACCGCCGCTTCCTCGTGTGCCTGGCAGTGGCTGCGGCGGTCACGGTCGCTGGGCTTTGCCGGCAGCGACTTTCTCGGACAGCGGACGTTCGCGGCGCGAACCGGCGCGAGCGGTGAGTGGTCGCTGCTGGCGTTCAAGGCGGGCATCTGGGTGTTCGACGCCTCGGCCCCCGGGTTGCTGCCGGACGCGATCGCGCTTCCCTTCAACCTCGTCGCGCCGCCGAGCAAGGGGATCGATCGCCTGGTGCCGAGCTGGCATCCGATCCTGCGCCTCCAGCCGCTGCCCTCCGGAGAAATGGGACAGATGCTCGTCGACGCCGCGATCGCTGCGCGCACGCAGCGGCCGGAGCGCGCCGTCGAACTGCTCGCGCTCCTGCAGGACACGCGCGACGTCGAGATCCTGACGGCGGCCGGCACCATCTGCCTGCTGATGCGGGACGCCACGGTGGCACGGCCGTTCTTCCGGCGCGCGCTCGAGCGCGATCCGAAATCCTTCCGAGCCGCGCTCGGTATGGGATCCACCGCGCTGATGCAGCGCGATGTCGACACCGCCGCCAGGGCCTTCGGCGAAGCACGAAGCCTCACGAAGGACAAAGACGAACGAGGCTATCTCTCCGCCGCGATCGTCGAACTGAACAAAGCGCACTTCGTCATGAAGGGAACGTACTGATGGGCGGGAGGGGCAGGATGAGCAGGAACGGCAGGAGAGGCGGCAAGGGCAGGACAGGCAGGAACGCCGGGGGGAGTACGATGCTGCTCGCCGTCGCGATGCTTTTCGTGCCAGCCCTTCCAGCTCCTCCTGCCCTTTCCACGCTCTCCGTCGTCCACGCCCAGCACGCCGCCTTCCGGGTGAAAGGACGCGTCGTCAACGAGCGCGGCGACGCGATCGAAAACGCCGACCTGCGACTGGAAGCCTTCTACGGCTATGCCGCTGGAACGTTTGCCGGCGTCCGGAAGTTTTCCGCGCAGACCAACCGCAAGGGCGAGTGGAGCGTCGGCGGGTTGCAGCCCGGCATCTGGCTGTTCGAGGTGATCGCCCCCGGCTACGTGCCCGAGACCGTCGTGTTGCCGATCCGGATCCTGACGACGGTCAGCATGGGGACGTCGGGAATGGCGCTCACGTGGGATCTGATCCTGAAACCGGTGACGGCGCCCGACGATGTGCAGGGCGAACTGCTGAAGCAGGCGGCCGCGGCCGCACGCGACGGCAACGTTGACGCCGTCCGGGCGGCGCTGCGCGTCATCCCGGAAGACCCACACTCCGACTTTCTCGCCGGCGCCGGCCGCATCGCGATGGTGGCGCGCGACATGTCGCTGGCGCGCACGCTGTTCCTGCGCGCGCTCGAACGTGATCCCTCGTCGTACCGCGCCGCGCTCGGCATCGCGTCGATGTTCCTGCTCGAGCGCGATTTCGACAGCGCTTCGCGCGCGTTCGACGCGGCCCGGAGCCGCACGCACGACAAGGATGAACAGAAGTTCCTGAGCATGGCCATCGCTGATCTCGCCACCGTCAAATTGAGATAGCCATTCAGGGCTAAGGGCTAAGGACTGGGGCCAAAGGCTGGGGGCTGGTGATTGCGGGTCCATCCGCTATCATCCGTTAGCCATCAGCCATGACCACCAAGCGATCCCGTCTGCTCTTCACCCGCGCCCAGCAAATCCTCCCCGGCGGCGTCGACAGTCCCGTTCGGGCGTTCAAGAGCGTCGGCGCCTCGCCGCTCTTCATCCGGCGCGCCTCAGGGGCGCGCATCGAGGATGTGGACGGCAACCGCTACATCGACTACGTCATGTCGTGGGGCCCGCTGATCCATGGCCACGCGCCCCGCGGGCTCGTAAAGGCGCTGGCGGCGGCGGCGAAAGACGGCACGAGCTTCGGCGCACCGAGCCCGCTCGAGGTGGAACTGGGCGAGCGCGTGCGCGCGCTGATGCCGTCGCTGGAGCGCGTGCGCTTCGTCAGCTCCGGCACCGAAGCCGCGATGAGCGCGTTGCGTGTCGCGCGCGCGGCCACCGGCCGCGATCGCATCCTGAAGTTCGAAGGGTGCTACCACGGACACGCCGATCCATTCCTCGTGAAGGCCGGATCGGGCGCCTTGACGCTCGGCACGCCGACGAGCCCAGGCGTCACGCGCGGAACATCGGCGGATACGCTGGTCGGCGCCTATAACGACCTCGACTCCGTCAGGCGTCTGTTCGACGCGCATCGCGATGAGATCGCGGCGGTGATCGTGGAACCGATTGCGGGCAACATGGGGCTCGTGCCGCCGGCCGATGGCTTCCTGCGGGGTCTGCGCGAGATCACGCGCACCGCCGGTGCCTTGTTGATTTTCGACGAAGTCATCTCGGGGTTCCGCGCGGCGGCAGGCGGCGCGCAGGCGCTCGCCGGCGTCAGTCCGGACCTGACGTGTCTCGGGAAAATCATCGGCGGCGGGCTCCCGGTGGGCGCATACGGCGGGCGCGCGGATTTGATGGGGCTCGTCTCGCCCGCGGGGCCGGTCTATCAGGCGGGAACGCTGTCGGGCAACCCGCTCGCGATGACGGCAGGGCTGTGGTGTTTGAAGAATCTATCGCCGAAGCTGTACAAGTCGCTCGGCGTACTCGGCGCCCGGCTTGCCGCGGGTCTCGCCGGCGCAGCGCGGGACGCCGGCGTCGCGCTCCAGGTGAACGCGTTCGGCTCGCTCCTGACGCCGTTCTTTACGGATCGGCCCGTCCGCGATTTCGCGTCGGCGACGAGCGCGGACACCGACCAGTACGCGCGATTCTTCCGCGGCATGCTCGCCCGCGGCGTCTATCCGCCGCCGTCGCAGTTCGAAGCCTGGTTTCTCTCGTCAGCGCATGGCGTGAAGGATATCGATAGAACGATCGCTGCGGCACGAGCCGCGATGCGGGAGGTCGGGTAGGTCGAGTGGGTCAGGTAGGCCAGGTGAGGTCGGACCGACGCTCGGTCTTACCTACCTGGCCTGCCTGCCCTACCTGGCCAACGTGAGCGGAGAATCCAGCCGCACGCGGAGCACGGTCCCCGACGGCAGCTCGACGTCCTTGCCCTCGGTCGCGGCGATCGTGCCGCCGCCGCCGATGAGGATGCCGGCCAGCGCGCCCTTCGCGCCGCCGAGGATCGCGCCCAGAATCGCGCCGGCGCCCGCGCCGATCCCGATCTTCTCCTTCTCGCCCATGATCCCTTCGCTCTCGAGCGCCTGAGACACGGTGGCGCGGATCGGATACGAGCGGCCGTTGATCGTGACGCGATCGAATGCCACGGTCATCGCGCCTTTGCGATCCGTGCGCGTCGCGCGGTTCACCGAGCTGACGACGCCTCGCATCAGCGAGCCCGCGGGCACCAGCACGCGTCCGCGCTCGTCGCGCAGATCGACCATGGTCGTCGCCTCGAAGCGATCCTCGACCTGCGACGTCTTCGAGCTCAGAGGATTCTGGAGCCGGACGTCGAACTCGGTCGCAACCGGGATCTCGTTCGGATTCTGCGACCGAGCCGGCGGGTCGTTGGGATAGCGGTTGTCGTTCGGCGACGGGGCGCGTTCCGGATAACCGGCGCTGGAAACGGGACGATCGTTGGTCGATCCGGCCGGCGGATTGTTGCCGCCGTTCCAGTCACCGCGCGCGCGATTGCGGATGCCGTCGACGCGGTCGCGCACCTCGGTGTAGTCGCGGCGCGAGATCGGCTCGTTCTTCCGCAGCTTCACTTTCAGGTAGATGGCCTCGTCGGCCGCATCGTCGAGCTCGGCCTGCATCTGCGACGCTGCATTGGCGTCGCGTGTGCGCATCTGTCCGACCGCGCGCGAGGCGTCGTAAATGCTGTCCTGCAGGCGCTGCACGTCGGCCGTCGTCACCGACTGTGCGGCGACGGGGGCTGCGGCGCCGGCACCGATGGCCAGCGCGAAAACCAGTGGGAATGTGAACCTCATCAATTGCACGGAAGCCTCCTGGGGACGAGCTGTGCAAATCGCGAGCCTGCTGATACGTCCTACCGCCAGGGCATCAGGCGTTCAATCCAGCTGATTCGGGTGAGATCGTTGTAGATGACTGTCACCATTAGCATCAGGATGACCGCAAAACCGGCCATCAGCATCTTCTCCTTGACGGTCTGGCTGAAGTCGCGGCGCGCCAGCCCTTCGAGCGCCATGATGAAGATGTGCCCGCCGTCCAGGACCGGCACCGGCATCAGGTTCAGCAGCCCGAGGTTGAGACTGATCGAGGCCATCAGCGAGATCAGCGCGATCCAGCCCAGTTGCGCCGACTCCCCGGACAGTTGCGCGATGGCAATCGGCCCCATCAACTGCTTCGGGGAGGTTTCCCGCGTGAACAGCCCCCCGAGTGTCTGAAAAATCAGCCGCGACATCTCGATGTTCTTCTCGACGCTCAACGAGATCGCCTGACCGAAGCCCGGCTTGAGACTGACCATGTCGTCAACAGGCAGGACGCCCAGCCAGCCGACCTTTCCGTGCGTATCCGGCGTGACCGTGATGGTCTTCGGCGCACCATCGCGCAGGATGGACAGCTGCATCGGCTGACCGGGATGCTTCGCGATCGCCTCACGCATGTGCCAGTGGAAGGTGGTCGGCTGCCCGTCGACCGCGAGGATGACATCGCCGGCCTTCAGGCCTGCGCGGTCGCCCGGGTCATTCGGAGTGACGGACTTGAGATGCGGATGCACGTTCGGCAGCACGCCGATGTCGCCGACCTCGAACCGGCTCTGGCCAGGCAGCAGCGTCGGCGTCACGGTGCGCGTCTGCTCGAGTCCGTCTCGAAGCAGACCGATCGACACCTCGCGGTTCGGCTTCGTCCCGACCGCCATCAGGAACTGGTCCCACGTGTCGACGTTGCGGCCGGCGACGGACACGATTCGATCCCCGGTGCGAATGTCGGCCTTTGCCGCCGGCGAGTCCGTCGACACGACCCCAACCACGACCGGCTGATCTTCGTACGACGCCTTTTCGAGGCCCTGGTAGAGCACGACGGCTGTGAGGATGAGGGCGAGCAGGAGGTTCATGACGGGTCCCATGATCAGGACCTGGAACCGTTCCCACTTCGTCTTCGAGAGGAACTCGTCCGGGTGCCGGATCGCGTTACCCTGCTCGTCGCGCTCGACGTCCTCGGTGTTCTCACCGGCCATCTTCACGTAGCCGCCGAGCGGGAGCGCACCGATGCCGTACTCGGTGTCGCCGCGCCGGAAGCTCAACACCGTCGGATTGAACCCGAGCTGAAATTTCAGGACGCGGATTCCGACCCGCTTCGCTGCAAGGAAATGCCCCAGCTCATGAACGAACACGAGCACGCCGAGCACGAAGACGAATGCGAGAATTGTGATCACGCTGATTCCCTCAGACTTTCAATTCTAACCCGCGGGCGATGGCTCGCGCGCATTCACGCGACCATTCGTCGACCGCGCGAACGGCTGCCAGCGTGTGCACTTCCACAACTTCGTGTGCATCCATCGCCTGCTCGATCACGCACGCGATCGAAGGGAACCGCAGCTTACCGTCCAGAAACAGCGCCACCGCCACCTCGTTGGCCGCGTTCAGCACGACCGGCAGGCTGCGCCCCGCGTCGAGCGCGCGATAGGCGAGTGCGAGGCACGGGAACGCGGCGGTGTCCGGCGTGTCGAACTCGAGCCTGCCGGCGCGGACGAGATCGAGCGCCGGCAGAGCGGCGTCCCAGCGATCCGGATACGAAAACGCGTACTGGATCGGCAGCCGCATGTCGGTGGCGCCCAGCTGCGCGATGATCGACCCGTCCGTGAGCTCGACCATGGAGTGCACGACCGACTGCGGGTGAATCAGGACGTCAATCTGATCCGAGCCGACGCCGAACAGCCAGCGGGCCTCGATCACCTCGAGCCCCTTGTTCATCAGCGTCGCCGAATCGATCGTAATCTTCCGGCCCATCTGCCACGTCGGATGCTTCAAGGCATCCGCCATGGACACCTCCGTCAGATCAGACGCCGGCCGCCCGCGAAACGGTCCGCCCGACGCAGTGAGAATCAGCCGCCGCACCTCGGACCGCTGCCGGCCGTGCAGACATTGATGAATCGCGTTGTGTTCGCTGTCCACGGGCAGAATCGCCACGCCATTGCGCGCCGCGGCCTCGGTGACAATGCCGCCGGCCATGACCAGGACCTCCTTGTTCGCCAGCGCGATGGTCTTGCGATGCTCGATCGCGGCGAGTACCGCCTCGAGCGCCTCGGTGCCGCTGGAGGCGCAGAGCACGACGTCAACGTCCGGATGCGATGCGACGGCGACGAGCCCATCCCGGCCGCTGCCCGCGATCGTCACGTTCTCGAGGGCGCCATCCTGGGTCAGCCGGTCGATCGCCGCGCCGGTCGCCATCGCCGCGACGCGTGGACGATAGCGCGCGATCTGCGCGGCGAGTAACTCCGCGTTCTCGCCGGCCGCGAGGCCGACGACCTGCAGACGATCGGGATGGGCGTCCACGACCGCCAGGGCGCTCCGGCCGATCGATCCGGTCGATCCGAGGATGGCAATGCGTTTCATCAGTTCAGGAACGCAGAGTTCGCAGAGTATGCAGAGAAAAACCAAACTCCGCGATCTCTGCGGTCTCTGTGTTCAAACATACTTGAGAACTATGTAATACACGGGGGCCGCGAACAACAGCGCGTCGATCCGATCGAGAATCCCCCCGTGGCCTGGAATCAGCGCCGAGCTGTCTTTCACGCCCGCGCTGCGCTTCAGCATCGACTCGAACAGATCGCCCGCGATCCCGAGTGCGACGATGGCGAGGCCGAGGACCACGCGGAACGCCGGCGGCATGCCCGGCACCCACCACGCGCCGGCGCCGGTAAACAACGCCGTGCCGAACACGAACCCGCCGATGGCGCCTTCGACGGTCTTCTTCGGACTGATCGCCGGCGCGAGCGGGCGCCTTCCGACCGCGCGGCCGGTGTAGTACTGCGCGGTGTCGCTGACCATGATCGTCAGCATCAGCAGAAACAGCACGCGCGGGCCGGCAAACGCCCGCACGGCCACGAGGGCGCCGATCGGCAGGCCGATGTAGATCGCCGGAAACAACGAGGCGGACACGGTCGCGAGCGCGTTCGCGCCGCCGCGCCACGCGCCCATCGCGCCGAGGCCGATCGCAATGAGCGCGGCCATGAACGCGACGTCGAGCGCATAGCCCGACTGCATCCCGACGACACCAGCCGTCATCAGCGCCGAGATCATGACGGGCAGCGGCGACACGTGGAGGCCGCTGGCCGAGGCGAGCGCGACGAGCTCGCGGACGCCGAGCACGACAAGCACGGCGGCGAAAATCTGGAACACCGTATCGGTCGCAAACCACACGACGCCGACGGTGATCGCAATCAGCGCGGCGCCGCTCAAGACACGCGTCATCGGCGCCGCCCGCGCCGCATGGCGGATGGCGGATGGCGCCCTTCGACGGGCTCAGGGCGGCCGGTGGCTGCCGAAGGCCGGATCGCGGACCCGATGGCGGATTTCACTTGGCGCCGAGTGCCACCGGCGACGGCTTGATGCCGCCGTAGCGGCGGTCGCGTTTCTGGTACGCGACCACGGCCTCGAGGAGGTCGCGGCGGCGGAAGTCCGGCCACAGCGTCTCCGTGACCCAGATCTCCGCGTAGGCGATCTGCCACAACAGGAAGTTGCTGACGCGCATCTCGCCGCTGGTGCGAATCAGCAGGTCAGGATCGGGCTGCCCTGACGTGTAGAGGAACTCGCCGAAGCGCCGCTCGTCGAGATCGTCGGGGGCGATGCCGGCCGCCATCGCGCGCCGCGCGGCATCGACGATCTCGGCGCGCCCACCATAGTTCAAGGCGATGTTGAACTGCATTCCGGTGTTGGCCGCCGTCTGGCGGACGCCGATCTGCAGCTCGCGCTGGACGTCGGGCGACAGCTCTTCGGACCGGCCAATCACGCGAAACTGGATGTTGTTGCTCAGGAGGGTGCTGAGCTCGAGCCTGATGTACCGCTTCAGCAGCATCATCAGCGTGTTGACTTCGGCGCGCGGCCGCTTCCAGTTCTCCACCGAGAACGCATACAGCGTCAGCACGCCGATGCCGAGCCGCGCCGATGTCTCCACCACGTCGCGGACCGACTCGATGCCGGCGCGATGGCCTTCGACGCGCGGCAGATGCCGCTGCGCGGCCCATCGCCCGTTGCCGTCCATGATGATCGCGACGTGGGCCGGCAACCGCTCGAAGTTGACCTGCCGCGCCAGCGTCTCGTCATGCGATCCCGGCGGAATCGACGCCAGGAGCTGCTCAAGCGACATTACGGTTCCTTGGTGAGTAAACCTTGAGTGTACGGTCTTTCAGGATCCATCCGCAAGCGCGGCGGCGTACTCGACACCGACCAGAAACAGCCCGTGCGGCGGAGCAGTCGGACCGGCTGCCGCCCGATCGCGCGACGCGATCGCGGCGCCGAGCCACTCCACCGGCTGCCGTCCGCGTCCGACCTCCACGAGCGAGCCGACGATGATGCGGACCATGTGGCGGAGGAAGCCGGAACCGGTGACCTCGTAGGCGATCGACGGATCGCAGGGCTGAAGCCCTGCGTCACTTTCAGTCCCCGCAGCTGTAGCGCAGGGCTTTAGCCCTGCGATCACGCGCGAGGAGAAGATCTCGCGCTCTGTCGTCGCGACGTCGCTCCCTGTGGCCTGAAACGCGGCGAAGTCGTGACGCCCCTCGAGCAGGCGCGCAGCGGCGCGCATCGCCTCGACGTCGAGCGGGCCGGGCACGTGCCACGCGTAGGCGCGTTCGAACGGGCTCAGCACCTCGCCGTTCCACACGCGATAGCGGTAGGTTTTCCGTCGTGCGCCGAAGCGAGGATGGAACCCCGGCGGCGCTTCTTCGGCAGACAGGATGCGGATGTCAGCCGGAAGGTGTGCGTTGATCGCGCGGCGCAGGGCGTCGGGACTCAGCTCGCGCGCGATCGTGAAGGACGCCACCTGCCCGAGCGCGTGAACGCCGGCGTCGGTCCGGCCGGCGCCGGTGACAGTGACGTCGCAGCCGTCGAGCGCGCGCAGCGCATCCTCGACCAGCGCCTGGATCGAAACGCCGTTGGCCTGCCGCTGCCACCCGACATAGCCGGTGCCGTCATAGGCCAGCGTGATTTTGAATGGGGTCAAGCCTGTCGCGATCCGGGTTTCACCACCGCGATCCCCTGTGCGCACAGCGGGCACGCGTCGGGTTCGAAGGTCGGCAACGCAACGTCGAGCAGCGACGTGTACGGCACGTCGAATCTCAGCGCACCCCCCGAGCGATCGACGATCGACGCTGTGCCGACGACCTGGCCGCCGGCCGCTCTCGCCACCTCGATCGTCTCGCGCGTCGAGCCGCCGGTCGTCATGACGTCCTCGACGACCAGCACCCGATCGGTCGGGGCGAGCGCGAAGCCGCGGCGCAGCGTGAGCCTGCCCTCCTGCCGCTCCGCGAAGATCGCCCGCACGCCGAGCGCGCGGCCCACTTCGTGCCCAATCACGACGCCGCCCAGCGCCGGAGACAGCACCACCGTCGCGCGCAGCTCGCGCACCCGATCCGCGATCGCGCGGCCCAGCGCTTCGGCGTGCGCCGGATGCTGCAGGACCAGCGCGCATTGCAGGTACCCCGGGCTGTGAAGACCCGACGTCAGCCGGAAGTGGCCTTCGAGCAGCGCGCCCGACTGCCGGTACAGATCAAGAAGCTCGTCGCGGGTCATGGGGTTTGAGGGTGTCCTCGAACAGTTTCAGGATGCGTTTGTATTCGTCCGCCCAGCTCGTATCTTCCTCGAAGCCATGATTCTCGACCGGGAACGGCGCCACGGACCAGTTGTCCTTCCGCAGCTCGATCAGCCGTTGCACGAGACGGACGCTGTCCTGGAACAGCACGTTCGTATCGACCATGCCGTGACAAATCAGCAGCGCGCCTTTGAGCCCGTCCGCAAAATAGATCGGTGAGCTCTTGCGATAAGCCTCCGCGTCGGCCTGCGGCTCGTTGAGGATGCTCGACGTGTAGTCGTGGTTGTAGTGCGTCCAGTCGGTGACCGGCCGCAGCGCCGCGCCCGCGGCAAAGACATCCGGCGTGGTGAACATCGCCATCAGCGTGATGAAGCCGCCGTAACTGCCGCCGTACACGCCGATCCGTTTCGCGTTGACCTTCTGCTTCTCGACCAGAAATTTCGCGCCGTCGACGACGTCTTCGAGATCCTTGCCGCCCATGTGGCGGTAGATCGCCGTGCGCCAGTCGCGGCCGTACCCCGCGCTCGCGCGGTAGTCCGGGTCGAGCACGACGTAGCCGCGCGACGCGAGCAGGTTGTGGAACATGTACTCTCGGTAGTAGGTCGACCAGAACTTGTGCGCGTTCTGCAGGTACCCTGCGCCGTGCACGAACACGACCGCCGGCGCCGCCGGATCGCGCTTGGCGCCGACCATTTCGGGCGTGAACATCCGCGCGTAGACGTCGACGCCGTCGCGCGTCCTGTAGGTCACGAGCTGCGGCTCGATCCATCTGAACGACCGCCACTCCTCGCTTGTCGAGGTCGTCACCTGCGTGGCGGAGGCGCCGGCCCGGTTCGGCATCACATAGACCTCGTTCGGCTTCGTGCTCGACGAATAGATCAGGCCGAAGGTGCCATCGTCCGGCGACGCTTCACCGGTGGTACCGCCGGTCATCGACGTCAGCTTTGTCCGTTCTCCGCCCTCAATCGGCATGGCGTAGATGTGCCGCTCGCCAGGATGGGCCTCGCTGGTCGTGAGGTAGAACCTTTTCTTGTCAGGAGAAATGTTGACCGCATCGATCTCCCATCGGCCCTGCGTCAGCTGCCGCGCGGCGGACTCCGCCGCGGCCGCGTCGAGCGTGTAGAGGTGCATCCAGCCGTCGCGCTCGGAGAGGAACCAGACGTGCTGCTGATCCGGCAACAGGCCGAATGAGCTGTCGACCGCGTTGAACCCGCCGACTTCTCTCACCCAGGCCGCGTCGTGGAGCGTGTCGAGGACGCGGATCTTGCCGGTCTCCGGATCCACGGCAACCAGCCAGCGATCTTTGTTGTTCGACGCGCGCACATGCGCAACGGCCAGCGTGCCGTCCTCGGACAACACCGGCATGCCCCAGCGGACCGCCGCAGGCTTGGCGTCCTTGGTCTCCTTCGTCTCCTTGGCAGGAGCAGTCGGTATGTCGATCGTGACCGTCTTGCCGGTCTCGATGTTCATCGCCGCCAGCGATCGGCTGTCCTGAGCGTCGCCGACGAACGTCCGCGCCGGGATGTCCTCGGTATAGCTCGACTCGGTGACGTAATTCGGCACGTTGGGACGCTTGGCCGCGTCCTGGCGCTCGACGATGAGCATGAAGACGTGCGTGCCGTCGGGCGACAGCTGCAGGTCGGCCGCCGACTGGCGATCGGCGAGCTCGAACTTCGGCAGCGCGTGGGCCTTGTCCTTCTCCTCAGCCTTCTTTTTCTTCTCGGCCTCGACCCGTGTGTGCTCGATCAGCTTCGTCTCTTCCGCCTTGATGAACTTCTGGCTGTCGGTCTCGCGGGGATCGCGCTTGCGCGGCTGCACGTCGGTGAGCTGCGCGATTTCGCCGCTGTCGATCGGGACGACGAACAGATTGTTGTCGCGCGTGAAGGTGACGGCCGACTCGCGGCGCGCCCAGCGCGGGTTCGCTTCGTTCCCGGTCGTGCGGGTGATCTGGCGGCGCGTACCCCCCACCGTATCGAGGAGCACGATGTCGCCGCGATCGACAAACAGCACCCGCCGGTGCGCCTTGTCCCACCGTCCGTTGACCGGTGGGGCGAGACGCCGTTCCTCGTCCGTCAGCTTGCGCGGCGTGCCCCCGTTGCGTGCGACGACCCAGGTCGACGGCTCGTCATCGGCGGCGCCACGCCATTCAAAATAGAGGCGCGAAGAATCGCCCGACCAGCGGAGCCCCGTGGGTGGATAACCGACCAGTTTGGGCCCGCGCATGATGCTGTCGACGGTGAGCTCGAAGCCGCCCGCTGCTTTCGCGGTCTTGGCGGGCGCCGCCGGCGCGCCGGTCAGATGAGCCGCCGCGGCGAGGGTCAGCGCCGCCAGGCCGCACATGAAGCGGACAGGTTTGTGCATGGAAAAGTATACAATCGGCTTGAACCGAAGTTCCCTGCCGACCGTCTACAGTTCAGAACAGCACCCGGACCCCACTTTCGTTTCGTCGTCCGGCGTCAGCCGGGCTTTTCGGTTTGTCGTCCGGCGTCGGCCGGGCTTTTCGGTTTGTCGTCCGGCGTCAGCCGGGCTTTTTTTTCGTAAGTAGTGTCCGGCTTCAGCCGGACCCTTTCGATGGAGTCGTCAGTAATGCGTCTGCACCAGTCGTTTCGCGCCCGAATTGCGATAATCGCCGCCACCGTCGGCCTGGTCTCGTCGGTGTCCGCTTTCGGGCAACAAGTGTCCGGTTCCGGGCAGCCCGGGGCGCCAAGCCTCAGCCTCGCGATTCAGACCGCGGCGCAGAACGCCGCCCAGCAGCCGGGCGAACCGGTCCGCCGGATCTCGATCGACGAGGCCGTGAAGCTGGCGATGGAACAGAACCTCGGAATCCGGATTCAGCGCTTCGACCCGCAGATCCAGGACACCGGCGTGTTTCTGGCGCGATCGGCGTGGGCGCCCGCGTTCACGTCGACGCTGTCGAAGAACTCGAATCAGTCGCCGAACGCGAGCCTGCTGTCGGGCACGCAGGCCAGCGTCACGACCGGCACCTTTGCCGCCGGCGCCTCCCTCGCCCAGCAGCTGCCCTTTCACGGCGCGAACTACACCGTGAACTGGAACAACTCGCGGTTCACGTCGACCGACCCGAGCAACATCTTCAACCCGCGTCTCTCATCGAACGTGCAGGCCATTTTCCAGCAGCCGCTGCTGCGGAATTTCTCGATCGATCAGATTCGGCAGCAGGTGGCGGTGAGCAAGAAGGTGCGCGACCTGTCCGACATCAACCTCGAGAGCGTGGTCACGCAGACGCTGCGCAATGTGCGCAACGCCTACTGGGACCTCTCCTACGCGATCAACAACCTGAAGGCGCAGCAGGAATCGCTGGCGCTGTCGAAGCAGTCGTTGAAGGACAATCAGAAACGGGTCGAGATCGGGACGATGGCGCCGATCGACATCGTCCAGGCGCAGGCCGAGGTCGCCAACAACGAGTCGAACGTCATCGTCGCCGAGGCGGCGATCAAGCAGGCGCAGGATGCGCTGCGCGCCCTGATCCTCGACCCGGCCTCGCCCGACGTGTGGAACGTCGTGTTCGAGCCGACCGATGCGCCGTCGTTCGACGCGCGCCCGATCGACCTCGACGCGGCCGTGCGCAACGCGCTCGACAAACGGTCGGACGTACGGGGTGCGAAAAACGCGCTCGAGCAGAGCGACATCAACATCAAGTACTACAACAATCAGATCAAGCCGGATGTCAACGCGCAGGTGACCTACGGCGCGGTCGGCATCGCCGGCACGCAGGCCGTCGGCGGCCGCGATCCGCTCACCGGCCTGGCGACGCCCGTCGAATTCGTGGCGCGCAGCTTCGGCTCGGCGCTGGGCGACGCCTTCAGCAACGCCTACCCGCAGTGGGCGGTCGGCGTGCAAATCGGCTATCCGTTCGGCGCGAACACAGCGCACGCCAACCTCGCGCGCGTGCGTCTGGAGTACGAGCAGGCGCAGGCGCAGCTGAAGAACATGGAAATGCAGGTGACGACGCAGGTCCGCAGCGCGGCGCGTAACGTGCAGTCGAGCCAGCAGCTCGTCCAGTCGGCCCGCGCCTCGCGGGAGCTGCAGGAGAAGAAGCTCGAAGCGGAGGAGAAGAAGCTCGCCGCCGGCATGTCGTCCCCCTTCTTCGTCGTCCAGGCGCAGCGCGATCTCTCGCTGTCCCGCACCGTAGAAATCCGGGCGATCTCCGACTACAACAAGGCGCTGGTCGACTTCGAAGCGGTGCAGCAGGTGCCGATCAACGGCGGCGGCGCCTTCGTACAGGTCGCGCGCTAGCCTGACGAAGTCCGAAAAAACCGGAGAGGCCGCAAAGCACGCAGAGACAATCAGTTTCTCTTTGCGATCTCTGCGTTCTCTGCGGTTTTTTCTTCGTCGCGACCCACCTGCCCGTCTGGCCCGACCTGCCCTACTCGATCCACCCGCCCTACCAGCCCTACCTGCCCTACCTGGCCTCTAGTACACTCCCTCCGTGCCGAAGGTGTCGGTCACGGTTGTCGCGAAGAACGAAGCCGCCGATCTCGGTGCGGCGCTGGCGTCGGTCGCCTGGGCCGACGAGATCGTCGTCGTCGATTCCCGCAGTACTGACGACACCGTCGCCATCGCCCGCCGGTTCACGGACCGCGTCGTCGTCCACGACTGGCTGGGCCACATCGAACAGAAGAACTACGCCGCGTCGCTGGCGAGCCACGACTGGATTCTGTCGCTCGATGCCGATGAGCGCGTGACACCGGCGCTGGCGGACGAACTGCGGGCGGCGATGACCGGCGAGCCCGCGCACGCCGCGTTTCGCATCCCGCGGGTCACGTGGCATCTCGGCCGATGGGTCCGCTCGACCGACTGGTATCCCGATTACCAGGACCGGCTCTACGACCGTCGGCGTGCGCGATGGATCGGACGCTACGTGCACGAGTCGCTGAAGGCGGACGGATCCTCCGGACAGCTGCGCGGCGAGATCCAGCACTACGCCTATCGCGACATCGCCGACCATCTCGAAACGATCGATCGCTACACGACGCTGGCCGCGCGACAGATGCACGAGGACGGGCGGCGCGCCGGCCTGCTGCAGCTGGCGGGGCACCCGCCGCTGGCGTTCCTGCGCAACTACATCGTCCGCGGCGGCATTCGTGACGGCGTCCCCGGCTTCATCATCTCGTCGATGAACGCGTACTACGTATTTCAGAAGTTCGCCAAACTCTGGGAACTCGATCGGGTTCAGCGCTCAGGGTTCAGCGTGCAGGGTGCGTCGCCCGGAACCCCGAACCCCGAACCCAGAACCCAGAACGAACCGTGAACCCGGCACGCTGAACCCCGAACCCGATCATGTTCTCTCTGCACGTCGACACTGCCCGAACCTGGCGAGGCGGCCAGAACCAGGTGCTGCTGACGGTCAACGGCCTCCGATCGATCGGGCAGCGTGCCACGCTGGTGGCGCATCCCGACGGCGAGCTCCGCCGGCGCGCGGCCGAGGGCCTCGACCTGATTCCGATCGCGCCGCGGACGGAGATGGACCTGTCGGCCGCCTGGAAATTCTCGCGAATCCTCAGGCGGCTTCGGCCCGACGTCATCCACGCACACGATCCTCACGGCGTCGCCCTGGCGGCGCTGGCGCTGTCGATCGGAGCGGGGGCGGCGAACCGTTCGACAGGCTCACGGCAGGGGGCGTCCATGCCGGCGCTGGTCGCCGCGCGCCGCGTCGACTTCCATCTGAAAGGGAACTCATTTTCGCGCTGGAAGTACCGTCAGGTCGACTGCTTCATTGCCGCTTCCGACGCGATCCGGCAGATGCTCGTCGCCGACGGAGTGCCGGCCGACCGGACGGTGACGGTGCACGAAGGGATCGACGTCGAGCACGTCGTCGCCGCGCCTGCGGTCAACGTTCACGAGGCGTTCTGGCTGCCGCACGGATCCCCGGTCGTCGGCAATGTCGCCGCGCTCGTGCCGCACAAGGGACAGCGCTACCTGATCGACGCCGCGCATCTCGTGGTGCAGCAGGTGCCCGACGCGCGGTTCATCATCCTCGGCGAAGGCGAGCTCCGCGAGCACCTCGAGAAACAGGTGCGCGAGCATCATCTCGAGAAGCACGTGCTGCTGCCCGGCTTCCGGACCGACGTGCTCGGATGCCTCAAGGGATTCGATCTGTTCGCAATGAGCTCGATCACCGAGGGGCTCGGCACCTCCCTGCTCGACGCGATGGCCTGCGCCAGGCCAATCGTGGCGACCCGAGCCGGCGGCATCCCGGAGATCGTGGAGGACGGCGTCAACGGCCTGCTCGTGCCGGCGCGCGATCATCAGGCGTTGGCCGAGGCGATCGTGCGCGCGCTCAAGAATCCAGAGCTCCGGCAGCGGATGGGCGACGCGGGTTTCGCCCGCGTCAACGAGCGATTCACCGTCGAGCGGATGGTGTCCGAGACGGCCGGCGTGTACGCGCGCGTGGCCGGCAGACCCCACGCAGCGGGCACTGAGAGTCCGCCTGCGGCCGGCTGAACCCGCACGCGTTCATCATGCCGAGGTGGCACAGCGAGAAATCGTACTTCACGGGATCGACGGGATCGAGTGACCGCAGCGAGGCGGTGATGTCGCGGGCCATCCGCCACCCCGGGCTGGTGTAGTTCGTCAGCCTCAGGCACCGGCCGACACGGATCACGTGAGTGTCGAGCGGCACGATCAGCTTCGCGGGCGGTACCCGCTTCCAGACGCCAAGATCGAGCGCGTCGCGGCGCACCATCCAGCGGAGAAACAGATTCAGACGCTTGCAGGCCGAACCGGCGGTTGGCCGCGGAAAGAAATAACAGACGCCTGGCCGTTTGGGCACGCGGCCGTACGCGGCTTTCAGATCGAGCGCCATCGCCCGTCTGGAAAAGCTGTCGAGCGCGGCCTCGAGGTCGTCGGCGCCGCCGTCGCATCCTTCGAGAAAGAATCCCTCCACCGATCCAGTGCGATCGATCATCTGCCGCAGCACCCACAGCATGGCGACGATGTCGGCTTCGCGCGTCCAGCGATGGACGATGCCGGCAAACGACGGACCGTCGCGGGCGGGATCGAACCGGCGCACATATGCGGCGGGCGCCGGCCCCATCACCGCCAGCACTCGCTCGATCGATTGCAGCACGCTGGAGACGCGTCCGAACGCGAGGGCGGCGGCAATGAACCCGACGATCTCCCGATCGTCGTCTCGTCGAAATCGCCTGACAATCTGGATCGGATCGGTCGCGGAATCAGCGTGGTTGAAATCGGCGTACAGCTGGTCGAGGACGGGTTTCAGTTTCAACAAGTCTCAACTCTCAACTCTCAATTCTGCTCAGTGTTGAGACTTGAGCCTTGAGACTTGAGACTTGATTATGATTCAGCCATGAGGCTTCTGAAAGCGGCTGCGGCAGTCCTGCTGCTTGCGGCAATGGCGGCTGCCGGCGGCTACATCTACCTGCGCCGCTCGCTGCCTGAAATCGACGGGGCCGTACGGGTCGCCGGGCTGTCGGCGCCCATCGAGATCATCCGCGACGCCGACGCCATCCCGCACATCATCGCCGCGACCAAGCTTGATGGCTTGTTCGGCCTCGGCTATGCGCACGCACAGGATCGGCTGTGGCAGATGGAGTTTCAGCGCCGCATCGGCCATGGCCGCCTGTCGGAAGTTCTCGGCACGGCGACCCTCCCCCAGGATCGGTTTCTGCGCACGGTCGGTTTCGGGCGCGCCGCACGCAGTGCCTGGGCGTCGATGCCGGAGTGGGCGAAACAGCAGGTGAACGCCTACGTCAGCGGCGTCAACGCGTTCATCACGACGCATCACGGCAGCGCGCTGCCGCCCGAATTCACGCTGCTCCGCTTCGAACCCGAGCCATGGACCGGCGAGGACGTCGTCGTCTGGGTGAAGATGATGGCGTGGGATCTGAGCGGTAACTACTCGTTCGAGCTGCTGCGCCACGATCTCCTGGTCGCGGTCGGTGCCGAGCGCATGAATCAGTTGATGCCA
>Ga0310810_10002654_pt1 | contig 19286 bp, 11 predicted proteins | sample NCmetagenome_FD_207641 | JGI IMG/M metagenome (GOLD analysis project Ga0310810, IMG submission 207641) | Soil microbial communities from experimental microcosm in Duke University, North Carolina, United States - NC | ecosystem: Engineered > Artificial ecosystem > Soil microcosm > Unclassified ...
GCCGAGGTCGAGCAACGCGTGACGCGACCGATGGAGAAGCTGCTCTGGGAAGTGCCGGGTGTCGAGTATCTCTACTCGACCTCGAGCCCGGGGCAGTCGATGGTGGTCGTGCGGTTCTACGTCGGGCTGGACGAAGAGCGCGCGCTCGTGCGACTCAACCAGAAGCTGGCGGCCAACGCCGACCGCATTCCGCCCGGCGTCAGCCCGCCGCTCGTCAAGGCTCGTTCCATTGATGACGTGCCGGTCGTCGCGGTGACGTTGTGGGGCGCGAGATACGACGACCATCAGCTGCGCGAAGCGGCGGCACAGATACGAGAGGCGATCGCTGAGGTGCCTGACGTGTCCGAGGTGACGCTGATCGGCGGACGTCCGCGCGAGGTCCACGTGGATGTCGATCCAGCCAGGCTGGCGGCGGCGTCACTCGATCCGTTGCGGGTCGCGCACGCCGTTCAGGAGGCGAACGCGCGATCGAGCGGAGCAGGTCCGGTCAGCGGCGGCGGCGTGACCCGGCTTCAGGCCGGCAACTCGCTCGATCGTGTAGACGCCCTGCGCGACGTTGTCGTCTCGGGCGCGGCCGGACGTTCGGTGCTCCTGCGCGATGTCGCCACCGTGACTGACGAGGATGCCGAGCCCGTGTCGTACGTGCGCTACCACTCGCGGACTGAGGGTGCGCACCCGGCGGTCACCATTTCGGTTGCGAAGCGGAAAGGGGCCAACGCCATCACCGTAGCGCGTCTCGTCGAACACAAGCTCGACACGCTGCGTGGCGTGGTGTTGCCGCGCGACCTGACTCTGAGCATCACCCGCAACTACGGCGAGACGGCGGCGGAGAAGTCGAACGAGCTGCTCTATCACATGTTTCTCGCGGTCATCTCGGTCACGGTCCTGATCGCGCTGGCGCTCGGACGGCGCGAGGCCGCCGTCGTGCTCATCGCCATCCCTGTGACGCTGGCACTGACGCTCTTCGCGTTCGCGCTCTACGGCTACACGCTGAACCGGATCACCCTCTTCGCGCTGATCTTCTCGATCGGCATCCTCGTCGACGATGCGATCGTGGTCGTGGAGAACGTGGTGCGGCACGCACGGATGCAGACCGGAGAGACGTCTGGTCTGGCCGCGCTCACCGTGCGCGCCGTCGACGAAGTGGGCAACCCCACGATCCTCGCCACGCTCACCGTCGTGGCCGCGATTCTTCCGATGGCGTTCGTGGGAGGGTTGATGGGGCCGTACATGCGGCCGATTCCCATCGGTGCGACCGCCGCGATGTTGTTCTCGCTTGCCGCGGCATTCATCGTGACGCCGTGGGCGGCGGTGCGACTGTTGCGGGTCGATGTCGCGCACGCCCATGCGGCTGAGGGAGCCGCGACACGGCTGTATCGCCGCGCGATGGCGCAGCTCATCGACGACGGGCGGACGCGGCTGATGTTCCTGGCCGGCGTGGCCGTGCTGTTGCTGGCGGCGATCGCGCTGGTGCCGCTCCAGTTCGTGACGGTGAAGATGCTTCCGTTCGACAACAAGAGCGAATTCCAGGTCGTCATCGATATGCCGGAAGGGACCGCGCTCGAGCAGACCGCGCGAGTGGCCGGCGACCTCGCGCGCGAAGCGCTCACGGATCCTGATGTCACCGATGTCCAGAGCTATGCAGGCACTGCAGCACCGTACAACTTCAATGGGCTCGTTCGGCACTACTTCCTGAGACGAGCCCCGCATCTGGCGGACCTGCAGGTGAATCTCCTTCCGAAGGATGACCGGCGCGAGCAGAGCCACGAGGTGGCCAAGCGGGTGCGTCAGCGGCTCCTGCCGATCGCCGCGCGCTTCAACGCGACGATCCAGGTCTCCGAGGTGCCGCCTGGTCCGCCAGTACTGCAGACGCTCGTCGCTGAAGTCTACGGGCCGGACGCAGGCCGACGGATGGAGCTCGCACGGCAGGTGAAGGACGTGTTCGAACGGACAGCCGGCGTGGTTGACGTCGACTGGTACGTGGAATCGCCGCAGGCCAAGACCACGCTGATCGTCGATCAGGATCGAGCCAGGGCCGCGGGTGTGTCGCCGGCGGATGTGGCGGCGGCCGTACGGCTGGCCAGTGATGGGATGCACGCCGGGCTGCTGCACGACCAGGGGTCACGGGAAGACGTGCCGATTGTGATGCGGCTCCCGCGTCGGGCGCGCGGCTCGCTCGAAAGCCTGCGGCAGCTCCGTCTCGAGGGGACACACTCGGTCGCGCTCGGCGAGTTGACGCGCGAGACGCAAACGACTGAAGACGCCAGTCTCTATCACAAGAACCTGCTGCCCGTGACCTACGTGACCGGCGACCTCGCAGGGGTAGCGGAGAGCCCGGTGTACGCCATTCTGCAGATGAACAAAGCGCTCGAGCAGTTCGTGCTGCCGGAAGGATACACGTTCGAGATCTTCAACACGCAGCAGCCGTTCGACACCACCAGGTACGCGATGAAGTGGGATGGCGAGTGGCACATCACGTACGAGGTCTTTCGCGATCTCGGGTTGGCGTTCGCGGCGGTCCTGGTCCTGATCTACATCCTGGTGGTGTGGTGGTTCGAGGGATTCGGCGTGCCGCTGACGATCATGGCGGCGATCCCGTTCTCCCTGGTCGGCATCCTGCCGGCGCACGCGGCGATGGGCGCGTTCTTCACGGCCACGTCGATGATCGGCTTCATCGCCGGTGCCGGCATCGTCGTGCGGAACTCGATCATCCTGGTGGACTTCATCGAGATGCGCGTGCGCGAAGGGATGCCCCTCGGAGAAGCGGTTGTCGATGCCGGCGCCGTTCGCTTCCGGCCGATGGCGTTGACGGCGGCGGCGGTGATCGTCGGATCGGCGGTGATCTTGTTCGACCCGATTTTCCAGGGGTTGGCGATTTCATTGATGGCGGGCGAGGTCGCGTCGTTGTTGCTGTCGCGCGTCACCGTGCCGGTCCTCTACTTCATCGCGCATCACCGCCAGATCCGTGTGGCTGGTGGCGAGCTCCCATCGTCTTCACCGGCGGGAGCCATCCCATGACCGAGTCTCGACCATTTCGCAGGAGTTCATCATGACTATCGAACGTGCGCTCCGGCTCATCGCTGGTGTTTTCGTCGCGCTGAGCGTGCTGCTTGGTCTCTTCGTCGACAACCGCTTCCTCTGGTTCACGCTGTTCGTCGGGCTGAATCTGTTCCAGTCGGCCTTCACGAACTGGTGCCCGATGATGACGATTCTGCGAAGGAGTGGACTGACCCAACAGGGTAGAATCCGAGTCTGAGGTCGCTAAGGACGTATCGCTCAAGGAGCCTCGAGATGCCGCTCATTCACGGCCGACGTTCGTTCATCTCCGCGGTTGCATCGCTCGCCGGCGTGGCGGCGGCTGCCCAGCCCTCAGCCGCGCAGGGCGTGGCACAGGCGCCCAACCGGCTGCAAGGCAACTGGGATCTCTCGTGGCTCGATCAGTTGAAAGGTGCCCACAAGCAGCTGTACGACTTGGGGAGTCACGATCTTGCGTCTGACCCACGGCCGCTGCGCTTTGCGCGTAACTTCCTGGACACCTTTCGTGACGTGTACCGGCTCGAGTTCCCTGATATCAATACAGCCGTCGGCATCTCCGGTCCGGCGTTTCCAATGAACGCGTCGGACAGGCTGTGGGCGAAGTACCGCCTCGGCGAGCGGTCGAAGATTGTCGACCCGATGACCAAGCAGCCAGCCGTGCGCAACATCTTTCTCGACGGCTCCGACATCAGCGTCAAGGCGATGCAGACGCGCGGCGTCATCTTCTGGCAGTGCAATGTGGCACTCGGAGTGGTAGCACAGCAGCTTGCTGCTGCGACGCAGATGCCGGTGGAGGAGGTGCGAGCGGACCTGATCGCCGGACTGAATCCGGGCGTCAGGCTGATGCCGTCACACGTGATGGCACTCGCGCTCGCTCAGGAGCACGGGTTGACCTACATGAAGCCGTAACGCGGAGACCCGCCAGCATCGTCAGCCGCGAACAGACTATTACCTGCCTGCCGAACTACGGGAGACGGTGATGCGCCGACGAATGATGTCGATGCACGCCGATCTATCGCATGGAATCGCGCATATCCTGAAGCACGTGATCCATGGCGACGACACGGATGAGGCCGATGCGTGGATATTCCATGTCGATGATCACATACAGCGTCAGCGAAAAGAGCAACGCGAACGTGAGGAGGTGCAACCAGTGTCGTTGCACACCGGCCAAGTCGTACCCCACCAGCATCGAACACACGAGCGCCAAGCCTCCCAGCATCAGCCACACGACCGCCGGCGGGTGCATCTCTGTGGCGGCCGTGCGCGTGGTGACGATGTCGAACATGTCATTCAACGAGGGAAGAATCAGGGCCGACACGGGCGGACTCGAGGCATGCTCGATCGCCTCCACCGCCATCTTCCAAATCTGACCTTGGTGTTGAGCGGTTTGCTGCAGCAGTTGACTGACGCGCGCGGCGTCGGTTCCGGCGCGATAGGTCTCTAGTCGGGAGTCCAAGTATTCGCGAAACTTGTCTTGCAAAGGGGCTCGTGCCGCTTCCGGGAGAAGCGCGATCCTGAGGTACGCCGTGCCGATGTTGTTGGCTTCCTCCACGATAAGGTCGCGGCGATGGTCGAAGCGACTGGCGGCTCCCGAAAACGTAAACGCTATGACCAGTCCCATCAGGCCGAACACCGCTCCCTGAACCGCGCCGAAGCCCTTCGATTCGCCTTCCGAGGCGCGGAGATGTTTGACGCGCAAACGCCTTCCCACCTCCGTCGATAGCAGCATGCTGCCCAGGAGCAGCAGCCACACGAGCGGCGCCAGTGTCCAATTGAAGCCGGTATCAATCACGTGGCTGATTTTATTCCAAGGGGTGATCGACGAGGTGACTGGAGTAGTCGCTGATAGGCGTGTGACGCGATCTGCTGCTCGACGAGAAAACGTCAAGAGCACGCTGACGCCTCGCATCACGCGGTTTGCACCGCTGTGAAAAGCTGCGACGTGCCTTGGGCATCGACAGGCTTGGTGTGCCTCCGAAATCTGCACGAGACTCCAACAGGATGGAGGGCTGCTCCACGTGCTTTTGAAATTCCCGGGCTTTTACTTCACGAATCGTGGCCGTCGGCGGCACGCGACCTGCTGGCGTCGCTGTCTTTCGTACTGCTCGCGCCCATGGTCGGCACGCGGTAAGGGCGATGTGACTACACCGACGAACCGTCTCGGATTCCGTTTGGTGAAGACGCTGTGATGCGATGACTTCGTTCGGAGGTGTGAGGTGACGATGCGTCTGACCACAATCACGATTGTTCTGGTCGCCGCCGTAGGTTGCAGCAGTTCAGAGCCGCAATCGCAGCAATCATCATCGGCGGCAACGAGCACGCCCGAAGTACTGGGACCGCCGGCGTCGCAAGCCGGGTCGTCGATCCTTGCTGATTCCGGCGAAATCGCTCCGCTGGACCCGAGCAAATTCAACAAGACGCCGGGCTATTCGCCATACGCCGGCCGCAACTATCCGGAGCGGGTGTATTTCGGTGACGAACACGTCCACACCGCCTGGTCGGTGGATGCCGGGGGCGGCGGCACGACGCTCGGCCCGGAAGAAGCGGTGCGGTTCGCTCGCGGCGAAGAGGTCGTGTCTACCAGCGGTCAGCCCGTGAAGCTCGGCAAACCGCTCGATTGGGTCGCGATAACGGACCACTCGGACGCGATGGGCGTCATCACCGAAATCAAGGCCGGCAACGCCGAGATGATGCAGGACGCCACCATCAAGCGATGGCACGACATGTTCGCGAAAGGCGGCAAAGAGGCCACAGCCGCGGTGTTCGAGTTGGTGGCCGCGCAGGCCGGCAAGAAGCTTCCGCCGCTCATCACGGATCCCAAATTCTCGAAGGCAGTCTGGGACAAGAACATCGCGATTCAGGAGAAATACAACGAGCCCGGCCGATTCACCGCCTTCATCGCCTATGAATGGACCTCCAACGCCGGCGGCGGCGACAACCTGCATCGCAATGTGATTTACCGCGACGGGAAAGCCCGGGCGGAGCAAGTCCTGCCGATGACCACGTTCCAGAGCGAGAATCCTGAAGACTTGTGGAAATGGATGGCGGCCTGGGAACAGAAAACCGGCGGCAAGCTGCTCGCGATTCCGCACAACGGCAACCTTTCCAATGGACGGATGTTCGCGCTGGGTACGTTCGCCGGCGATCCGATGACCAGGCAGTGGGCCGATGAGCGACAGCGCTGGGAACCGCTGTTCGAGGCGCTGCAGATGAAAGGACAGAGCGAGTCCCACCCGTCGCTCTCGACGACCGATGAGTTCGCGGTGAACTACGAGTTGTGGGATCGCGGCAACCTGACGCAGACGCCGAAGAAGCCCGGGATGATCCAGTACGAGTACCTGCGCGAAGCGCTGAAGAACGGGTTGAAGGTCGAGCAGGACCTCGGGGCCAATCCTTTCAAGTACGGAATGGCGGGCGGCACCGACACACACAACGGACTGGTCGCGGCCGAAGAGGACAACTTCTTTGCGAAGTTTCCAACGGCCGAACCGAGCGCCGAGCGCTGGAACGAAAACGCGATGAACTTCGAGGGACGCATCGTCAAAGGATGGGAGATGAGCGCGGCCGGGTTCACGGGCGTGTGGGCGACCGGCAACACCCGCGAGGAGCTGTGGGACGCCATGAAACGTCGCGAAACCTACGCGACAAGCGGTCCACACATCATCGTCCGTTTCTTCGGAGGCTTCGATTTCACCAAGGCTGACATTTCCCGGACGCCGGCCGCGGTGGGGTACACGAAGGGCGTCGCGATGGGTGGCGATCTGAAGACAGCCCCGGCCGGCAAGGCGCCCACATTCCTCGTGGCCGCGCTGAAGGACGCAACCAGCGGCAATCTGGATCGCATTCAGATCATCAAGGGCTGGCTCGACAAGTCCGGCAAGCCCCAGGAAAAGATCTACGACGTGGTGTGGGGTGATGCCGATCGCCGGCGAATCGTAAGTGGCAAGCTGACCCCTGTCGGCAATACCGTCGACGTTGCGACCGCGTCGTGGACCAACACGATCGGCGACCCCGAGCTGATCACAGTATGGGCGGATCCGGATTTCGATCCCTCGGTCCGTGCCTTCTACTACGCGCGCGTGCTCGAGATTCCGACGCCCCGGTGGACCGCCTACGACGCCGCGTATTTCAAAATCAAGATCCCGAACCCGAAGGTTCCGATGACCACGCAGGAGCGGGCGTTTACCTCACCGATCTGGTACACGCCATGATCGGCCGGCTGCTCCGCGAGCCCCTCCTGCATTTCGCGTTGCTCGGTGCGACGATCTTTGGTGCGTATCGCTTCGTCGCGCCGCCGGCGTCCGATGCGTCAGAGATCGTGATCACCGCCGATCGGGTGGCGTCGATTACCGCGCAGTTCAGCGCGAGCCATGGCGGCCGGCCGCCGCGGGAGGACGAACTACGTGCAGCCCTCAACGCCTACGCGCGCGACGAAATGCTCTACCGCGAAGGTCTGGCACTGGGGCTCGACCGGGACGATCCCGTCGTCCGCAATCGGATTCGGCAGAAGACTGACCTCCTCAGCGAAGACGCCTTGAGCCGTGAGCCGAGCGACGATGATCTGAAGGCATATCTCGCGGCGAATCAGGCGGAGTTCGACATTCCGGCGCGAGTGTCGTTCGAACAGATCTACATCGATCCCGACAGGCACCGGGGCGAGGACCCCGCCGCGGTAGTCGCAAGGATCCGCGAGGCGCTCACACTCAGCCACCTGCCGGGTACGCTCGGCGATCGCACGCTGCTGCCGGCGACGATGACGGAGGCGCTGCCAGACGACGTCGAAGTGGTATTCGGGAATGAGTTCGCGAAGCAGTTGGCTGCGATCGTCGGCGATGGCTGGGCGGGTCCGTTCACAACCAGCTACGGCCTGCATCTTGTCCACATCACGCACCGGGGCGAGCCGACGCGCGCCACCCTGGCAGACGCACGAGACGTGGTTGCCCGCGAATGGTCACGCGCACAAACGGCGAAGGTGAAGGAGCAGTTCTACCAGACGCTGGCCCGCCGCTACACCGTTCGCGTCGAGCCAGACGCCGACGCCCCAAGGAACGCTCGAAAGTAGGACAGCACTGATGCTGCTGCGGCGATGGACGGGTTCGATCGTGCTGGTGCTGACGTGGGCGGCCACAGCGCACGCCGACGTGTTTCGTCCAGCCTATCTCGAGCTTCGCCAAATCAGTGCTGACACGTACGACGTGATGTGGAAAGTACCAGCGCAGGGTGATGCCATGCGGCTGCCGATTCACGTCGTGTTTCCCGCAGGCACCGTCAACCTGACGGAACCGCGCGGGGCTTTCGTCGGCGACGGCTTCGTCGAGCGATGGACGATTCGACGAACAGGCGGCCTTTCCGGCGAGCAAGTCAAGATCGGCGGGCTGCCGGGCACGATCACTGACGTGCTCGCGAGAATCGAGCGCGAGGACGGCACCACGCAGCTCGCCAGGCTGCTGCCCGAGCGCCCTGCGTTTGTCGTCGAGCCGCCAACGCACGCCTCCGGTGTCGCCTGGACATATCTCGGCCTCGGGGTCCACCACATCCTGTCCGGGATCGATCACCTGCTGTACATCCTGGCAATGCTGTTCCTGGTCAGGGGCTGGCGACGGATCCTGGCCACCATGACGGCGTTCACGGCGACTCACAGTGTGACGTTGTCGGCAGCGGCTCTGGGCTGGGTTCATGTTCCGCAGCCTCCTGTCGAAGCGTGCATCGCGCTGAGCATCGTCTTCGTCGCGCGCGAGATCGTTCAGGCGCACCGGGGCGTGCCCGGGCTCACCGCGCGCTGGCCATGGGTGGTCTCGTTTACGTTCGGCCTGATGCACGGCTTCGGCTTTGCGGGGGCGTTGGCGGAGGTCGGCCTCCCCGAACGAGCGATTCCTGTGGCGCTCCTGTTTTTCAATGTCGGTGTGGAACTCGGGCAACTGCTGTTTGTCGCCGCAGTGCTCGCCGTGATCGTCTTGCTCACGAGAATGCCACGACGATGGCCACGCTGGGTGGAGACGCTGCCGCCCTATGCCATCGGTGCTGTCGCGATGTTCTGGGTCATCGAACGCATCGGCGCATTTGCGGCCTCCCCGTATTTTTTCGGCCCTCTTTTCCCGTAATTCTGCTCTCCCTGCAGGGACGTCACAGCAACAAGAATGCGGTGCTGGAAGTGATCCCCGCATCTAATCAAATCCTCTATGCCGGTGCTGCCTTCCGCAGCGTCTGCGACTGGGTCAGGACCTTGCGGCTGCTTAGATCGCGCTGGACGATGTCCGCATTAAGCAGGAACGTAGGTCAACCTGATCACATCCTCGCCAATCCGCTCATGAGTCGTAAGGCGGAGCGGCGGCCGGGGGCCAGCGAAATATGGCTTGCCGTGGCCAAGCACGACCGGGTGCAGGTAGATTCGATACTCATCGATCAGGCCAAGCTCCGTGAGGCTTTGCGCCAAGTTCGGACCGGCAACTTCGATCTCCCCGTCGCACTCGGCCTTCAGCTCGCGGATCGCGCCGTCAAGATCATCCTCAACAAGTCTGGCGTTGGGGCCGACTGACTTCAACGAGCGCGAGACGACCCATTTCGGCTGCTTCCGCCACGCCGCCGCGAAGGCGTGTTCCTCTGCATTCCACTCAGGATGATCGTCGTCCCAGTAACGCATGACCTCGTACATCTGGCGACCGTACACACTGCCCGCTTGCTCCTGAGCCTGTTCGATGAAGTGGCGGAAGAGCGCGGGGCTTGGCGCAAACGCCATATGGTCGACGTAGCCGTCCAGGGACTGGTTCATTCCGAACACGACCTTGGCCATACCATTTCCTTTCACACGCGGCGGCACATCCGCGCGGTTCTGATTTTGATTCAGACAGCGGACATGGTACCGCGCTGCAGTGAGTGGGGCCTGAGCGCTTTGTACGGAAAGGCGCTGGCCTGAGCAGATGCCGCTGTGGGGAGATTCACGTGTCCTTCGCAACGGCGTAAACTACGACGGTTGGCGGCCAGGAGTCAGCCTCCATGTCACGAATCGCACTCGCCGCGTTGTTGCTGCTACCGGTTTCGTTGGGCGCACAGTGGCTCGACTGGCGAACGCCCGGGATTCCGCGGACCGCTGACGGCAAGCCGAACCTGGCTGCCCCCGCGCCCAGGATGCCCGATGGCAAGCCGGACTTGTCGGGTCTGTGGCAGCCAGCTCCCAACCCCTATCGCTTCGACCTCATACAGAGTCTGCAGGATGAAGCCATCTTTCGCCCGGCCGCAGAGGCCGTCTTCCAGCGGCGGGTGGTGGACTTCCGTCGCGACGATCCCCTGACCAACTGCCTGCCCGGCGGTCCTTCGGACATGCTGAGCACGACCTACCGGATCATGCAGTCGCCCGCGGTTGTCGCAGTGCTGTACGAGAACGGCAGCGGGCGCTACCGGCAGATCTATACGGACGGACGCACGCTCCCCGTCGATCCGAACCCGACATGGCTGGGCTATTCCGTTGGTCGCTGGGAGGACGACACCCTGGTAGTCGAGTCCGCTGGCTTCAACGATCGGACGTGGCTCGATAGGGCGGGGCATCCGCATTCGGAAAAGCTGCGCGTGACCGAACGTTTCCGTCGCCTTGACTTCGGACACGTGGAGTATCAGATCACGTTCGACGATCCCGAGACCTTGACGAGACCGCTGTCGCTGTCGCTCCCGGTGAGCTACCAGGCGGATACGGACATGCTCGAGAACGTCTGCAACGAGAACAGCCGATCTCGCCTCGTGGGGGTCGAGCGCGCGGGGGTGTCGGTCGACACGGCCGTTCTCGCTCGATACGAGGGCCGGTATGCGTTCAGCGCCGGGTCGCGGACGGTTGCCGGGTTCATGGGGATGAACCACACAGTGACGCTCGTGAACGGCAGGCTCTATCTGAACGCGCTTCCGCTGATTCCGCTGTCGGCCACGATGTTCGAGTCCACGGGTGCCATCGCACAGTTCGTCCTGGATGCGAGTGGTACCGTCACTCGTCTTGTGTTGGGTCAAACTGAAGGGGAGGCCGTCTACACCCCCGTCTGCTGCGCGACGGACCGCAAATGAATCCCGACTGAGCGATTTCGACCAACTCTTTCACAGTGCGTCCGTCAAAGCAGCCATGACGACGTTCCTCTACGATCTTCGCCATGCGGTCCGGACGCTACGACGCTATCCAGGCTTCTGCGCCGTCGTAGTGCTGACGCTCGGTCTCGGGATCGGCGTCAACACTGCCACCTTCAGCGTCGTCAACGCGGTGCTCTTTCGACCCCTCGGTCTCCCGGAGCCAGAGCGTCTCGTCGCGCTGCACGAGAACTTTCCCGGGAGGGAGGGGGTCCCGTTCTCCCCGCCAGACTTCCTCGATCTCGCCCGCGATCAGCAGTCGTTTACCGGCGTCGCGGCCTACACGAACACGCTCTTCGAACTGTCCGGTGGCAGCGCACCCGCCCGGATCGACGTGGCGAAAATCTCCGCGAACCTGTTTTCGGTTCTGGACGTGGTGCCTGCCCTCGGGCGAGGCATCACCCCCGATGAAGATCGGCCAGGCGTTGATGTCGTGGTGTTGAGCTGGGGTCTGTGGCAAGCCCAGTATCAGGGAGACCCTGCGATCGTCGGCAAAACGGTGATGCTCGATCGCCGGCCGTACACAGTCATCGGTGTGATGCCGGCTACGTTTGCGTTCCCACGCCGCGGGCCTGTCGCCAACAGCAAGCCCGCGAGTGCCTGGGTGCCGATGGGGTTCAGACCTGCCCAGTTGCAGGTGCGCGGCAACGAGCTCATTCACAGCGTCGTCGCGCGGCTGAAGGATGGAACATCCGTCGACAACGCACGAGCGGAGCTCAGAGTCATCGCACGCCGGATCGGTGAGCAGTATGTTCCGGCGCCCGGCAAGGGACGACCGGCGCTCGAGATGACGATCACGCCGCTGCACGAGGAGATCTCCGGCCGCATGGAGCGGCCGCTGCTGCTGTTGTTTGCGGCCGTCGGCCTCGTGCTGGTTGTGACGTGCGCCAACGTCGCGAACCTGGTGCTCAGCCGATCCGCGGCGCGCTCGCGGGAAATCGCCCTCCGGACCGCGCTCGGCTCGAGTCGGGCCCGTCTGCTGCAATTGTTGCTGGCCGAGGCCGCCATCCTCTCGGCCGCTGGCGCGCTGCTGGGCGTTGTCCTTGCGCGTCTGGTTGTCTCGGCCGTGCCGGTCGTACTCACCGACATGCTCCCGATCGTTGGTCAGGTCTCGCTCGACGTTCGAGTCCTGTCATTGACCACAGGCGTGGCGATATTCACCTCGATTCTGTTCGCGATCATCCCGCTGCTCGCGCTCGAGCGCCGAACTCCAGGAGCGGCGCTTCAGGAGGAAGCCACACGCACCACGCCCGGGACTCGACGGCATCGTCTACAGGCCGGTCTCGTTGTCTCCACCGTCGTCCTCTCCTTTGTCCTGCTGGTCGGCGCAGGTCTGTTCATCAGAAGCTTCTCGGCGCTCATGGCTCAGGACGCCGGATTCAACGCCGATTCCGTGCTGACGGCGTCGGTGGTGCTTCCCCGCGCCGGCTACGCCAACGCGGCAAGCATCCGCAATTTCCACAGAACTCTCTTGGAACGTGCCGCTTCGCTGACGGGTGTTCGATCCGCGGCGCTCATGACCGATCTCCCGCTCGAACGGTATGAACGTCGCGCTGTTTCTGGCGAAGGCGTTGACGACGCCACGGCGACCACCAACCTCTCCTGGGTGTACGGGCCCTACTTCAACACGCTCGGGATCCGGGTGACGAGCGGGCGCGCCTTCACCGATATCGAGAGTGCCGAGCGGAGAAACGTCGTGATCGTCAACGAGCGGCTGGCGCGGTTGTTCTGGCCGGGCCAGGATGCGGTTGGCAAGCGCCTGGGGTGGGGCCATGGGCCGCGGAATGAAGAGGAACCCTGGCTGACGGTCATCGGCGTCATTGCCGACGTCGCCGACGGCCCACTCGACGGCGAGCCGTTCTTTCATGCCTACGAGCCCTTCAGCCAGTTTCCGGAGGTCATCTGGAACGACGTTCCGACGACGTTCGGACGAGGGGTGAAACTGGCGGTCCGGACCAACGGCGATCCGCTCACACTGGCATCGGCGGTCCGCTCGGCCATCAACGGGCTCGACAGCCAGCTCGCCATCGGATCGATCGCGACGATGGTCGATCTGATGCGTGACGTCGTGGCGCCACGTCGCTTCAGCGCGATGACGCTCGGCGCATTCGCGAGTGGATCGCTGTTGCTCGCTGCGACCGGTTTGTACGGACTCCTCGCGTTCACCGTCCGGGAGCGGCGTCGTGAGATTGCCGTTCGTCTGGCGCTCGGCGCCGAGCCGCGGCGGATTCTCCAGATGGTCGTCGGGCGGGGGCTCAAACTCGTATCGATGGGTCTGTTGGCGGGTGCCGTGATCTCGTATTTGATGGCACGGGCGGTCCAGTCGTTGCTCTTTCGAACCGAGAGCCACGACCTGGTGACGTTCGTGACCGTTCCTCTGGTCTTGGCGACCATCGCCATCATCGCATGCGCGCTGCCGGCCTATCGCGCATCGCGCGTCGAGCCGCTGGGGGCGTTGCGCGCTGATTAAGGTGCGGACAACTTGCTTCACCGCGTCGGGATCGATTCAGTATTCGTGGCCTTGGAAGCTCGGCAGAAGGCCACGAGATGTGCCTGCTGCCACTGATACCAAAGTATTGGCAACACGATCGTCCAATAGATCCAGGGACGGGCCTCTGGTTTGATTCGGGTCAGGGTCAAACCCATGTCGTTCAGATGTCCATCTGCTCAGGCAGCCGTTGTCCTCGGCTGCGTCCTGAGTCTCCCCGGTTGCAACGGCAGCAGCGCGGCGGCACCTGCTCCACCGCCGCCCAGTGTGGAAGTCGCCCCGGTCATCCAGCGCGACACGCCCATCTACAACGATTGGGTGGCCACGCTCGATGGATATGTCAACGCGCAAATTCAGCCGCGGGTCGCCGGATACATCGTCAAGCAGAACTACAGCGAGGGTGAAGCGGTCCGGAAGGGCGAGGTCCTGTTCGAGATCGATCCGCGGCCGTTCATCGCGACGCTCGACCAGGCGAAGGCACAGTTGGCGCAGGCAGAGGCGCAACTCGGCAAGGCTACGCTGGATGTCGAGCGCGATACCCCCTTAGCCGAGGCTCGGGCGATTGCACGAAGTCAACTCGACACCGAGATGCAGGCGAAGCTCGGTGCGCAAGCGTCGGTTCTGGCGGCGAAGGCCACGGTCGAACAGGCCGAACTCGACGTGGAGTTCACCAAGGTGACGTCGTTGGTGAGTGGAATTGCCGGCATCGCGCGCGTGCAGATCGGAAACCTGGTTGGACCAAATTCGATCCTGACATCAGTGTCACAAGTCGACCCAATCAAGGCCTACTTCACGGTCAGCGAGCAGGTGTTCATCGATTTCCGCCGGAGATTTCCCACCGAACAGAGCCGCCTGGAGCAGCGCAAGCGCATGCCACTGCAACTGGTCCTGGGCGACGGAAGTATCTACGAACATACCGGGACGATTCAGTTCGCCGACCGCGAAATCAGCGGGGCAACCGGAACGATCCGCGTCGCGGGAGTTTTTCCCAACCCCAACGGCCTTCTTCGCCCCGGCGGATACGGACGTGTCCGCTTCTCTCTGAATACTGTCGAGGGCGCGCTACTCGTGCCTCAACGCGCCGTCACCGAGTTGCAAGGCAGCCATCAGGTTGCCGTCGTCGGCGTTGACAGCAAGGTCTCGATTCGCCCCGTCGTCGTTGGCGACCGTATCGGCAATCTCTGGATCATCACCTCCGGTGTAAAGCCTGGTGAACGCGTCATCGTCGAGGGCCTGCTGAAAGTTCGAGAAGGCGCGGTCGTCAAAGTCGTCGAGGCGCAGTCTCCGAAGGTCGGAGGCTGACGTGTCGAAGTTCTTCATCAATCGGCCGATCGTCGCGATCGTGATCTCGTTGCTGACGATCATCGTTGGCGCGATCAGCATCGTCACCCTTCCCATCTCGCTGTTCCCCTCGATCGCGCCTCCCGAAGTCCAGGTGCAGACGACTTACGTGGGCGCAGACGCCCAGACGGTGGAGCAGTCCGTTGCGACACCCATCGAGCAGCAGATGAGCGGCGTCGACAACATGAACTACATGTACTCGGTCAACTCATCGACCGGCGAAATGCGGTTGATTGTCGATTTCGATGTGGCGACCGATCCCAATACGGATCTGATTCTCACGCAGCTGCGTCAGAGTCAGGCCGCTTCGCAGCTTCCGATCGAAGTCACGAACTTCGGCGTGACGGTGCAAAAGACTTTGACGGCGCCGCTGATGCTCATCAGTCTGTTTTCACCTGATGGCACCTACGATGGGAAGTTCCTCTCTAACTACGCGTACATCAATCTCAACGACCAGTTGACGCGCGTACCCGGAGTCGGCAGCGTGCAGGTGTTTGGCGCCGGCAGGTACGCGATGCGTCTATGGGTCAGGCCGGACCAGCTCGCGAAGCTGGCGATCACCGTGCCTGAAATCGTGGCGGCGATCCAGTCACAGAACTCCGTCAATCCTGCCGGTCAGATCGGCGGTGAGCCTGCGCCGCAGGGGCAGGAATTCACCTATTCAGTCCGAGCCCAGGGACGTCTGACTTCACCCGAGGAGTTCGAGCAGATCGTCGTTCGCGCAGACGCCGACGGCGGGATCGTGCGCGTCAAGGATGTCGCGCGTGTGGAGCTTGGAGCACAGGACTACACGGTGATCGGGCACCTCGATGGAAAGCCGAGCGCGATCATCGCGGTGTATCAGTTGCCGGGCTCGAACGCCGTTCAGGCGGCTGCAGGAGTCAAGGCTCTTCTTGCCGAGCAGAAGCAGAGGCTTCCTTCGGGCATCGACTACACGATTGCCCTGGATACCACGCGCGCGGTGACGGAAGGGATCAACGAGATCGTGGAGACACTGTTGATCGCCATCGTCCTGGTGATCATCGTTGTCTACGTCTTCCTGCAAGGATGGCGAGCGACCTTGATTCCGCTGCTGGCCGTGCCGGTCTCACTTCTGGGGACGTTCGCGTTCTTCCCGCTGTTCGGATTCTCCATCAACACACTCTCGCTGTTCGGCCTTGTGCTGGCTGTCGGCCTCGTCGTGGACGATGCGATCGTCGTCGTGGAAGCGGTGGAGCACCACATCGAAGAAGGCATGTCGCCCAAGGATGCGACGTTCAGGGCGATGGAGGAGATCTCGGGGCCTGTCGTTGGCATCGCGCTCGTGCTGTCGGCAGTGTTCATCCCAACGGCATTCATCCCCGGGATCACGGGACGGCTGTATCAGCAGTTCGCCGTTACGATCGCGATCTCGGTGGCGCTGTCTGCCTTCAACGCGCTGACGTTGAGCCCGGCTCTTTCCGCGCTGCTTCTCCAGCCGCGCAGGAAGAGCACCGGTCTCCTCCGAAGATTCTTCGACTTGTTCAACCGTGTGTTCGGGCGCGCCACTGACGGCTACGTGTGGGGAGCGGGCGCACTCATCCGGAAGAGCGCGATCGCCTTCGCGTTGCTGCTGGCATGCGGCGCGCTCGCCGCCTTCTTCGGCACGCGCTTGCCTTCGAGCTTCTTGCCTGACGAGGACCAGGGGTACATGTTTCTGAACCTCCAACTCCCAAGCGCCTCCTCATTGCAACGAACCGAAGCGACTGCGCGCGAGATAGAAGAACTTCTGGCGAAGACTCCCGGAGTGGAATCGACATCTAGCGTCGTCGGATTCAACCTGTTGAGCCTGACTCGATCGAGCTACAACGCATTCTTCTTCGTCACGCTGAAGGAATGGCGAGAGCGACAAAAGCGGGAGGAACAATATCAATTCATCCGCCAGAGTGTGAATCAGAAGCTCGCGGCTCTCCGGCAGGGGATTGCGTTCTCGTTTTCGCCTCCCGCGATTCCAGGTGTCGGAACATCGGGCGGCTTCACGTTCATTCTGGAGGATCGCTCCGGCAGTGACGTGGCTTTTCTCGCCAACAACACGAATCGGTTCCTTGCCGCCGCACGGCAGCGTCCAGAATTGGGCGCCGTCAACACGACGCTCTTGCCGAACGTCCCACAGCAGTTCATTGAAGTCGATCGCGAGAAAGTGCTCAAACAGGGCGTCGACATCAAAGATGTCTATCGCACGATTCAGGCATTCATGGGCGGTTCGTTCATCAACTACTTCAACCGGTTCGGGCGGCAATGGCAGGTCTACGTCGAGGCCGAAGGTGAATACCGCGATCGAGCCGAGAACGTCGGGCAGTTCTACGTCCGCAACCGCACCGGCGACATGGTGCCGCTGTCCGCGTTGACGAGAATCGAGTCACGGTCCGGCCCCGAATTCACCATGCGCTACAACCTGTACCGCTCGGCCCAGATGATTGGTAACGCCGCGCCAGGATACAGCTCGGCGCAAGCGATGGCTGCCCTCGAAGAAGTGTTTGCCCAGACGATGCCTCCTGAGATGGGGTACGACTACCTGGGTATCTCGTTCCAGGAGAAGAAAGCGCAGCAAGGTGTGTCGCCTTCCGTCATCTTCGGATTCTCGCTGCTCGTCGTGTTCCTGGTGCTTGCCGCGTTGTACGAGAGTTGGGCACTGCCATTCAGCGTGTTGTTGAGTACTCCGATTGCGGTCTTCGGCGCTTTCCTCGTGTTGTGGCTGCGCCGCGTCGTGCTTGGCCTGTTTCTTCCCCCATACATGGTGCAGATCGAAAACAACGTGTACTCACAAATCGGCTTGGTCATGCTCATCGGCCTCACGGCCAAGAACGCGATCCTCATCGTGGAGTTCGCGAAGGACGCCCACGAACGGGGACGGCCGCTGGTCGATGCGGCACTTGCGGCTGCACGACTCCGCTTGCGCCCCATCCTGATGACGTCGTTTGCGTTCGTGCTCGGCTGCGTGCCGCTCTGGACTGCAAGTGGTGCTGGATCTGTCGCGCGTCAAATCATGGGCACCACCGTCATCGGAGGCATGCTGGCGGCCACGCTGATTGCCGTCTTCATCGTCCCTGTACTGTTCGTGACAGTGGAGCGCCTCAGCGAGTGGAGAAGAGGCAGCAGCGATGCGTCGATGGCGTCTCCCATGCCGGCGCCGGGAGAACCTTGAGATGCGCGCGCGGAACGCGCTGTCAGGCGCAGTCCTGATCGTGGCCGTCTCTTCGGGCTGCATGATGGGCCCGAATTACAAGAAGCCTCCTGTGGTCGAACCGACCGCTTACAGAGGTGCCTCCCCGGATCAAGCGACGAAGCCCGATGTGGCGTCGTTTGGTGATCAGAAATGGTGGGATGTCTTTGAGGACGAGGCCCTGCGCGGGCTCATCAAGTCGGCGCTCGAGCAGAACTACGACGTGCGCATTGCGGCGGCGCGGATTCTCGAGGCGCGGGCGCTGCTCGGCATCGCGCGCGCCGATCAACTGCCGGAAGTCAACGCCTCTGTGTCCGTATTCAATCAGCGTTCGGCAGCCGCCGCTGGGCGGCCGGCCGTTGATATCAGCCCGACACAGGTCAGTGTGGCGGCCGCGTGGGAGCTGGATTTCTGGGGAAAGTTCCGCCGCGCCACCGAATCGGCACGTGCCTCACTGCTCTCGGAAGAGTGGGCGCAGCGTCAAATCGTCAGTTCGCTCGTCAGCGATATCGCCAGCGCGTATTTCCAGTTGCGCGAACATGATCTCGAACTGGAGATCTCCCGGCAGACGCTCGCTTCACGAAGAGACTCGTTACGCCTGACACAAGTTCTTGCAGACGGAGGGGCCACGTCCCTTCTCGATGTGCGACAGGCCGAACAGCTCGTTTTCGGTGCGAGCGCCACGATTCCTGATCTGGAGAGCCGTATCGAACAACAGGAAAACTTCATCAGCATCCTCGTCGGAAGTAATCCCGACGGCGTCGTTCGAGGGCGACGGCTCATCGACCAGCAACAACCGCCAGAGGTCCCAGCCGGACTTCCGTCGGCGCTGCTCGAACGCCGCCCGGACATCCTTCAGGCGGAGCAACAGCTCGTGGCTACAAACGCGCAGATTGGGGTGGCGCAGGCAGACTTCTTTCCGCGCATCGCTTTGACCGCGGTTGGTGGCTTTCAGAGCTCCGCCCTGGCCAGCCTGTTCACCGGGCCGGCAGGCCTGTGGAACTTCGGTGCAGGTGCGCTGCAGCCTGTCTTCAATGGCGGCAGAATTCGAAACAACGTGAAGTTCGCTGAAGCTCGCGCCGAAGAGGCGGCGCTCGTCTATCAGCGCACGGTGCAGCAGGCATTTCGCGATGT
>Ga0310810_10002656_pt1 | contig 19281 bp, 21 predicted proteins | sample NCmetagenome_FD_207641 | JGI IMG/M metagenome (GOLD analysis project Ga0310810, IMG submission 207641) | Soil microbial communities from experimental microcosm in Duke University, North Carolina, United States - NC | ecosystem: Engineered > Artificial ecosystem > Soil microcosm > Unclassified ...
GCCGCGCGCGAGCGACTGCGCGTCGCACAGGAGCGGACTCGCCTGGACGAGCGCGAGGACGTCGAGGCGCGGCTCGCGCTGGAAGGGCTGCGCGAGCAGCTCCTGGTCGAGCTCGCGGGCCTCGGCGCGGTCGCCCTGCGCCACCTCGGGGTCCCGCCGTCGCGGCATGCCGGCGACGAGGGCGCCGCGCCCGGAGCGGAGGCGGTCGGGGACGACCAGTCCGACGATCTCGACCCGGACGACCTCGAGCGCGCGCTCGCCACGGCGACGGAGGCGTGGCTGGCGACGCCACCGCCGGGCGACCCGCCCGCACCCGGCCGGCTGGCGAGCCTGCGCCGACGGTTCCACGACCTCGGCGCGGTGAATCCCTTCGCGGCCGACGAGTACGCGGAGGTCAAGGCAAGGCTGGATGGGCTCGAGGGGCAGCGCTCCGACCTGCAGGCCGCGATCGACCACACGCGGGACCTGATCCGCCAGCTCGACAGCATGATCGGAGAGCAATTCCGGCGCACGTTCGCCGCCCTCGAGCGCGCCTTCGACGCCCGGTTCCAGCAGCTCTTCGGCGGCGGCTTCGCCCGCCTCGCGCTGACCGATCCGCAGGACCTCGCCGCGACCGGCATCGAGATCACGGCGCGACCCCCGGGCAAGAAGCCGCAGGCGCTGGCGATGCTCTCGGGCGGGGAGCGGGCCCTTACTGCCGTGGCGCTCCTGTTCGCCATGCTCGAGGTCCGGCCGGTGCCGTTCTGCGTGCTCGACGAGGTCGACGCGGCGCTCGACGAGGCCAACATCGGCCGGTTCACCGACGCCCTGCGCGAGCTGTCGCGGACGACGCAGTGCATCGTGATCACCCACAACCGAGGCACGATCGAGACGGCCGACGCACTCTATGGCGTGACCGTGGGCGACGATTCGGTGAGTCGGGTGATCAGCCTCCGCCTGGACGAGGCGACGGCGCTGGCCGAGCGCGCCGCGGAGCCGGTCGCGGCCGCAGCCGGCGGCTAGTGGTCGAGGAAACAGAGCACCCCCGCGAGCTCGAGGACGGCCTGCGCAGGAGCCGGGGTGGGTTCATGTCCCGGTTGCGAGGCCTGCTCGCCGGCGACGCCGTCTCGCCCGAGACGTGGGCCGAGGTCGAGGAGTCCCTGATCGCCGGCGACATCGGCGCCGCGCTGGCGATGGAGGTGGTGGAGCGGGCTCGGGCCCACCGTTCCGGCGAGTCCGCGCAGGATGCCGTGCGCCAGGAGCTTGCGGCCGTGCTCCTCCCGCGAGATCCGGCCTGGCGCCTCGACGCCGCCGCTGCGCCGGCCGTCGTGCTCATCGTCGGCGTCAACGGCACGGGCAAGACCACGACGATCGGCAAGCTCGCTGCTCGCGAACACGCCGCGGGCAAGCGGGTGATCCTCGGCGCAGCGGACACCTTCCGCGCCGCGGCCAGCGACCAGCTCCGGATCTGGGCCGAGCGCGCGGACGCGGAGATCGTGAGCCACGCCGCCGGCGCCGACCCGGCCGCGGTCGTCTTCGATGCCCTCGACGCGGCGGTCGCGCGCCACGCCGACCTCGTGATCATCGACACCGCGGGCCGGCTGCACACGAAATCGAACCTGATGGACGAGCTGGCCAAGATCCGGCGGGTCATCGATCGCAGGCTGCCCGGCGCGACCCCCGAGACCCTCCTCGTGCTCGACGCCACCACGGGCCAGAACGGGCTGGCGCAGGCGATCGCGTTCCACGAGGCGGTGGGCCTCACCGGGATCGTCCTGACCAAGCTCGACTCCACGGCCCGCGGCGGCATCGTGTTCGCGATCGAGCAGCGCCTGGGCGTGCCGGTCCGCTACGTCGGCGTCGGCGAGCGCCCCCAGGATCTCGTCGTCTTCGACCCCGACGCATTCGTGGCAGCGCTGTTCGAGGTCGCGGCATGAACCCGGCGCCGCGCCGGGCAGCGGCGCGGCTGGGCGGGTTGGCGCTCGTCGCGGTCGCGCTCGCCGGATGCCTCGACGTCCCGGTGGCCTCGGTCTCGCCCCCGATCCCGCCGACGCCGGAGCCGACGCCGCCGAGCACGACATACACACTCGGCACCGCGGTCTGGTACGAGGGGCTGCTCATCACGGTCGAGGACGCCACGGCGACGCTCGACGAACGCGGTGGCCCGGTCATCGTGCGGCTCAAGCTCGAGAACCCGGCCCAGGACGACGCCGACCTCAACTCACGCGTGCTCCTCCAGGTGGACGCGGGCTCGAGCGACCCACCGATCGCACCGACCCGCGAGTCGAAGATCCCGACCGTCCCCGGTGGCGGTACGGCCGAAGCAACCCTGACCTATGAGCTGCAGGGCATCCCCTCGGCCGACAATGCCGTCCTGCTGGTCGGGGAGCTGCCGCTGCACGTCGCGCGCGTTCCCTTCACCGCTGCGGGCGGCGCCGCGCTCGTCTACGAGCCGATCGACCTGAGCCTGTCCGGCGCGGGCGCCGCCGGCGACCTGCGAATCACGCTCCGCAGCGCCGTCACGCGCTGGGACCTCCCGGACTGGTCGGAGGAGCTCAGCGCGCAGCTCGCCGTGATCACGGTGACCTACGACGTCACCTACCTCGGCGACTTCAGCGGCGGCTTCGCGTTCACGGGCGACAACGTGGCGCTGCGGCTGCCCGCCGGCAACTGGATCGGGGCGCGGCACGATGGCCACAGCCAGTCGATCGAGCTGATCGGGGCCGGCAAGACCGCGAAGGGCCTGTCCTCGCGCTTCGAGGTGCCGTACGGCACGACCGGGCGGTTCGCGCTCGTCGTGCGCAACGGCTCCACCAGCAAGGTGATCCCGTTCCGGATCCCGGGCTGAGCGCTCGTCGGTCGAGCGCGATGCCGGTACACTGCCGCGCGACGGTGCGCCAGAACCCGTGCGCCTCGACCGCGGCATGTCGCCGCGCCTGCCCTCACCGGGTCCTCTGATCGGAGCCCGCTCGCCCTCGTGTTCGACAACCTCAGCGATCGACTGCGGAAGACGCTCGCCAACCTGACCGGCCGGGGCCGGGTCAGCGAGGCGGACGTCGATGCCGCGACGCGCGAGATCCGGCTGGCGCTGCTCGAGGCGGACGTCAACTTCAAGGTCGTCAAGGACGTCGTCGGCCGGATCCGCGAGAAGGCCGTCGGGACAGACATCCTCGCCAGCCTCAGCGCCGGCCAGCAGATCGTGAAGATCGTCAACGACGAGCTGGTCGAGCTGCTCTCCGCGGGCGATCGGACGTTCCACCTGCAGGGCAACCCGGCGGTGATCTCGCTGGTCGGCCTGCAGGGCTCGGGCAAGACGACCACGGCCGCCAAGCTCGCGCGCCACATCGTCAAGCTCGGCCGGCGGCCGCTGCTCGTCGCCGCAGATCCGTATCGGCCGGCTGCCGCCGACCAGCTCGCGACACTCGGCGTCGCGATCGACGTGCCGGTGCACCGGGCGCCATCCGGGACGCCGACGCTGGACATCGTGCGCGGCGCTCTCGACGAGGCGCGCCGCCTCAGCCGCGACACGATCATCCTCGACACCGCCGGACGCCTGACGCTCGACGAGGCGCTCATGGCCGAGATCGCCGCGATCGGCGCGGCGACGCACCCGGTCGAGACCCTCCTCGTCGTCGATGCCATGACCGGCCAGGAGGCAGTGACCGTCGCCCAGGCCTTTGCCGCGGCCGTCCCGGTGACGGGCCTCATCCTGACCAAGATCGACGGCGACGCGCGAGGCGGAGCGGCGCTCTCGATCGCGACCGTGACCGGCATCGGCGTGAAGTTCATGGGCACCGGCGAGAAGACCGACGCGCTCGAGGTCTTCCATCCCGACCGGCTCGCCGGGCGGATCCTGGGCATGGGCGACGTGCTGACGCTCGTCGAGCGGGCCCAGGAGACGGTCGACATCGACCAGGCGAAGCGCCTCGAGGAGAAGCTGCGCAAGGCGGAGTTCACGCTCGACGACTTCCTCGAGCAGCTCCAGCAGGTCCAGAAGATGGGCCCGATCGGCCAGCTCGTGTCGATGGTCCCGGGCATGGGCAGCCTCGCCAATGACGCCCAGGCGGCCGTCGACCGCGGCGACCTGAAGCGTACCGAGGCGATCATTCGCTCGATGACGCGCCACGAACGGCGCGACCCTGCCGTCATCAACGGGTCGCGCCGACGTCGGATCGCGGCCGGTTCGGGCACCTCGCTGCCCGACGTCAACAAGCTGATCAAGCAGTTCATGGACATCCAGCGCCTGATGAAGCAGCTCGGGAGCGGCCGCGGACGCGGGATGCTCGGCGGCCTGTCCATCGGGCGTCGGTGAGGGGGACCTGGGAGACATGACCGACGACCTGACCCGCCCGATGGAGACGCCACCGGCCGACCAGCCAACGACTGCCGCCACCGCGCCGGCCTCCGCCGGGGAGACGGCCGTCGAGCCGACGCCCGCCGGGAGCCAGCCTGTCGTCGCCGCGCCCGGCCCGAACCGGGCCAGGTGGGCGATCGGCCTGGGCGTCGCCGGGCTCGCCGTCGCCGTTGCGATCGGCGCCTTCATCGTCCTCGGCAGCCCGCCCGCGCCGGAGGCGCTGAAGTACATCCCCGCCGACGCCGCGGTCGTCGCCGAGATCCGCATGGACCTGCCCGGGGACCAGCTCCAGAGGCTCGGCACCTTCCTTGCCCACTTCCCGGGCTTCCTGGACCAGGCCACGCTGCCGGACAAGATCGACGAGTCGCTCAGCCGGCTGGTCGGCCAGGCGGCCAGCGGCGTGGACTACCGCACCGACCTCAAGCCGTGGCTCAGCGGCCCGGCGTTCGTCGCGGTCTGGGCGCCCACGGCTGGCCAGGCCCAGCCCGATCGCGTCCTCCTCTCGGCGACCACGTCCGGCACGGTCGACTGCAACAAGCCGTTCCAGGGTCAGTCGCCCACGCACGAGAGCTACCGCGGTCTTGATCTCTTCCTCGGCGTCACCGGCAGCGACCGCAAGTCCGCCGCCTGCGTGCTCGATGGGCGCCAGGCCCTCCTCGGCGACGTGGCCTCGGTCAAGGCGGCACTCGATGCGCACGGCGGCGGCTCGGGCATGGACCGGAGCCAGGCCTATGGCGCGGCGCGCGCCGCGCTGCAGGGTGACCAGCTGACGACGATCTACGTCAACGGCGCGGCGTACGCCGGCTTCCTCTCGAGCCAGGGCGGAGCCAGCGCCTCGCCGGCGATCATCGGCATGCCCGACATCTCGGCCCTGACCGGGCCGGTGCCCAGCTGGGTGATCGCGGGCGTCCGCGCCGAGGACGACGCGCTCGTCATCGACTCGGTGTCCGGGCCCGCGGCCGCGACCGCCGGGGCCAGCGCCGGACCATCGCTGCTGCCGTTGCCGGCGACGCACGCGAGCGTCATCGCGCCGCTGGCGCCCGCCGACACGGTCTTCTATGCCGAGACCCAGGGCGTCGGCGCCGGCCTGCAGAACGTGATCTCGCGCCTGCGCACGATTCCCGACCTCGCGACGGCGTTCCAGATGCTCGATGGCGCGGGCGGCGCGGGCCAGCTGGTCGGCTGGGTCGAGGACGCCGGCATCATCGTGACCACGGGCGGTGACAAGCCCACGGGTGGCCTGGCGCTCGCCGCCGCCGACGACGCGACCGCCGCGCAACGCGTGTCGACGCTCAGCGGGCTCATCGCGTTCGCGGGCCTCGGCAACAACAGCGTGCAGACGCGCGAATCGACGATCGCGGGCGTGAAGGTCACCACGGTCACGATCTCGAACCTGGCGTCGCTCGTGCCGCCGGGGCAGCTGCCAGCGGGCGTCGACGTGCCTGCGGATGCCACGATCGAGTTCTCGATGGCGGCCAGGGGCCGGGTCATCCTGATCGGCACCGGCGAGGACTTCATGACCGCGGTCCTGGGCACGCAGGCCGGCTCGGGGCTCGCCGACCAGGCCGGCTACAAGCTGGCGACGTCGCGAGCGCTGGCGAACAGCCGGACCACCGTGTACGTCGGCGTGCGAGACATGCTCGGCCTCGTCGAGGGGTTCATCCCCGAAGCGGACCGGGCAGCCTGGCAGAGCGACGTCAAGCCGTATGTCGCACCCTTCCAGGCCCTGTCGATGACCTCGGCGAGCGAGGGCTCCGGCACCCACCAGCGCATCACCCTCACCGTGACCAAGCAGTAGCCAACGAAACCCAGGAGGAATTTGCATGGCCGTTCGAATCCGTCTGACCCGCGTCGGCGCCAAGAAGCAGCCCAGCTACCGGGTTGTCGTCGCCGACTCTCGCAGCGCGCGCGACAGCCGCTCGATCGAGACCCTCGGGCACTACAACCCGCGCACCGACCCCATCGAGCTGAACATCGACGCCGACAAGGCGAAGGCCTGGCTCGCCAAGGGCGCGCTGCCTTCGGACACCGTTGCCCGACTGCTCCGGACGGCGGGCGTCCTGCCCGCCGAGAAGGCGACGAAGGGAGCCGCCAAGTGAGCGCCAGGGAGCTCGTCGAATACGTGGCGCGGTCGCTCGTCGACGACCCGGAGGCCGTGAAGGTCACCGAGGTCGAGGACGAGGAAGGCACCGTCATCGAGCTGCACGTGGCAGAAGACGACATGGGCAAGGTCATCGGGCGCAACGGCAGCGTCGCCAAGGCGTTGCGGACGCTGCTCAAGGTGACCGCGGCGCGTGAAGGCACGTCCGTCCAGCTCGAGATCATCTGAGCCGGGAGGGCCCCGCGCCGGGTCCTCACCGGGCGTGACGACGCGCCTTGTCGTCGGTCGCGTGCGCGGCCTGCACGGGCTGCGCGGCTCGGTGCGGGTCGAGGTCCTGACCGACCAGCCCGAGGCGAGGTTCGCCACGGGCAACGTGCTGCACCTCGAGGGCGATCCGACGCCGCTGACGATCGCCGCGGCCCAGCCGGTCGAGGACGGGCCGGGCTGGCGCCTCACGTTTCGCGAGGTCCCGGATCGGGCCGCCGCCGAGCGCCTGCGCGAGGCGTACCTCGAGATCGCGGTCGACCGGTCGGCGGACCTCCCCGATGGGGCCGCGTACTGGCACGAGGTGATCGGCTCGACCGTGAAGGACTCGTCGGGCACCACCCTGGGCACCGTCGCGGACGTGTACCGCGCCGGCGAAGCCGAGGTCTACGTGGTCCGCGGCGGCCCGGCCGGCGAGTTCGACGTGCCGGCGGTTCGGGACATCATCACGACGTTCGCGCCGGAGCGGCGCGAGCTCGTGGTCGATGAGGCGGTCCTGGACCTCGCCGGGCCTGCGGTCGAGGCAGATCGCCCGAAGGCATCGACGCCCCGGCGCCGGTCGCGCTGGTCGCGCCACGGCAAGGGTGGGGGAGCAGCGCGCCCGCCCGCCAGCGAGGATGGCGGCGCATGACCCTCGAGATCGACGTCGTCTGTCTCTTCCCGGGCATGCTCGAGGCCCCGCTGTCCGAGAGCATTCCAGGGCGGACCCGCGAGCGTCGCCTCGTGGACATCCGAATCCACGACCTTCGCCGGTGGGGCCTCGGTCGGCATCGCAGCGTCGACGACAGCCCATATGGAGGCGGCGCAGGCATGGTCCTGCGACCGGAGCCGGTCGCGGCCGCGCTGGACGAGCTGCGCCGCGCCGACTCGACCACGATCCTCCTTGACCCGGGCGGCGAGGTGTTCCGCCAGGCCCGCGCAGCCGACCTCGCCGGCCGCCAGCACCTGCTCCTGGTATGCCCGCGCTACGAGGGTGTCGACGAGCGCATCCGCGAGCTGTTCGATCTCGAGCTGTCCATCGGCGACTACGTGCTCAGTGGGGGCGAGCTCGCGGCCCTGGTCGTGATCGACGCGGTGACGCGGCTGCTCCCCGGCGCGATCGACGAGGCATCGACGCTCGAGGAGTCGTTCAGCGCCGGCCTCCTCGAGTACCCGCAGTACACCCGTCCGCCCGAGTTTCGTGGGGCGACCGTGCCCGACGTGCTCGTCAGCGGCCACCATGAAGCCGTCCGGCGCTGGCGCCACGAGGCGGCGGTGGCACGGACGAAGGCGCGCCGGCCGGACCTGCTCCCCCCGGAGGGCTAGGCGGGCCCCGTCCGCGGCGCATCGGCGCAACCCACCTGCGTATCGCACCCGCGCCGGTCCCTGCCAGCGCCCGGGCCAGAGAGGCGGCCGTGCTATGCTTCGCCGCCGTCGGCCGCCCAGCCGAGTCCCACGTCAGATTGCCGCGCGCCGCCGCGCGCCGCGCACCAGCAGGGAACCAACCACCGTGAACGTCCTCGACGAGATCGTCGCCGACCAGATCCGCACCGACCTGCCCGACCTCGCCTCCGGCGATACGGTCAAGGTCTCGGCCCGGGTGGTCGAGGGCGGCAAGGAGCGCATCCAGGTCTTCGAGGGCACGGTGATGCGCCTGCGTGGCGGTGGCATCGCCCGGTCGATCACCGTCCGCAAGATCGCCAGCGGCGTCGGCGTCGAGCGGACGTTCATGGTCAACAGCCCTCGGATCGAGAAGATCGAGGTCGTGCGGCACGGCCAGGCGCGGCGCGCCCAGCTGTACTTCCTGCGCAAGCGCGTGGGCAAGGCCGCGACCCTGCGCGAGCGGCGGACCCGGGCCTAGCTCGGCGCGGGCCGGGCCGCGCCCGACCCACCGTCCGGCCGGCGACATCGTCGGCCACCCGCGATCGCTACCCTGAGGACCCGATGGCGGTCCGCGTCCCCACCTACCGGTACGAGCGCGAGCTCTGGCGCGAAGGGGCCGTGCGTGTCGTCGGCGTCGACGAGGTCGGCGTCGCGCCAACCTGCGGCGCCGTCGTCGCCGCGGCCGTGATCATGAAGCCCCATGCCCGGCGGATCGCCGGCGTGCGCGACTCGAAGACCCTCTCTGCGCAGCAGCGGGACCGGCTCGCGCCGATCATCCGCCGGCGGGCCGTCGCCATCGGGCTCGGTGCCGCCTCGGTCCGCGAGATCGACACGATCAACATCTACCACGCGACCCATCTCGCGATGCGCCGCGCGATCGGCCGGCTTGGCGGCCACGACCACGTGCTCGTCGACGGCAACCGGATCGCCGGCTTCGAGGCGGCCGTTGGTCCGTACTCGGCGATCGTCGACGGCGACGCCAAGTGCTACACGATCGCCTGCGCCTCGGTCGTGGCCAAGGTCATCCGGGACCGGATGATGGCCCTCCTCGCGGCCCGCTACCCGGGCTACGGCTGGGAGCGCAACCAGGGCTATGCAACGCGCGAGCATCGCGACGCAATCCGCCGGCTCGGGCTGACGCCGTTCCACCGACGCAGCTTCCTCGCGCTCCAGCGGACGCTCGCCGGCGACCAGATCAGCCTGGACCTGTTCGACGAGGCGGTCGAGGGCTTCCAGCAGGCGGACGAGCTCGGCGAGCTCGACAGGCTCGATGGCCTCCGCGAGGACCGGCTCGGTGCCGGCCTGATCGGACTGCCCGACATGCTCGGGATGCCCGAGATGCCAGATCTGCCCGAGATGCCCGGGCAGGTCGGGGCCGCCGCGATCGCCGAGGCCGAGGCCATCCTGCGCGAGTCAAACGAGACCTCGACGCCGACCGGAGCGGACTCGGACAGATAAGCCCCCGGTGAGCCGTGTCGGCGACACTCGCCCGGATGCGGACGCCCGCGCAACGTGCCGGTGACGATGCGGAGGCGAGGGTCGCCGCGCACCTCGAGACGATCGGCTGGCGGGTGCTCGCCCGACAGCTGCGCGTGGGTCGGGCGGAGATCGACCTGCTCGCGCTCGATCCGCGACCGCCGCCGGCGCTCGTGGTCGTCGAGGTTCGCTGGCGGGCGCGGCGTGACTTCGGCCTCGCCGAGGAGACCGTCGACTGGCGCAAGCGGGCGAAGCTGCATCGGGCCGCGTTCGCGCTGCGGGAGGCCGGCCAGCTGCCGGATGGCGCATCCCTGCCCGCGTTGCCATTCCGGTTCGACCTGGTGGCGGTCGAGCCCGGTGGCCGCATCCGCCATCACCGTCACGCCGCCTAACGATGGGCCGGTTCCACGCCGATCTCGTGCTAGACTGCGCCGGCCGCGGGACCCGCCCACGGCGTCAACCTGCCCGGCGCGCGTCGTCAGGCGCACACCGGAGCTCACACGCGGACCGTTCCGATCGGGGCGGTGCCGGTACCGATTTCGGTCCGGCTCCCGACGAGGGTCCGCGGCGGAAAGAACCGAACCAGGAGGTCACGCCACCGTGCCGTCCATCTCGATGCGGCAGCTGCTCGAGGCCGGAGTCCACTTCGGCCACCAGACCCGCCGCTGGAATCCCAAGATGCGCCCGTTCATCTTTGCCGAGCGCAACGGGATCCACATCATCGACCTCGCCCAGACCGCGAAGCGGCTGGAGGTCGCCCTCGAGTTCGTGCGCGAGACCGTCGCGCGCGGCGAGGTGGTGCTGTTCGTCGGCACGAAGAAGCAGGCCCAGGAGCCGCTCGCCGCCGAGGCGACCCGGGCCGGCATGCCCTACGTCAACAAGCGCTGGCTCGGCGGCATGCTCACCAACTTCGTCACGATCAAGAAGCGCATCGGCCTCATGGACCAGCTCGAGGCGCGCCAGCAGGCGGGCGATCTCGATCGGCTGCCCAAGAAGGAGGCCGCGAAGCTGACCGAGGAGCTCACCAAGCTCCAGGGCACGCTCGGTGGAATCCGCAAGATGAAGCGCGTACCGGGCGCCGTCTTCATCGTCGACCCGCACCGCGAGCGCATCGCCGTCACCGAGGCGAACCGCCTCGAGATCCCGGTCGTCGGCACGGGCGACACGAACGTGGATCCCGACGAGCTCGACTACATCATCCCGGCCAACGACGACGCGATCCGCGCCATCCGGCTGCTGTGCACGCTCGTGGCGGACGCCGCGATCGAGGGCGCCCAGGAGCGCGCGAGTCGCGCGATCGAGCCCGAGATCGAGCTGCCCGAGGAGCCCACCTACGACGACACGCAGGCCACAGATGAGCTCGTCGCGGCCCTTGCCGGCGGCGGCGCGCTGAGCTTCGCCCCGGACGACGACGACGACCTCCTGCCCGGCGGGCCGGTCCCGGCGACCCCCGCCGAGGACGGCGCGACGCCGGAGGAGATCGCCGCCGAGCTCGCGCGCGAGGCGGCAGAGGCAGAATCCACCGACCGCACCCCGGCCTGACGGCCGGCGCAGGACCGTCAGCCGACTTCGGCTGACCCTGGATCCAGCACGAACCGCGGGCGGAGAGGCCCGCCGAGCACGAACAGGAGCACGAACACTTCATGGCCACGATCACGGCCGACGCCGTCAAGGACCTCCGCGAGCGCACCGGCGCCGGGATGATGGACTGCAAGCGCGCCCTCGAGGAATCGGCTGGGGACGTCGACAAGGCGGTTCTGCTGCTGCGCGAGCGCGGCATCGCGGCCGCTGCGAAGAAGTCCGACCGCGAGGTCCGCGAGGGCCTCATCTCGAGCTACATCCACACCGGCGGCCGCGTCGGCGTGCTCATCGAGGTCAACTGCGAGACCGACTTCGTCGCCCGCACCGACGAGTTCCAGAACCTCGTCAGGTCCCTCGCGATCCAGGTCGCGGGGCTGTCACCGCGGTGGGTCGACGTCGATCAGATCCCGGCCGATGCGCTGGCCGCGAAGCGCGCGGAGCTCGCGCAGGACCCGGCCGCGGCAGCCAAGCCGGCCGAGATCCGCGAGAAGATCGTGGATGGCCAGCTGAAGAAGTGGTTCAAGGAGGTCGTGCTCCTCGAGCAGCCGTTCCGCGACACGGAGCAGACAGTCCGGGAGCTGGTCACGGAGGCCGTCGCTTCGCTCAAGGAGAACATCCAGGTCCGTCGTTTTGCCCGGTACGCGCTCGGGGAGGATCTGTGACCGCGGCCCCGGGCATTCGAACGGACAGGGCTGGGGCGCGCTACGGCCGCATCCTGCTCAAGCTCTCCGGCGAGGCGCTCCTCGGCTCGCGGTCGTACGGCGTCGACCCGCTGGTCTGTTCGTCCATCGCCGGCCAGGTCGCGGCGGTCCGGGCGCGTGGCGTCGAGGTCGGGATCGTGGTCGGTGGCGGCAACATCTTCCGCGGCCTCTCCGCGGCTGCTCAGGGCATGGACCGCGCGACCGCCGACTACATGGGCATGCTCGCGACCGTCATGAACGGCCTTGCGCTGCAGGACGCGGTCGAGCGCACGGAGACGCCAACCCGGGTCATGAGCGCCATCGCCATGAACGAGATTGCCGAGCCCTACATCCGGCGACGCGCCGTGCGCCACCTCGAGAAGGGCCGGGTCGTGATCTTCGTGGCCGGCACCGGCAACCCGTACTTCACGACCGACACCGCGGCCGCGCTTCGCGCCGTCGAGATCGGTGCCGAGGTCCTGCTCAAGGCCACCAAGGTCGACGGGGTCTACGATGCGGACCCGATGACGGTCCCGGGGGCTCGGAAATACGACCGGCTCGAGTACACCGACCTGCTCCGCGACCAGCTCAAGGTGATGGACGGCGCCGCGGTCTCGCTGTGCATGGAGAATGACCTGCCGATCGTCGTGTTCGACCTGAACGGCCCCGACAACATCGCCCGGGTCGCCTACGGCGAATCCGTCGGTACGCTGATCGCGGGACCGGCGGCTGCCGGGGCGCCGGCATGACCGACCACGAGGTCATCACCTCGGCCGACCACAAGATGGCCCGTGCCGTCGAGGTCATGGAACGGGACCTGCAGGCCATCCGGACCGGCCGTGCGTCCACCGGGCTCGTCGAGCGCATCGCGATCGACTACTACGGCACGCAGACGCCGCTCAACCAGCTCGCCGGGATCAGCGTCCCCGAGCCGCACCAGATCGTCATCCAGCCGTGGGACCGCAGCGCGCTCGGTGCCATCGAGCGGGCGATCATCAAGAGTGACGTCGGGCTGACCCCGAACGTGGACGGCAACGTCGTGCGGCTCAACATCCCGACCCTGACCGAGGAGCGCCGGCACGACCTCGTGCGCGTCGTCCACAAGCGGATGGAGGAGGCGCGCGTCGAGATCCGCAACCTCCGGCGCGACGCGGCCGACCAGCTCAAGAAGCTCCTGCGCGAGGGTGACGTCGGCGTGGACGAGGAGCACAAGCTGCTCGACACGCTGCAGCGGACGACCGACCGCTACGTCGCCGAGGTCGACCGGGTGGGCGCGGCCAAGGAGCAGGAGGTCCTCGAGGTCTAGTGGCGCGTGCGCCGCTGATCCGCCCGACGGACGCTCCGCCCCGCGCACACGAGACCGCCGGGGCGCTCCCGGCCCGCGCCGAGACCGCGGCGCATGAAGGCCCCGAGACCCGGTCGGACGCCCCACGGCACGTCGCGATCATCATGGATGGCAACCGCCGCTGGGCACGCGGTCGCGGCGCCTCGGAGCTCGATGGCCACGCGGCCGGTGTCGAGGCGATCCGGGAGGTGCTCCGACACGCGGTCCGACGGGGCATCCCCGTCCTCACGCTGTACGCCTTCAGCCGAGAGAACTGGGCTCGCACGGACGACGAGGTGGTCGGCCTGTTCAGCCTCCTCGAGCAGGCCATCCGGAGCGAGACCGAGGAGCTCCGCGCGCAGGGCGTCCAGGTCCGCCTCCTGGGCCGGCGCGACGAGCTGCCGCCGGCGACCCGCGCCTCGATCGAATCAGCCCTCGAGGCAACCGCTGGCGGCGGTCGCCTGGTGCTCAACATCGCCTTCAACTACGCCGGCCGCACGGAGCTCGTCGACGCGGTGCGCGGCATCGTCCGCAGCGGCATCTCGCCCGACGAGATCGACGAGGCCACGATCACCAGCGCGCTGTACACGGCCGGCCTGCCCGATCCGGACCTCGTGATCCGGACCGGCGGCGAGCAGCGCCTCTCCAACTTCCTGATCTGGCAGTCGGCGTACGCCGAGCTGCTGACGACCGAGACGCTCTGGCCCGACTTCGGCCCCGGCGATCTCGACGCGGCCCTGGCCGAGTTCGCCAGCCGGACCCGACGCTTCGGGCGCTGACCGGATGCTCCGAGATCGCGCCCGCAGCGCCGCGATCCTCGTCCCGCCGCTGCTCCTCGCGTTGTGGCTCGGCGGTGGCTGGATCCTCCTCGTCGTCGCCGTGGCGACGCTGCTGGGCGCGTGGGAGGCGTTCCGCCTGCTGACGGCCGCCGGGCTCTCGTCGATGCCGCTGCTGGGCATCGTCCTGGCGGTCGTCATCGCGCTCGGCGATTCGGTCAAGGTGCTGCCCGGCGGCTCCGGCCTCCTGCTCGCCTCGATCGGCGTCGTCCTCCTCGGCATCGGGGCGCTCACCCGGCTCGATCCGCGGGAAGGCCTGGTCGTGTTCGCGATCACGACGTTCGGGGCCCTCTATGTCGGCATGCTCGGCTTCGTCGCCCGCCTCAGCTCGACGGACGCCTTCGTCGACCGCTCGGCGATCCTGGGCTGGCTGGGCCAGGACCGGGCCTGGATCCTCGCGCTCGTGCTGGTGGTCTGGGCATTCGACACCGCGGCCTACTTCGCGGGCCGGCGCTTCGGCAGTCGCCCGTTCATGCACCACGTCTCGCCGGCGAAGACGATGGAGGGCGTGGTCGGCGGGCTGGTCGCGGCCGCGCTCGTGGGCGCGCTGCTGCTCGTCGCGTTCGGGCGGCCGGCGCTCGCCGGCGCGGTGTTCGGGCTGATCGTCGGCGCGGCGGCCCAGGCCGGCGACCTCGTCGAATCCATGCTGAAGCGCGCCGCGGGAGCCAAGGAATCCGGGCACCTGATCCCGGGGCATGGCGGCCTGCTCGACCGCATCGACTCGTTCCTCTTCGCGGCACCGGTCGCGTACTTCTATGTCGTCGCCGTCCTCCGCTAGCCGCGTGACCGAGCGACCGCGCGGCATCGCCCTCCTCGGCTCGACCGGATCGATCGGGCGACAGGCGATCGACGTCATCGCCGGCGACCCGCGGTTCCGTCTCGTCGCCCTGGCCGCCGGGGCGAACGGCGACGCGCTCGCGGAGCAGATCGAGCGCTTCCGGCCGCCGGTCGCCGCCCTCGCCGATTCGGGCGTCGCGGCTGTGGTCGGCGCGCGGGCGCGCGACGCGGGCACGACGCTCCTCGTCGGCGACGATGCGCTCGTCGCGCTGGCGGTGCGCGACGACGTGGACATGGTCGTGGTCGGGACGGGCGGTGTCGTGAGCCTGCGCCCGATCCTTGCGGCGCTCGACGCCGGCAAGGTGGTGGCCACCGCCAACAAGGAGACGCTCGTCGCCGGTGGCCATCTCGTGATGCCCCGGGCCCGCGCTCTCGCTGCCACGCGGCGCGCCACTGCTCCTGGTAACCCGCTGGCGAGCCCGCTCGGCTGGCTGCGCCCCATCGACTCCGAGCACTCGGCGATCTGGCAGTGCCTCGCCGGCGAGGACCTCGCCTCGATCGCGCGGCTGATCCTGACTGCCTCGGGCGGGCCATTCCTCGATACGCCGGTCGAGGACTTCGCTGCGATCACGCCGGCACAGGCGCTGCGCCACCCGACCTGGTCGATGGGCGCCAAGATCACCATCGACTCCGCGACCCTGGCCAACAAGGGCCTGGAGGTCATCGAGGCGCACTGGCTCTACGATTCGCCGTATGAGGCCATCGACGTCGTGATCCACCCGCAATCCGTCGTGCATTCCGCCGTCCAGTTCGTCGACGGCTCCCTGAAGGCCCAGCTCGGCACTCCGGACATGCGCCTGCCGATCCAGTACGCCCTGACGTACCCGGAGCGCAGACCCTCGCCGGCTGCACCCGCAGACCTGCTGGCGGTGGCGCGGCTCGACTTCCGGGCGCCGGACGAGGCCCGCTTCCCGGCGCTGCGCATCGCCCGCGAGGCGGGTCCGCTCGGCCCGCGCGCGACCGCGGCGCTGATCGCGGCCGATGACGTTGCGGTCGCCCGCTTCCTCGAGGGCAGCCTCGACTTCCCGGGCATCCCGCGGCTCCTCGAAACGGCGGTGGAGCGCTTCGGTACCGGTGCCGTCTCCGAGCCTGACCTCGACGAGCTCGTCGCGCTCGACGCCGAGGTCCGCGCGAGCCTCGCCTCGACGCCGTCACCGGCACGGGCCTGATGGACGGCATCGTCTTCGGCCTCGTCGCGATCATCCTGTTCGTGGTCGTGCTCGGCGGCATCGTGCTGATCCACGAGCTCGGCCACTACCTCACCGCGAAGGCGCTCAACGTCCGCGTCCTGGAGTTCGGCATCGGCTTCCCGCCGCGGGCCCGGGTGCTGCGCTCGAAGGGCGAGACCCTGTGGACCCTCAACTGGCTGCCGATCGGTGGCTTCGTGCGCCTCGAGGGCGAGGACGGGGACGCCGCGGACGACCCGCGCTCATTCGCGGCCCAGCCGTTGCGGGCGCGCCTCGCGATCCTCGTCGCCGGCGTCGCCATGAACATCCTGCTGGCGTTCGGGATCTTCTTCCTGATCGCGCTGCTGGCCACGCCGGCGCTCGGCGTCAAGATCGGGATCATCGAGCCCGACTCGCCCGCGGCGACCGCGGGCCTCGCACCCGGTGACGAGATCTACGCGGTCAACGCCCAGCAGTTCGACCTCTTCGGCGCCCAGACCGTGCAGGGCGCACTGCGGGCGCACGCCGGCGAGACGGTGCAGCTCGGCGTCCGCCACCCGGACGGCGCGGCGACCACGGTCAGCGCCACCCTCCGGCCGAAGGCAGAGCTCAGCGACACCCGCGGCGCGCTCGGGGTCGGGCAGCTGTCGCAGACGTACCGCTACACGGGCCACGACGTCGGCACCTCCGCCGGCATCGCCGTCGGTGAGCTGGGCCGCTGGGGCGGCCTGATCATCGGCGGGCTTGGCCAGCTGATCGACGGCCTGATCAAGGACCCGACGGCGCCACCCCCGGCCTCGGGGCCGATCGGCATCGCGGTCTCCCTGGCCGACATCTTCCTGAACGTCGGCCCGATCGTCACCCTGTACGTGGCCGGCATCCTGTCGGTGAACCTGGGCGTCGTGAACATCCTGCCGTTCCCACCGCTCGACGGCGGCCGGTCCGCGGTCATGATCATCAAGCGCCTGTTCGGGGCGCGGGTCAGCCTGCGGGCCGAGCGGCTGACCTACGCCGTGGGCTTCGTCTTCCTGCTCGCGTTCATCCTGTGGATCTCGGGCTTCGACATCGTCCGGCTGGGCGGCGGCAGCCCGTGAGCTCCGCGCGCAGGCAGACCGTCTCCGTCGACGTCGGCGGGGTACGGGTCGGCTCGGCGCACCCCGTCGTCGTGCAGTCGATGACGAACACCGACACGGCCGACCCCGACGGGACCGCGATCCAGGTCGCCCGACTCGCCCACGCCGGCAGCGAGCTCGTTCGGGTCACGGTCAACAACGACGGCGCCGCGGCGGCGGTCCCCGAGATGCTGCGCAAGCTCCACGACCTGGGCGTCGGCGTGCCCGTGATCGGCGACTTCCACTACAACGGCCACCAGCTCCTGGTCGAGTACCCGGAGATGGCCCGCGGCCTCGCGAAGTACCGGATCAACCCGGGCAACGTCGGCGCGAAGCGGCACGACGAGAACTTCCAGACCATCGTCCGGGTCGCCATCGACAACGACAAGCCCGTCCGCATCGGGGTCAACTGGGGCTCGCTCGACCAGGCGATCCTTACCGACCTCATGGACGCCAACGCCAGGCAGGCCGAGCCGCGCGAGTCGCGCGACGTGATGATCGACGCCATGGTCGAGTCGGCGATGCGCTCGGCCGAGCTCGCCGAGGCGACGGGGCTCGGGCACGATCGGATCATCCTCTCGGCCAAGGTCTCGAACGTCCGCGACGTCGTCGACACGTATCGGATCCTCGCCTCGAAGTCGGACTACCCGCTCCACGTCGGGCTGACGGAGGCGGGCCTGGGGATGAAGGGCATCGTCGCCTCGACCGCGGGGCTCTCGATCCTCCTGGAGGAGGGGATCGGGGACACGATCCGCGTCTCGCTCACGCCCGCGCCGGGCGGCGAGCGCGAGGAGGAGGTCCGCGTCGCCCAGCAGGTCCTGCAGTCGATGGGCCTGCGCTCGTTCCTGCCCCAGGTCAGCGCCTGCCCCGGCTGCGGCCGCACGACCTCGACCTACTTCCAGGAGATGGCCGAGCGCATCCAGGGCCACCTGCGCGACCGGATGCCGGACTGGAAGTCGCGCTACCCCGGCGTCGAGGACCTGACCGTGGCGGTGATGGGCTGCGTCGTCAACGGCCCCGGCGAGTCGAAGCACGCCGACATCGGCATCTCGCTGCCGGGCACCTTCGAGGAGCCGGTCGCGCCGGTGTTCATCGACGGCAGGCTGGACCGCACGCTTCGCGGCGAAGCCCTGGTCGACGAGTTCATCGACATCCTCGAGGGCTACGTGGAGCGCCGCTACGGGGGGGTCGCAGCCGCGGTCCCGAGCTGAGAGCGGGCCCCGCCGCGAAGGGCGGCACCGAGGTCATGGACGACGGACGAGCCCTCGACGCCGAACCGGCGCTGCGTCCCGTTGACGTCGACCCGCATGGGTTTCCCAGCCTTCCGCTCTGGAGGGTTTCGCTCGCTGCATGTATACTCCGGCGAACACAAATGGCCGCCTGGGACGTGGGTGACCCCCACGTTTTTTTTCGGCGGCGGAACGGTCGTGTCGGAGAGGAGGCAGCGACGACATGAGTCGGGATTTCGTCGGCGCCCTGCTCCAGCTGAACGCGGAGAAGCAGGTCTCGCGCGAGCAGCTCATCCGGACGGTCGAGGAAGCGATCGCTGCCGCGTACCGGCGCGTCGCCAACGAGGAGGACATCCACGTCCACATCGACGTGGAGTCGGGCGCCATCCGCGTCTACCGGGCGCGCATCGCGACCACCGATCCAATCGACGAGGACCAGCAGCTGACCCACTTCACGCTCGACGAGGCGCGCCGGTTCAAGCCCGACGCCCGCCCGGGCGAGCTCGTCGAGACGGAGCAGCTCGACGGTGACACGTTCGGGCGCATCGGCGCCCAGACGGCCAAGCAGGTCGTGCTCCAGCGGCTGCGTGAGGCGGAGCGCGACGCTGTCTTCGACCAGTTCGCCGACCGCGAGGGCGAGCTCGCCACGGGCACGGTCAATCGGGTCGAGCCGCGGGCGATGATCCTGGACATGGGCAAGGGCGTCGAGGGGATCCTGGCCACGACCGAGCAGTCGCCGCTCGAGCACTACCGGATCGGGCAGAACGTGAAGGCCTACGTCCTCGAGGTCCGGCGGACCCCGCGCGGCCCCGCGCTCTTCGTGAGCCGGACGCACAAGGGCTTCCTCAAGCGCCTGTTCGAGCTCGAGGTCCCGGAGATCCACAACGGCACCGTGGAGGTCCGCGCGATCGCCCGCGAGGCGGGCAGCCGCTCCAAGGTTGCGGTCGCGTCGCGCCAGGACGGCCTCGATCCCGTCGGGG
>Ga0310810_10002657_pt1 | contig 19278 bp, 15 predicted proteins | sample NCmetagenome_FD_207641 | JGI IMG/M metagenome (GOLD analysis project Ga0310810, IMG submission 207641) | Soil microbial communities from experimental microcosm in Duke University, North Carolina, United States - NC | ecosystem: Engineered > Artificial ecosystem > Soil microcosm > Unclassified ...
CGCGATGGTCGCAATGTGACTTGCAACCGCGTTCGCCCCGTCCTTGGAAATCGCCACAGCCACTCCGAGCTTGTCATCGGGGAGTGCAGCCAGCTCCGTCGCAAAGCCGTAGATCGCGCCGTTGTGTCGGACCACACGCTTCCCATCTAGCGACGCGACGTCGAACCCGAGCCCAAAGCCGGTGCGCGTGCCGCTCGCTGCGAACTGTGGGCGCCACATCTCCGCCAGCGATTGCTCGGCGATCACTCGTCCGTGCACTCCGGTGCCACGCGCGAACAGCACGCTCATGAATCGCGCGAGATCCGTGACGGTCGAGTACATGCTTCCGGCCGGGACCATGCCGAGCTCGAACGTCGGCGCGGCAAAAGTGCGACCGTCGAGCGTCCACATGCCGCCAACTGCGCGGCGCGACGCAACCACGTTCTCGGGCGCGAAGGCGCTCTCTTCGAGCCCCATCGGGCGCAGCACCGACCGCGCGAGATAGTCCTGGAATCGCTGTCCGCCCACCGTTTGCACCACCAGGCCGGCGGCTGCGACGCCCGCATTCGAGTACTTCGTCTTCGAGGTCGGCCTGTACACCAGTCGGGTGTCGTTCAGACTGCGGACGGTCTGATCGAGCGGTGGTGTCGTGCTATCGAAGTAGTGACCAGTCGGCGGCTCGCGCACCAGCCCCGCGCGGTGCGACATGAGTTGGCGAAGTGTGATGGATCCAGCCCCCTGCCCCTGCGGGGTGAATGTCGGCAGATAGCGTGTCACCGGCGCGTCCAGGTCGAGCGCTTTCTTTTCGACCAGCTGCATGGCCGCAATGTCCGTGAACAACTTCGACACCGACCCTACCCGATACACCGTCCGAGCGGTGGCGGGTGTGCTGTCGCCCGGATTCGCGACACCGAACCCGCGTGCCCAGATGACTGTCTGGTCGCTCACCAGCGTGACGGACAGCGCCGGAAGACGCTTGTCGGCCATCTCGTGCGCGATGAACCGCTCGAGAATGCGAACCGCCGCCGCATAACGCGGCGGTGGTGTCACGGAGTCAGCGACTCCCTGAGCAGACGCACCGGAGGCTGTAACTGCCAGCGACAGGGCTGCGCACCACATGCGTTTCATCATCGTCATGGCGAAGAGTTCGATGGCGGAGACGAGCGGTTACCGAGGGATGCATCCTCGAGGGGACCAGCGGTGATGCTCTGGCCGAGTGACTCCAAGTCCTCGAGCGTGTCGACGTCCATCGGCGGCGGCCAGTCCAACAACGCCTCCGCTACCCGTGATGGGTCGCGAGCAACGACACGTCGAGCACCGGCATCGCCGTCGAGCGCAAGCAGCTCGCTGAACACCTCGGCGGCGAACAGCGTCGGGTGCGCGGGACCGCTCCCGCCCGCGTAGCGTGGAACGACGATGGGAAGACCCGATGCGGTCCACCGCGACGCGACCGCACGGTACGCGTCCGGGCGCATGCCGGGTTGATCGCCAAGGCCGATCATGATGGCATCGACCTCCCGTTCGAGCGTCATCACGCCGCGGCGGAGTGACACCGACATGCCATCGACGAATGCCGGCTCGTGCACGACTCGAACGGGCAATCCGTCGAGCGCTCGTTGGACCTCGTCACTCCGCGCGCCGGTCACGACGACGACGTCGCCGAGACGGGCGTCGATGGCGGCGCTCACCGAGAGCCGCACCAACGGCACGGCTCCCGATGTCGCCAGCAGCTTGTGGCTGTTCGGCGGCCCGAATCGAGCCGACCGCCCCGCGGCGAGGACGACGACCCCGACACGCGGCGTCATGACATGCCTAACGTGACCGCGTGTAGCGAAGCAGCCCGGTATGGAGCACCGTCAACGGCAACCGAACGCAGGCGAGTCGAGAGCCGGGAATCTCCGACTTGAGCTGCGTGATCAGTTCCGGGACGGACAGCGTTTCCTCGCCGTCGAGCGCGAGTTCGATGCGCACGCGATCGCCACACAGCGGATTCGTACCTTCCTGGGCCACCGTTGGAGCCGGAAGGGAACCACGATTGCGAGGCTGTTTGAAATGGTCGAGAATCGTCGCGCTATATGGTCCGGCCACGGCTACTCCACCGCCCCGCGCTCGGCCGCCGCACGATAGGCCGGAAGTCGGAACGCCATGTCACGATTCAGAAACCCGCCATGTCCAAGTTTCGCCAACTCGGCGGGGCCGAGTCGCTCGCCGGTCAACAGGCGCGCGAAAACGAGATCGAACACGGTTGCCTGAGCGAACAACCCACACGTCGGCATACCGACGATGGGAACGCCGTTCCAGTCGGCAAGCCACAGCAGGCTTCCGGGATGCGCTGGCACGCCGTGACGAATCAGGCGCGCACCGATGCGATCGAGCGCGGCAAACGTCGGGTCGAGCACATCCATCGCTTTCGTTCCCGCGACGAGGATCACCTCTGCGCCAGATTGCGCGCCCGCGTTGAACGCGCTGGTCACCGCGTCGGCCGACGGCGGCGTGACCTCGACGGTGCTCAACGACGACCCGAACCACGCGATCTTCTCGGCGACGGCGGTCCGGAATCGCCCGACCGCGCGCTCACCCATCGACTCGTGCACGACGGCGCCGACGCGATGCGGCATGAACCGCCTAACGCGGATGACGCCGGCCACCTCGAGCGCGATCGCCTCGACCCGTGCCAGCACGTCCGAGGCGATGGCGAACGGAAGAATCTTCGCCCGCGCAACGGCCTCTCCGACGTCCACGACCTGGCGGTCGTAGAGTGAATAGACGCACGGCCCATCGAGCGCATTGATGCGCTCGAGCGCCCCCTGATCGACCGACAACAGTCCTCGTTCCGTCGCGACGAGCGGCCAGTATCCGCCCGCGGGCCTGCCGGCGACGACTCCTTCACCGGCAATGACCCGCGCGATGCGATCGCCTGCCTCGTCTTCGTGGACGTCGCCGGCATCCAGCACGAGCACGTGAAGCTCGGACCAGTCGAGGGTAAGCGCGTTGGCGCAATCGTCGTCGTCGAGCACTCGACCTTTCGCGATCGCCACTCGGCCATCTCCGCCACGGAGGTCATGACAGAGCACACGACCCCTGAGGTCTCGTGGCTGTGCCGAGCCTCGCTCGACGCGCACGGCGTGCATCACCGTGCTCCTGCCGCCCGCTGCCCGCTGCGGACAGCGATGAGCTGAGCCATGATGCTGACCGCGATTTCCTGAGGTGTGCGCGCTCCGATGTCGAGGCCAACGGGAATGTGAATGCGCGCGACGTCCTCGGTGCTCGCTCCGGTGCTCGCGAGAAAATCGTGGATGGCCCGCGCACGACGGCGGCTCCCGAGGACACCGATGTAGCCGACGCGACTTCGCAGCGCGACCTCGAGAACGGGGAGGTCGAACTTGAAGTCGTGGGACACGAGGACGAGAGCAGTCGCCGGTGACAACTGCAGGCCGGCGATGAGCTCCGATGGCATGCCTACCAGCACGGCGCCGGCCGTCGGAAATCGCTCGTGTGTGGCCCAACGGTCACGGCCGTCAATGACCGTCGTTGCGAATCCCAGCAGACCAGCCATCGTCACGAGCGCGACTGCGACATCAGTCGCGCCGATGACGACGATCGAAGGCAACGGCGCGTGCACCTGCACGAACAGATCGGCCGAACCCTCACCAACAGAGACGCTGGTCACCCCAGCCGTGCGCGCATCGATCAAGCTGGTCGCGCGCGCAGCCACGTCGACATCCAGAGTTTCTGTCCCCAAGGACCCAATGCGGCTGCCATCGTCGAGTACGACGAGGCGGTGAGGCCGATCGCCGAGCGAGGCGATTTCAACAGCGGAGCGTCCTGCATCCATCGCCGCGCGAACGGCACCGGCGGCGACCGCCAACGGATCGTTGGCGTTGGTGACGTCCACCGGCTCGACCAGCAGGTCCACATTACCGGCGCAGGTCATACCGAATGCCCATGCGTCTTCATCACCGAGCGGCAGTGACACTCTCCTGGAGTGGCCAGTCCGAAGCGCCTCCTCTGCCAACTCGACGGCGCGCGCGTCGACACAGCCGCCGATCGTGACGGATCCGAGAATGGCACCCTGATCATCGACCCACATCGTTTCGCCCAGCCGCCTGATCGCACCGCCGGTCGTCGCGACGAGAGTGACGACAGCGGCCCGACGGCCCTTCTCGCGCAACTCGCTGATTCGGTCGGCAGTCAGAGTCATCGATGCACAGTCGCTCGTCAGGCGCTACCACGGTCGCGGGACCCGAAATCGGAATATCGACCGAGGCCCGCAGCGGAACAAGCCGGACGGGTGCTCCATCAGCCTGAGAATTCGCCGACTCGGCATTGCGCCGGCACCACGCCTTCGCAAGACTCCGGTCGCTCGTAGCACGACAACCGCTCACCGTTCACGTGGGCCTCCGAATGACCTTCGATTTCCTCGATGCGCGCTCCTGTTCTCCGCGCCGTTTGCGCGTTGTTCATCTTATGCACGGCTCCCTCGCTGCTGCGTGCCCAGGACTCTGTTGCGACGAAGCGGCCGTGGTATGACCGCCTGACGTTTCGCGGCTACGCGCAATTCAGATACAACCGCCTCCTCGAAACCAACGAGCTGCTAAAGTGCACGACGTGTGATCGATCGATCGGCGCCAACGGCGGATTCTTTCTGCGCCGCGCCCGTCTTGCGATCACCGCCGATGTGAACGACCACATCGCCGTGAGCATCCAGCCCGACTTTTCATCTCAAGTCAACGGGCAGGAGAACACGCTCGTGTTGCGCCACTATTTCGCGGACATCTATTTCGATGACGCGAAGACGTGGCGAACGCGGATCGGGCAGAGCGAGGTGCCCACGAGCTTCGAGGCGCTGCAGTCGAGCAGTCGCCGGCTCCCGTTGGATCGCAGCGACGCGATGGAAAGCTCCGCACCCGGCGAACAGGAACTCGGCGTATTCGGCTACTGGACGCCGGTGGCTGTGAAGCGCCGGTTCCGCCAACTCTCCACTCCTCGACTCAAGGGCACGGGCGACTACGGCGCTGTTGGGTTGGGCGTGTTCAATGGCCAGGGCGGAAATCGCGCGGAGGCGAACAATTCGCCGCACGTCATCGCACGCATCGCGTATCCCTTCCCGGTGCTCGGCCACTACGTCGAGCTCGGCGCGCATGCGTTCACCGGGACGTACACGATTGCGGCGGGGCAGCGGGCGGCCGGCGTCGGCGGTCCCAACGATTTCGACGATCGACGCGCCGGCGCCACGTTCGTGCTCTACCCACAGCCGCTCGGAATTCAGGCCGAATGGACGGTCGGCCGCGGTCCGCAGTACGACTCACTCACGAATTCGATCCAGGACCAGTCGCTCCGCGGCGGCTACGGGCTGATCTCATACGCGTGGTCAGGCCCGGGCTCACGTCGTGTCGTGGCGTACGCGAGAGCGCAGTATTTCCGCGGATCGTTCAAGACCGATCCTGATACGCGGGCCTCCGTCGTTCATGAATACGAACCGGGCATCGAGTGGGCGCTCGACGATGGCCTCGAGCTGACCGCCGCGTATGCGATCTCGGATCGTCTCTACCGGGACAGCGCGGCGCGCGGCAATCAGCAGCGCGGCCGATTCCTCCGACTTCAGGCGCAGGTCAGCTTCTGACGTCGTCGTGCGGTGAAGTCTCCTGCGGTACGGCTCTCCAGCGAAGGGACCAGCGGCGAGATGTTCCGGCGTCGAGCCAGTGCGCATTTTTCCACGCGCCGAGTGCTTCCTCGAGCGTGTCGGGCGCGCCGATGCACGGCTCGAACGAGACGTTCGAGTAGGGCTTGCCGCGCTTGAGCGGCGTCCACGCGCCGCGATTGATCCACAACCCGAAGTTCGGGACTTCGTCGACGTTGAACGACACCTCCAGCCGCAATCCGTCCTCGATGATCGCCGCTCGCCCTTCGCGCATCTCGAGGAACAGCTTGCACGCATACCGCTTCGCGACGCCGAACGGGTACGACATGTCCAGCAGTCTGCCGGACGATCGTACCATTGGCCAGCGCAGGTCCGTGGCGCCGACACCCAACGCGATCTCGTGCTGCGTGTAGACGTGCATCCGCGTCGCGGCGGGGAACTCGATCCGCGTGGCACTCGTTAGGGTCAGCGTCGGGTGCGCCGACCAGATGAACGGGACGCGATCATGGCCGGTGTTCGTCGCTTCGTAGTCGCACTCCACATCACCGGTGGGCGTCACGCGGACCTCGCGCGTGAAGCGATAGGGCATGCGACGCCCCATCCACGTCGTCGTCGCGCTCTGCCCCTCGGGCGAAGTGCGCACATCGATCGTCGGCGTCTGGGACCAGAGCTCGCCATGATCGGGGAGTTGCGCACCGCCAAACCCGCGCACCCACGTTGGAACCTTGGTGGAGCCCACCGTCGGAAAGCACTCATCGTACCCGCCGGTGTCTGCCGTCTCGAGATACGACGCGTTCTCGTCAGGCAGGGAGTACGGCGTCACGTCGCTCGTCCAGAGCCACTGCCGGCCACCCAGCTCCAGTTGCGCGATCTTGCCGCCGAGCGCCGGAACGATGAGTACCCGCGAGCCGCCACCGCGCAGTTCGGCGAAGCCGAAATCCTCGAGGCGCGACGTCGGTTCCACCGGACGCGAGCGCCCGAAGAAGGACTTCATCGGAACCGGAGCGAGTGCGGTGTCAGAGCGCCTTCCGGTCAGCGTGCGTCGGCCGGGTCGCTCGTCGCAACGGCTGCGACACGCACGTCGATCCCACGACTCGCGAAAATACGCATGACGGTCTCGCCGATCTTGTTGTTAGGCGTGCTTGCTCCGGCCGTCAGCCCAACGCGCACCGAGTTACCCGCTGGCATCCAGTCGGTGGCCACCGCTTCGCTGTGCTTCACACCGGCCGGCCGATAGCTGATGCGATGCGAGTCGGGCTCGATGCTCGTGGCATCCTCGATGTGATACGTCGGTACTTGCTCCGCGCATAACGCTGCCAGCGAGATCGTGTTGCTCGAGTTGAAACCGCCGATCACGATCATCACGTCCAACGGCTCTCGCAGGAGATCCTGCACCGCATCCTGGCGGTCCTGGGTCGCGGAGCAGATCGTGTCGAACGTGCGGAAGTTCGCGGCGCGGTATTCCTCGCCGTAGCGCCGCGCCACCGCGCGCCCGACTTCCTCGCCGATCGCGAGCGATTCCCGGGCGAGCATGGTCGTCTGGTTCGCGACGCCGATTCGCTGAAGGTGCACGTCAGGATCGAATCCGGGCGAGGCTGCCCGCGCGAAATGCGTGAGAAACTCGTCTCGCGCCCCGCGACCTTCGATGTACTCGCAGACACGCTGCGCTTCACCCATGTCCCGAACGACCAGGTACGCGCCGCCGGGATAGCGCTCGACCTGCGAGGCCGTCGCACGCGTTTCCTCGTGATAGTGCTTGCCGTGGATGAGGGCAGTCAGACCGTCGCGCGCGTAACTCTCGACCCGCTTCCAGACGTTCAGCACGGAGCCGCACGTCGTATCCACCACGACGCACCCTAGCCCGCGGAGGGTCTCGAAATCGCGCACGGTCACGCCGAACGCCGGCAATATGACGACGTCCGACGCCCCTACTGCCGCGTAGTCGAACACGGGCTTGCCGTCAGCGTCCTGATCTGGAATGAGAATATCGATCCCCATCTCGCCCAGGCGCCGGTTGACGTGCGGATTGTGGATGATCTCGCCTACCAGAAGGATCCGGCGGTCCGGAAACTTGCGCCGCGTCTGGTAGGCATACTCGACAGCTCGCTCGACCCCGTAACAGAAGCCGAATTCCCGCGCGAGCCTCACCGTCACGCCCCCGACTGAGAGGGTATGGTCGTGCTCGCGAAGCAGGTCGACGAGCGAGCCGTCGTAATCGGCCGCTAGCGTACCTTCGACCTCACCCTTGAGCCCGAAGCCCTTCCGAAAGTAGGTGGCGGGTTGGGTCGATCCCTGCTCAGGCGCCGTCATGTATTAGAATCTAGTGCTGTCGTCACAGGGCGCGAAGCGTTTCGGCCGCCGTACATGGCGCATATTTCGGTGTCATGGACGTCGGCCGGTTCACGTACGTCCACCTTTCGCGCTGTAGCACCCCACCTCGCTGTGTCCTCTTCGCTTGAAATCGACGCCTGGCATCCTTCGATCGTGACGCCGGACGAAAACGGATCCGAGCCGCCACTGCTCCTGCGCCCCGCGCCGCTCGTGAAGGGCGACATGATCGGGGTGGTCGCCCCATCCTACGCCCCTCGTGAGGGCTGGCTTCTCCGCGGCGTCAAAGCGTTGGAGCGTGCCGGCTATGGCGTGATCCTCGACAGCGAGATCGGAACCATGCGTCGGTTCGAGCGCATGGAAGACGAGCGACGCGCCGAGAACTTCATGGGAATGTGGCTGGACCCGCGGGTGAAAGCGGTGATCGGCGGCACCGGGGGCTATGGCGCCGCGCGCATGATCCCGCATCTCGAGCCCGAGGTGTTTCGCAGAAATCCGAAGGCGTTCGTGGGCTACTCGGACATCACGGCCCTTCACCTCTGGCTCATGCGCCGGTCGGGGTTGCGCGTATTTCACGGACCAACGGTTGACGACCTCATCCCGAGCGCGCGCGACCCGACCATGGCGTCGTTGCTCACGGCGCTCACGACGCCGCGCCCGTCGACGCGTTTGGGGCGTGACGTCTCGCGCGCCGTGCGACCCGGACGTGCGGTTGGACGTTTGACCGGCGGCAACCTCTCGCTCGTGCAGCAGTCCATCGGCACGCCTTACGAGATCGACACCCGCGGCGCGATCCTGTTCGTCGAGGAGACGCGCGACCCGATGTCGTTCGTCGATGAACGCCTCGTTCATCTGCGTGCGGCGGGGCTGCTGCGTAATCTGCGCGGGATCGTGTTCGGCCATCTCTCGCTCGACCGCTCCGAAGAGGACGAGTTCGAGGATTTTCTCCTGGACCTCGTGTCGGACCTCAAGGTGCCGGTGCTCATGGATTTTCCAGCGGGGCACGAGATCCCGAACCTCACGCTGCCAATCGGAACGGAAGTCGAACTGGTCGTCGAGGAGACGACCGGCTGGCTTCAGTATCGCGAAGACGCGCTGGAAACGCCGACGCCCCAGGACTGAGCGACAGGACTGGGCGGCGTCCGAGCTCCCGCCGTTAGGCGACAGTGTACGGCGCGAGACGTTCGATCGCCTCGGCCGGCAGCGGCCGCTTCTCCAGCGAGGAAATGTCCACCGCCACGAGGACGAGATACCCTTTCGCCCTCAGCGTACCGTCGTCCGCGAACATGTCGAAGTTGAGCGTGAGCGATGTCCGCCCCGTGGCGCTCACGTACGTGCGGATCTCCAGCCGCTCATCGAGTCGCGCAGGCGTCATGAACTCCGCATGCATGACCTTGCGTGGGAGAGTGATGGCGTAGCGCGCGACCATCTCGTGATAGAGCAGGCCGACCGCCCGGAGCAACTCCGACTCCGCAAATTCGAAGAACCGGAGGTACGCGTCGTAACGGATGATGCCGATGATGTCGACGTCGCCCCACCGCACGTACTCGTGCACCACGAACGGGGCGCCCATCACGGGTCCTCGGCGTAGTATGCCGGCGAGAGAAACGGGGCGAGCGCGTACGTGACGAGCGTCTCGTACGCTCGCTGTCGGTCGACGAGCCCCGCGGTGAGAATGCCGACTGCGCCGGCACCGTGCTTCGTCCCGTGCGTGCTGGTGATTCGGTCCATCGCGTGACCCAGCTCCACGCCGTCGCGGACCAGTTCGGCCACGCGAGCGGGCAATGGCATCGCGAGCGAGCCGCCGACGCCAACACGGCCATCGCGCGCGACGATGGCAGCCCATGCACACGTACGCATGCCCCCGGGCTCTTCGACGACGCCACCCTCGATGCCGACACCCAGATCGGCACCGCCCGCGTGCAGCGCCGCACGCGCCCGCTCCGTCGCACCGGCGATGGTCTCCGCGTCACCGAAAGGCTGGTCGCGAACTCCGGATGCGACGCCCACGCTCATTACCGATGCCGTCCAGCCACACCGCGCCAGCACGGCGGCAACGGCGGCAACCTTCACCGGATTTGTCGAGCCGACAGCGACGCTGCCGACCTGAAGACGCGCGGGAGTCGTACTGGTTTTCGGCTCGATGACCGACATGCGTCGTTCGTCCACGCAGAAGTTCCCGAAGCAAGAACGTGCTAATCTATCGACGTGCGAGCACGGCGCGACCACTATCCGGTGCGACCGCGGTTGGTTCGTCGACCTTCTTGCCGGTCCTGCACATGAGGCGTAAGCTTTTCCGCCAATGCTAGAGCCACGATCCGAGTCCTCGGTTGCCGACAGCGCTCCTTCTCCGTCGTCGACACGGCGCGAGGGAACGCCATTCATTTTCATCGGCGAGAGACTCTGGCTCGACTTCGTGAACACCGATGATGTCCGTCGGGGCGTTCGTTTCGACGCACTGCGAGAGTTCGAGACGTTCGTCCAGTGGCTCGAGGCAGCGAACGTTCTCGACGCCGAACGCGCGGCTGGGCTCCGTCGTCGCGCACAGCAGCAGCCCTCCGGCGCGGGTGCCGCGCTAGTGGATGCACGCCGCGTTCGCGCGTCGCTCCGGGCGCTGGCGGAGCGCGGCAACAGCACCGAGAAAGCGCGGAACGACACGCTCGCCGAGATCAATCGGATCCTCGGGCGAAGTGCGGGAACGCGGCGCCTGGAGCCGAAGGGCGACGGTACGTTCGCGCGCAGCTTTGTGCCGGTGGGCGACGCGTTCGCGGGGTTGATGATCCCGGTCATCGAGAGCGCCGCCGACGCGCTCGTGGTCGGTGAGCTCGCGAGGATACGGCGATGCGCCGACAGTCGCTGCCCCCGGGTGTTCTACGACGGCACGAAGAACGGCCGACGTCGCTGGTGCGACATGGCGACCTGCGGCAATCGTGCGAAAGCAGCGCGGCATCGCGTGCGCATGCGCGAGGCCAGCGACACGGTGGTTGATGACACCGTCCCGGCGGAATCGAGAGCCGCGGTCGCCGCGCCCGATACAGTCATCCTCGCGCCACCCGCTGTACGCGAACTGCGCTGACCTCGGCGCGGCGATCCGGAGATGGCTCGCGTTAGGGTCGTTCGCACGTATCTCGAGCTGCGTGCGCCGGACGCGCTGCGTGCCGTATCGCTCGATGATCCCGCGCTGCGGCTCATCCCGCTCGCGCCTGACAACGTCGCCCTGTTCCGCCAGCTCTACCGCGACGTCGGCGACGCACACTCCTGGCATGACCGCAATGCCATCTCGGACGATGAGCTTCGGTCGTATTTCGAATCGCCGGACGTGGCGGTCTGGGTGCTTTTCCAGGATGCGACGCCGGCGGGTTTTTTCGAGCTCAGGCGCCACACCGATGGCAGTGTCGAGATCGTGTATTTCGGCCTGGCCGCCGCATTCGTCGGACGCGGACTCGGCAAGTACCTCCTGAGTCGCGCCGCGGAGTGCGCCTGGGCGTTCGGGGCGGACCGCGTGTGGTTGCACACCTGCACACTCGATTCTCCGGCGGCGCTGCCCAACTATCTCGCGCGGGGGTTCGAGCCGTACAGGACGGAGACGTACGAGGCGACGGTACGCGACGATCCGACCGGCGCGCCTAACGACTGACGGGCGTCAGCGACCGCGCCGCCGGCGCCCGCGCGGCGCGGCGCCTCCTGGACCACGCCCCCGCGGTTGCGCGCCGTCGCCGCCTCCGCCTCGATTGCGTGGACCGCGCCCATCGCCGCGACGCCCTGCTCTGCCCCGTTGCGGGCGTCGCTCCCGACGAAACTCACTAGCGAGCTCACGAACACGACGCTCATCCCGAGGCGTGAGGTCGTTCGACTGCTCGTCGCGCACGACTTCGTCCGGCGACCACGGACGATCGAGCATGTCCTGGAGCTCGTCGAGCGTCGTGGCCCGCACAGCCCCCCGCGGCCCTCGAAGGACGGTGAAGCGGATGGGCCGATCGAGCGTCGGCAACTCCTCCTCCGTAATGGTGCGCGCCAGCTTCTCGGGCAACCGCAGCCGCGCAACGCCGCGAGTCGCTCCACCCACCTCTTCGACATCGTAGTCGATCGGAACGGTGCGACCACGAATGTCGACGGCATCGGGTAGCGCGAGGAATCGCGCTCGCTCATCGAGCGGTACGATCGCGTCGAAGTCGATTGGGAGTTGCGATGAGCGAAAGGCTTCCATCGAGCGTACGCCCGCCAGCGCGCGCTCGTAGACGGGCGTGAGCTCCGCCACTCCGAGGCGCGGTGTCGCACCGCCCGAACGGCGGTACACTTCGCGAATCTCCTCGATGATCGCGCGGTGCCGCTTGAGCGCCGAGTGACGCGCCTCGCCCCGGGCGAGCGAGTCCGCCAGCAGCGAACGGATCCGATCCTCGAGCTCGGGCGGGAACTCATCGAGTGCCTCGTACTCGCGGTCGAGCTCGAACCCGTGGTAGTCCAACGTGCGACGCAACGCCAGCGCGCCTTGCTTCCGCCGCGGGTCGTACACGACCTCGCCCGCGCCACGCTTTGCATAACGCTGCACCAGCTCGATCGGTATCTGCGTTCCCTCGATGGACGCACGCGGGATCCCGAAGCGGTCAGCGAAGTAGCGGAGCTCCCCGGCGATAGGGCCCCAGCTGCCGCACACGCTCGTTTTCGAGACGCGTGCCTCGTGCCCATCTGCAGTCTGCTCGTCGATGACGAGATCGAAGGGCATGTACTGCGCGAGGAGGTTGGCGAAGCGGCGTCGTGTGTCCTCGCGCGCGTATGGAAGACGTTCGGGCAGCGGGAGGCCCACGCCGCGATAGACGCTGGCCATCGCCAGTGCCGTGTCCTCGATGGCCTTCACGAGCACACCGCGTTGCTCCGCCCATTCCTCGATACGCTCGTCGAAGAGATGCCGCGGCAGTCCGTATACCTGGCCCATGTAGCCCGCGCTCGCGAACGCCTCGGCATACACGTTGTACGCGGTGAGGTGATCGCTTCCGGCGACGATGAGCCCTTCCAGATCGCGGTCCTCGCGCGTCATCCGGTGGAGTGATTCGATCGAGCTCATCACGGCGAGGTACGGAATGAGATCGTCGTCGGCGTTGACGACCAGTTCCGCCCACGGGCGATCCACGGGAAGCGCTTCAACGAGTTTGCCGTAGCGCGACAGCCGGCCATTCTCGATGATGCCCCGCGATTCCAGATGCGCGACCGCCTCACGATATGCACGGCGGTCGAGTGCGATCGGGAGATCCAACTCATCCGCGCGAACACCGAGGTCGGCGCAGGTGAGCGCGACCCGCTCGGAGTCACCGGCGAGCTGGAATTCAGGTTCCGTCGGACGCAGCGCCGAGAAGTCGATGTCGCGATCGGACAGGATGAAGACGCGCCCTCCCTCCACCCGCCCGTGCACGCGCCCGGCCATCTGGAGAATCTCGTTCGCCCCGAGGTGGAGCCGCGTCAGCACGTTCTTCCCGCGCTCGATGATGTTCGCGAAGCGGGTATCATCGATGATGACCGTGTCGAGGCCCTTCACATTGAGTGCGCTCTGACCAGCGGCGGTCATCGAGAGAAAGAACGGTTTCTCCGCGCCGTCCTCGAGAAAGGGACGGATGATCCGGATGGGTTCACCACCGTGGTAGAACGCGCTCGTGATCCGCGGAAAGCGCTCGGCCACGTAGCGAGCGGCCTCCTCGACCGCGGCGCGTGTCGGCAGGAACATCCCGACGCCGCGATGCTGCCTAACGACTTGCTGCAGGAACTTGTCGTTGAGAAACTGCACCGGCTGTTCGCGAACCACCTTCACCGATGCCGCTCGCTTCGGATCGAACGCGAAGCTCTGCACCACCGCGCGCGACTCGAGGTACCGCGCGTAGAACGTCGGATCGACGGTGGCGGACAGCCAGATGAAGCGGCAGCCCACCCGCTTTCCGAGCGCGAGACACAGCTCCAGCTCGGCCGAGGTCTGATGGATCTCGTCGACGATGAGCGTGTCGTGCGGCAGGATGTCCCCGTCCTGAAACCACCGGCGAGCGATGCCTGTCGTGACGATGATCACATTCCACGACGGCGTTTCTGGCGTGGCTTCGCGCTCCCGATTGACCACCCCAACGCGCAGCGGCGCGAGCAGGATCTCCTCGGCGATCGGCCTGACGGCGAGCGTCTTTCCGGTCCCGGTTCCCGCGACGATTCCGAAGGGAGCGCCGTCTCTGGCGAGCGCGCGAACTTCTTCGCCGTGTTCACGCTCGAGAAACGTGTCGATATGGAGCCCGAGCGCAATCTCGATGGTCTCGCAGGCCGCGCGTGTGGGCGCGATCACGATCACGCGCCCGGTCGGCGGTTCCGCGGCGACGAACGCGTTGTGATCGGGGGGCAGCGAGCGGTCTTGAACCTGTCGGAGCACGGCGTCAGGAGGGGTGCAAAGACGAAGCCGTCGCACGCGGGAGACGAGCTCTCCGTCTGCGACGGCTTGCGCAATGTACCTCCGCACTCTCATCGCGGCGACTCACACGCCACGAGATTCACCGACTGCGGCGCTACGTACCGATCGGGCTATCCGGCTTCACTGGCTTGCGGTCAGGCGTCACGACCTTCGGCGGGTCATCCGGCAGCTTCCTCGGCGGCGGAGCTGGCGGATCAGTCAGCGACTTGATGAGCGGCAATCTCGAATTACGGGGCTCGTCGCTGTAGATCAGCCGACCATTCCGTGGGAGGTTACGGGCCGCACTCGCGCAATCCGTCGGGGCCGGTTGCTGGGCTGGAGGCACGTTGTCCAGCCAGATACGGCACATCCCCGGCGGAGGAAGATGTGTGCGAGGGACTGCACTTCTTCCGTCCTGAGGCTGTGGCCGTGCCTGCGCCTCCAGCGAGGCGCTACCAGCCGCCATCGCGGCGAGCACGAGCACGTACAGACTGCGTTTCATTGAGACTCCAGAATAACTGCAGGACGACGACATCTGCATAGGCACGCCCGGTGCCGCGGTGCCGAAGCCGGCGCATTCCTGTAAGCAAATCCTACTCAACGCCTTAGAAAGCGCAATCAACCGATCCCACCGGCCGGCGTCCAAAGAGGAGGACGATTGAACCGGGAAAGAGGACAGTGAGCGCGCGTGCAGCGTGTCTCACATACCCCCCAGCCGCGGCACGGTTCGCCGAGACGGGCGGCAAATCGCGGTCAGTCGCCGAACGATATCCCGGTCGCCCGCGCGGTGAGGACGGTATCGTGGTTGGGATCCACGCGTTTTACCTCCCCAAGCGCCTGCGCAATGGGAATGGTCACGATGTGCGGCGACTGGAGCGCAACCATGTCCCCCCATCGCTGATCCGCAACGGCGCGGACGGCAGCGCCCCCAAACCGCGCCGCCAGAAGTCTGTCATACCCCGTCGGCTGCCCTCCACGTTGCAAATGTCCGAGGACCAGCGACCTGGTCTCCTTCCCCGTGATGACCTGAATCTCACGGGCGATCGTATCCGCGATTCCGCCGACGCGCCGCGCCTGTCCCGGGAGCGATGCACCGATCGATGATTCATGTCCGCCGCGAGGAAAGGCGCCTTCCGCCGCGACGACAATGGAGAAGTGCCGTCCGGCGCGGTCACGCTCCATGATCTTCTCGCAGACCTTCGTGATGTCGTACGGGATCTCGGGGATGAGAATCACATCGGCGGTGCCTGCGAGTCCGCTGTGGAGCGCAATGAATCCCGCGTGCCGCCCCATCACTTCCAACACGATCACGCGATCGTGACTCTCCGCGGTCGTATGCAGCTTGTCGATCGCCTCGAGCGCGGTGTTTACTGCCGTGTCGAAGCCGAACGTCGTCACGGTGCCGCTGACGTCATTGTCGATCGTCTTCGGCACGCCCACGATCTTCATGCCGCATTCGTGCAGGCGCTGTGCGATAGCGAGCGACCCGTCACCGCCGATGGTAATGACCGCGTCGATTCCGAGATTGCGCGCGTTCTCCATCAACTCATCGGACCGATCGATCTCGACGAATGACCCGTCTGGTTGGCGAACGGGGTAGTGGAACGGGTTCCCGCGATTCGTGGTGCGCAGGATCGTTCCGCCCATGTGCGCGATCCCGCGGACGGATTCGCGCGTTAGGGTCACACACTGGTCCTCGCCGAGAAGCCCGGCGAACCCTTTTCGGATGCCGATGACTTCCCAGCCGCGACCGATCGCCGACAGGACCGCGGCGCGAATCACCGCATTGAGACCGGGCGCGTCGCCGCCCCCAGTCGAGATCGCGATTCTCATGCAGTGCGCAGGGTGATCACCGTATGGTCAACTACCCTTGGGACGCGCGCAGGATGCGCACGATCTCGCCGGGCATTGCGTGTCGCCCGAGTTTGGATTTTTCGAACACCGGACGCCCGTCCTGAACCACTTCGAAGCGCCCGCCACCCGACGGAATCAGCTCGACGCGCGCGTCCGGAAATGCCTCGGTGATCTCGGCCGCCAACCTGGTGGCCCGCGGTTCGTACGTTCAAACCGTGCAGTATTCGATCGTGATGGTCATTGGTCTCGAGCACGCGGTTAGCGGGTGCGTAGTAGGTGAGCTGGAATACTATTTCGCGCGCGACTACCACAAAACCGGTTCGTTGCGTTCGCTATTCTCGACTCGCGCCCGCACCCTCGGTTACCCGACCGTTCGCGGTCGTGCAGCGACTTGTGCCGCAACCGTCGCCGAGGTTGTTCCAGTTCGCGATGGCGTTGAGGGCGAGCGCCCACGAGCCCTGGGTCTGATATCGCCAGAACGGCCGGATCGCGAACATCACGACGTGCCCGTTACCCAGTGGTGCATCGACCACCGCCGCTTTGCCCTGCATGTCCTGTGGATTGTTCAGCATGCCGGAGATGCCTAGCGAGTCGGCACGGTCGAGGAAACGCAGGATCACCCGAGGGCGTACGCGCGCTTGCGCTGCGAGAAAGCTCGAGTCGATAGTACCTCCGTCGCCCTGTCCGCCACCGGTCTGCACCTGGAGAAGCGGCGTCTGATTGAAGTAAACCGGGAACACCCGGTTCGCGTCGTAGCCGTAGAGGATCGGGCTCGATGTCGTCACCTGCTCGGCGCGAAAGATCGCACCGCGAGCACCAAGCGTGCGCGATTGGAACTCCGTGACGCTTGGCGTTAGGCCGAGCTCGATCGGGAACCGGCTGGTGGCTCCCTCGACGAGCAACAAGCCGCCACGCTCGACGAAGCGGCGAACCTGCGCCGCGCCCTCCAATCCCATTCCTGGACGGATGTCGTCGGTCTCATCCCATTTGCCGAGATGCGGTGTCTGTGGCGACGCCTTCCACGGGATGGCCGGACCGATCATCGGGCGGCCGTTCACCAGCGACATTCCTCCCTGCCCTGAGTGCGGGAAGATCACGACGTCGTAGCGATCGAGCACGCCGGCAGCACGCAGCTTCTGATCCGCCATGTAGGTGTACGGTATGCCCATCTTGTCGAGCGAGAATCGCACCCAGCCCTCGTTCTGCGTTTCCTGCCACGTATGGATGTACGCGATGCGCGGCACCGAGATCGGATGCGTGCGAACGCTCGGTGCCGCGGTCACCGCGTTGGCAACGAGACCGAGCTCTCCGACTGCCTCGCGAACCTTGGGCCCGTCGGCAATGATGAACGTGCCCGCTGGATAGCTCAGCGCGTCGATCGTGAACGCGGTGTCGGCGACGAGGACGCGGCCGCCTGCTTTCCACGGAAGCACGGCCGAACGCCAATCGCCGATGTGCCTGACGAGGAGAGTCCCGCCTGCACCGTTCACCTTTCCCGCGACGGTCGCGTCCGCGGTAACGGGACGCATTGGCTTCGACAGGATCGTCGAGTCGTTGATCGTATAGGTGTCCACGTGGCGCAACTCGTCGAGCGTCCACCCCGTGTCGTCGTACGGGGAAGGATCATCCGCCTTGTAACGTTGGATCGCGAGCATGGTGCGGATCATTTGCGTATATGGCTGGTCCATGCGCACGATCCAGTCACCGGCGTGCACGGTGATGGGCCCGGCAGCACGACCGCGCCCGCCACGTTGTGCGGATGCTGCACCGGCGCCACGAGCGGCTTGCGTCGTATCACCGACGGGGCGTGCCGAGCTGTCCGCGCGGGAGCTGTCGGACGCCGCGCGTCGAGCGGTGCTCGCCTCGCCACCTGACGTCGACGCCGGCAAGGGTCCTCGGTCCTCGATGACACGCGCACCGCGCTCGACGCTGAAATCGCTCGTTGCTTCGTGAATCTCCGCAGCCTGCAACCGAAAGAGATTCACCAGGTCTGCCGCTTCAGCCGCGTGACGCTGGTCGCGCGGAATCACGAACGCGTACGGCGCCGATGTTTTGCCGCGGGCGATCATCCGCTCCGCCTTGGCGACGTTGTTCTCGAGAAACGTCATCCGGTGATCGCCGACGTACTTGAGCGCGATGAGCACGCCCGACTGCTGGTAGTTGATGTTACTGCGAATGCACCACTTCACACCGTTGATCGGTGGATTGGGCCGGTCCCAGCTCCGACCGGTCTGCGCGGCGCCCAGATTCACCGTCTGGCATTCGGCGCCGCCTGACGTGTACGTCTCGTAGAAACGCCCGGTCGAGTTGTGGAACTGCGTGATGGCCATCATGTAGTTAGGCGCCCAGCCATCGTAGAAACCGTGCGTCCAGACGCCGGGCATCCCGCGACGCGTCATCTCGGTGATTTCCTGATACGCGAGCGTGTGCCATTCGGAGATCGTGATCGGATCGAACTCGTCGTTGTACGGACCCGTCCCCGTGCTGATGTACATGAATGGCACCGACTCGTGCAGGTCATGCGTGATCGTCGGGTGCCACTGCAGAAAGCCCTTCATGTAGTTCTGCGAGATCTTCTGCGACACGACCATGCCGTCGCGGTTGTTGTCATGTGCCGTGTATTTGCCCCAGTAGACGAGATTGCGCCCCGGCACCTTCAACATCCTGGACTGGTTGTAGACGTCCACCATCCGATCGCGTCCGTCGACCTCCTGGACCGGAGTGATGAGCGTGATGACATTCGCGCGGATGCTACGCACGAACTCCCCGTCGTCCACCGCCATGCGGTAGGCGAGCTCCATCAGCATCTCCGGGCTACCGGTCTCCGGCGAGTGGATCGACCCGAGCAGCCAGTAGATCGGCTTCGCCTCACGTATCAGGCGCGCGCGTTCCGCCGCCGAGAGGCCGCGTGGATCGGCGAGTCTCGCCGTCATGGCCCGGTATTCGTCGAGTCGGCGTATCGTCTCCTCATCGGCGACGGCCAGCACGAGCTCCTCGCGATTCTCATCGCTCGTGCCTAACGACATGAGCCGTGTCCGCGCCGGAGCCGCCGCGGCCACCG
>Ga0310810_10002658_pt1 | contig 19276 bp, 15 predicted proteins | sample NCmetagenome_FD_207641 | JGI IMG/M metagenome (GOLD analysis project Ga0310810, IMG submission 207641) | Soil microbial communities from experimental microcosm in Duke University, North Carolina, United States - NC | ecosystem: Engineered > Artificial ecosystem > Soil microcosm > Unclassified ...
ATCGGCCGAGGGAACTGCCGCAGTGCCGCACGTCAGCGGACGGCTCCGGCTCGAAAACCTGCTTGCAAAGCTGCGTCAGGGAACTCGCTTGAGCGGCGCGGTCGACGGCGATCTTCGCGCCGCAGTCACCGCCGACAGCACGTTGAACGCCGAGGTGCGCCTGGCGCCACGCAATGCCACCATCGAGTACGCCGCCGCGGGGGCCTCGCGTCGGGTGACGGTCGACAGCAGCGGCCTCCGGATCGTGGCTGGCAAGAACGGTGTGCATGGGACGTTGGACCTTCATCTGGGTGAAGCCAGGCATGGGAGGCTCGCCGATATCACGGGTCGGCTGGCTTTGCCGCAATACACCAAGTTCGGTCGACCGCTGCCTCCGCAGCCGGTCGAGGCGACGCTGGTCGGACGCGTTGATGATCTTTCGTTCGCCCAAGGCTTCACCACGGATATCGACAGCGTCACCGGTCGAGTGTCGCTCGACGTCGACGTCCGCGGGACCGCCGGTAAGCCGCAGATGACGGGCGGCCTCCGGGTACTCGGTGTCGCTGCCAACGTGCCCCGAGCCGGGCTCCGGCTCCGTGAGCTGCAGCTCAGTGCGCAGGGCGATCAGGCCGGTGCGGTGACGATCGACGGCAGATTGAGGTCCGGTCGAGGCTGGCTGATGCTGCGCGGAAAATCGCCCGTTCGGCCGACACCGAAGGAGCCCGGCCGCCTTCGCATCGAAGGCGACAGCGTGGAGGCGATGAACACTTCTGAAATTCGTATGCTGGTGTCGCCCCGAATCGGTGTAGCGCTGGCCGGAGACAGCCTGGACGTTGAAGGCGATCTCCGGATACCGTATGCGCGGATCGAGCTTTCGGAGATTCCGCCGACGGCAGTCCCGCCAACGGATGATGTGGTTTTCACCGACACCGTTGCCAGCAAGGCAAAGCGGCAGCGCGTGACTGCGCGAGTCCGAGTGCTGTTGGGCGACAGCATTTCCTTCAAGGGGTTCAACTTTACCGCGGATCTCGGCGGCGATCTCTTCGCGGTTTCGGTCCCCGGCCGGCCGGCAACCGGAAGCGGCACGATCACGATCAGGCAGGGTCACTACAAGGCATACGGACAGGACCTGACCATCTCCGACGGGCGCCTGCGATTTGCCGGCGGACCGGTGGACAATCCTGGGCTCGACATCAAGGCCACTCGCACGGCTGAAGACAGCGTGACGGCGGGGGTCAAGATCGCAGGGACGCTCAAGGCGCCTCAGGTGACGATTTTCTCGGAGCCCCCAATGTCGCAGGAGCGAGCCCTTCAGTACCTGGTGCTGGGACACCCGCTGGGGCAAAGCGGAGGCACACAGGGCAATCTCGCGTCGCAAGCCGCCACCAGCCTGGGCCTCAGGGGAGGGAACCTGTTGGCAAAGACGGTTGGACGAGGGGTGGGACTCGATCAGGCTCAGATCGAGACCAAAGGCGATCTGCAACAAGCCTCGTTCGTCGCCGGGAAGTATCTGTCGCCCAACCTGTACGTGAGCTACGGCATCGGCCTGTTCGATCCGGTGAGCACGGTGCGGCTTCGATACATACTCTCCAGCAAGTGGACCTTGCAGGCGGAAACCGGGGAGGCCACTGGGGCGGATCTCCTGTATCGGGTAGAAGCCGGAAGAGGACCGTCGCACGAGTGACGCGTAGTGGCGGGGGATGAGGGCGGGGCCACATATTCCGCGGTCCCTAAGCTCAGTCACCCGTTCAGCCAAGGCCGCTTCGATGGTTGCCCCCAGCAAGGTCGCCGCTGCATCCGCCGTACCGCTGGTCGAGACAGAAGCACGCGAGCCCGCACGCAAGCGGCTTGATTCAGTCGATCTCCTCCGCGGTGTAGTCATAGTGGTGATGGCACTGGATCACGCGAGAGATTATTTCACGCGCTCTTCCCACCTCTTCGATCCGGCCGACATAACCAAGACCACTCCAGCGTTGTTCCTCACTCGCTGGGTGACGCACTTCTGCGCGCCGACGTTCATTTTCCTAGCCGGCGCGAGTGCCTTCCTCTACGGCTCCCGCCCAGGACGCACGCGGAGCGACTTGGCCCGGTTCCTTCTGACCCGAGGTCTCTGGCTGGTCTTCATCGAGATGACGGTGGTCCGCTTGGCATGGCAATTCAACTTCAACTACCACTTCATCAACATTCAGGTCATCTGGGCAATCGGCTGGTCGATGGTGGCGCTTGCCGGCCTGGTGTACTTGCCAATGTGGGCGATCGGGCTGTTTGGAGTCGCGATGATCGCGACCCACAACCTGTTCGATGGAATCGGCGTGGCCCCCCTGGTGTCGGCTCCGGGGGTGTTCGCCCACGCGAGCGTCAGAGACTGGCTGTGGAGCATTCTGCACGTCCAGAACCCGCCGGTCACTTATCCGCTCATTCCCTGGATAGGCGTGATGGCGGCCGGCTACGCCTTCGGGCCCGTGCTGCAGCACGATCCGGATCGTCGTCGCCGCGAGCTGATCTGGCTGGGAACGACCCTCATCGCCGGCTTTGTCGTACTACGCACCATCAACGGGTACGGTGACCCGCACCACTGGTCGTCTCAGCCGACCGGGCTGTTCACCTTTCTGTCGTTCCTCAATACGACGAAGTATCCGCCCTCGCTCTTATTTCTCCTGATGACGCTGGGGCCGGCCATCCTGTCGCTGGTGCTCTTCGAGCGGTCACGCGTCCCACTGGCGCGATTCTTCATCGTCTATGGCAGGGTTCCGTTTCTCTTTTACGTCGCGCATCTCTATCTCATCCACGCCCTGGTGCTGTTGGTCGCAGGGTTGAGAGGCGACGACCTGCATGGGTATCTGGTCGTCTGGCGCTTCATGCCGGAATCGTGGGGCTACGGACTCGGCGTTGCTTACGCAGTGTGGGTATTCGTGGTACTGGCGCTTTACCCCGTGTGCCGCTGGTTTGCCGGCGTTAAGGCAACCCGCCGCGATGCCTGGCTCAGCTACCTATGACCGCCTTTCACTTCGCGTTTTTCGTCGCGGACCTCGCGTCGACCCGGAGGTTCTATGGTGACGTGCTGGGCTGCCGCGAGGGGCGCAGCACGGACACCTGGGTGGACTTCGACTTCTTCGGCCACCAGATCTCGGCGCACACGACGGGTTCGGTTGTCCCGACGGTCGATGCCGGCGTGGTCGAGGGCATCAAGGTCCCCATGCCGCACTTCGGCGCGTTGCTGGGGTGGGATGAGTTCGCCCGAGTTGCCGAGCGGATCCGTAAGGCGGCGCTGCCGTTCATCATCGAGCCGCGGGTTCGCTATCCCGGCCAGCCCGGCGAACAGATGACGATGTTCCTGCGCGATCCGAGCGGAAATGCGCTCGAGTTCAAGACCTTCAAGCATCCGGAGCACGTCTTCACCTCGTGAGCTCCGCCGCGGTGATAGTGCTGGGTGCCGGCGTGATGGGAGCCAGCACCGCCTGGCACCTGGCCCGCCGCGGTGTCCGCAACCTGCTTCTGCTCGATAGCGCACCCACGCCTGGGGCCGGGAGCACCGGTCGCGCCACCGGTGGCTTCCGGGCCCAATACGCCACCACCATCAACGTTCGTCTCTCTTTGCTTGCCAGGAGCAAGCTCGAATCGTTTGCCGACGACACCGGCATGGACCCGGGCTACGCACGACAGGGCTACCTCTGGCTTGCCCGTACCGATCGCGAGCTTGCCCTGTTGGCCGCGGGCCGCCGGGTGCAGCACCAGGCGGGGCTGACCGAAGCTGTGGCGGTGACGCCGGACGACATTCGCAAGCTCAATCCCGCGCTATCCGGCGAGGAGATCCTGGGCGGTTCCTTCTGCCCGACAGACGGATATCTGCTTCCGCTCAGGATTCTGGACGGGTACCTCGCGGGTGCTCAACGACTCGGCGCCCAGGTGCGGTGGGGTGTTCAGGTGACCGGTCTCGACGTGGGGTCCGATGGCCGAGTCGTCGCTGTGCGGACTGCCGGAGAGCACTTCGCGTGTGGTGCGGTCGTGAACGCGCTCGGTCCGTGGGCGGCGACCGTGATGGATGCAACCGGGTTTCTGCTCCCGGTCACGCCCTTGCGTCGGCAGGTGGCGGCGACCGTACCAACCACCGTGCTTCCCCCTGCGATGCCGATGACCATCTTCGCGGGCGACGGATTCCACTTCCGAGTGCGAGACGGGCGGGTTCTTCTGCTCTGGCCCACGCCGGGTGTGCCGGGCCGCCCGTTCGAGGCGTCGGTAGACGCCGGCTGGCTCTCCCAGGTTACCTCCATGGCCCGTGCGCGCGTGCCGTGTCTGCGCGACGTCCCGATCGATTCGGCGGCGTGTTGGGCCGGCCTCTATGAAGTCTCACCCGACAAGCACGCCATTCTCGGCGCCGCCCCGGGCGTTTCCAATCTTTACTTGATCAACGGCTCGTCCGGCCACGGCGTGATGCACGCGCCAGCGCTGGGCCAGCTCCTCGCCGAGATTGTCTGTGACGGCCGGGCGACGACGCTGGACATTTCGCCGCTCGCGCCAGGCCGGTTCGCCGAGGGAAAGTTGAACCCAGTTTCCGAGCTCTTGTAATGGACCTGGTGATCATCGGCGGTGGTGCTGCGGGCCTCGCAGCCGCCCGCGCGCTCGGCAAGGCCGGTCTTGCGGTCGAGCTGCTGGAGGCGCAGGAGCGGCTCGGCGGGCGGGTTCTGAGCCTGCCGGACCCTGACGGTCCTCCGTTGGAGCTGGGGGCGGAGTTCGTGCACGGCGAACCCAAGGTAACCTTGGCACTCGCGCGGGAAGCGGAAATCCCTATCGTTCGGACCGCAACGTCACATTGGGAGCTGTGCGATGGGATGCTCGTGCCCGCCGATCGTGCCTTCGATGGTGTGGAGCAGCTCATCCGTCAGGCACAGGGCCACGGCGAAGAGACCTCAGTCGGCTTGTTTCTCAACCGATTTGGCGAAGAGCATCCGCTGCACGGCGCGGCAGAGTGGGCCCGGCTGCTGGTCGAGGGTTTCGATGCGGCAGACCCGACCAAGGCCAGCCTGGCCTCGATCGTCGAGGAATGGACTTGCGGCGCCGGGGTGCAGCGGGGGCAGGGCAGGCCGGAGGGGGGTTACGGACGACTGATCGCGCACCTGGCTTCCGTGGCCGAGTCCAACGGAGCGCGGATCAGACTTGGCGCTGTCGTGACGTCGGTTTCGTGGAAGCCGAACGAGGTCGTCGTCGACGCGATCGCTCGAGGCACTCCGTATCAGATTTGCGCTCGGCGCGCCATCGTCGCCGTTCCGCTAGGTGTTCTTCAAGCCGCTCCGGAAGATTTGGGTGCGATCACCTTCGCTCCAGCCCTCACGGCAAAAGCCGCCGCACTCGATCACTTGATCATGGGAGATGTGCTCAAGGTCGTGCTCCGATTCCGCCGGCCATTCTGGGAAACGATTGGCGGTGGCCGATACCGCGACGCCGGCTTCTTCCACGCTAGAGACCAGGAATTCCCCACCTTCTGGACCGCACTGCCCGATCGTGCGCCGGTGCTGACCGGGTGGACCGGCGGTCCCCGGGCGGAGCACTTGTCGCGCACGAGTGATGCTGTGATCACGCGGGCGGCGATTGCCGGGATTCAAGCGCTCTTCGGCCAGTCGGTGGATGTGAGCGGCCTGCTAGTCGAGGCCCACGTCCACAACTGGCAGCGCGACCCCTTTGCCCGGGGCGCCTACAGCTATGTCGCGGTGGGCGGGCGCAAGGCGCACAGCACCTTGGCTGCGGCGCTCGAGGGCACGCTCTTCTTCGCCGGCGAGGCGACGGATGAGTCGGGCGAGGCGGGCACCGTGGCGGGTGCGCTTGCATCCGGCGAGCGTGCAGCCGACCAAGTGCTCGCGACGTTCAAGGCGTGACGGCACTGACACCATTCATCGCCGGCCTCCGTACGGTCCCCAGTCGATCGCAGTAGCACACCTACCGATCTGGAGAGCACACGCATGGCACGCGCACGCAGCGGGCTTTGGATGATTGCGGTTGTAGGCGTCTCTCTTGTCGCCGCGCGGTGCGCCGTTGCACAGCGCGCGAGCGGTCAAGCGCCGGTGGCAACATTCCGAGGCGACGCCGCGCATGCTGGCGTGTATGCTGCGCCGACGCCCGCGGCGTATGCCGGACTTGCGTGGCGGGTGCAAACGGGCGGCACCATCGTTTCCTCGCCCGCTGTCACCGGATCCGCGGTCTACATCGGCAGCAATGACCGTCACCTCTACGCGTTGGATCGAGTCTCCGGCCGGATCCGCTGGTCGTTCGACGCCAACAGCGCAGTGGGCTCCTCCCCCACCGTCGCCGGCGGGCTGGTGGCCTTTACCACTGCGGATGGCCACCTGTTCGCGGTGGATGCGAATGCGGGACGGGTGCGCTGGAAGCTCGCGACCGGTCCCGTGGTCGCGTTTCCCTGGGGCTACGAAAGCGGTGACTTCTGGACCTCCTCGCCGGCCTACTCCGATGGGCTGGTCCTGGCCGGCGCCGGCGACGGCTACCTGTATGCCGTGGACGCGGCTTCCGGTAAGGTGCGTTGGCGTCTCAAGACCGGCGGTCGGATCCGCTCGTCTCCCGCAGTGGCGAAGGGCTCCGTCTTTGTAGGCAGCTCCGACGGCCGATTCTACGCTGCGGATCTGGCAACCGGGCGTGAGCGCTGGCACTTCGACACGGAGGGCCACGCGCTCGAGTCGGCCAAGTTCGGCTTCGACCGCCGCACCATTCAATCCTCGCCCGTAGTTGCCGGAGATCTGGTGCTCTTCGGTGCACGGGATGGCTTCCTCTATGCACTCGACCGGGAGACCGGGGGCCAACGCTGGCGCTATGACTACAAGGTATCGTGGATCAACGCCTCACCGGCGGTGTCTGACGGCGTGGTGTACGTCGGGACGTCGGATGCTCATTTCGTCCAGGCGCTGGATCTGGCCACGGGGGCGGAGCGGTGGCGATTCGAGGCGAAGGGTATCGTGTGGTCCTCCGCAGCCGTTGCGGGCGATGCCGTAGTGGTCGGTGAGGGTGGAGGACTGCTGCACGTGCTTGATCGCGCGACCGGCAAGGAACGCTGGCAGCTCACGCTCGGGGCGGGGGTGTTTTCGTCTCCAGTCATCGTGGACGACGTGATCTACGTGGGCAGCTTCGATGGTGCGGTATACGCCGTGCGGGCGACTTCCGCTGCCCAAGGACTGGAGCGGGCGATGTTCTGGGATTCCAGTTACGTAAAGGTGGCGGCGTTTGCCCCTCACCAGCAGGTGCGAACCTATCTCGCGGCGCGAGGATATCAGGAGCTGAGCGCCGGCGAGTTGGGACGGTTTCTCGCCGCGCGGGTGAGCGACGGTGCCCCGAGTGTCGTCGTCTTCCCCATCGACTACCTGCCGCCGGGGGTTGCCCCGGTGGCGGCGGATACGGTGCTGTTCCGCCGCTACCTCGATGCCGGTGGCAAGGTGGTGTGGCTCGGCTTGCCCCCCATGATGATCAAGCGAAACCTCGAGAACGGAGACTTCGGCATCACGGATATCGACCGGCGTGGGCCGCGCAATCTTCTCGGCGTCTCACACGAGCACGCCAATTTCGACCCGACCGGTGCGCAGGCTACCGCGGCGGGCGCAGCCTGGGGCCTTGCAGGATGGTCGCTGAGCGACTGGTCGGCTGATCCGGCGGATGTGACGGAGACGCTGGCCCGGGACGAGCAGGGTCTCGCTGCGGCATGGCTCAAGAGCTACGGCGGCCGCCCCGGCACCGGGTTCCTCCGCTTGTACGGGGCTCAGCTGCCGAGCGGAGGGCTCTCGCGGGAGCAGTTGGCCTCGATCTGGATTGCCGCCGAGCGGTTCCCGGTGCCCGGGTCCGGTCCCCGTTCCTAACGCGGCCAGAGCCAGCCAAACGCTCCGGCGGTCATACAACCGTACAGCAGACCGTCGAATACTTCCTTCCACGCGACGGACCACGGCTTGCCCATCCAGATCGCGGCCGGGACTTGAGCAGCGGCGTACGCAAGAAAGCCGATCGTCCCCACCACCCGGAACACCTGGAGGTATGGCGTCCCCGGCGCCACGGTGCGGCTCGCCAAGTATGCGATAAAGAAGGAGACAATCAGTGAGAAGGTGAACCATTGCACCAAACTCTTGCCCATCGAGGTCTGTCCGGAGGGCTTGATATTCAGCACGGCCACCGGCCCTTCCTGGAACTTCTGCTGCATCTCGGGCGACTGCAGGTCCTTCATCTCCTTGCAATAGGGAATGATGTATTGGCGAGGCTCGGGATTGCCGGCCCGGATGGCCGCGCGCACGGCGTCCTCGTTGGGGAGCAGCTTGTAATCGCTCGCGTGATACTTGAGCAGCATGTGGATCACGGAGCTGGTTATGAAAACGAGCACGGCTGAAAGCACGATTGGTAGCCACAACGCGCCGAGGGTCACCACGAGGGCCTCCGGGGGAGGGAGGGTGATATTGGCGTCGCACTGGGGAAGTGGGACAAGTATATCCCTCCGGGAGATCGCCCGCGAACCGCTCCAGTGAGTAACGGCGATGAGAGCCAGATCACAGCCCGAGGGGCCAGGTACTCGGCATCTGGGTGTGTGATCGTGCGGCGAGGTCGTCACCCCACTGGCCAGGTGCGGGGAGGTCTGCGTGTCACGCGTTGGAAGCGCCGTTCGGTTGATAGCCCTGCTGGAGATTGCGGCCAGTCCGTTGTGCGCTCAGGCATCACGGGATGGCGCGGCCAACGTGCAGGTGGAGATGCGCCACGTCGACTACCGGGTGGACTCCACTATCACGCTGCAGATCTCCTACCTGCGGGGAGAGCTTCACCCGACGTCGGCCAAGCCGCCCTACTTCGACGACAAGAAATCCTTTACGCTGGCCATCGACTCCGCAACGATCGCCATCAGCCCTGCCGCCCTGGGTGATCTGCTCAACAACTATGTCTTTTCGTATCCCGGATCGCCGCTTCGCCACCTGAGCCTGAGCGTGGAGCAGGGGCAGCTCAAGCAGAAAGGCCAGTTGCACGGCATCTCGTTCACCGTTCTCGGCGATCTCACAGTCACACCCGAGGGCAACCTCAGGCTTCATCCTACCGATATCAAGACGGCCGGCATCAAGGTCGGTGGGTTGATGAAGCTCTTCGGGCTCAACCTCGAGAAGCTGGTCAAGCTACGGGGAGCGCCTGCCGGGGTGCAGATCGAGGAGAACGACTTCATTCTCTCTCCGGCGGCGCTGCTTCCGCCGCCCCGGGTGCAGGGGCGGGTGACGCAAGTCCAGGTTCGTGATTCGGCGGTGATCAATCTGTTTCGTTCTGAACGGGCCAAAGTCGAGCCGATGCATCCGCCGGACCCCGAGGCGAAGAACTACATGTTCTATCGCGGTGGCACGCTCAAGTTCGGCAAGCTCACCATGGTGGACGCGGACCTGATGATCGTGGATGCGGACCAGAAGGACCCGTTCGACTTCTTCCTCGACGCCTACAATCAACAGCTCGTGGCCGGGTACGACCAGAACCTGCCGGATCATGGATTGATCGTGCACATGCCGGATTACCGACAGACTGCCAAGGTGCGGGAGAAAGGCGGCCTGCGGCCGACAACGCCCTAGAATCGGAACGCCGTCTTTCCAGCCCAATAACCGCTTGACTCCCCCGCTGTGCCGCTTGTTCGTCGCTTGACCGCAGCCCGAGACCTTTCAGGTGATTTGTTGCCAAGGGGGCTGCTGTCCCTGACCCCCTTGTTCCTCTGCGACAGCCCGACGGGGAACTCCCATGGCGGCTCGGCTTCGTCTTTCAGCGTCTCAGATCCTGGGCTCCGTTCTCACCCACCGATCGAACAGCGCAAGCGCCGTGGCCGTATCGGCGGCCGTCCGTTTCGCCACTGACCGGCATGCGTATCGGGCTGGCGAACAGGGTGCAGTCACAGTGCGCAATGCGAGCTCGCAAATAGTCCGATTGAACCTTTGCCCGCGCCAGCTTGAGCAACAATTGGGTGACGCGTGGGTCGTGAGGGATCGGTCGCCTGGTCCCGGTGAGATCTGCGCGACAGCCAGCGTCCTGCTCCCCTCGGGCGCGACCAGCGGCACGAGTTTCCGGCTTCCGCGCGGCCTGGCTCCCGGGATGTACCGCTGGCGGTTCCTCGGCTTAGTAGCGCAGGGCGGCGTTCCGCTGGGTGCTGGGGAGCGGCTGACGAACAGCTTTGGGATAGAGGCCTGACCCACACCACCCTCCTCGCTCTGGCGGCGCCGTGATCAAGATGCATATTCGTTCCGTTCCTCGGAAAAGCGCTCCCATCAGAGCGCACGCATATGAACCGCCGCCCGCTCAGGCCTCGCTGCGCGGCCACAGGAACTCACCGGAGTCCTGCGGCGGCGAGCGGTGCGCCCTGGCACTGCGCCCACCTGCTGCGCCGAGCGCTCCTCACTCTGCGCCTCTTCGCCGGTTTCGGCGGAATTCTGCTGACCAGCCACTGCGCGAGCGACGCAGCAGGTCGCGGCAGCGGCAATCGCGATCCACTCGTGGCTCTTTCTCGAGTGGAGATAACGCGTACGATGGAGCCCCGCCTCTCCATTCCGACTGCATATCGACGTTGCTTGGCCGCCGTTCCGACAGGCGGGACGGTACCGCGCGCCGACTGCAAGGTAGCCCGGGAGGATCTCGCGCCGTCCTCAGACGTGCTCGATGTCGCGCAGCGAGCTTCCGTCAGGATTCAAGCCAACGCCGATCCCGACGCTCTACACGCCGCTGCCCTCATCGACCTCATCTGGGGAGAGGGGGGAATCCCGCTGGAGCGGTCCGTCTCATATCTGCGAACTGCTTCACGACTCGCAAGTCGGGAGAGTGGAGTGTACGCGGACCTGGCGGCGGCACTTCTCGTAAGGGCGGAGCGACACCAGGCTCCTCGCGATCTGGTGGAGGCCATTGAGATGGCCGATGTAGCGCTCGAGCTCGAGCCGCGGAACGAGGCCGCCCGCTTCAACCTTGCGCTCGGGCTTGAACGTGTGGGACTCGACGGCCAGGCGCAACGTGCCTGGGAGGCGTTCCTGCAAGTGGACTCCACGTCGAGTTGGGCCGAGGAGGCCAGGCGACGGGCTCGGGCCCCGGTTGAGGCACCCGAGCCGCCAACTGCACCACAGGTCGGCGCGAAGGAGTCGGACCTCGCAGCCTACGTCGAGGCGGCGCCTGAAGCAGCGATGTTCTTCGGCTGGGACCACCTTCTCGATAGCTGGGGTGCAGCAGTCATCTCCGGAGACCCGAAGGGAGCAGACGGCCTCCTGCGCCACGCGGCCGCCATCGGCGCCGAGTTGGAGCGCCGAAACCACGATGCCACCCTCGCGGAAGCCGTGGGGGCGATCAGGGCAGCGGCCTCCCGCCCCACAGCGATCGGGGCGCTGGCTACGGCGCATCACCACTACGCGGCTGGTCGAGCCGCGTATCGGAAGAACGATGTTGTAGCAGCTGGGCGGTTGTTCAAGCGGGTCCTTGTGACACCAGGGATTTCCGCCCCGCTCGCCGGTTGGGCCCGGTTCCACTATGCGGCCACACTGGTGTATCAGGGTCGCCTCGATGCCGCCGAGGTGGAGCTGCGGCGCGTCGTTGCGCATGCAGATACGGTGCGGGAGCCGGCGCTGGCAGCACGGGGTCGCTGGGGACTTGGCACCAGTCTGCTGCGCCGGGGTCGCTACCAGCAGTCCATCCAGGCGCTGGAAGCCGCAGCTGCTTTGTTCGAGCGCGCCGGCGAGCGCGAGAATCTCGGCTCGGTGCAGAATATCGCGGCCGATGCGAAGCAAGTCTTTGCAGGTGCGGCAGCGGAATATGAGGCCCGCCAACGGGCGCTCATAACGTTGAGGCCGTATCGACGCTCGATCGGACTCCACAACGTTTTTATCGGCGCTGCCCTGTCTGCAGCCGCCGACGGCTTCCTGCGAACTGCACTGAGAATTCAGGACGAAGGAGTCGAGGTCGCCGATCGCATCGGCGATGAGATTCATCCTGCGGAAGCGCGTATTGCGCGGGCAAAGCTATTGACCGCAGCGGGCAGGCGGGAGGCTGTGGCAGAGGACCTCCGCGCCGCCCGCGCCATGGTGGAGAGACTCGAGCCTGGCCCGCCGCGCAATTGGTTCAAGGCGGACCTGCAGTCGGCCGAAGCCGCGACCATGCCGTCCGGGCCACAGGCGGCTGCGGCGCTGGACTCGGCCGCGGCTTTTTGGCGCTCGCAGGGCAATGAGCTCCGGCTCGTCCCGGCTCTGGCTGCTAGTTCGGATGCGGCGCTGGCGGCCGGAGACGTCGAACTAGGCGCAACCCAGTTGGATCGTGCACTGGCGCTGGTGGACCAGCAGAGTGCCAGCATGACGACCGCCGAGCTGCGCGCCTCGTTGCTGGATGCTACCCAACGGGTGGTTGACCGGCTCGTCATGCTGCGGGTCGGCGCGGGCGCCCCCAAGAAGGCGCTCGCCGATCTCGAAAGGGCCCGGGTCTCGCTCGCCCCCATCCGAGCGCGGTCCACAGCTACTAGCGGATCACGGCTCGCAACCGCGCCGGGGCAGGTGGCTGCCGAGTATGCGCTTATCGCTGACACGTTGCTTATCTGGACCGTTGCCGACACAGCTGTACGACTCACCCGCACCACACTCGATCGGGGCCGCCTGGTTCAGACGATCGAGCGGACGCGAGCAGCGCTCGAGTTGCGCGCCGATGTAACCGGACTGGAGCAGGACCTGGCTGCCCTCTATGACTGGCTGTTGCGACCCGTCGAGGGGGCTCTTGGCACGGATGGCACTCCGGTGGTGCTGATCGCGGATGGTGAAATCGCCGCAGTGCCCTTCGCAGCCCTGCGCGACACGGCGCAGCGCCGCTATCTGATCGAGGAGCATCCGTTGCGATTCGTGAGCAGCGTGCGCGACGCAGTCCGGCAGCCGTCGGGGCCCCTCACCAAGCCGAAGGTGTTGCTGGTCGCTGATCCGACGTTTGACCAGACGGCCTTTCCGGGGCTTGTCCGGCTACCCGGTGCAGTTGCGGAGACTAAGGCGATCGCGGGGGGGTATGCGGATACGGTGCTCCTCTCCGGCTCGAACGCAACCGCGACGGCGCTCGAGTCCACGCTCGTGCGTGCCAACATCCTGCACTACGCCGGACATGCGGTCTTCAATGACGAGCGACCCGAGCAATCGCTGCTGGTCCTTGCCCCGGACAGCGGGGAGGCGACACCAGGTCGCGAGACCGCCGCTGCTATCGCGCGCCTCGATCTGACACGTCTGCGGCTGGTTGTTTTGTCTGCCTGCGAGACCAACCGGTCGCGGGCTGGAAGGTCGGGTGGATTCGCCGGGTTGGCGGGTGCGTTCCTGGCAGCGGGCGGCGGCGGCGTCGTCGGGAGCCTCTGGCGAGTAGATGACGATCTGACGCGGCGATTGATGACCGAGTTCCATCGCGCGTACCGGTCAACCGCGAACGGCGCAGAAGCGCTGCGGGCGGCGCAGCTTCAGCTGCTGCACTCGGCTGAGCCGGCGGTCAACTCACCGGCCGCCTGGGCCGCGTTTCGCTATGCGGGCAGCTGACGATCCAGAGCGCGGCAGAACTTCGCTCGGCCATGGAGCACGTGGGGTCCCGGCCCCGCGAAAGCTATGGCAGCAGAGTCTTGTCGATTCACTCGATCTCGCGGAGCAGGCATCGAAGCGTCTGCGGACAAGGCAGACCCCGACGCCCTGCATGCTGACTCATCGACCTGCTTTGGGAGGGGACTACGGAATTTCGCTTGAGCGGTCCGTCTCATACTTGCGGACCGATTCGCGGGTGGCGGCGCATCCGGCCGGGCCACTCACCGATCTGGCCGCATGCGGGGGCCTGAAACGCCGCGACCGCAACAGGCGATTGGCGTCACTGCAACACGGTCACGTCTGTCCCACCTGGTTCCTCGTGAACAGAAAGGAGTCACCATGATCGCCCGCCGAGAGTTTCTTAAGCAAACCGCCGGCGTTGTCGCAATCAGCACCGCAGGGAGTGCCGGTTATTCGCACCTGGTCTCGGCCGGACAGCCCGCGCGTTCCATCGCGGGAGCGATGCCTCCGCCGTTCAACCTCGAGATCACGATTACCGGACTATGTCTATTCAAGGCGGGTCAGTCGAAGATGCACGTGCTAATGGTTGCGCCGCTGGTTGCGCCGGGCGGAAACATGGAGCGGCATTATCCCAGGGTGTTTTATGACGCCGCTTATGACTCCGGGATTAACCCCGGAACGCTATATCGGGTAGTGCCGCTCGAAGGAACTATACTGGACCTCTCAGGGCTCCAGCTGCAAGCTCCTGGTCCAACCCCGGATATTTCGAAGATTCAGTATCTAGTCGATGTGAGCAAATATGCTGCTAACACTCTACCAGACCCAGAGACAGCTCAAGTGCCGAACCTTGCATGCCGGGTCTCCCTTCCTCCCGGATCGCCGCAAACCCCGAATCCCGTAGGGCCCTGGAACCTGAGCGCGGCGGGCCCAATCCAGGCGGCCACCCTGACAAAGGCGGCGTGGAAGGTGGTTTGGACGGTGAGCGGCATCCAGGACACCCAGCTGAACTGGCAACTAAAACCCCTGTCCGCCGGCACGCCGGTCGAGGCGCTGCCCCCACTTCAACCGAAAACCGTGCAGGGCAACAGGTTGATCAGGTTGACGATTTCGAACGTGGTTCGAGAAGAATCGTCCCACCAGCCTGCGACATGCATCGCGCCCAACACGAACGCGAACCTCACGCATTTCCGCGCCTTTGGGGACCTCTATGGGGCCACCGCGTGGCCGGACCTGACCTACACGGGCCCCCCCCCACCTCCGTGCCCCCCGACGGGGACGCCTTACACTTGCCTGCCCTCGGGAGGACACTAGGTGATCGCCGTGCTCTGCTGCCTAGCGACCAGAGCAGCTCGGCGAGGTCCTCTTCGAGCGCGTTCCACACTCGGGTTCATGCGGCGGCAGGCCCGATCGCAGCCGCCCCGGCGCGCCGAGCCGCCAGCCACGCGAGCATACGCCAACTCGGCAGGGAGCGAGGCGCTCGCGCTGATCAGCGCAGGAGGACGGCGTGCTGACCCATGCGATTCTCCGGGTCGAGGATGCGTGCTTGGGGTGTACATGGTTCTCGGCAATACCAGCGCGGCACTGGACCACCTCCAGGCCGCACTCGATGAGCTATCGTACGTCTCATCCGGACGACTTCGTGCGACCCGTTCCGGGCACCGGCTACGCGAGGATGTCAGGTTCCGCCATCTAATCGCGCTGAACTAGTTCGAGGAGTCAAATGGGAAGGGAGACGGCATGCGGACCAGTCACCAGATCGTGAGCAGTTGTCTGCTTGGGGCGATGCTCTGGGCGTCGCAGGCGTACATTCGCGGTGATGGGCCCGTTCGACCCGGTGGCTTCGGTAAGGAGGGGAGTGTCAGCGCGTACGAGACTGCATCACGCAAAGGGCTCGAGTCGAGCGCCGCGGGCGTGGACTCCTGTACCCCTCCCGACAACTGGTCCGACACAGTAACCCTTTATCCCCAGCTGACGACCGACTGGTGTTGGGCAGCCAGCGGTCAGATGATCCTGGATTTCTTCAAAAAGCATGTGAGCCAATGCAGGCAGGCGAACGAGCAGTTCGGGCTCAATAATTGTTGCAGTAACAACACGCCAGGGGATTGTATCAAGGGTGGCTGGCCGCATTTCGAGACCTACGGGCTCAAGCCGACGCTCACATGCAACCAGGCGCTCAGTTGGGACGAGGTAAAGACGCAAATCTACTGCAAGCAGCAGCCCTTCGCGTTCTCCTGGCGATGGCCCACCGGCGGCGGCCACATGATGGTCGCGATCGGATACAAGACCGATGGGGCAAATCGTCTCGTATGCGTCAACAATCCCTTGCCCGAAGGGACGGGCGACTATTACTGCCATTCGTATGAGGAATATGTCAGCACAACGAACCACCATACTCACTGGAACGACTATTACGCATTTACCCAGCAGCAACGTCCAGCAGCGACGAACTACGAGGTTCCATGCGCGCCGCCGCCCTGATTCTGACCTTGGCCATGAGTTCGGCTGCAATGCGAAACGTGGCCGCAATCCAGAAGGAGCAGCTGGACGCCACCATTGACAGCGCCGTGGCGCAGTCTCAGCCTGCGGCTCAGGCCGCCCTTCAGACGTTCCGGCACATCGTCGACTCGCAGAACTACAAGGCAATGGGACTCGACTCCGTAGGCGACACCGGCTCCACGGCCCTGGGAGACCCTCTCGTCGTTTTTTATGTCCCCCTGGACACGCTCCGGACCTACCAGTCCAATGCCAACGCCCTCGGCTTGCTGATAGGCGGGGACCGGGTTCTCTACCCGGTGCTCTTGGGCCGAGTAACACGATCCTCCATCACCGTTGCTCGCGACACCAGCGGGTGGAGAGGAGTGTCCTACGGCGGGCCGAATACCGCCAGACTTGTGTGGAAGGCGCTGAATGAAGCCATCTCACGGCCGGCCGGGCGCTCTCGACGCTACTTCCTGGTCGACGTTCTGGCGCTCAATCTGCAGTTTCTGGGCTACGAGGAGCACGGCAAGTTATTCCTCATCCCCTTGCTCGATGACCCGCGGCGTAAATTGACGGCCGGCAAACCGAAGGGCGGTGAGCGAGTATTCGCGCAACTGGGTCGAGAGGCAAGGGCTAATGATTACGATCGGCTGCGGTAGGCACAGGAAAACCTTGGGACGGTAGGGCCTGGCTAGGTTGTCAGGCTGGCTACCCCTCCAACGCGCACACCTTCGCTTCCCAAGGAAACATCGGCTAGCCCTCGGCCCGGCCCGGTGGCAGCACGCGTTTCGGGGTAATCTCGCGCCAGCGCTTATCGGTCGGAGTGTCGGGGCAGTTAGAAACGAGGTATTCGGCAGCGGGATTCATGGGATCCCCCGTGCCCCAGTCCGAGAAGTTGGCCAACACCACCGGGTTTCGCCGGCGGATCCACCGGCTCGAGCCGAGCAGCCTTAAGCTCTGACCGAGTCCCGGGCACCGATTCCCAGAAGCTCTGGAGCTCGCTCATCGCCCGGCGCGCGCCGACATCTGCTGGTCCACTTAGCTTCCGGTCACCTTTAGCAGCTCTGCGAAATCCCTTTCGAGGTTGTTCCAATCAGGTGGGCTATTCACTTGCAGGTTCGAATGGAGTTGCTGAAGCAGAGCATTCGCCGCCTGCGGCAGGCTCGACGAGCTCAACGCCCACTCCAGCATTGATCTGTTCTCGCGCGCTGTTAAGAAGTCGCCGTTATGTTGTCGGGCACCGATGCGACCTGCCTCCGCCCAGGCGCCGAGTTTAACAAAATCAGGTCCTGCCAGCTTGCTCACCGCGTGACGACCCCGCTCTAAGGTTGTTTCCAGCGCGTCGGTGCTCGCTCCACTGCTGGCCCGTCGGGCCACGTCTCGGTATACCTCCGCTACTGGACTTCCTGCCGGAAGACCTTCTACCAGATCGACGATTTCAGCCGTGAGGCGTGTGAGAGTCGTATCCCGGGTGCGGACGGCAAGCTCGAGATCCACGAGTCTCACGCCCAGTCGTACCGCACGGGCGGTTGCGCTCAGCGGCTCTCCCGCCCCCCGCGTACCCGGCCAGGGTGTCCCGTACCACTGCGGCGGTAGTGCGTGTCCGGGTGCCGAGACCAAGTCGGCAAACCGTCCCGGATCCTCCCGATCAACGGATCGCGCCCGCGTCCAAAGCCACGGAGCCACCACAACGCCCGCGAGAGCCGCGGCCATCGCCACCCAACTCCATGCCGGCAGACGGCGCGGGTGAGCGCGACTAGCCGCCTTGCTCGGAGCGGTGCTCCTTGCGGTATCGCCGGCCTCCAATTCGCTGACGACCGACGCCGCGTTTGCATACGCCTCGAGCGCTTCGTCCGACGACCCCAGGCGGGCCAGCAATTCGGCCCGCCTGCTCTGGTCGAGCCTCCCATCGAGTAGTGCGGCCAGCTCTTCTGCGCTAACGCCAATATCCTTCACGGCCTAGGCCCCTCCTTGGGTCAACCTATTGGACGGACATGCCTCCCCGATCTCCCTCGATTCTTCGGAGGTCAATTTGTCCATTCGGTCAAGGCAGCGCGTAAGCCCTCCTGTGACATGCCTGACTCTTCCAGAAAGTGACGCAGATCCGCGAGCGCTCGATCGAGACGCCGATAGAGCGGTTTCTGTGGCAAGCCAAGTCCACGGGCAACCTCCACCACGGTCATTCCCTCCCAGTACCGCATTCGCAACATCACCTGTTCCTCGGGCGGCAACCGCTTGAGCTGGTCGTCGATCACCTTCCTGGCCGTGGCCATTTCATCCGCGACTACCAGGTCATCGGCTTCCTCGGTAGCGGGCGGATCCGCCCCGCCCGACGACGCTACCTGCTGCGGGCGCCCGGACTGCCGGATCGGCAACTCGTTGAGCAAGGTCCCGAGCTGGCGGTCCGACAGGTCCGTGTGTCCGGCGGTCCGCAGCAGTTCGCCGGCTTGGGTCAGCCGCAGTCCATCGCGGTAAACCAGGGTCTCGAGTCGAACGGCCAGCGGCCCCCGCCGGCGGGCGGCGGCCGAAGGCCGCCATCGCCCCCATCGATGGGTGCGATAGTCCCGGAACAGCATCGCAATGACGACGGTGAGGTACGTCGTGAGGGCGCTTTCACCGCGGAACTTCCGGAAGACGGCGTAGTCGTCCTCGATCAGCCGCAGGGTGGTCCAGGAGGCGAAGTCGTCGGCATCATCCCGAGCCAGCCCATTGCGACGGGAAATGGCCGCGACGACCCGCTCGATCCAGCCAAGCTGGCTCAGGAAAAGGGCCTCGAGCCTCTGGCGTTCTGGCGTCATGCTGGGGCCGAAGCAAAAGGCGACCCGGGCGGTGAGCCCGGCGCGCTGATGGGTTGGGATGCCGACCAACCTATCTCCCGAATGGGGAGTGCGCCAATGCGAGGGTCGACTGAGAAAGCCAGGGACCGGGTCCGTCAACACTAATGAGGCCCGAGCATGCCTTCGATCCCAGAGTGCCCATCCCAGAGCGGCAGCCGCTGCCGCGACGACCTGCAAACCACGCTTCAGGCCCGGCTCGAGGGCTGCTACACCCTCGAACGGGTGCTGGGACGGGGAGGGATGGCTACGGTCTTTCTGGCTCGCGACTTAAAGCACAAGCGCCTGGTCGCATTCAAGGTGCTCCGAGACGAGATCGCGGCGACCCTGGGGGCCGACCACTTCCACCGCGAGATCGAGATCGCGGCCCGCCTCCAGCATCCACATATCCTGACGGTGCTCGACTCAGGTGATGCCGGCGGCCTGCTCTGGTTCACGATGCCGTACGTGGAAGGGCAAACGCTT
>Ga0310810_10002660_pt1 | contig 19271 bp, 17 predicted proteins | sample NCmetagenome_FD_207641 | JGI IMG/M metagenome (GOLD analysis project Ga0310810, IMG submission 207641) | Soil microbial communities from experimental microcosm in Duke University, North Carolina, United States - NC | ecosystem: Engineered > Artificial ecosystem > Soil microcosm > Unclassified ...
CGCGCTCATACGACATCTTCGATCGCGGCCGCAACCGCTTCCGCGCCTACCGGATCGTGCTCTCCCAGGGCGAGAGCGGCGAGTACTACGGCGTGCAGGGCACGACCTGGAAGGCGCCGCCGATCCTCGACAACCCCAGCGACGAGGTGCGCATGCGCGGGCGCACCTACCAGCGCTACTTCGACGGCAAGCGCATCCGCCTCATCGCCTGGAAGACGCCCAAGGCCGTCTACTGGGTCTCCAACACGCTCTCGCAGAAGTTGACGAACAGGCAGATGATGGACATCGCGCGGTCGTTGCAGCGCATCGGGCAGCCGTAGCAGTGCTCCGGCGCGTTCCCCGCCCGGTCATCGCTGCGACATCCTGACGGCACGGCGACGCAACGCGCGCGCGCCCCAGCGCCGGCGGTGCAGGAACACGAGCACGCCGAGGTCGCGCTTGGCGCCGTTGCAGCGCGCGCAGGCGCCGACGGTGTTGATCCAGCCGTGGACGGTGCCCAGGCCGCGCGCCGGGCGCGACCGCGGGTCGACGTGGTCGACGGTCCCCGACGCGCCGCCCGCGCCGCAGTAGGAGCACGGGTCGCGGCGCAGGAGCGACTGCCAGGCCTCGTAGTGGCTCTCGCCGTCGGCGCGCAGCGGCGCGCCGCTCGGCATGCCGGTGCCGAGTGGCGAGCCCGCGTCGTCGCGGAGGAAGTCGTGGAGGAGGTGCTCGAAAGCGGTGGTCACGGTCGGGATCCGGTCGTGCGTCGGGTGGTCTGTCGTACGGCCACCGCCGGCAGGAGCGGACCGGCCTAGATCCGCTCCTGCCACGTGACGGCGGCCTGTGCGACGCGCCGCAGGGCGTCCTGCATGCGCATCGGGTTGTTCGTCCGGCGTGCCGCGCCGAGGGCCTTGAGCGCCTCCGCCATGACGGCGGGTCCGCCCGGACCCTGCGTTCGCAGCTCGGCGAGCTCGGCGGAGGTGAGCTTGCGCGCCTCGCCGCGGATCGCGGCCACGGTCTCGCGCAGCTCGCGCTCGGCACGCGCGGCACGCAGCTCGGCCTCGGCTGCCGCCCGGCGGTCGCGCGCGGCCTCGGCCCGCGCGGCGCGCACCTCGGCCGCCGCCGGCGCCGCCTCGCGCACGGTCACGACCTCGGGCGTCCGCTCGGCCTCGGCGCGCGCACGCTCGAGCAGCCGCTGCGCCGCCACGAGCTCGTCCGCCAGCCGGTCGCCGGCGTCCTTGAGCTCACGGCGGTCGCCGCGCAGCGTCGCGATCGTCGCCTCCGCGCGCTCGAGCTTGGCCGCCATCCGCTTGGCCGCGGTCCGCGCCTCGGCCGCGTCCATCCGCGCCTCGGCGAGCTGCTCGCGCACCGTGCCGACCGTCGCGGCGGCCTTCGCCTCGGCCGCGGCCGCCCGGCGCTGGGCACGGGCGACCGCCGCGTCGTCGACGACGCGCTCGCGCACGACCTTCGGCTTGGCGACGGTGACCGTCGCGCGGCCGGCCGCCCGCTCGAGGCGTGCCTCGAGCGCCGCGACGCGCCGCTCGGCCTCACGCGCCTGCGCGAGCGCCTCCGCGAGCATCGCGCGACCCTCCGGGCTGATGACAGCTCGGTGCGCCTGCTCGGGATCGACGTCGCGACGCCGCATGGGGCCGGGCTTGGCCGGCTCGAACCCCGCCGCCCGGATCGCCGCGGTCAGCGACCCGCCGAACGGGCGCTTGGCCGAGTTCAGCGCGGGCCAGGGCGACCCGTCGGCACGGCCGGCGCGGTAGCGCTCGACGCGCCACAGCTGCCCGGCCCACTTCGCCGAGGAGGGGTTCCAGTCGGCCGCACGGGGCGGCTCGCCGTATGTGGCCACCCATTCCTGGATGGCGATGATGATGGAGTCGCGGTCCCACCCCGCCCCTCGCCCTGTCCGGGCACGGAGCGCAGCTCCCGCGATCGTCGCGGGAGCCATGTGGATGACCTCCCGCTAGACGCCGCTCGGCGTGTCGTCGTTGCGCAGCTTCAGCGGCCGCCACGTCGCGACGCCCGCGCAGGGCGCGGAGCCGTGGATGAGCGCGAACGTGGTGGGGGCCATGGAGAGCATCGCGCCGTTCACGGTAAGGCACGCCCGCCGCGCTCGCAACCCGTCATTCACGAAAAGCCGGACAGCCGCGGGCGTGGGTTCGAATCCTCGGATCGCGCGGTTCGATTCCCCTGGCGGCGCGCCGGCGCGCGCGTCACGATGGCCTCATGGCGCAGGTCCCCATCACGGTCCGCGGCGACGTCGACGACCGCGCGATCGAGCAGCTGCGGCGCTGCGCCCAGGCCGGCGACGCGGTGGCCGGCGTGCTCTGCGCCGACGGCCACGTCGGCTACTCCCAGCCGATCGGCGGCGCGGTCGCCTACCCGGACCACATCTCGCCGTCGGGCGTCGGCTACGACATCGCCTGCATCGCCGCCGGAACGGCCGTCACCACGCAGGATGGCTGCACGCTCCCGGTCGAGGCCGTGCCCCCCGGCGCGCCGGTGACCTGCTGGGACGGCCGCGACATGCGAACCGCGACGCCGGTGGCGGGGACCATCGCGCGCGGCCGGCGCCCGACCCTGCGGCTGCTCCTGCGCAACGGCCGCGAGCTGCGCTGCACCGCCGACCACGAGATCCGCACCCCGCTGGGATGGCGCGCCGCCGCGATGCTGCGTCCGGGCGACCGCATCGCCTGCCTGCCGTACGTCGGGCTGCCCTTCACGCCGCCGACCGGCGAGATCGCAGTGGCGATCACGGGGTCCGCGGCCGCGAAGCTCGAGGCGCTCGGGCTCTTGCCGCTGCGCGCCTCCGACCCCAGACTGCCGGCGCTCCTGCGCGTGCTCGGCGTCGTCTGCGGCGACGGCCACCTCAGCCGCGACGGCAAGGCCGCATCGTGGTACACGGTCGTCCCCGAGGATGCCGCCTCGATCGCCGCCGACCTCGCGGCCATCGGGTTGCGTGCATCGATCCACGTGCGGGCGCGCGAGCCGGGCCGGCGTGACGAGCACTGCGTGCGCGTCAGCTCCATCGCGCTGCATGCGCTGCTGGCCGCGCTGGGCTGCCCGGTGGGCCGCAAGGTCGACGGCTGGGATGCCCGGCCGATGCGCTGGCTGTTCGCGCTGCCCGCCTGGCTGCGGGCGCAGGTCGCCTCGGGGCTTGCCAGCGCGGAGGGCACGACCCCGGCTCTGCGCTCGGGTGCGATCGCACCGCTGGCGATCAAGCAGGCGGGGACGACGCGCAACGCGATCGACCTCGTCGTCGAGCTCTTCGCATCGCTCGGCTTCCGCACGGGCGTCAGCGTCAGCGGACCCGTCCGCGGCGACGTCACGACGTGGGTCGCCCAGGTCACCGGCGGGACCGAGGAGCAGCTGCGGTTCCTGCGCGACGTCGGCTTCTGCCACGGCGCCGAGAAGCGCCGCGCCGCGGCAGTCGTCGCGAGCGTCGCGTGGCAGGCGGCGGTCGAGCGCGACCGGCGTTCGGCCGCCATCGCGGAGGCGGTGCGGCTGCGCGCCGCCGGCACCGGCACCGTCCGCGCCGTGATCGCCGGCGTCGCCGAGACACACGACGTCCCGCGCTCGCTCCTGCACCACGACCTCTACGGCCGCGGCGTGCCGCGCATCGGGAAGGCCCGGTTCACCCCTGACACGTCGGGCGAGATCGCGTGGGTCGAGCTTGCGCTCGCCGAGCCCGGCGGGCAGGCGGCCGTATACGACGTCGTCACCGGCGATGACGCCCAGGCCTTCCAGGCCGGCGGTATCTGCGTGCACAACTGCGGTAACAAGGCCGCCCGCACCGACGTCCGCGTCGACGACGTCCGCGACGACCTCCCGCGGATCATGGACGAGGTCTTCGCGCGCATCTCCTTCGGCGTGGGGCGCAACAACGCCGAGCCCGTCGACCACCCCGTGCTCGAGGCGATCGGTCGCGCCGATTTCCGCCCGCAGCGGCGGATGGTGCAGATGGCGAGCAACCAGCTCGGGACGGTCGGCGCGGGCAACCACTACGTCGACCTCTTCGCCGGCGACGACGGCTTCGTCTGGATCGGCGTGCACTTCGGCTCGCGCGGGTTCGGGCACAAGACGGCGTCGGGCTTCCTCGCGCTCGCCGCCGGGCGGGCGTTCGACGAGCGCGTCCCCGACGGCGAGATGGACTCGCCGCCGGTGCTCCTGCGCGCCGACTCCGAGCTCGGGCGCGACTACATCGCGGCGATGGCGCTCGCGGGCGAGTACGCCTACGCGGGCCGCGACGTCGTCGTCGACAAGGTGCTGGAGATCCTCGGCGCGACCGCCACCTACGAGGTCCACAACCACCACAACTTCTGCATCGCGGGCGACCAGATAGTCCCGACGAAAGAGGGTCCCAAGCGGATGGACCAGATCGTCGAGGGAGACGAGGTCTACGCGTACTCCGATGCGGGTCCGAACCCGACTCGGGTCGTGGCGCATTGGCGTTCCGGCGAGCGTCCTGTCTACACGCTCTCGCTCGGGTCACGACGGCTGAAGTGCTCCGGGCAGCACCCCATCCTGGTGATCGACGAGGGCCGCGTCGCTTGGCGCGATGCGGCCGAACTCGCCGTCGGCGACGTCGTCGTCTGTGCTGACGGGTACTACCCCAACACCGTGAGCTGGGGCGTCGACCGGGCCCGCCTGACCGGTGCGTTCCTTGGCGACGGCTGGATCCGCCACGGACAGACAGAGCGGCGCGGGTACACGCTGGGCCTCGCGATCGGCACCGGCGAGGAGCCACATACGCACCGGTACGCGCAGCTCGCCACTGACCTCCTGCCAAACGACGGCTGGGGAAAGGGCTGGCAGATAGACGCCCGAGGCCATTTCGGGCTCTCGTGCTCCTCGAAGTCGGCATGGACCACCGCCGTTGAGATGGGTCTTGGCGAGCGTTCGCGCCAGAAGCGACTGCCTCGGGAGGCGTTCAGCCTGCCCAGAGCCGAGAAGCTCGCGCTGCTCGCAGGCTATTTCGATGCCGATGGTTCCGTCGCGAGCCCGGGGACCAGCAACCATGGGCGGGGACACATCGCGTCGGTCTCGCCGGACCTTGTTACCGGCCTGCGCGAGCTCGCGCTCGCCTGCGGTCTGCAGATCACGTCGATCCATCGCGAGCGCCGACACACGAATCACAGCGAGTGCGTCACCTATCGGTGCACGATTGCCGCGGGGTCGATGGCGGAGATTCCGCTCTGGCACGAGGCAAAGTCGGCGAACCAGCGCGCACCCACGCGAGCCTCGAAAGGTCTGTCTCGCCAGTATCTGGGTGGCGTGACTCTCCCGGACGGCTTCTTCGCGCGTCGCGTGCGCGACATCGTCGTCGGCGAGCCCGAGCCGGTCTACGACCTTACGGTTGCTCACGACAGCCACAGCTTCATCGTCGAAGGCGTGGTGACACACAACTGCTGGCGCGAGCGTCATCACGGCGTCGACGCCTGGGTCATCCGCAAGGGCTGCACGCCCGCGTTCCCCGGCCAGGAGGGGTTCGTCGGCGCGACGATGGGCGAGCCGTCGGTCGTCCTGCGCGGGACCGACGATCCCGGCGGCGCCGGGCTGCTGTACTCGACGGTCCACGGCGCGGGTCGCGTCATGTCGCGCACGAAGGCCGCGGGCCGCATGGGCAACCGCGCGGAGTGCAGCGAGCGCGACTGCCCGACCTGGGTCAGCTGGGCGCAGTACCGCCACGAGCGCGAGCGGGCCGGCGTCCCCGAGGGTGAGCGCTTCACGACGTGCGCCGAGCATCCCGACGGCCGGATGACGAAGCGGCGCGGGCGCATCAAGGCGGGCGAGGTCGACTTCGGCGCCGTGCAGGCGTCGCTGGCCGCGTCGGGCATCGAGCTGCGCGGCGGCGCCGCCGACGAGGCGCCGGCGGCCTACAAGCGCCTCGACGCCGTGCTCGCCGCCCACGGCGACACGATCGAGATCCTCCACCGGCTCACGCCGATCGGCGTCGCGATGGCGGCGGCCGACACGTTCGACCCCTACAAGGACTAGAACTTCAGATCGCCTCGCTCGCGCCGATCACCGGACGGCCCCTCGCAAGCATCCAGAAGGAGTCTCCAGTGAAGTTTTCCTCGGCGCGCCACGCCGCCCCCACCGCACCGCCGGCCAACCCTCAGCACGAAGCGGGCTTGGAGGCGCTGCGCGAGCGCCTGGAGAGCCTGGAGGGCCACTGCCTGACGAACCTCGGCGCCGGCCTCGACGCGATGGCCCGCGGCGACCTCACCGTCGACGTCCAGCCCGCGACGAAGCCGCTCGAGCCGTTCGGCGACCCGCAGGTCGACGCGCTCGTCGAGGTCTTCAACCGCATGCTCGCCAAGGCCCAGGGCGGCCTCGAGCTCTACAACACGGTCCGCGAGGACCTGCGCTCCAAGCTCGGCGACCAGTCCAAGCTCAATGATCTCGACGCGCGCCTGAAGAGCCTCGACGGCAACTGCCTGACGAACCTCGGCGCCGGCCTCGTGGCGATGCAGAGCGGCGACCTCACGGTCGACGTCCAGCCCGTCACGAACCCGATCGTCGCCGACGGCAACAAGGCGATCGGCTCGCTGAGCGAGACGTTCAACTCGATGCTCGGCAAGGCGCAGGGCGGCCTCGGGCTCTACAACACGGTCCGCGAGGACCTGCGCTCCAAGCTCGGCGACCACTCGATCCTCTCCGACCTCGACAAGAAGATGGAGTCGATCGACAAGAACTGCCTCGTGTCGCTCGCGGCGGGCCTCACCGCCCTGCGCAACGGCGACCTGACGGTCGACGCGCAGCCGGTCACGACGTCGATCGAGGCCCGCAACGGCGAGGCGATCGGCACGCTCGGCGAGACGTTCAACTCGATGCTCCTCAAGGCCCAGGGCGGCCTCGGGCTCTACAACGAGACCCGCGCGGAGCTCGCGACGATGATCCAGCAGATCTCGACGACCTCGTCGTCGGTGTCCGACGCCTCCCAGCGCGTCGCGATGACGTCCGACGAGACCGGCAACGCGATCGGCGAGATCGCCCGCGCCGTCGGCGACGTCGCGTCCGGCGCCGAGCGCCAGGTGCAGATGGTCGACGCCGCGAAGCGCTCGACCGAGGAGACCGCGGCGTCGGCCGGCGAGGCGCGCATCGCCGCCGAGCAGGGCGTCGCCTCCGCGCAGGAGGCGACCGACGCGATCGCCGCCGTCCGCGAGTCCTCCGGCGAGCTCGTCGCCGCGATGGCGTCGCTGTCGGGCCGCTCGGAGAAGATCGGCGGCATCGTCGACACGATCACCGGGATCGCCGACCAGACGAACCTCCTGGCGCTCAACGCGGCCATCGAGGCCGCCCGCGCCGGCGAGCAGGGACGCGGCTTCGCCGTCGTCGCCGAGGAGGTCCGCAAGCTCGCCGAGGAGTCGCAGTCGGCGGCCAAGACGATCGCCGGTCTCATCAAGGAGATCCAGGGCGAGACCGCGCACGTCGTCGAGATCGTCGAGGACGGCGCCAAGCGCACGGACGAGAGCGCCCGCGTCGTCGTCCACGCGCGTGACGCGTTCATCAAGATCGGTGAGAACGTCAGCGACATGACCTCGCGGATCGAGCAGATCCTCACCGCGACCAGCGAGGTCGCAGCGGTCGCCGAGCAGGCCTCGGCCGCCACCCAGGAGGTCTCCGCCTCGACGGAGGAGACCACCGCCTCGACGCAGGAGATCGCCAGCTCGGCGGCGCTGCTCGCCCGCAGCGCCGAGGAGCTCGACACCCTCGTCACCCGCTTCCGCATCGCCGCCTAGCGGGGCATCTGACTCAAGGTTGGGTCGGCCCGGTCGATGACCGGGTCGACTCTCCCTCGGAGTCCCTCGATGAACTGCAGCAGATCCCTCCACGCCATCGTGGCGGCGATGGCCTGCGCGCTCCTCACGGCGCCGGCCGCGCTCGCCGCGACCACGACGACGCCCAGCGGCGAGAACACGCCGCTGCACCTCGACCCCGTCCCGGCGGCCGAGCACACGAGCGGCGGCAGCGGTGGCGGGATCGTCCGGACGATCGTCGGCCTCGCGGTCGTGATCGGCGTCATCGTCGGCCTGCACTGGATCCTCAAGCAGGTCAAGTCCAGCCGCGAGAGCCGCTCCACCGGCGGCGGCCTGCAGCCCCTCGCGACGCTCGCCCTCGGGCCCGGGCGCTCGCTGCACCTCGTCCGCGCCGGCCTCGAGGTCGTGCTCGTCGGCTGTGCCGAGCACGCCGTCACGCCGCTGCGCGTCTACAGCGAGGACGAGGCCCGCGACCTCGGGCTGCTCGACCTCGGTGACGACGACGGCGACAGCGACATCACGCCCCGCGGCCCCGGGCGCAAGCGCAACAACCCGCTCAACGCCGGTCCCGGCTCCCCGCCGGACCTGCGCGACCTCTTCCGGCGCATCCAGCGCCTGACGGTGCGCGGATGAACGTCGACGTCGGCAACCTCAGCGATGGCACGAACGCCATCCAGATCCTCCTGCTCGTCGGCGGCATCACGCTCGTCCCGGCGCTGCTGTTCACCGTCACGGGCTTCACGCGGATCATCATCGTCCTGGGCTTCATCCGCTCCGGCCTGGGCACGCCGACCGCGCCGCCCAACCAGGTCCTCATCGGCATCGCGTTCTTCCTGACGCTGTTCGTCATGCAGCCGACGCTGAAGGAGATGAAGACCGACGCCTGGGACCCGCTGAACGCCGGCAAGATCACGCAGGTCCAGGCGCTCAACCGCGCCCAGCTGCCGCTGCGCGAGTTCATGTTCCGCCAGACGCGCGAGAGCGACCTCGCGCTGTTCGCCGGCCTCGCGAAGATCGATCGCCCGGAGACGCGCAAGGACATCCCGACGCACGTCCTCATCCCGGCCTTCACGCTGTCGGAGCTCAAGACGGCGTTTCAGATCGGCTTTCTCATCTTCCTGCCGTTCCTCGTCATCGACGTCGTCGTGAGCTCGACGCTGATGTCCATGGGCATGGTGATGCTGCCACCTGTCTTCATCTCATTGCCGTTCAAGATCCTGCTGTTCGTCCTCGTCGACGGCTGGAACCTCGTCACCCGCTCTTTGGTGGAGAGCTTTCACTGATGGACCAGGGCACCGTCGTCGATCTCACGATGCGCACGCTCGAGCTGTCGCTGAAGCTCGCGATGCCGCTGCTGCTCGCCGGCCTCGTCGTCGGCCTGATCGTCAGCGTCTTCCAGGCCGTCACGCAGATCCAGGAGATGACGCTCTCGTTCATCCCGAAGATCATCGCGATGGTCGTCGTCATCGTCGTGCTCGGCCCGTGGATGCTCGGCCAGCTCCAGAGCTTCACGATCGAGCTCTACAGCTCGATCCCGACGCGGGTCGGCGGATGAACCTCAATCAGCTGCTGCAGCAGTTCGGCGAGAACCAGGTCGCGGGCTTCCTCCTCGTCCTGGGCCGGATCGGGCCGCTGTTCGCGCTCGCGCCGCTCTTCTCGTCGAAGTCGATCCCGATGCGGGCGAAGGGCGTCTGCGCCGTCGCGCTGAGCGTCGGCATCGCGCCGATCGCGCTCGCCGGCCACGCCGTCCCGCTCGAGGTCGGGCAGTTCGTCGAGCTCATGCTCAAGGAGATCCTCGTCGGCCTCGCGTACGCCTTCGCGCTCATGGCGCTGTTCGCCGCCGTGGCGACCGCCGGCTCGTTCCTCGACACGCTCATCGGCTTCTCCTACGGCGCGCTCGTCGACCCCGTCACCGGCAACCAGAGCGCGGTCCTCACGCAGGCTTACGTCCTCGTCGGGATCATGGTGCTCATCGCCATCGGCGGCGACCAGCTCATGATCCGCGGGCTGGCGCGCTCCTACGACCTCGTCCCGCTGCTGCAGACCCCGTCGCTGCCGGCGCTCGTCGGCGGCGCCCAGTCGGCGTTCACGCAGGTCTTCCTCTCGGCGATGGAGCTCGCCGCGCCCGTCGTGCTGGCGATCGTCATCACGGACGCCGCGTTCGGCGTCGTCTCGCGCGTCGTGCCGCAGCTCAACGTCTTCGCCGTCGGCTTTCCGGCCAAGGTCGCCGTCGGCCTGCTGATCATCGGCGTCTCGCTGCCGTTCGCCGCCGGCTGGATGGCCGACGAGCTGCAGCGCTCGGTCGCCACCGCCCTGCAATCGATCCGGATGGCGTAGCGATGGCCAGTTCCGGCGGCGACAAGACCGAGAAGGCGACACCCAAGAAGAAGGAAGAGGCGCGCAAGAAGGGCCAGGTCGCCAAGAGCCAGGACCTCGGCGGCGCCGTCGTCCTGCTCGCCTCGCTGCTGGCGCTCAGCGCGTTCGGGCCCGCGAGCTGGGGCCACATGAAGGACGCGATGCTGCGCAGCCTCTCGCTCATCGCGACCCCCGACGTCGTCCAGCAGGGCTCCGTCGGCCGCCTGCTGCTCAGCTCGCTGCTGGACGCCGCGCTCGCCGCCGCGCCGATCGCGCTCGTCTGCATGGTCGCCGGCGTCGTCACGGGCGTGCTGCAGGTCGGCTGGAAGCCCAGCGCCGGCGCGCTGAAGCCCGACCCCAAGCGCATCAACCCGCTGTCGGGCTTCAAGAACCTCTTCGGGATGCACTTCATCTTCGAGTCGGCGAAGACCGTCGTGAAGTTCGCCGTCGTCGGCTCGATCGCCTCGTTCGTCCTCTTCGGCCAGCTCGACGAGCTCGGCGCGCTCGTCGGCATGGAGCCCGGCGAGCTGCTGCACCGCGGCGGCGCCACGGTGATCACGATCGCCCAGCGCGCCGGGATGGGCTACCTGCTCATCGCGGTCGTCGACTACGCCTGGCAGCGCTACCGCCACGAGAAGGGCCTGAAGATGGACAAGGAGGAGGTCAAGCAGGAGTTCAAGCAGCAGACCGTCTCCCCCGAGGTCCGCAGCGCGATCCGCCGCCGCCAGATGCAGGCCGCGCGGGCGCGCATGATGGCCGACGTCCCGCAGGCCGACGTCGTCGTGACGAACCCGACGCACTACGCCGTCGCGCTGCGCTACTCCAGCGAGGCGCCGGCGCCGGTCGTCGTCGCCAAGGGCCAGGACATCGTCGCCGCGCGCATCCGCGCGATCGCCGCCGAGCACGGCGTGCCCGTCGTCCCCGACCCGCCGCTGGCGCGCGCGCTGCACGCGAGCGTCGAGATCGGCACCGAGATCCCGGAGGAGCTGTTCGGCGCCGTCGCGCAGGTGCTCGCCTTCATCTACCGCACCGCCGGACGACGCTCGGAGGCGCTCGCATGATGACCCTCGACAGCCCCCTGCTGCAGAAGCTCACGAAGCACACCGACCTGCTGGCGGCCGGCGGCGTCGTGCTCATCATCGCGATGCTCATCGTCCCGCTGCCGCCGTTCCTGCTCGATCTCGCGATCACGCTGAACATCTCCGCGGCGCTCGCGGTCGTCGTCACGACGATGTACGTACAGAAGGCGCTGGACTTCAGCGCGTTCCCGACGCTCCTGCTGCTCACGACGCTCTTCCGCCTCGCGATCAACGTCTCGGTGACGCGGCTGATCCTGCTCGAGGGCGACGCCGGGCACGTCGTCAAGGCCTTCGGCGACTTCGTCGTCGGCGGCAACGTCGTCGTCGGCCTCATCATCTTCCTCGTCCTCATCGTCATCCAGTTCGTCGTCGTGACGAACGGCGCCGGGCGCGTGGCCGAGGTCGGCGCGCGCTTCACGCTCGACGCGATGCCCGGCAAGCAGATGGCGATCGACGCCGACCTGAACTCGGGCCAGATCACCGAGGACCAGGCCCGCGAGCGGCGCGCCGAGATCTCCCGCGAGGCGGACTTCTACGGGGCGATGGACGGTGCCTCGAAGTTCGTCAAGGGCGACGCCGTCGCGGCCGTGCTGATCGTCCTCATCAACCTCGTCGGCGGGATCATCGTCGGCGTCGTCCAGCAGGGGATGCCGTTCAGCGACGCGGCGCACCACTTCTCGCTGCTGACCGTCGGCGACGGGCTCGCCGCGCAGATCCCGGCGCTGCTGATCTCCGTCGCGACCGGCATCATCGTCACGCGCTCGGCGAGCGAGAAGGACCTCGGCAACGACATCGCCGGCCAGATCTTCGACCAGCCGCGGGCGCCGCTCGTCGCCGGCGGTGCGATCTGCGCGATGGCGCTCGTGCCGGGCCTGCCGAAGATCCCGTTCCTGCTCGTCGGCGGCACGTTCCTCTTCATCGCCCGCATGATCAAGGACCGCCCGACGCGCGCCCAGTCGGCCGCGGCGCTGGCGCTCGAGCGCGACACACCGCAGCTCATGCCGCCGTCGCCGAGCGACGCGGCCGTCGGCGCGCTGGCGATCGACCCGCTCGAGCTCGCGATCGGCTTCGGCCTCGTGCCGCTCGCCGACAGCGGCGCCGGCGGGTCGCTGCTGGCGCGCGTCGGCGTCGTGCGCCGCCAGATCGCGTCCGAGCTCGGGATGGTCATCTCGCCGGTCCGCATCCACGACGACATCTCGCTGGACTCGCACGAGTACGTCATCAAGGTCCGCGGCTCGGAGGTCGCGCGCTCGAGCCTGCTCCCCGGCCACCGCCTGGCGATGGACCCCGGCGACGCCGTCGGCGCCCTCGCGGGCGTCCCGACGGTCGAGCCCGCCTTCGGCCTGCCGGCGGTCTGGATCAGCGACGGCCAGGCGGCCGAGGCCGAGGCGCTCGGCCACACGGTCGTCGACGCCGAGTCGGTCATCGTCACGCACCTCACCGAGACGATCCGCCAGCAGGCCGCCGAGCTGCTGACGCGCCAGGAGACGCGCCAGCTGCTCGACCGGCTGAAGGAGAGCAACGCCGCCGTCGTCGAGGAGGTCGTGCCCGACCTGCTGAGCGTCGGCGAGGTCCAGCGCGTCCTGCAGGCGCTCCTGCGCGAGGGCGTCTCGATCCGCGACCTCGGCGCGATCGTCGAGGCGATCGGCGACAAGGCGCGCGTGACCCGCGATCCGGGCCTCCTCGCCGAGTACGCGCGCCAGGCGCTCGGCCGCGCGATCACCGCGCCGCACGTCGACGCGGAGTCGACGCTGCGCGCAATCGCACTTGATCCTCAAGTCGAGCAGGAAATTGCCGATGCCATCACCGTGACGACGGATGGCGAGTACCTCGCGATGGAGCCCGCCCGGGCCCAGGCGCTCGTGCGCGCCCTGACCGGCCAGCAGGACTCGGCGATCGCGCGCGGCCGCCGGCCGGTCCTGTTGTGCTCGGCGCGCGTGCGCCGCCACCTGCGCCGACTGTGCGAGCAGAGCCTCCCGCAGCTCGCCGTGTGTTCCTACAACGAGATCGTTCCGGGGATCCGGGTCGAGACGATTGGAGTCGTCGACGCATGAGTAACGTCGTCAGCAGTCCCGAGCTTGCGAGGGACGAAGGACGAAATTTCGTCGCTGCCGCCGCCAACGACTACGAGCCGCGGACGTACCGCGGCAGCGCGCTCGAGGAGCTGCTGCCGAAGATCCGCGAGGAGCTCGGTCCCGACGCGATGGTCGTGCGCCAGCGCGAGGGCCTGCAGGGCGGCGTCGCCGGGTTCTTCCAGAAGCGCTGCGTCGAGGTCGTCGCGCGCCGCGCGACGCCGCGCGTGAACGTCTACGACGACGGGCCGCCCGCCACGCCCGCGCCGGTCGGTGAGTCCGAGTCGCCGGCGATCCGCGAGATCATGCGCGTCGCGTCGCCCTTCGTCGAGCAGCTGCAGGCCGCGCAGGCCGAGCAGGCCGCGCACGCCGAGCAGGCCGAGGTCGAGCTCGGCGAGCCCTTCACGTACGTCCCCGCGCCCGTCGCGGAGCCCGAGCCGGCCGCGGAGCCCGTCGCCGTCGAGCCGGAGCCCGAGCCCGAGCCCGAGCCCGAGCCCGAGCTCGAGCCCCAGCCCGCCGGCCAGGAGCTTGAGGTCGTCGCCCGCGCCGAGGTCGTCACGACCGAGCCCGCCCCGCGCACCGGCGCCGCCGCCGCCCACGAGCGCGCGCTCGTCGCCGCCGGCATCGCCCCGGAGCTCGCGCGCGAGATCGTCGGCGCGACGGTCTCCCACGCCGTCCCGTTTGCACCCAACCGCGCGCTGAAGCATCTCGTGCGCGACGCCCTCGGCGCCGGCGGCGCCGGCAAGACGCTCTGCGCGACCCGCCTCGCCGACGCCTACGCGGAGGGCAGCGACCTCGAGGTCCGCCGCGTCGACCTCACCGGCGACGCGCCCGCCGCGCCCGCCGCCGCGGGCCACGTCCTCACCGTCGTCGACACGGCGGCGGTCTCGCCGGCGTCGGGCGCCGACGCTCGCGCGCTCGTGCGCGCCCTGCGCCGCATCGGGCCGTGCGAGGTCCACGTCGCCGTCCCCGCGACGCTCAGCGCGCCCGCCGTCCGGCGGCTGCTCGACGGCCTCGCCGCCTGCAAGCCGGTCGCGATCGTCCTCACGCATCTCGACGAGGTCGACCACGCCGGGCCGGTCATCGACGCGGCCATCGCCCGCGGGCTCGCCCTCTCCTACTGCTGCGACGCCGAGGGTCTCCTCCCGGCCGACCCCGCCGCGCTCGCCGCGCAGGTGCTCGCATGACGACCAAGGGCCAGCACGCGACGGTCGTCCTCCCCGACGTCGGCAGCTTCCCGGCGGTCGTCGAGATCGAGGACGACCACGCGACCGCGCTGCTGCTCGTCCGGCCGCTGCAGCCGCTCGCCCGCGCCGTCGGCACCGATGTCTCGATCGACATCGTCACGAAGCGCGGCCTGCTGCACGTCGACGCCGAGGTCATGAGCGCCGAGTCCGGCGAGGTCCTCGAGCTCGGGCTCACCGGGCGCCAGCAGCTCATCCAGCGCCGCGAGTTCGTCCGCGTCGACGCCTTCCTCGAGGTCGTCGTGACGCCGGCGGACACCGGCAAGTCGATCCCCGCCGCCGTCGTGAACATCAGCGCGTCCGGCGCGGTCATCTCCCGGCTCGCCGGGCTGGTTCCCGGCGACGAGGCGGCGCTCCAGCTGCGCCTGGCGCCCTACGAGCCGCCGCTGGAGATCATCGGCCGCGTCGTACGCGAGTTCGACGAGCAGTTCCGCGCCGTGCACTTCGTCGGGATCAAGGAGTCCGATCGCGAGCGGATCGTCCGCTTCGTCAGCGACCGCCAGCGTCTCGACCGCCGCCACGGCAGGCTCTGATGGCGAAGAAGGCCGACAAGCAGAAGGACGCCAAGAAGGACAAGGGCGCGGGGACGGTCCCCGACGGGATCTGCGTCGCCGGCCATCCGCGCTCGGCCGGTTTCGTCCGCCGGGCCAAGGGCTGGGGCGGCGTCCTCGGTCTCGTCCTCGCGACGTACCTCGGGCTGAATGCCGGCATCCCGCCGCTGGAGGCGATGGTCCGCGGCCTCGCCGGCGGCGTGCTCGGCTACATCGCGCTGTGGGCGATCGCCGTCACGGTCGCGCGCCAGTTCGTCATCGCCGAGGTCCGCGCGCGTTACGCGCAGGTCACGGCCGCCGCCGCCGCCGCCGCCGCGGCGGCCGACGGCGTCACCGACGCCGCCTGATGGACCCGATCCACCCGATCCGCCCGACGTCGCGGCAGCCGGCCGCCGTCGAGGCACCGCGCCGCGTCCGGCGTGCGGGCGAGGACCGCGACGCCGAGCGCGAGCGCCGCGAGAGCGGTGCGCAGCGCCGGTCGCAGCCGGTCGCGCCGCGGGATGCGGAGGGCGCCGAGGCGCTCACGCACGTCGACACGCGAATCTGACGCTCCGGCCTCAAGTTCCCGGCCGCGAGGCCGATGACGAAGGTCGCAGGCGACATGGAGTCGCCTCGGGACGCTGTCAACCACACGTCATCAAGGAGATGAACGCATGTCCCTCCGCATCAACAACAACGTCGAAGCATTCAACACCCATCGTCAGCTCGTCGGCTCGTCCGAGATGATGGCGAAGTCGATGGAGCGCCTGAGCTCCGGCTACCGCATCAACCGTGCCGCCGACGACGCGGCCGGCCTCGCGATCAGCGAGAAGATGCGCGGTCAGATCGGCGGCCTCGCCCAGGCCCAGCGCAACGCGCAGGACGGCGTCTCGCTCGTGCAGACGGGGGAGGGCGCGCTCAACGAGGTCCACTCGATGCTGCAGCGTGTGCGTGAGCTGCGCGTGCAGTACGACGCCGGCACGCTGAGCGACACCGACAAGACGTCGATCGCCCAGGAGGTCGGGCAGCTCTCCGCTGAGATCAACGACATCAAGAACAACACCACGTTCAACGGCGTGGACCTGCTCAAGAGCTCCGGCACGATCTCGCTGCAGGTCGGCGCGAACTCGGGCGAGACGATCGACGTGACCACCTCCGACCTGACGTCGGGCGCCGGCATGACCGCGGTCCAGACGATCACGTCGGCCTCGACCGACCTCTCGACGCTCAGCATCGACGACATCGACACCGCGATCGGTGAGGTCTCCACCACGCGTGCCGCCTTCGGCGCGGTCCAGAACCGCCTCGAGCACCGCATCGCGAGCCTCGCCAACTACCAGGAGAACCTGGTGTCGGCTGAGAGCCGGATCCGCGACGTGGACATGGCCGACGAGATGGTCAAGTTCACGAAGTCCCAGATCCTGCAGCAGGCCGGCACGAGCATGCTCGCGCAGGCCAACCAGGCGCCGCAGTCGGTCCTGTCGCTGCTCCGGTAGGCAACAGCAACCGCTGTGACGGAAGACGGGCGGCCCTCGCGGGCCGCCCGTCTGCGTTTGCGTTCAAGGAACCGCGGACCGCGCCGAACACGTCCTCATGTCCTCGTCCTACGCGCTCGCGCAGTTCCGCCGCGACCCCGCGACCGGCCTGCGCCTCGCGCCGCACGAGGGGACGCCGGCCGGCTACCTCGACGGCGGCGAGGCCCGCCTCGCGGAGATCTTCACCACCGCCCGCGACCTCGGCGTGACGTCCGCCGAGCTGCGCTCGCACATCGACGACTGGGTCACCGACTACCACCTGTCGGCGTACCGGGCGACGCTCTTCGACGCCATCGGCCTGCACGCCGGCGACGCCCGTGTCCTCGAGCTCGGCGCCGGCTGCGGGGCGATCACGCGCTGGCTCGGCGAGCACTGCGGCGAGGTCCACGCGATCGAGGGCGACGCCGCGCGCGCGCGGGTCGCGCGCCTGCGCTGCCGCGACCAGGACAACGTCGAGGTCTACGTCGGCAACTACTCCGAGCTCGACGAGCACGACGCGTTCGACCTCGTGACCCTCATCGGCGTCCTGGAGTACGGCCACCATTACCACCCGGAGACCGACGACCCGCGGCGTGCGGCCGAGCTGAACCTCGCCGTCGCGCGGCGGGCACTGCGCGACGACGGGCTGCTCGTGCTGGCGATCGAGAACCGGCTCGGCCTGAAGTACCTCGGCGGTGCGCGCGAGGACCACTCCGGGCGCCCGTACGACTCCGTCCACGGCTACCCGGGCGGCGGCCCGGCCCAGACCTTCAACGCGCGCGAGCTGCGCTCGCTCGTGACGGCCGCCGGCTTCGGCGAGCACGCGCTGCTGCTGCCGTTCCCGGACTACAAGCTCGCCCGCACGATCGTCAACGCCGACGCGATGCGCCCGGCCGACCGGATCCACAACTGGGTCGACACGCCCGCGCCCGACCGCGGCGCAGAGCGCGGCCCGATCCCGTTCGACGAGACGCTCGCCACGCGCGAGGTGGCCGCGGCCGGGCTGCTCGCCGACCTCTCGAACTCCTTCCTCGTCGTCGCCTTCGCGGGCGACCCGGCGCGCGCCGCCGAACGCCACGGCCTCGACCTCGACTGGGTCGCGCGGCACTGGTCGCTGGACCGCCGCGCCGCGTTCACGAAGCGGGCGACGCTGCGCCGCGGCGACGCCGGCGCCCCCGACGTCGTCGAGCACGAGCCGGCCGCGCCGGCGCAGGACCCCGACGCCCCCGAGGAGCGCCGCCGCGTGGCGGCCGTCTGCGGCATCAGCCAGCGCCTCGGGCCCGAGCCCTTCCGCCACGGCGACCTGCTCGTCCTGCGCGCGCACGAGGCGCTCGTCGCCGAGGGCGTCGGCGCGCGCCTCGCCGCGCTGGTGCGTGAGCACGCGGGCTGGCTCGAGGGCCACTACGGCACCGGTCACGCCGACGAGGCCGGTGTCGCGCTGCTCGCCGGGACGGCCTTCGACGCGACCTGGTGGAACGTCGTCGTGGACCCCGTCTCCGGCGCCTGGTCCCCGATCGACGAGGAATGGGACCTCGGCGGGCCGCTGCCGCTGGATGCCGTCCTGCGCCGCACGCTCGAGCACTTCGCGCTGCGCCACCGCGCCCAGCTCCCCGCGCCCTGGGCGACGCTGCCCGCGACACAGTTCGCGGCCCACGTCCTCGCCGAGGCCGGCATGCCGCTGGGCTCCGAGCGCCGTGAGGTCCTCGAACTGCTCGAGCGCGAGATCGCCCACGCGCTCGGCCCGTTTCCCGCCGGCGATCTGCAGGTCGACCGCGTCAACGTCCTCGCGCTCGCCGAGGAGGCGATCGCCCGCCCCGGCCTGCTCGCCGCCTACCGCGACCGCTTCGACGCCGCCGATCCCGTGACGCTCGTCCTCTACGAGCCCGCGCCCGGATCGCCCGATGTCACCGAGCGCCTCGTCGCGGCGCTGGAGGCCGTCGGCCTGGCCCGCGAGGGCGGCCCCGACCTCGTCCTCGTCGCGCCGCCCGAGCCGGTCGACGGCGCCGACGCCACCGTCGCCTCCGGCGTCGCCGCGGTGCTCAGCACGACGGGCTACGCCAGCTCGGCGTTTGCCGACCTGCCGCACTTCGGGGAGGACGCGATGGACGATCTCGCGGCGCTCGTCACGCGCTGGACCGCCGCGCCGCTGGCTGCCTGACGGGCTCGCGCAACTCGCGGGCGGCGCGGTCCGGCCGTTCAGCCGAGCCGCTCGGCGAGTTCGACGATCAGGCCCTCGGGTCCGCGGACGTAGCAGAGCAGGAACGTGCTCTCGTAGTCGACGATCTCGCCGACCGTGTCCCAGCCGGCCTCGCGGACGCGCTCGACGACGGCACGCACGTCGTCGACCTTGAACGCGATGTGCCGCAGCCCGGGACGGTTCGCGGCCGGCGCCGGCTCCTGCGCGGCGGCGGCAGGCGTGTGGAAGCGCACCACCTCGAAGATGTCGCTCCCGTCGGGGGCGCGAACCATCACGAGCTCGACCGTCGCGTCCTCGAGACCGATGATCCGATCGATCCATTCGCCGCCGAACGTCCCGGGCCTGCCGCAGTCCAACCCGAGCAGCGCGAGGAACCTGACCATCTCGTCGAGGTCCTCGACGACGAGACCGACGTGGACGAAGTCGGTGACGCCGGGCCGGTGGCTGTCAACTGAGGTCAACGACTCGCTCGAGATCGCGGGCTGCCGGAGCCGTGACGATATCGCGAGGTCGCAACACCGCCCGATGCGTA